>Ga0182737_1003007_pt1 | contig 12940 bp, 9 predicted proteins | sample eDN5th30CBELigOP_FD_128878 | JGI IMG/M metagenome (GOLD analysis project Ga0182737, IMG submission 128878) | Enriched Organic Plus compost microbial communities from Emeryville, California, USA - eDNA 5th pass 30_C BE-Lig OP (version 2) (version 2) ... | reverse complement strand
GGCATCAGCCAGGTACGCACTTCTTTTTCGCCGGCGGTGAAGAACGTGAACTGCCCGGAGGCCAGCATGATCTGCCGGATGACTTCTTCCTTGCGCGGGCCCAGGAGCTGCATTTCGGCCTCGAATTCCTGGCGGTCCTCGGGGCTCATCTTGCCCAGCTCGACCTCCAAACCGAGCTGCGATACGACCACCGGCGTGCCTTCGGGCACCACGCGGCGATACTGATCCAGGTCGATTTCGTCGTCAGCCACGTTGACCACCACCAGCCGCGGCTTCTCGGTCAGCAGGCGGAACGAGCGGGTTGCCCGTCGTTGTTCCTCGGTCATTTCCTCGGTCCGCACGAACTCGCCGGCTTCGAGCTTGGCTTGCAGTTGCTCGAGCGCGGCCAGGTCGGCCAGTTCCTGGTCGCGGTTGGGACGCGGTTTCTTGGTCGACTCGCGGAGCCGTTCCACGCGGCCGGTCACGATTTCCAGGTCGGCCAGCAGCAGGTCCTCGGCGAACCCGTTGAGCTCCTTGGCGGCATCGGCCCCGGAAAACGCGGGGATCACCATCACCAGGCAGCCCGCCTCGCGGATCAGCCCCAGCCGGGCGGCATTGCCCTGGTGGTCGCGGCTCAGGCCCGGCGTATCGACGATCTCCAGCGACGCCTGGGTCACCTTCTTGGGCTTGTAAATCGCGCACAACTGCTCGATGCGCTCGTCGGGAATGAGCGCCATCGCGCTTTGGCCCGTATGCGCCATCGCCGGGTTGGCAGACTCGCCCGTCAACCACTCAAACAGCGTGCTCTTGCCACTTCCTTGATATCCAACCAGGCCGATCTTCATTGGGGGGGGCGGGTCTGAACGGGGTGGTGGGAGGGAGGTCGCCGGGCGGAACTTCCACGCCGGGGGCCGCAAACGCAGCCGGATTTGTTCTACCCCTTGGCTGGTAAAGCTGTCCAGGGCCGCAGAAGGCGAGAATGCAGCCCAGGGACGTAAATCCTAACCCGAACCGTCAGGGAGGGTTCTTCGGGCGAATCTTAACCCGAACCGTCAGTGAGGGCTCTTCGCTCCGGAAGCCGACGGCCGCCGGCCCGCAAGCCTGAATCGCAAGCGAAGGAACACAACCCAACGCGTGGATTCAGATACCCGCACATCTCACGTCCAGCACAGCCGCCACGTCCATTCACCGGAGGCAAGCATCTGGGCTACGGGCAAGGCTGAAGCGCCAGCGAACGAACACTGGGTACCCGCCCGGCGATCGCGCAGCGTCTCAAACGCCCCTGCCGGGTGCGAGCACCCGGCCTACGAGCTGGCGAAGCCAGTGGTACCCACGCGAATGCACCACCACCGCCTACCCCGCGGGGAACATTTCCTCACGCCGTAATTCTTGGAGCCGCCGCGTGCCGCCGCAAATGGCCAGGTAATCGTGGAAATCGCTCACGCCAAAGATGTGTTTGTCCAGGAACGCCTGGAACGTATCCAGGTCGCGCTCGGCCTGGAGCCAGGCCTTGATATGCTGCTCGTCCGAAAAGTACTCGTATGGCATGTTCGCCGGGTAGCTGCCAAACGGCACCTCGCACACCGCATCCACGCAGTAGTATGGAATCATCGTCTGCGACGGATCGCGGCGAATCTCCTCTTCGTCGATCAGCCGCTCGCAGGTGATGATCACTTTCTTCGCCGCCCGGGCCAAGTCAAAGTCGGCCACGGTGGTGCCGCGAATCCGGCAATTGCCGTAACGGTCGGCCTCGTGCACATGGATGATCGCCACGTCGGGCGAAAGCGCCGGCAGCGCAGCCAGTTGCTGCCCAGTGAAAGGGCACGTCACCGCCCGCGCCGCGCTGCGGTTGTAGGTGTCGGTCCCGAGCATCACGCGGACCGGCAGAAACGGCACGCCCATCGCGGCCGCCCGGAACCGCACCGCCAGCGAATAGTTCGACCACTCGGTGGTGGCCACTTCGCCCGACTCGATCACTCGCCGGGCGTGCGGCGACAGCCCACGTGCTTCGAGCCCAACCACGTACGCGATATCGACCTTCTCCAGCAGTTTGCCGCGGCCCGTGAGGTTGCCGGCGCACAGGATCTGAAAGTCATGTGTAGCCGTATGCCCGGCGAACGAAAGCCGCTGCCGCCCCTGCCGCACGATCTCGTGTAGCGCAGCGGTCGGGATGCGGTCGCCGCCAAAGCCGCCGATCGCCAGGTACTCGCCGTCGGACAATAGCCGGCTGACCGCCTCCGGCACGCTGGTCAGCTTGTTCACCATGCCGCGCGGCCGCTGCCGCATGGCGTCGCGGATCGCTTCGCAATCGGGGCTGGAAAACAGCTCGCCGCTGCCCTGGCTGGGAACGTGCGACATGGTGGGCTTCTCCACGGGGCGATGAGCGGGACGCTCGCAAGCGCGATTGCGGGCAGAGCAAAGCAGCCGCGGACCTTGCCCACGGCTGCAGCCGGCTTACGACTTCTGCTGAAGTTCCTTCAGGGCTTCGATCACCTGGTCGTCGTGCCCTGCCACCTGGACGCGTTTCCACACCTTGGCGACGCGGCCTTCGGCGTCGATCAGGAAGGTGCTGCGCTGGATGCCCATCGACTTCTTGCCGTACATGTTCTTTTCACGCCAGGCACCGTACTTCTCTGCCACGGCGTGATCGACGTCGGCCAGCAGCGGGAAGTTCAGCTCGAATTTGTCGCGGAACTTCACGTGGCTTTCCACGGTGTCGGTGCTCACGCCCAGCACCTTGGCCCCCAATGCCTGGATCTCGGCGCTGCGGTCGCGGAACGCGCAGGCTTCCTTAGTGCAGCCAGGCGTGTTGTCGCGAGGGTAGAAGTACAGCACCACCGGCTGCCCCTTCAAATCAGAGAGCTTGACCTTGGTGCCATCGTCGGCCGGCAGCGTGAACGCCGGGGCTTTCTCACCTACTTCTACCCAATCGGCCATGTGCGGTTGCCCTTTCTCGAACTTTACTGGCAATGCAGAGGTTGAATCGCTGAAGGGGGGGACGGCAGACCTTGCCCAACAAGCGGCTCGCCCACCGTGTTCCCCCAGCCGCCGATTGTAGCAACGCCAACGGCCGCCGGCAGCAACAGCGATTACATCGCCCGATGTGTTTGAAGCTGGTGAAGTTGCGTAGAAACTGGCATCGCTGGTGAACTCAGCTTAGAATCGGTTTCATGCCGTGCCTTGTACCACCGGAGCGGTGGTGGCGGCCGGCCTTCTTACCCGCGCGATTGTTGCGCGCCTGCCGACGTTTGCCCGCCATTTCCCCAAGCCCGCGAGTCCCGTTATGCCTCGCCTGTCCGAGCTTGTTGAAGGTTCCCCGGCTACCCGTCTTGGCTCACGCCGCCGCATCTGGCGGACGGTGCGGCATGCTTTGCCGGCCGCCGTGTTGAGCTGGGCGATGCTGGCCCAAGCGGTTCAGGCCCAGGACGACCAGCCCAAGCCGCCCACGCAACCGGCCCAGACGCCCGAGGAAGCCATCGCGGCCATGCAGGTGGCCGACGATCTGACAGTCGACCCCGTGTTGGCCGAGCCGCTGGTCAAGCAGCCGGTGTCGATCAGCTTCGACGAGAAGGGCCGGCTCTGGGTGGTGCAGTATCTTCAGTATCCGTACCCGGCTGGCCTGAAGATGCTCAGCCGCGACAAGTACTGGCGGGCACAATACGACAAGGTTCCGCTGCCGCCGCCGCACCACACGCCCGGCCTGGACAAAATCACCATCCACGAGGACACCGACGGCGACGGCGTCTTCGACAAGCACAAGACATTCCTGGAAGGCACCAGCATTACCACGGCGATTGCCCTGGGACGCGGCGGTGCCTGGGTGCTCAACCCGCCGTACCTGCTGTTCTATCCCGACAAGAACCACGACGACGTGCCCGATGGCCCGCCCGAGGTGCATCTGTCGGGCTTTGGCATGGAAGACACGCACTCGGTGGTGAACAGTCTGCGGTTCGGTCCCGACGGCTGGTTATACGCCGCGCAAGGCAGCACCGTCAGCGGCCAGGTGAAGCGGCCGGGCGATAAAGCTTCGGTCCATTCACAAGGCCAGCTCATCTGGCGGTATCACCCCGAGCGGCGCGAATACGAGATCTTTGCCGAGGGCGGCGGTAACGCCTTCGGCGTGGAGTTTGATGACGTGGCCCGCACCTACTCGGGCCACAACGGCGGCAATACCCGCGGCTTCCATTACGTGCAGGGCGGCTATTACCAGAAGGGCTTTGCCAAGCACGGGCCGCTGTCCAACCCGTTCACCTTCGGCTACTTCCCGTCGATGCGGCACCACGACGTGCGCCGCTTCACGCACACCTTTGTGATTTATGACGAGAACCGGCTGCCGGAGCCGTATCGCGGCAAGCTGCTGGCGATCGACCCGCTGCAAAATCACGTGGTGATGGCCACGATTGAGGCCGACGGTTCCACGCGCAAGACCACCGATATTGGCCACCCACTGCAAAGCCTCGACAAGCGGTTCCGCCCGGTCGACATCAAGACCGGCCCCGACGGCGCGGTGTATATCGCCGATATGTACGAGGAACGCATTGCTCACAGCGATCACTTCGCCGGCAACATCGACAAGGAAACCGGCCGCATTTACCGGCTGCGTGCTAAGGACGGCAAGCCGGTGAAGCCGTTTGACCTGTCGGCCAAGTCGAGTGCGGAACTGGTCGAGCTGTTGAAGCACGACGGCAAGTGGTGGCGGCAAACGGCCCTGCGGCTCTTGGGCGACCGCCGCGATAATTCGGTCGTGCCGCAACTGCGCAAGATGTTGGCCGAGGAACAAGGCCAGGCGGCGCTAGAAGCCCTGTGGGCGCTCTACCAGTTGGGCGGTTTGGATGAGGCCACGGCTGCCTCGGCCCTGGAGCATGCTCATCCGCACGTGCGTGCCTGGACGGTGCGGCTCTTGGCCGACGAGCGTTCGGTGACTCCTCCGCTGGCATCGGCGTTGGTGGCCCTGGCCGCTCGCGAGCCGCACGTGGAAGTCCGCAGCCAACTGGCCTGCTCGGCCAGACGGCTGCCGCCCGAGCAGGGCCTGCCGATCGTGGCCCAACTGCTCCAGCGCGACGAGGACGTGAACGATCCGCACTTGCCGCTGCTGCTGTGGTGGGCGATGGAAGCCAACTGCCGCGAGCACGCCAGCGACGTGGTCGGGCTGCTGGCGAACAAAACGCTCTGGACGCGGCCGATCGTGCAGGAGCATATCCTGTCGCGGTTGATTCGCCGGTTTGCCCAGGCGGGCAGTCGGGCCGAACTGTTGCACTGCGCCGCGCTGCTGAAGGCGGCTCCCAACCAGGAAACGGCGGCCAAGCTGCTGGAAGGTTTCGAGGAAGCGTTCCAGGGACGCTCGCTGGCCGGTGCGCCGGCGGAACTGCTGGAAGCCCTGGCGGCGCGTGGCGGTGGTTCACTGATGCTCCGCATCCGCCAAGGCGATCCCGAGGCCGTGGCACAAGCCCTGGCCACGATTGCCGACAGCAAAGCCAACCTCAAGGAACGGCTGCAACTGGTGCAGGTGTTTGGCGAGGTCCGCCAGGAACCGGCCGTCGGCAGCCTGCTGCAACTGGTCAAGTTGCCACTGCCGGCCGGCAAGGCGAGCGAGGGTGTCAAGCAGCTCCAACAAGCGGCCCTCACGGCGCTGCAATCGTACGATCAGCCGGAAGTGGCCGAAGCCGTGCTGGCGGCCTACGGCCAGCTCGATCCGCAGGTGCGCGAGGTTGCCCAATCGCTGCTGGCCAGCCGGCCGGTATGGACGAGGGCATTGTTGGAAGCCGTTGATGCCGGCAAGGTGGACAAGGCCACGCTGCCGGTCGAGCTAGTTCGGCTGTTGACCATCCATCGCGACAGCCGGATCGGGGAGTTGGTCCGCAAGCACTGGGGAAGCATCGCCGGCGCCACCACCGAGCAAATGCAGCTTGAGATCGCCCGCATCAAACAAGTGCTGGCCGGTGGCGAAGGCGATCCGCATCGCGGCAAGGCGCTGTACAGCCAGCACTGCGGCAAGTGTCACGTGCTGCACGGCGTGGGCGGCCGCATCGGGCCCGATCTCACGTCGTACAAGCGCGACGACCTGGACGCCATGCTGGTCAACGTGGTGAACCCCAGCGCCGAGATCCGCGAAGGCTTTGAAACCATGTTGGCCCTCACGGCCGACGGCCGGGCTGTAACCGGCTTTTTGGTCGATCGCGACAACCGCGTGGTGGTGCTCCGCGGCAACGACGGCCAGAACGTCGTGCTGCCGGTCAGCGAGATTGAAGAACTGGAGCGGCAGCCCAAGTCGCTGATGCCTGAGGAACTGCTCAAAGAGTTCACGGACCAGCAGGTGCGCGACCTGTTCGCCTACCTGAAAAGCTCGCAGCCGCTGAACGACTAAAGCGGCCACAGAATCCAAAACGGCAAGAGGGGGCGCTTTCGCGGCGCCCCCTCTTTGTTTTTTGCGACGAACGGTCGAAGGTTTCGTGTGCTCGACCGCCCTTAGATGTGGCACGAGTCGCGGCCGGTTTTCTCGATGTACCGCTGGTGGTATTCCTCAGCGCGGTAGAACGTCGCGGCCGGCTCGATGAACGTCACCACGGGGCGTCCGTACTTGCCGCTAGCGTCCAAGGCCGCTTTGGCGGCGATGGCGGCCTGCTCCTGCTCGGGCGTGTGATAGAAAATCGCCGAGCGATACTGCGTGCCCACGTCCGGCCCCTGGCGATTCAGCGTGGTCGGGTTGTGGCAGTTAAAGAACACGTTGAGCAGTTGCTCGTACGAAACCTTCTCCGGGTCGTACTCCACCTGCACCACCTCGGCGTGGCCGGTGCGGTCGGTGCAGACCTGTTCGTAGGTGGGGTTCTCGGTGTGGCCGCCGGAGTAACCCACCGCCGTATCGATCACGCCGGGCACCTTGCGAAACGTGGCTTCCACGCCCCAGAAGCAACCGGCGGCAAATGTGGCAACTGCCATGAGCGAACCTGCCTTTCTTGACCCGGGGAGTTGGTTCCGCGGCGGCCGCCGGGCAACGGCCGCACTCGCGTGGCTGTGGGGCAGAGGACGGCAAGAAAGCGTCCTCTGCCCGCCACGGCATATTCTATCCGCCCGCGCGGCGGCGGACCTGTCCGCACGCCGTTTGCTGAGGTATCAGGCAATCCCGTACAGCGGGCCGAACTTGCCTTTGAGGTGCGCGATCAGCGGCTGGTGCGAGAGCGGCTTGCCGGTGACGGTTTGGGCCAGCTCGGCGGCCGAGTAGCAGCGTCCGTGGCGGTGAATGTTTTCCCGCAGCCACTGGAGCAGGTCTCCGAAGCGGCCTTGGCGGAATTGGCCGTCGAGGTCGCCCAGGTCCTGCCGGGCCTTGTCGAAGAACTGCGAGGCGTAAAGGTTGCCCAGCGAGTACGTGGGGAAGTAGCCGATCAGGCCGGCGCTCCAGTGGATGTCTTGCAGCACGCCGTCGCAGTTGTTGGGCGGCGTAATGCCCAGGTAATCGCGGTACTTCTCGTTCCAGGCACCAGGCAGGTCGGCCACCTTCAGCCGTCCTTCGATCAAGTCCTGTTCCAGTTCGAACCGGATCAGGATGTGCAGGTTGTAGGTGGCTTCGTCGGCTTCCACGCGGATCAGCGAAGGCTGCACCGCATTGATCGCGAAGTAGAAGTCATCGAGCGACGTGTCGGCCAGGGCCTCGGGGAACGCGTTCTGCGTCGAGGGGTACAGGTACTCCCAGAACGCGCGGCTGCGGCCCACCAGGTTCTCCCACATCCGCGACTGCGATTCGTGGATGCCTAGCGAAGTTGCCTGGCCGGCCGGCAGACCGTACTGTTCGCCGCGCAGGCCCAGCTCGTACAGGCCATGCCCCGCTTCGTGCAGGATGCCGAACAGGGCCGAGTTGAAGAAGTGCTCGTCGTAGCGGGTGGTGATGCGACAGTCGTCCGGGCCCATCGTGGTGCAGAACGGGTGGGCGGTCACGTCAATCCGGCCGCGCGTGAACTCAAACCCGATCAGCTCCGCGGCCTGACGGCCAAACTGTTCTTGCACGCTAACCGGATAGCTGCGTTCCAGGATCGAGGTATCGGCCTGCCGCCCGCTGTCGACAATCGCCGCCACCAGCGGCACCAGGTCTTCACGCAAGCCGGCCAGCACGCGCGACACGTTGGCCGTGATTTCGCCGGGCTCGTAGTAATCGAGCAGGGCATCGTAGCGCTGCTGCGCATAGCCTAGGGCGTCGGCTTCTTCCTGCTTGAGGGCGACGATCTTCTCATACCACGGCTGCATTTCCGCGAAGTCGTCTTTATGCCGGGCTTCGGTCCAGACCTGCTGTGCCCGGATTGTGGTCCGCGCCAACTCCTCGACGAGCCGCTGGGGCAGTTTGACGTTCTTGTCGTAGTCGCGTTTGAGCAGCCGGATATTCGCGCCGGTATCGCTGTGCGGATCGGCCGCCAGCGGCGAATCGATCAGTTGGTTGAGCCACTCGCCCAGTTCCGGAGCGGTCCGCCGCTGGTGCAGCATGCCGCTGAGCAAGGTGATCTGCTCGGCCCGGTGCTTGCCCGCCTTCGCCGGGATGATGGTCCGGTCGTCCCACTCCAGTAGGGCGTTCACCCCTTCCAGCAGCGCCGTCTGGCGGACGTGCTCGCAGACTTTTTCGTACAGGGCCTCGGGCGTGTGTTGCGCGGTCATGGGGGTGCGTTTCCTCCCGCAGATGGTGGTAGCAGCCGGCGGCGGGCCGGCAGTCCGTTGATTAGTTGGAAGCCGAAACGGGCTGCCAGTCTTTTATCCAATTACGCAGCCGGTTCAACTCATCGGCCGAAAGCGACCGGATCATGCCTTGAATTTGTTCCACGCGGCTTTCGCCCGTGGGGTGCGAGACCACCACGACTTGCCGGAACGAGGTATTGAGCAGCAGGTTCACGAGGCGGCTGCTGGAGGCGTCGAGCTGGCCGTTGCGTTTGCGGATCACTACCCGCAGCACGTTCTCTTGCACCTGTTGCCGCTGTGAGGCCGCGGCGACGTCGGAACTGCTGGCGCGGTTGCCGATCGAGTGAATCTCGAACGGGCCAATGGTTTCGATGTTGTTACCCGCGGAAGCGGTCGAACCGTCGCTCGAACCGGGCAGTACGTCGGCCGGCACGATGAACGAGACCATATCGCCCGGCTTGTGCAGCGAAGGCACAAAGGTCCGCGTATCGACCGGCACGCCGATGGCTTCTTCGTCCTCTGATAGCGGGCGCGGCTTGTTGCGGGGCGTGAGCAGCACCGATTCATCGCCGGCTGTCGGCCGCTCAATCAGCAGTTCGCCCTGTTCGAGCTTCCGCGTGGCGTACATGCCCAGCACGCGGCCCCGGTCTTCCCACAGCACGGCGAAGGTCTGCAAACTGCCTACCGCGTTCTTGGGAACCGGCACCTTCTCCAGGTGCTGTTCCTGGAACCGCTCACCGAACTCGACATTGCGGGCGATGCCCACGAAGTTGACGATTTCCACGTCGCGGGCGCGGCGTTCCAGGTAGCTCCAGTTGAGCATGGCGGCAGCCGCCCCCAGAGCGACCGCGGCCAGCAGGCCATAGATGCCTTTCATGGATGTTGTTCCTCGGTGTCGGTGGAAGGCGGGGCGATGGCGATCAGCCCCAGCACCTTTCCGCGTGTGTCGGTGGCAAGTTGCAGTTGGATGCGATGGCCGGCCTCGCTAGCCGCGGACGAGCGCGCTAAGCCGGCAGGCAGTGTGATTTCAGCCCGCACGTTCCCCGGCACGCCGTGCCATGTAAGTTGCTGCGGCGGATCGAGGCCTTGTGCCCAGCGGTCGAAGTGGCGACGGCAGGCGTCGATGGCCGTTTCGCCCGCAAAGCCGATTAGTCGTTCACCGCGCTCGTCGGACAAGGCCAGCGTGCGGTAGCAGCCCTCGGGCAGCGGCGGTTCAAGGGAATTGTCTTGCGGCGCGGCCTGCTGCGGCGCGCCGGTTTTTTGCAGGTAAAGGTTCCAGAGGTCGCCGCCCCCGGGCACGGCCATCCCCCAGGCCGCCAATCGGCGATGGCGAGCCGGCGAGGCCGAACCTTTATCTTGTACGCTCGACGCCGCGGCATCAGCCGGAAAATGTACGAAGCCCACCCAGAGTGGAAACGTGCCGATGAACTCGTGCAGTTCCCACTGGCCCGGCTCGGCGGCGGCCGCTGGGCGATTGGCCGTGAGCTCCAGCAGCCTTGCTTCCGATGGGGACGGCGTGCGGGCGGCGGCATCTTGCAGCCCTGCCCCGTCTGCAATCCGTTGCCGCGTAATCTGTTCGATTCGCCGGCGCAGCTCGGTTCGGACCGCGTCGCGGTCGCCGCGAACGGTCACCCGCTTCATGCCCTCGGCGACGGGAAACTCCACGTCGCCCGGTGCCGCGCCGGTCACGTAGCCGGCCGAGGGTGCTACCGAGGCCTGCGGTTCCTCGCGGCCGCTCCAATCCAGCAGCGTGTGTCCCACGCCCAGGCACACCAGCAGCACGATCGCGGTCGCCACCAGGTTGCTGGTCCAGCCGGTGATGCGCTTGGCCAGCCGGCCGTACGAAGCGGCCGACGGCTGCGTGCCCGCCTCAGACGTTTCGGCGAACGGCCCCGCGGCGGCGCTGGTAGCCGGATCGGGCGAGCGATGCGAAGGTGGCTGCGAATCGGCCATCGTTACGGTTCGGTGCCCCCTTCAGACGTTCCCCTGGCTATACACGTAGCCGGGTGAGCCTCCCTTGGCATCCTTGGTGCCGTGTTAGTCATCGTCCCTCGGCAGACGCGATTGCCCTTGCAGGTTCCACAGGTCGAGTTCCAGCGCCTCTTTGGAGCACAGATCGTTCAGGTCCTTCCAAACGCGGTCCCACAGGTTGCTGAGTTGGTCGAAAGTCTTGACGGCTTTCCGGTGGTCTCGGGGCGTCCGCATTCGCTTCTTCTCAAGCTGCTTGAGGAACCCCTCGAGCTGCGTGGCCGTGTCCAATGCCTGCTTGGTTTGCGACGGCACGGGCGAAGAATCGTCCGCGGCCTGGCACGTTGCGGCACTGGTCACCGCAAACGCGGAGCAAGTTACGGCGAACACGGCGGCGGGTAAGCGGCGGCGTATTGCGGCGTACATGGTACCTCTCGCTCCGAGCGGTCTTGGTGGCAGAGGCGGCTTACTGTTGTTGCGCCATCTGCTGGTACATGTTCATGAAGAAACGCGTCATACGCTCGGGCAAGCCCTCGATCCGGTCGATCAGCGGTTCCACGTAGTCCTCGTAGACCTCTTGCTGGTCCAGGCTGGAGAACTGCTGCAGCCTCGGATGGAAGTCCACGTAGTTGCCATAAAAGGCGAAGATCTCCGCATCGCGATCCAGCGGGTCCAGGCCGCGGCGGAACGAAGCGTTGATCAGGTTGCGCACCGAATCGCCATACGCTTGCGACAGTTGAGCCGGAGCCTTGGGCAACTGGTAGATGTATGGAATCCGGCGGTGACGGTTGCGCGGAATGTTCATCTCCATGTAGCGGAACTGGTCGAACAACATGGGGTGCTCAACATCGAACCGGTATTTGCCCATCCGGGCCAGCATGGGATAGATCCGGGCGAGCTCGGCATCGCCGGCCAGCTTGCCGCGCCCCATATCGAGGACCGGCTGCACGCCGAAGGGCCCCAGCGGGCCATGAGCCACGGCGTCGTCCGGTTGCACAACGGCTACCGATACCATGTCCCCATCGTTCACCACGTCCATCGATGTGCGCTCACGCGGCCACGCGGCCGGCGGCCGATCCACCTGGGCGGTACGCGGCGGCCGGGCGCGCCAGACCGCGTGCCGCGAAACGGTGGCCGTGCGCACCTTCCACACGACAGCGTTGCCGATGATGACCATCAGCGCCATCACGAACATCAACAGCGGCAGCCACAGCACCAGTTCAAGCGGTGCTAAACCACGGCGCGATGTTCGAACAGAGGGCATCGCCGGTTCTCGGGGTGCGGTAGTAGGAAGTGGAACGCAGCCCACGATGTTGGCTACCAGGCGCTGACTACCAGGCGCTGGCTACCAGACGCGGGCGGCACGTGTCACCCCCGCCAAAAAACGGCACTGCCCCGGCGCGGAAGGAATACCGCCCGGGGCCAGCGCACGTGCTAGTTCTGAGGAACGTTAACCGCTTGCGAGGTTAGTCCCACCACCAGGTGTCGCCAGGCGGGAGGGTGGCCTCGCGGGCCTGGGCCAGACCTTCGAGCGTCTTGCCTTCGGCCACGGTGTTGTTATCGACCACATGCCACGAGCTGATTTCCACACCGCCCGAGGCACTGATCACCCAGTTGCGGCCCTTTTTCAGCACGCTGGCTTGGGTGTCGATGGTCTTGGGAGCGTGCAGATCGTTGTCGACGTCGATCAGCTTCTCGGTGCCCATCAGGATCGGCAGTTGCAGGTTGGCCTTCTGCAGCAGGTTTTCCTTGGCGATCAGGGCGCCCACCACGGCCAGGTCCATCAGGTTGCGGAGCTCGCCGAAGACGGGGAACTCGACCGACAGGGCCGGGTATTTCTCGGTCATCATCTGGGCCCACTTCTCGGCGGCGGGGCTACTCTTGCCGGAGGCACGCACGCCACCGGTCTCGGTCACGTAGCTGTCCTCGGTGAGGCACTTCACGCCCTGGCCGCGGAACTCCCAGGCCAGACCATCAGGATCACGCACCACGGCATCGTAGTTGGGGGCCAGCCACCAACGCGGAGTCGCGTTCTGCATGCCGCCCGACGAAACCGGCATCATCTGCAAGTAGCTGGGCAGGTTCACCCGGCTGGAAACCCGTTCCATGCCCATCGCCAGCCGCTTCATGCGATAGTCGGCGGCGACCATCACGCGGGCGAAGTAGCTCTCGGGCGACACGCCGCCGATGGTGATCCGCTGCGGACCCATCAGTTGCTCGACCTGCTGAGCGGTCTGCGGGGTCATGGCCGGGCGGGTGGCAAAGTACCGCTGGAGCGCCTGGATGCCTTCGGGCGTGGGATCGATCGAGCAGGTGATCGGGTTCTGCGCGGCCGAGC
>Ga0182737_1003006_pt1 | contig 12943 bp, 6 predicted proteins | sample eDN5th30CBELigOP_FD_128878 | JGI IMG/M metagenome (GOLD analysis project Ga0182737, IMG submission 128878) | Enriched Organic Plus compost microbial communities from Emeryville, California, USA - eDNA 5th pass 30_C BE-Lig OP (version 2) (version 2) ... | reverse complement strand
TGACCTTCTCCCTGGCGCAGTCGCTGGCCGATCGCGGGATCCGGGTCAACGCGGTGGCGCCGGGGCCGATCTGGACGCCGCTGATCCCGGCCTCGTTCAAGCCGAAGGAGGTGGCCGAGTTCGGCTCGGACACGCTGATGCAGCGGCCGGGCCAGCCGGCGGAAGTGGCGCCGGCCTACGTCTACCTGGCCAGCGACGACGGCAGCTTCGTCACCGGCCAGGTGATGCACGTCAACGGGGGCAGCCGCACCGGGATGTGACCGGCGCGGCGGCGGGAAGCGCGCCGGGGCTCAGCCTGCCTGCGCGTGCAGGTAGCCCCACGGCGGCAGGATGGCCTGCGTGTCGCGGATCGCGACCAGCGGCGCGCCGTGGCCGTGCAGCGGAGCCCAGCTGCCGGCCGGCAGCTGCAGCGTCGCCGGGCTGCCCGACAGGTTGAACGCGGCCAGCACGCGCTGGCCCTCGCCTTCGCGCACGAACGCCAGCACCGGCTCGGGCGTGTCGAGGAAGGCGATCGAGCCGCGCACCAGCGCCGGCTGCGCCTTGCGCCAGCGCATGAAGGCACGGAACGCGTTGAGCACCGAGTCCGGGTCGGCTTCCTGCGCCGCCACCGCCAGCGTGCGGTGCGCGTCCGGCACCGGCAGCCACGGCGTGCCGCTGCTGAAGCCGGCGTCGGCCGAGGAGGTCCACGGCATCGGCGTGCGGCAGCCGTCGCGGCCCTTGAAGTTCGGCCAGAAGGTGATGCCGTAGGGGTCGCGCAGCGATTCGTAGGGGACGTCCGCTTCGGGCAGGCCCAGCTCCTCGCCCTGATAGATGCAGACCGAACCGCGCAGCGAGCAGACCATCGCCACCAGCATCTTCGCCAGCGCTGGCGGGGGCGATGCGCCGCCCCAGCGCGTCACCGCGCGGCGCACGTCGTGGTTGGACACCGCCCAGCACGGCCAGCCCTCGGTCATCGCCGCTTCCAGGCGCTCGACCGTACCGCGGATGTAGGCGGCGCTGAAGTCGTCGACCAGCAGCTCGAAGCTGTAGCCCATGTGCAGCCGGTGGCCCGAGGTGTACTCGGCGGTGGTGGCCAGCGAATCCTCCGAGGAGATCTCGCCCAGGCTCACCGCGCCGGGGTACTCGTCCAGCAGCCCGCGCACCTTCTCCAGGAAGGGCAGGTTCTCCGGGCGGGTGTTGTTGTACCAGTGGTACTGGAAGGCGTAGGGGTTGTCGGCGCTGAAACCGCGGCCGACGCGCTGCTCCACCGGCTTGGGCGGGTTGTCGCGCAGCTGCGCGTCGTGGAAGCAGAAGTTGATCGAGTCCAGGCGGAAGCCATCGACGCCGCGGTCCAGCCAGAAGCGCACGTAGTCCAGCGTGGCCTCCTGCACCGCCGGGTTGTGGAAGTTCAGGTCCGGCTGCGAGGCCAGGAAGTTGTGCAGGTAGTACTGGCAGCGGCGCGGTTCCCAGCGCCAGGCCACCCCGCCGAAGATCGACATCCAGTTGTTGGGCGGGGTGCCGTCGTCCCTGGCGTCGGCCCACACGTACCAGTCCGCCCTGGGGTTGGTGCGGTCCTGGCGGCTCTCGCGGAACCACTCGTGCTGGTCGGAGGTGTGGCTGAAGACCTGGTCGATCATCACCTTCAGCCCCAGCGAATGCGCCTTGGCCAGCAGGCGGTCGAAGTCGTCCAGCGTGCCGAACAGCGGATCGACCGCGCGCTGGTCGGCGATGTCGTAGCCGAAGTCGGCCATCGGCGACTTGAAGAACGGCGAGATCCAGATCGCGTCCACGCCCAGCGAGGCCACGTAGTCGAGCCGCTCGACGATGCCGGGCAGGTCGCCCACCCCGTCGCCGTCGGTGTCGAGGAAGCTGCGCGGGTAGATCTGGTAGATGACGGCGCCACGCCACCACGGGGACTGGTTCATCGGGGTTCCGTTCCGGTCGGGGGGAACCGCCGTCCCGGCGGTTCCCCTTGGCGGTCGTGGAGAAAGGCCGCCGCGCCGCGGGGAGTGCGGCGCGACGGAACCCGCCGCGCACGGCGCGGCGGGGGGAGGGCAGGTCAGAAGCGGTAGTTCACGCCGAACAGGATGGTGCGGCCCCATTCGATGTGTTCCAGCGGGCGGTCCTTGCTGCCGGCGTAGGTGCGGTAGGCCTCGTTGGTCAGGTTGCTGCCCTGCAGGAGCAGGGTCATGCCCGCCAGGCTGCCGCTGCTGAAGGTGTAGCTGACCTGCGCGTCGGTGATGTTCTCGCCGACCACGTAGCGCAGCGTGCGGTTGCCGTTGAAGTTGCCGATCTCGCCGATGAAGTCCGAACGGCGGCGCTGGTTCACGCGCGCCTCGAAGCCGTTGCGCTCGTAGTACAGCGTCCAGTTGTACACGCGGTCGGACAGGCCCGGCAGGCTGATCGGGTCGCTGCCGACACTGGAGGCGCTTTCCGGATCCAGGATCTCGATGTCGCTGTCGAAGAAGCTGGCGCTGGCGATGATGCCGAAGCCGGCGAGGGTGTCGCTGAACAGGTCGAACGGCAGCGACGCGGTCAGCTCCAGGCCCTGCAGCTTGCCGCCCTCGCCGTTGAGCGGCTGGGTGAAGTCGCCGATGGACTGCACCGGCGGGCTGCCCGGCGGCGGCACGTAGTCGCCGACCAGGTCGGAGAAGTCGAAGTCGTCGCGGGTCTGGGTGTAGATGTAGCTCTTCAGGTCCTTGAAGAAGTAGGCGGCAGCCACGTAGGCCTTGGTGCCGAAGTACTTCTCGTAGGAGATGTCGAAGGCGTTGGCGCGCCACGGTTCCAGTTCCGGGTTGCCGCCGGAGCCGCCCGGGCGGCCGGTGGCGGCGTTGACGCCGAACTCCAGCGCCGAGCGCAGCTGGTCCACGCGCGGACGCGCGACCTGCTTGGCCAGGGCCACGCGCAGCATCTGGTCGTTGGCGAAGGAGAACGCCAGGTTCAGGCTCGGCAGCACCTCGGTGTAGGTCTTGCCGCCGTGGAACGGCTGGATCTCCTGGCCGGCCGGCCGGGTCGAATCCCAGTAGCGCGAATCCGACGACTGGTCGACATGCTGCACCTGGAAGCCGATATTGCCGGTGACCGGCACGGAGCCCCACTCGGTGTCGATGTTGGCGCGGGCGTAGCCGGTGGTGATCTTCTCGTTGACCGTCCACGCCTTCGGGATCAGGTAGGAGAGGTCGTCGACCGGTTCGAATTCCATGTAACGCGCGACCGCCGCCGGCACGTTCCAGGACGGGATGTAGCCGATCCCGGCGAAGCCGAGGTTGACCCGGCCGTATTGCAGGTCGTCGCCGATCGCGACCGGGCCCTGCGCGCCGAGGTTGATGTTGCCCTCCGGCTGCACCTTGTCCTTCTCGCGGTCGGCGTAGTTGACGCCGACGTCGACGTCGGCGAACCAGCCGCCGGCGGGGATGCTGGCCGACAGGCGGAAGGTCTTCAGCTCGTCGTCCACGCTCGGCACCTTGCCGTAGCCGGAGCCGTAGATGGTGTTGTTGAGGTACAGCGCAGCGGGGTTGGAGTAGTCCAGGCCCGGGACCAGCTGCGAGAAGCCGGAGCTGCGCAGGTCGATCGCCACCGAGTCCAGCTGCGGCATCGGGTAGAGCTGGGTGTTGTTCTCCAGGTTCAGCTCGTCGCGGGTGGCCTTGGACCAGCCGATGTCGGCCACGATGTCGACGCTGCCGGCATTGAACTCGTTGGTCCAGCCGAACGCCTTGATCCGGTCGTCGCGCTTGTTGTACATGCCGCGGACCAGCGGGTAGACGTTGTGCGCGACGCCGCCGGTAAAGGTGTCGTTGCCGTTGACGGTCACGCCGGTCAGCTCCAGGCCCGGGTCGAAACCGCCGTTGTAGCCGCCGAGGTGGACCTCGAACTGGTTGGCGGTGTCTTCCTGCTCGGCGCGGGTGTAGAACAGGTCCAGGGTGCTGGTCCAGGCGTTGGACGGGCGGAACTGCAGGGTCGCCATCACGCCGTCGCGGTCGGTATAGCCGGTGCGGCGCAGCGCCTTGGCGCCGTCCGAATACCAGGTGCCTTCGGGGACGCCCGGGCGCCAGCCGTCGCCCAGCTGCTGCCAGGGCTCGTACAGGCCGACCTGGTTCTCCTGGATCGGGGTGCTGGAATGCGAGTAACCCAGGGCGATGCCGAAGGTGTCGTCGGCGAACTTGCCGATCCAGGTGGCGTTGAGGCGGTGGCCGTCGGCATCGGCGTTGGCCGCCGAGCCCAGCGAGTTGCGCTGGTAGCGGCTACCGACCATCACCGCGCTGCCGTCGTAAGCGAGCGGGCGGATGGTGCGCATGTCGACCGTGCCCGACAGGCCCTGGCCGACCAGGCCGGCGTCCGGTGTCTTGTACACGGTGACGCCGTTGACCAGCTCGGACGGATACTGGTCGAACTCGACGCTGCGGTTGTCGCCGGTGCTGACCATCTCGCGGCCGTTGAGCAGCGTGGTCGAGAAGTCGGGCGAGAGGCCGCGCACGCTGATCACCTGGGCGCGGCCGGCGACGCGCTGCGCGGCCAGGCCGGGCAGGCGCGCGATCGATTCGGCGATGCTCACGTCCGGCAACTTGCCGATGTCCTCGGCGGAGATCGCCTCGACGATCGAGCTGGAATCGCGCTTGGTGGAGATGGCGCCCTCGATGCCGCGGCGGATACCGGTGACGACCACCGTGTCCAGCTGGGTGGTGTCGTCCTGGGCGGCAGTAACGGTGGCGTCCTGCGCGTGCGCGCCTTGGGCGGTAAGCAGGATCGCGGACGCAAGCGCCGCGCTCAGCAGGTTGCGCTGAAGGTTCAACATTTTCCCCTCCCAGGTAATGTCGGATTCGGGTTGTGGTGTGCCGGTGTTCCGCGTGCCTTGTGCGCGCGGATGGCGGCTTGACGGTGCGTGGCTATGGTAGGCGTGCGTTGCCACGCGGGAAGATGGCTGCATACGTATTCATTGCATCCATCGTTGGCGGGAATGCGATGGACAGCGGTGTCATCGAAAGCCGGGAGTCCGCGCCCGCATCCGTGTTCCGGGCACGCGGAAACGGCGCGGGAAAGCCCGCCGGAAAGAGCAGGGCGCGGCATGCGCGCCGCGCCCCTGGAACGATCAGTCGATGGGTACGAAGCGGATGGCCTGGCCGCCGCCTGCGGCCAGCTTCAGCGTGTAGCGGTCGCTGCTGCGCACCTCTCGGGTCTCGCGCACGAACTCGAACGGCGCGGTCTTCCAGTGCGCGCGCTCGCCGTCGCGGTAGATCTCGGCGCGGTAGCGGCGGCCAGGGTCCAGGAACGACAGCGGGACCTCGACGGTGCGCGGCTCTTCGTCGGTGACGCTGCCGAGGAACCACTCCTCGCCGTCGCGGACCTTGCGCGCGAAGGTGACGTGGTCGCCGACTTCGCCGGCGAGCACGCGGCTTTCCTCCCAGTCCACGGCCACGTCCTTGATGAACTGGAACGCGTCCGGATGTTCGGCGTAGTGCTCGGGCAGGTCGGCGACCATCTGGATCGGGCTGTAGATCACCACGTACAGCGCCAGCTGCTTGGCCAGGGTGCTCTCGATCTGCTGGCCGCTGCGGCCCTTGAGGCTGACGATGCCGGGAGTGAAATCCATCGGCCCGGCCAGCATGCGGGTGAACACCAGGTTGGCCTCGTGCTCCGGCGGGTTCGGCGGCGTCGCCCAGGCGTTGAACTCCATGCCGCGCGCGCCTTCGCGCGAGACCCAGTTCGGCCAGGTGCGGTGCAGGCCGGTGCCCTTGATCGGCTCGTGCGAGTTGATCGCGATGTGGCGCTTCGCCGCCGCCTCCAGCACGCGCACGTGGTGGTTGCTCATCCACTGGCCTTCGTGCCACTCGCGCACCACCGGGCCGCCGGCCTTGTCCTGGCGCTGGATGTCGCCGGCGTCGCAGACGTAGCCGGTCTTGACCACGTCCACGCCGTTGCGCGCGTACAGGTCCAGCGCCGCCGGCAGCTGCCGCTCGTAGTGGCTGACCGCGCAGGCGGTCTCGTGGTGGCCGATCAGGTGCACGCCGCGTTCGGCGCCGTAGGCGGCCAGGCCTTCCAGGTCGAAATCGGCGGTGGGGCGGGTGAAGTCGAAGTTCCAGCCGTTGGCGAACCAGTCGCCGTCCCAGCCGGGGTTCCAGCCTTCGACCAGCACGCCGCGGAAGCCGTTGACGGCGGCGAAGTCGATGTAGCGCTTCGTGTTGGCGGTGGTGGCGCCGTGGCGCGGGCCGGTGCCCCAGGTTTCCTCGTCCAGGTGCAGCGACCACCACACGCCGACGTACTTGGCCGGCTTGAACCAGCTGACGTCGCCGATGCGGTTGGGCTCGTTGAGGTTGAGCATGAGGCTGGATTCGGCCAGGTCGCCGGCGCGCCCGCCGACCAGGATGGTGCGCCACGGCGTGTTGAACGGCGCCGTCCGGACCACGGCCGCGGAGTGGTCGTTGCCCGGGGTCAGCGCGGCGCGCAGCACGCCATCGCCGCCGCGGGCCAGGTTCATGCCGGCATAGTCGACCAGCGCGGCCTCGTGGATCGAGATATGCAGGCCGTCGTCGCTGCGCAGGGTGATCGGGGTCTGGGCGATGCCGACCTCGGACAGCGGCGTGCGCGCGTACAGGTACTCCTCGCGGTTCCATTCGAAGGCCGGGATCCACCAGGCAGTGGCCGGGCGCGCGACGGCGAATTCGGTCAGCTCCTGGCGGATGCGGACCTCGTCCAGCGCCGGCTGGCGCGGGAACTCGTAGCGGAAGCCGATGCCGTCGTCGTAGACGCGGAACACCACGTCGAAGCGGCGGCCCTGGTCGCGGCCACCGTGCGGCTTCTCGGCGAAGCTGGCGCGCAGCTCGTTGTAATGGTTGCGCACCTGGCGGCGCTCGCCCCAGGGCTGCTCCCAGGTCTCGTCGAAGCTGCGGCTGGACTGGCCGACCAGTTCCAGGTTCCGTTCCAGGCGCCCGTCGCCGAGCAGGAAGCCCAGCCGCGAGGGCGCGATCACCGGGCGGCTGCCGCGGTCGACGCGGTAGGCCAGGCGGCCTTCGTGCTGCGATTCCAGGGTCACCGAGAGCGTGCCGCCGGGCGAGGCGACGCGCGCCAGCGTTTCCGCCTGCGCGGGCAGGGTGGCGGCGAACAGCAGGATGAACAGGCCGCGCAGGCCGGTACGCCGGGCGGCATGGCGCGGGAAAGCGCCGCGCGCGGCCGGCGCGCAGGGAAGCGTGCGGGCGTCGCCGCCGCAGGTTGGATCGTGCATATCCCCTCCCGGGATCCGCTGTACGTTTAGGCGCCGCGCAGGCGTGGCCTTTCCACTATTCCCGCAGACGGTCGCGCGCTTCCAGCCTCCGGGCCATGAATACGTATGCACCGGCTGTGCGCCGCGCGTACCGCGCCCCTACCATGGCCGCACATCGCATCCCGTGATTCCCGGAGGGGGGAACCGCCTGATGGAACGCAAACCGCGTCTGTCGTTCTGGCAGATCTGGAACATGTGCTTCGGCTTCCTGGGCATCCAGTTCGGGTTCGCCCTGCAGAACGCCAATGCCAGCCGCATCTTCCAGACCCTGGGCGCGGACATGGACCAGGTGCCGGGGTTGTGGATCGCCGCACCGCTGACCGGCCTGCTGGTGCAGCCGGTGGTGGGCTACCTGTCCGACCGCACCTGGACCCGCCTCGGCCGGCGCCGGCCGTTCTTCCTCGCCGGCGCGCTGCTGGCGACGCTGGCGCTGTTCGTGATGCCCAATTCGCCGGCGCTGTGGATCGCCGCCGGCACGCTGTGGATCCTCGACGCCTCGATCAACGTGGCGATGGAGCCGTTCCGCGCCTTTGTCGGCGACCAGCTGCCGACCTCGCAGCGCGCCAGCGGCTACGCGATGCAGAGCTTCTTCATCGGCGTCGGCGCGGTGGTGGCGAGCATGCTGCCGTGGCTGCTGGCCAGGGCCGGAGTGGCCAACACCGCCGGTCCCGGCGAGGTGCCGGAGACGGTGCGCTACGCCTTCTATCTCGGCGGCGCGGTGCTGTTCGCCGCGATCGGCTGGACCGTGCTGCGCAGCCGCGAATACCCGCCGGAAGTGCTGGCTTCGTTCGAGGAGCCCGGCGCCACCGCGGCGCATCCGGCGCCCCCCGCAGCGAAGGCCGCCGTCGCCCCGGCGATCGCCTGGCTGGCCGTGGGCCTGGGTTTCGCCACGATGGTCGCCGCGCGCGGCTGGGACCGGATGCTCTACGTGCTGGCCGGGATGTGCGCCGCTTACGGCGTGCTGGTGCTGGTCTCGCGCGTGCTGCGCCCGGGCAGCATGCTGCCGGCCATCGTTGCCGACCTGCACGCCATGCCCGCCGCGATGCGGCGCCTGGCCGTGGTCCAGTTCTTCTCCTGGTTCGCCCTGTTCGCGATGTGGATCTACACCACCGCGGCGGTGGCCGGAACCCACTTCGGCAGCAGCGATCCGACCTCGGTCGCCTACAACGACGGCGCCAACTGGGTCGGCGTGCTGTTCGCCGCCTACAACGGCTTCGCCGCGCTGGCCGCCATCGCCATCCCGTGGATGGTCCGCGCGCTGGGCCTGCGCGCCACCCACCTGGTGAACCTGCTGCTGGGCGCGGCCGGCCTGCTTTCCTTCCTGGCCGTGCGCGACCCGCAATGGCTGCTGCTGTCGATGGTCGGCGTCGGTTTCGCCTGGGCGTCGATCCTTTCCCTGCCGTACGCGATGCTCTCCGACACCGTGCCGGCCGCCAAGATGGGCATCTACATGGGCATCTTCAATTTCTTCATCGTCATCCCGCAGCTGGTCGCGGCCAGCCTGCTCGGCTTCCTGCTCAGGTCGCTGTTCGGCAACCAGCCGCTGTGGGCGCTGGCCATCGGCGGCGCCAGCCTGCTGCTGGCGGGGCTGTGCACGCTGGCGGTGCCGCGCGCGGTCGAGGTGCGGGCATGAGCCGGCTGCGCCTGCTGGCGCTGGGCACGGCGCTGGGCCTGGCCGGCAGCGCCGCGGCCTCGGACTACTACGGCACGCTGGAGCCGTTCGCCAGCGAGGCGGTCTACTTCGTGATGACCGACCGCTTCGCCAACGGCGACCCGGCCAACGACCACCGCGACCAGGGCGTGGATCCGGCGCGGCCGGAGCTGCGCACCTTCGACATCCCCCTGGAGGAGGCCTGCGACGGCGAGGTCGGCAACGTCGGCTACCTCGGCGGCGACTTCCGCGGCCTGCTCGACAACGCCGGCTACATCCGCGACCTGGGCTTCACCGCGGTATGGATCACGCCGATCGTCGACAACCCGGACCAGGCCTTCACGGGCGGCGACGAGATCAGCTGCGACGGCTTCCTCACCGACCGCGGCAAGAGCGGCTTCCACGGCTACTGGGGCGTGAACTTCTACCGGCTGGACGAACACCTGCCGAGTGCGGACCTGGATTTCGCCGGGCTGACCGCCGGCCTGCGCGCGCACGGACTGAAGACGGTGCTGGACATCGTCGGCAACCACGGCTCGCCGGCGTGGACCATGCCGGTTGCGCAGCCGCAGTACGGCCAGCTGTTCGACGCGGACGGGAAGCTGGTGGCCGACCATCAGAACCTGCCTCCGGAGCAGCTCGACCCGGCCGGCAACCCGCTGCATGCGTTCTACAACACCAGGCCGGACCTGGCGCAGCTGTCCGATCTGGACGCGAACAACCCGGCGGTGATGGACTACCTGGTCGGTGCCTACCTGCAGTGGATCGGGCAGGGCGTGGACGCGCTGCGCATCGACACCATCCGCCACCAGCCGCTGGCGTTCTGGAAGGAGTTCGCCGCACGCATCCGCGCGCAGCACCCGGGCATGTACATGTTCGGCGAGGCCTTCGACTACGACGCGGCGAAGATCGCGCAGTTCACCCTGCCGGAGAACGGTTCGATCAGCGTGCTCGACTTCCCGATGCGCCAGGCCATGGAAGACGTGTTCGGCCGCAAGGGTGCCGGCTTCGAGCGCCTGGAAGAGGCGCTGCACCTCAGCGGCGGCCCGTACGCGAACGTCTACGACCTGGCCACGTTCTACGACAACCACGACATGCGCCGGCTCGATGCCGAGGACAGTGGTTTCATCGACGCGCACAACTGGCTGTTCACCGCCCGCGGCATCCCGGTGGTCTATTACGGCTCGGAGACCGGCTTCATGCGCGGCCAGGCCGAACACGGCGGCAACCGCGCCTATTTCGGCCAGGAACGCATCGCCGCCGCGCCGGCCAGCCCGATCCACGCCAGCCTCAAGCGCATCGCCAGCCTGCGCCGGGAGTCGCCGGCGCTGCAGCGCGGCCTGCAGCTGCCGGTGCGCCTGCACGGCGACCAGGCGGTGTTCTATCGCGTCTACCAGCACGACGGGCAGGCGCAGACCGCGCTGGTGCTGCTCAACAAGGGCGACCGCGCGCAGGACGTGACCGTGCACGAGTACCTGCAGCCGGGGCGCTGGCGCGACGGCTTCAGCGGCGAGACGCTCGAGGTCGGGCGCCAGCTGCGCGCCGAGGTGCCGGCGCACGGGGTGCGGGTGTTCTTCCTGGACGCGCCGGTGAGCCGCGCGGACCTGCGCGAGCGACTGGATGCGTTGATGGCCGGGCGCTGAGCCGGCCCGGCAGGAGGTGCCGGCTTCAGCCTGCGCCGCTGGAGCCGCGCAGCACCACCTTCACCGGCAGGGTGCGGCTTTCCACGGCCTCGCCCTGGATCAGCCGGATCAGGCTGTCGACCAGCACCTCGCCGGCCTGCTTGGTGTCCTGCTGCACGGTGGACAGGCCCGGCTGGACGAAGCTGGCCATGGCGATGTCGTCGAAGCCGGCCACCGCCACGTCCTCCGGGATCCGCCTGCCGTGTTCGCGCAGCGCCTTCATCGCGCCCAGCGCGATCAGGTCGCTGGCGGCGAACAGCGCATCGAACCCTGCGCCCGCGTCGAGCAGCGCCCGCGCGGCCGCATGCCCGGCCTGTTCGGTGGTGATGGCATCGGCCTGCAGCGCCGGGTCCGGTTCCAGTCCGGCCTCGCGCAGCGCCCCGGCGTAGCCGCGGTAGCGCTCGAAGAACTCCGGGTAGTGGGCCGAGGCGTGGCCGAGGAAGGCGATCCGGCGCCGGCCCTGGCCGAGCAGGTGGGCGGTGATGTCGTGCCCGCCCTGGAAGTTGTCGCAGCCGATCGACACGCCCGGCTCGCCGGGCAGGGCCGCGCCCCAGCGCACGAAGTGGGTGCCCTGGGCGACCAGCTGCTGCAGCTTCGATTCGGCTTCCAGGTAATCGCCGTAGCCGAGCAGGATCAGGCCGTCGGCCTTGTGGCTGTCCTCGAAGTCGGCGTGCCAGTTGGTCGACAGCTGCTGGAACGAGACCAGCAGGTCGTAGCCGCGCAGCGCGCAGGCCCGGGTGATCGAACCGAGCATCGAGTGGAAGAACGGGTTGATCAGCGAGTCGTCCGGGGTCGGGTCCTCGAAGAACAGCAGGGCGAGGGTGCCGGACTGCTGGGCCCGCAGGTTGGAGGCGTTCTTGTCGACCTTGTAGTTGAGCTGGCGGGCGATGGCCAGGATCCGCTCGCGGGTTTCGGGGTTGACCGAAGGGCTGCCGCGCAGGGCCCGCGACACCGTCGGCTGGGAGACCCCGGCCAGGTGCGCGATGTCCAGCGATGTGGGCTTGCCCCTGATGCTCATTGACCCGCCCCCTCCAGGCCGGACGTCGTGGTGTGGCGGCATCATGCCACCGCCGGCGCCGGGTTTGCGCCGCTCCGGGGGCGGGGTAGAATCGGCGTCATCGCCGCCGGCAGGGTGCCGGCGCGGCAGTCACAAGGTGGCCCGCGGAAACGCCGGCCGAGCGTGCGACATGAGCACTACCACCGCCCACCGCTGAACGCCGCCGAGGCCCCGGACTTCCAGCTGGCGCCCTCGAGGCGCTTTTTTGTTGGCCGCGATGCGGCCAACGGGATTCGGGATCCGAGATCCGGGGATCGGCCAGGCCGTCCCGCTCGCCCCGGATCCCGCCCTCCAAACCCGAATCCCCAATCCCGAATCCCGGCTCCAGATGATCACGATCACCCTCCCCGACGGCAGCCGCCGCGAGTTCGAAGCCCCCGTCACCGTCATGCAGGTCGCCCAGTCGATCGGTGCCGGCCTGGCCAAGGCCACCGTGGCCGGCCAGGTCGACGGCCGCCTGGTCGACGCCTCCGACGTCATCGACCACGACGCCACCCTGCGCATCATCACCCCGAAGGACGAGGAGGGCGTGGAGATCATCCGCCACTCCTGCGCGCACCTGGTCGGCCACGCGGTCAAGCAGCTGTACCCGGAAGTGAAGATGGTCATCGGCCCGGTGATCGCCGAGGGCTTCTACTACGACATCTATTCCGAGCGCCCGTTCACCCCCGAGGACCTGGCCGCGATCGAGCAGCGCATGCGCGAGCTGATCGCCCAGGACTACGACGTGATCAAGAAGATGACCCCGCGCGAGGAGGTCATCAAGGTCTTCAAGGAGCGGGGCGAGGATTACAAGCTGCGCCTGATCGAGGACATGGGCCCGGAGGTCACGGCGATGGGCCTGTACTACCACCAGGAATACGTGGACATGTGCCGCGGCCCGCACGTGCCGAACACGCGCTTCCTGAAGGCCTTCAAGCTGACCCGCATCTCCGGCGCCTACTGGCGCGGCGACGCGAAGAACGAGCAGCTGCAGCGCATCTATGGCACCGCCTGGGCCGACGAGAAGCAGCTGAAGGCCTACATCCAGCGCATCGAGGAAGCCGAGAAGCGCGACCACCGCCGCATCGGCAAGCAGCAGAACCTGTTCCACCTGCAGGAAGAGGCCCCGGGCCTGGTGTTCTGGCACCCGAAGGGCTGGTCGGTGTGGCAGGTGGTCGAGCAGTACATGCGCCGCGTGTACCGCAACACCGGCTACGGCGAGGTGCGCTGCCCGCAGATCCTGGACGTGTCGCTGTGGAAGAAGTCCGGCCACTGGGACAACTACCAGGACAACATGTTCTTCACCGAGTCGGAGAAGCGCACCTACGCGGTCAAGC
>Ga0182737_1003005_pt1 | contig 12951 bp, 10 predicted proteins | sample eDN5th30CBELigOP_FD_128878 | JGI IMG/M metagenome (GOLD analysis project Ga0182737, IMG submission 128878) | Enriched Organic Plus compost microbial communities from Emeryville, California, USA - eDNA 5th pass 30_C BE-Lig OP (version 2) (version 2) ... | reverse complement strand
TACGCGCCGCTGAAGGACCTGTACAAGACCGAGGTGTTCGGCCTGGCGAAGTGGCGCAACACGGTCGGCGGGGCGCCGGTGATCCCGCCGGCGGTGATCTCGCGGCCGCCGTCGGCGGAACTGCGCGCCAACCAGGTCGACCAGGATTCGCTGCCGGCCTACGACGTGCTCGACGGGATCCTCTACCGCTACGTGGACCAGGAGCAGTCGCGCGAGGAGATCGTCGCCGCCGGTTACGCGGCGGAAGTGGTCGACCGGGTGCTGCGGCTGGTGCGGACCAGCGAGTGGAAGCGGCACCAGGCCGCGCCGGGGCCGAAGGTCTCGCGGCGCGCGTTCGGCCGCGAGCGCCGCTATCCGATCAGCAACGGCTTCCGCCACTGAAGGCCCGGCCGGTCGCCCGTCGGCCGGCGATCTCCACTCCAGACCCGGAAACGAAAAGGGCGCGCCTTCCGGCGCGCCCTTCATGTGTGCTGCGGCGTAGCGCTTACTGGCGCTGCGCGTTGCGCTGGCCGGTCGGCGACTTCTCGCCAGCGAACGGGTTGAGCCGGCGGATCGCCCACGGGTAGTCCGGCCACTTGCCCTGCAGCGCAGGGTGCGAGGGGTCGTTCAGGCGCAGCACCCGCTCGGCGTCGGCGGCCAGGGTGGTGTTGTCCAGCTCGCGGTAGGACACGGCCAGCACGGCGACGGCGTCGTTCTGGAACTCGCTCTGCGGGTAGGTCTCGAGGATGTACTGGGCGCGGGCGATCGCCGACAGCCAGGCGCCGCGGCGCATGTAGTACAGCGCCGTGTCCAGCTCGTGGCGGGCGAACATGTTGCGCAGCTGGACCATGCGCTGGCGCGCGTCGGCGGCGTAGCGGCTGTTCGGGTAGCGCTGGACCACACGCGAGAAGTCGTCGTAGGCCTGCTGCGGCGAGGCCAGGTCGCGGCGGGACGGGTCCAGCGACCAGACCCGCTGCAGGAACACCGCGTCGCGGTTGGAGTTGGACAGGCCGCGCAGGTAGTAGAAGTAGGCGATGTTGCGGTGGGTCGGGTAGGTGCGGATGAAGCGGTCGATGGTCGAGACCGCGTCCTCGTGCTTGCCGGCCTTGAACTGGGCGTACGCGGTTTCCATCAGCGCCTGCTCGGTGTGCGGCCCGTACGGGTACTGCGCGACCAGGCGCTTGAAGGTCTTCTCCGCACCGGCCCAGTCGCCGCGCTGCATCTGGGTGTGGCCCTTGTCGTACAGCTCGGTGACCGGCAGGCCCTCGTCGGCGTCCTTCTTGCTGTTGCGGCCGCAGCCGGTGGCGACGATGACCACGGCCAGCAGCAGGGCGGCCAGGCGCAGCGGGGCGGGGAAGATGGAGCGGGAGCGGTGGGCCATCGGAGGCTGCGGCACGTATAAACGGAAGGGCCGATGATAGCCTAGTGGCCTGTCCGGCGACTGACTTCTGCCGTCCGGCCGTCCCCCGCAGCGACTTTCACATGCCCCAGCCGACCCCTGAACCCCGCCAGGCCACCGTCCCCGACGAGGCCGCCGGCCGCCGCTTCGACGCGGTCCTGGCCGAACTTTTCCCCGAATACTCGCGCTCGCGCCTGGCGGCCTGGATCAAGTCCGGCGATGCCCTGCTGGACGGGGAGGCGGCGCGCCCGCGCGACCCGGTCAAGGGCGGCGAGACGGTCAGTCTGGCCGCGGTGGCTGAAATCCAGACCGAGGCGGTGGCCGAGGACATCCCGCTGGACGTCCTGTACGAGGACCCGCACCTGTTCGTGCTGGACAAGCCGGCCGGGCTGGTCGTCCACCCCGGCGCCGGCAACCCCGCCGGGACCCTGGTCAACGCCCTGCTGCACCGGGATCCGGGGCTGGCGGTGCTGCCGCGCGCCGGCATCGTCCACCGCCTCGACAAGGACACCAGCGGGGTCATGGTCGTGGCCCGCACCCTGGAGGCGCATACCGGCCTGGTCGCGCAGCTGGCCGCGCGCGAGGTGCACCGCCAGTACGTGGCCGTGGTGGTCGGCTCGCTGGTGTCCGGCGGCACCGCCGACGCGCCGATCGACCGCCATCCGCGCGAGCGCCTGCGCATGGCCGTGCGCGAGGACGGCCGCGAGGCGGTGACCCACTTCCGCCTGCGCGAGCGCTTCCGCGCCCACACCGCGCTGGAATGCCGCCTGGAGACCGGGCGCACCCACCAGATCCGCGTGCACATGCAGCACCTGCGCCACCCGATCGTCGGCGACCCGCTGTACGGCGGCCCGCTGAAGCTGCCGCGCGGCGCTACCGAGGAGCTGGCCGCCGGGCTGCGTGGCTTCAAGCGCCAGGCGCTGCACGCCGAGGTCCTCGAGTTCGCCCATCCGCTGACCGGCGAGCCGGTGCGGGTGTCGGCGCCGCTGCCGGCGGACATGGTCCAGCTGCTGCAGGTGCTGCGCGAGGACACCCGCGCCTGGGAAGAGAGCCAGCGGCGCTGAGCGCCCCGGGCGAGGCCATGGCCGGATCCGCTTCCATGCACGACATCGCCGCCGATCCGGCCCTGCTGCCGGCCGGCTGGCCGGCGCCGCCGGGCGTGGTCGCCTTCACCACCCTGCGCCAAGGCGCAGGGACGTCAGCGCCGCCGTTCGACTCGTTCAACCTGGGCACCCGCAGCGGCGACGATCCCGCCGCGGCGGCGGCCAACCGTGCCGAACTCGTGCGCCGCGCCGGTCTGCCGACGGTGCCGCACTGGCTGCGCCAGGTGCATGGCACCGGCGTGCTGCGCTTCGAGGCGCCGGCGCGGGCCGAAGCCGGCGATGCCGGGGAACCGGAAGCCGATGCATCGGTGACGTCCACCGCGGGCGTGGTGCTGGCCATCCTCACCGCCGACTGCCTGCCGGTGGTGTTCGCCGCCGTCGACGGCAGCGAGGTCGGCGCCGCCCATGCCGGCTGGCGCGGACTGGCCGGCGGCGTGCTGGAGGCGACCGTGGCGGCGATGCGCACGCCGCCGGCGCGGCTGCAGGCCTGGCTGGGCCCGGCCGCGGGGCCGCAGGCCTACGAGATCGGCGCCGAGGTGCGCGATGCCTTCGTCGGCAGCGACGCAGGCGCGGCGGCGGCTTTCGCCGCCACCCGGCCCGGGCACTGGAAGGTCGACCTGTACGCGCTGGCGCGGCGGCGGCTGCAGGCCGCGGGCCTGGCGCCGGAAGCGATCCACGGCGGCGGCCTGTGCACGATCTCCGATCCGGCGCGCTTCTATTCGCACCGCCGCGACCAGCGCACCGGGCGCGTGGCCACGCTGGTGTTCATGGCGCCCGCCGCGGGCTGAGGCGGCCACGGCAGCGCCATCGGTGTCAGCGGAAGGTGTAGACCAGGTTCACCGTGGTCAGGGTGTCGGTGCGGCGCGTCTCCGCGTCCTCGACCTCGGTGTTGTGCCGCGCCTGCAGGCCGGCCTTCAGCGCGAAGCGCTCGTTCATCGCCACCGACACGCCCAGGTCGTTCTGGGCGAAGGTGTTGTCCTTGCCCGACTCGACCAGCAGGGTGTTGGACAGTTCGGTGTTGTCGGTGAGCTGGTGGCGGAATTCGACCAGGGCGCGGCCGATCAGGTTGCTCTGCACCTCGCCGTCGACCGTGGTGCGCGCGCGGCGGTAACCGGGGCCGATTTCGCCGCTGAACTTCGTGCGCTCGCTGTCGATGAAGCGGCGGCCGTAGCCGAGCGCGACCGTGCCCTGGTAGTCGAAGGACGAGAAGTCGTCGTGCTCGTAGCGGGCGGTGCCGGAGAGGTGGTTGCGTTCGTTGAAGCGGTAGGCGGTCGAACCGGCGACGTCGTAGCGGTTGGCGCTGGTCTCGTAGCGGCGTTCCTCGACGCCGTCGCCGTCGAAGTCGCCGCTGACCTCGGCGCGCGACCGCAGCGCCGACAGGCCGAAGCTGTTCTTCCACTGCGTGTCCTCGCGGGCGAAGCGCAGGCGGGTGTTGAGGCTTTCCGAGCGCGAATTGCCGCGCGCCATGGCCAGGCCCAGCTCGCCGGTGCCGGTCCAGCCGTTGGGGGATCCGGCCAGTTCCTGGGCGTGGGTGCCCAGCGGGACGAGGGCGGCGAGGAGGAGCAGGGTGGAGCGGCGTTGCATGCGGGGGAGCCTCTTTGCGGATGGAGGCGCGTACCGGCGTGCCGCAGGGGGCGTTGCACCGTCCGGTGCGCGCGAACGCCCATCATCCACATTCCGCCTGAGGGAAACCTGTCAGGCCGATTCCAGCGCTGACAGATAGTCCTTGCGCCAGGCGTTGATATCGTGCTTCCGCAGGTGCTCCATCATCGCGTGCCAGCGCTCCTTGCGCCGCGCCAGCGGCATGGTCGCCGCCGAGGCGATCGCGTCGGCCACGCCATCCAGGTCGTGCGGGTTGACCAGCAGCGCCTCGCGCAGTTCGTCGGCGGCGCCGGCCAGCAGCGACAGCACCAGCACGCCGGGATTCTCCGGATCCTGTGAGGCCACGTACTCCTTCGCCACCAGGTTCATGCCGTCGCGCAGCGGCGTGACCAGGCCGACCCGCGCGCTGCGGTAGAAGCCGGTGAGGGTGGCGTGCGGGAAGTTGCGGTTGACGTAGCGCAGCGGCGTCCAGTTCGGCTCGGCGTGGGCGCCGTTGATGTGCCCGGCGATCTGCTCGAGCTGGTTGCGCAGCAGCTGGTACTCGTTGACCTCGCCACGCGAAACCGGCGCCAGCTGCAGGTAGGTCAGGCTGCCCTTCTGGTCGGGATGGCGCTGCAGGTAGCGCTCGAAACCGTGGAAGCGTTCCGGCAGGCCCTTCGAATAGTCCAGCCGGTCCACGCCGATCGCCAGCAGGCGGTCCTCCAGGCTGGTGCGCAGGCCGCGCACGGCCGGCTTGTTGACCGCGGCGGCGGCCTGCGAGGCGATGTGCGCGGTGTCGATGCTGATCGGGAACACGCCGGTGCGGAAGCGGCGTCCGCCCGGCGCCTGCAGCAGGTCCTTGCCAACCACCTCGCCGCCGCCGTACAGGCGCACGTAGGACTGGAAACGGTCGTTGTCGCGGCGGGTCTGGAAGCCGAGCAGGTCGTAGGCGTACAGCCCGGAGAACAGCCGCTGGTGGTCGGGCATGGCCATCAGCAGGTCGGCCGAGGGCATCGGCACGTGCAGGAAGAAGCCGATCCGGCAGCCGATCCCGCGCTCGCGCAGCAGCGCCGCCAGCGGGATCAGGTGGTAGTCGTGCACCCAGACCGTGTCGTCCTCGCGCAGCATCGGGGCCAGCCGGTCGGCGAACATCGCGTTGACCCGCCGGTAGCCCTCGCGGGTGGCGCGGTCGTAGTCGACCAGGTCCAGGCGGAAGTGCAGCAGCGGCCACAGCGTGCGGTTGGAGAAGCCGTTGTAGTAGGCGTCCAGGTCGGCACGGCTGAGGTCGACGGTGGCGTAGCGGATGTTGCCTTCGTCCTGCTGCTCGAGGTTGCCGCCGGGGCCTCGAACGGACTTGCCGTTCCAGCCGAACCACAGGCCGCCGCGCTCGCGCAGCGCCGCCTGCAGCGCCACCGCCAGGCCGCCGGCCATGCTCTGGCCGGGCAGGGCGACGCGGTTGGATACCACCACCAGCCGGCTCATGAAGCCTCCTGCCAGGAACGCGACAGGCGCATCGCGGCGATGATCAGGCCCACGTGCGAATAGGTCTGCGGGAAGTTGCCCCAGCCCTCGCCGTCCTCGAAGGCCATGTCCTCCGAGAGCAGGCCCAGGTGGTTGCGCCGCGCCAGCACGCGCTCGAACAGCTCGCGGGCCTCGTCCTTGCGGCCGATCGCCGCCAGCGCGTCGATGTACCAGAAGGTGCAGATGGTGAAGCTGGTTTCCGGCGTGCCGAAATCGTCCGGCGCGACGTAGCGGAACATGCCATCGCCGTGGCGCAGCTCGCGGCCGATCGCCTCGACCGTGGACACGTAGCGCGGGTCCTGCGCGTCGAGGAAGCCGAACTTGGCCAGCAGCAGCAGCGAGGCGTCCAGGTAGTCGCTCTGGAACGAGGCGCTGAAGTGGTTGCTCTGTGGGCGCCAGGCGCGCTCCACGGTGGCGGCGTGGATGATGTCGGCGCGCTCGCGCCAGTACGCCGCGCGGTCCTCCAGGCCCAGGCGGCGCGCGATCTTCGCCAGGCGGTCGCAGGCGACCCAGCACATCGCCGCGGTGTAGGTGTGCACCTCGGCGCGGTTGCGGAACTCCCACAGCCCCGAGTCGGGCACGTCGTACAGGGCGAAGGCGCGCTCGCCCAGCGGCTCCAGGCGGGCGAAGGTGTTGGCATTGCCCGGGTCGGCCAGGCGCTGGTCGAAGAACAGCTGGGTCGAGGCCAGCACCACGCTGCCGTAGACGTCGTGCTGCTTCTGCATCCACGCCAGGTTGCCGCGCCGCACCGGGCCCATGCCGCGGTAGCCGGCCAGGGAGGGCACCTCGTGCTCCTCCAGGTGTTCCTCGAAACCGATCCCGTACAGCGGCTGCAGGTGGCCGTCGTGGGTGGCGATGTTGAAGATGTAGCGCAGGAACTCCTCCATGGTGCGGGTCGCGCCCAGGCGGTTGAGCGCGCGCACCACGAAGGCCGCGTCGCGCAGCCAGCAGTAGCGGTAGTCCCAGTTGCGCGAGGAACCCGGCGCCTCCGGGATGGAGGTGGTCATCGCCGCGATGATCGCGCCGCTGTCCTCGTACTGGCACAGCTTGAGGGTGATGGCGCTGCGGATCACCGCTTCCTGCCAGTCCAGCGGGATCGACAGGTAGCGCACCCATTCGCGCCAGTACTCGGTGGTCTGCGCCAGCGCCTCGGCGACGTAGCCGGAGATCGAGCGGGCCAGCGGCTCGTCCGGGCCCATCACCAGGTGCACGGGATGGGTGAGCACGAACGGCAGGCCGTCGCGCACGAAGCGCACCGGCATGTCGGTGGTCAGGCGCAGGGTGAATTCCGGCAGCAGCCAGCGGATGTGGTTGCTGCCCCAGGTCCGCTCGGGCACGCGCGCGCCCCAGTCGGCCAGCGGCCGCACCCGCACGCGGATGCGCGGGTTGCCGGCCAGCGGGGTGAGCCGGCGGATGATCGAGACCGGCCGGTAGAAGCGGCTGTTCTGGCGCCAGCGCGGGGCGAAATCGAGGATTTCCACCGAGCCTCCATGGCTGTCGTGCAGCACCGTGCGCAGGATCGCGGTGTTGGGCAAGTAGGCCTGCTCGGAACGTGAGAAGTCCTCCAGCTCGATGCCGTAGTCGCCGCCCTCCTGCACTGGCGTCAGCAGCCTGCAGAAGGCCGGGTCGCCGTCGAAGGCCGGCAGGCACGACCACACCAAGCATCCGCGTTCGTCGACCAGCGCGCCGAAGCTGCCGTTGCCGATCACGCCGAGCTGGAGGTTGGAATCGTATACGGGTACTTGCATGCGTGCTCCTCGTCCCCTGGTGCAGGTGCGCGCGGCGCTATCCGGCGCCGGCGAGCGGCGGTGCCGCGCTGGCGCGCAGCCAGGCGTGCACCGCGTGGATGTCGGCCAGCGCGTGGCGGGCGGCGCTGGCGGCGCGCTCGCCGACCAGCACGCTCCAGCCGCCGGCACGATGGGCCGCGGCGAAGCCGAATTCGTCGGTCAGGTCGTCGCCGACGAACACCGGCACGCGGCCGGCGAAGGGTGGGCGCGCCATCAGCCGCTCCACCGCGCGGCCCTTGTCGCTGCCTTCCGGCACGAATTCGAGCACATGGTCGCCCGGCTGCAGGCGATAGCCGGGCAGGCGGTCGATGCGCTCGCGGGCGAATCCGGCCACGACCTCGGCCGCATGCGGTGCCGCCCGCCAGTGCAGGGCCAGGCTGCTGCCCTTGTCCTCGACCAGCACGCCCGGATGCGCGGCGGCCAGGTGCGCGGCGGCGCGATGCAGTTCGTGCAGGAAACCGGAGGTGTCGTCGGGGATCGCCGCCGCGGCCTCTGCATCGCCCCGGATCTGGTGGCCGTGCAGGCCGGCGGCGGGCAGGCGCATCGGCGCGAACAGCGCGTCCAGCTGTTCCAGCGGGCGCCCGCTGATCAGCGCCACCGCGCCATGCAGGCGGTCGCTGACCGCGCCGATGGCCTCGAGCACCGTCGGGGGCACGCGTACGGCGGCCGGATCGGTGTTGAAGCCGACCAGGGTGCCGTCGACGTCGAGGAACAGGGCGCAGGCGTCGTCGAGAGGGGGCGGCGGCGTGCGCCGGGGGTTCGCGTCGACCATGGGGGGATTGTGCATGGCGTGCCGTGATGTCCGGGTTATACGGGTGCATGCGCCGCGGCGGGCGGCGAGCAGGGGTCAGCGCCGGCCGGTGCGGGCGGCAGCTCCGTGGCGGGCTATGATCCGCCTGCGCCTGGCGCGACCGCCGTGGCATATGCTCATTACGCGGCGTTGTTTGCCGCCATGCAACCCGGACCGACACCCTGCGGAGCCCCTGGAACCGCGTCATGTGCATCCGATCCGCCGTCCTGCTGACCGTTCTGCTGCTGGCCGCCTGCGCCGGTGGACCGCCCGTCGCCGCCGGCGGCCACGCCGCGGGGCAGGGCGCGAAGACGGTCGCCGCCGCATCCGCGCCCGGCTGGGTGCGCAGCGAGCTGTATTTCGGCCTTGGCAGCGAGGAGGGCGGATCGGCCGGCGGGCGTGCCACGCGGATCGACGAGGCCAGCTGGCGCGGGTTCCTCGACCGCGAGGTGACGCCGCGCTTCCCCGATGGCCTGACCGTGTTCGACGCCTACGGCCAGTGGCGCTTCCGCGATGGCGACGCGCCGGAACGGCTGCGCACGCGCGTGCTGGTCATCCTGCACGAGGACAGCGCGCCGCGCCTGGCCGACATCGAGGCGATCCGCCAGGCCTGGCTGCGCGCCACCGGCCACGAATCTGTGCTGTGGTCAAGGCACCGCGTGGAGGTTTCCTTCTGACCCGGCCTCGCCGGGCCAGCTTTGCACCATCGTTGTGCCGTCCGCTCCCCACCCCGAGGACATGCCGATGAACCCGAGCCCCGCCGTGTCACGCCGCCCCATGCCACGCCGCCGCCTGCTGGCCGCCGCGCTCGCCGCCACGATGCCGCTGGCCGCCGCCGCGCAGGACAGCCCCACCACCCTGGACGCAGTGCAGGTCACCGCCCAGCGCAAGGTCGAGAACATCCAGGACGTGCCGGTGTCGATCACCAGCATCGACCCGGAGAAGCTCCACGTGCTCGGCTCCGGCGGCAACGACATCCGCTTCCTGTCCGGGCGCGTGCCCAGCCTCAACATCGAGTCTTCCTACGGCCGCGCCTTCCCGCGCTTCTACATCCGCGGCCTGGGCAATACCGACTTCGACCTCAACGCCTCGCAGCCGGTGTCGCTGGTATACGACGACGTCGTGCAGGAGAACCCGCTGCTCAAGGGCTTCCCGTTGTTCGACATCGAAAGGGTGGAAGTGCTGCGCGGCCCGCAGGGCACGCTGTTCGGCCGCAACACCCCGGCCGGCGTGGTCAAGTTCGACTCGGTGCGGCCGTCGCAGGACTTCGGCGGCTACCTGCAGCTGGCCGTCGGCAACGACGCGATGGTCAACTTCGAAGGCGCCGTGGGCGGGCCGCTGGGTGGCGGCTGGTCCGGACGCGTGTCGGCGCTGTACCAGCGCCGCGACGACTGGGTGACCAATACCTATCCCGGCCCGAACGACGGCTTCGAGGGCTACGACGAATCCGCCGCGCGCGTGCAGCTGCTGTACGAGAACGAGGGCTTCGAGGCGCTGTTCAACCTGCACCGGCGCGACCTCAACGGCACCGCGCGGCTGTTCCGCGCCAACATCATCCAGCCCGGAAGCAACCGTTTCGCCCCCGGCTTCGACCGCGACAAGGTCGCGCTGGACGGCGTCAACTTCTCCGACCTGGAAACCTGGGGCGGCAGCGCCCGCCTGCGCTGGGACTTCGGCGACCTGAGCCTGCATTCGATCACCGGCTACGAGACCCTGGAATCGCTCAACCGCGGTGACATCGACGGCGGCCACGGCGCGGTGTTCCTGCCGGATTCCGGCCCGGGCCTGATCCCGTTCGCCTCCGAGTCTGCCGACGGCATTCCCGACCACAAGCAGGTCAGCCAGGAGTTCCGCCTGGAGTCGGACTACGGCGGCCGCTTCGACTGGCAGGCCGGCCTGTTCTGGTACCGCGAGGAGCTGACCATCGACAGCTTCAACTACGACTCGCTGGCCCCGGGCAATCCGCTGGCCGGCCACGCGGTGCAGGAGCAGGAGAACACCGCCTGGGCGGTGTTCGCGTCCGGCGAATACGCCGCCACCGAGCAGCTGAAGCTGCGCGCCGGCGTGCGCTACACCAAGGACGAGAAGGACTTCTCGGCCAGCGTGCTGGAACCGGCGCCGTTCGGGGCGCCGGCCGGCGGCCCGTATACCGTGGACACCAGCGTCGACGACGTCAGCTGGGACGCCAGCGCCGTCTATTCGGCCAACGACGACGTCAACCTCTACGCGCGCGTCGCCAAGGGTTTCCGCGCCCCGTCGATCCAGGGGCGGCTGCTGTTCGCCGCGCCGGGCGCGCCGAATGGCGGCGTATCCACCGCCGATTCGGAGAAGGTGATCTCGTACGAGATCGGCGTGAAGGCGGACCTGTGGGACCGCCGCGCGCGGGTGGGCTTCAACGTGTTCCGCTACGAGGTCAGCGACCAGCAACTGATCGCGGTCGGCGGCGGTTCCAACATCGCCACCCTGCTCAACGCCGACAAGACCCGCGGCCAGGGCGTGGAGCTGGACCTGCAGGCGTGGCTGGCCGAAGGCCTGCTGCTGACCTGGGGCACCAGCTACAACGACACCCGCATCGACGACCCGGGCCTGGCCGTGGCGATCTGCGGCGGCGGCTGCACGATCACCGACCCGACCACGGTGATCGCCGGCGCGACCTACGCGCTGATCGACGGCAACCCGCTGCCGCAGGCGCCGGAGTGGATCCACAACCTGACCCTGCGCTATGGCGTGCCGGTGGGCGACGGCGAGTTCTACGCCTTCACCGACTGGGCCTACCGCAGCGAGGTCAACTTCTTCCTGTACGAGTCGCCGGAGTTCCGCGGGCGCTCGTCGCTGGAAGGCGGCCTGCGCGTGGGTTACGGCTGGGGCGACGGCGCCTACGACCTGGCGGTGTTCGGCCGCAACATCACCGACCAGACCCGGATCGTCGGCGGCATCGACTTCAACAACCTCACCGGCTTCATCAACGAGCCGCGCACCTGGGGCGTGGAGTTCCGCTACGGGTTCTGATGGGGCAGGGCGGGGCGCTGCGGCGTCCCGCCCTGTCGTCCGTCCCCGATCTCCTGCCGGCGCGCGCCGGCGCCTGACCTGACCTCTGCCCGCTTCCACGACCTGACGCCATGCCGGACACGCCCCTGCCTTCCCGCCGCCTGCCCTGGTTCGTCGCCGGCGACCTCAACGGCTTCTTCGGCCTGGTGGTCGACAACCTGTCCATCCTCGGCTTCATCGCCGCGGCCCTGGTCGGGATCTTCGGTTTCCCGGCGGAAGTCGTGTTCCTGCGCATGTTCCCGGGCACGGCGCTGGGCGTGCTGCTGGGCAACCTGATGTACACGGCGATGGCACGCCGGCTGGCGCTGCGCAGCGGCCGCGACGACGTCACCGCGATGCCGCTGGGACTGGATGCGCCGACCAGCATCGGCATGGCCCTGCTGGTGCTGGGACCGGCGTTCGCCGGCTTCCGCCAGCAGGGCATGGACGAGCAGGCCGCGGCGCTGGCGACCTGGCAGCTGGGCATGGCCTCGCTGGTGGTGATGGGCCTGCTGAAGCTGGCGCTGTCCTTCGCCGGCGACTGGATCACGCGGGTGCTGCCGCGTGCGGCGCTGCTCGGCTCGATCGGCGGCGCGGCGCTGGCGTTGCTGGGCTTCCTGCCGCTGCTGGAAACGCTGCGCAATCCCGTCGTCGGCATCGCCACCTTCGGCCTGCTGCTGTACGTGCTGCTCGGCAGGGGCCGGTTGCCGTGGCGGGTGCCAGGGGTGTTCGCCGCCTTCGTCGTCGGCACCGCGCTGTACTACGCGCTGGGCCTGGCCGGCCTGGGCCTGCCGGGCTTCGTCCTGCCGCAGCCGCAGCCGCTGCAGCCGGTGCTGCCCCTGCCGAATGCCGGCTTCATCGCCGGGCTGCCGTACACGGTGCCGTACCTGCCGCTGCTGCTGCCGTTCGGCCTGCTGATGGTGATCGGCGGGATCAACGTGGCCGAGAGCGCGCGCGCCGCCGGCGACGACTACCGCACCCGCGACGTGCTGCTGGTGGAAGCGGTGGTCACGCTGCTGGCCGGCGTCTGCGGCGGCGTGGCGCAGACCACGCCGTACATCGGCCAGCCGGCGTACAAGCACATGGGCGCGCGCCACGGCTACACGCTGCTGACCGGCCTGTTCATCGGCCTGGGCGGCATGCTCGGCTACGTATCGGCGCTGGTGCAGTGGCTGCCGGTGCCGGTGCTGGCGCCGATCATCGTCTACGTCGGCCTGGACATCACCGTGCAGGCCTTCCAGGCCAGCCCGCGCCAGCATGCGCCGGCGGTGGCGCTGGCGTTCCTGCCGGCGCTGGCCTACCTGCTGGTGATCAAGCTGGGCAATCCGGCGTGGATCGCGCCGGACACCTTTGCCGCGCTGTACGCCGGCATCGATGCGCACGGGTTGTCCGACCTGGCCGCGATCGTGACCCTCGGCAACGGCTTCATCATCACCGCGATGCTGTGGGGCACCGCGCTGGGGGCGATCATCGACCGGCGCCCGCGCCGCGCCGCCGCGGTGCTGCTGCTGGCGGGCGTGCTCACCCTCTCCGGCGTGATCCACTCGGTCGATCCTCGTGGCGGCATCTACCTGCCGTGGATGCTGGAAGGCGTGCGCGCGACCATCGCCTGGCAGTTCGCCGCCGGTTACGCCGTGCTGGCGCTGCTGCTGGGCCTGCTCTCGCTGCAGCGGCCCGTCGCGGACGAAGCGGAGGCGCACGGTCCGCGTTGAGCGCGATGGCCGGGGAACCCCCGGCGCGCATGGCTGTCACAGCTGCATGTCC
>Ga0182737_1003004_pt1 | contig 12953 bp, 9 predicted proteins | sample eDN5th30CBELigOP_FD_128878 | JGI IMG/M metagenome (GOLD analysis project Ga0182737, IMG submission 128878) | Enriched Organic Plus compost microbial communities from Emeryville, California, USA - eDNA 5th pass 30_C BE-Lig OP (version 2) (version 2) ... | reverse complement strand
ATGGAGGATCGTGAAGGTAACATGTGGGTGGGCACCAGCGGCGGCGGCGCCTGTCGAGTCCGCAGGCGGGTGCTGACCATGCTGGATGACCCCGGCGCTCCTGTGCATCAGACGGCCCGTGCCTTTTGTGAGGATCTGCGCGGGGATGTGTGGGTGGCCTTGCAAACAGGAGAGTTGTTTGTACGACAGAAGCACCAATGGCGTCACCTGGCCGCAGAGCGTGACTGGCCAGGCAGACTGGCGACTACAGTGGCTGCTGCAAGAAATGGTGACGTGTGGATTGCCACAGGTGATCAGACACTGGTGAGGTGGGATGGTGAAGCTTTCAGCGTGCATGCGTTGCCCCCTAAAGACGACATAAAAAGGATTCGGGCGATGATGGTTGCCCGCGATGGCAAGCTGTGGTTTGGCAGGGGCAATCATGTGATGCATGGGCTTCCAGGAAGCTGGCAGTCCATGCAACTGACCGCCCTTCAAACAGAAGTGCAATGCCTTACCACAGACGCGAGGGGCGCTGTTTGGGCAGGGCTTCAAAACGGCTCATTGTATGTGCTGCACCCAGAGCAAGAATCCTTTGAGAAGAAGCAATTCCCTGAATTAAAGAATGCCGGGCCTGTACGAGCCATGGTGAGCGCCCCAGATGGCGCATTATGGCTGGCCACAGCGCGAGGGGGGATCGCACGATTTAAAGATGGTCGCATGTCCCGTCTGGATCGTTCCCGCGGATTAAACAGCAATGGCATTTCCCAATTGGTTTTAGATAGTCAGGGGCGGCTGTGGGGCGCTGGAGACAGAGGGATATTTGCAGCGCCGCTTTCATCATTGAATGCGGCTGCGGATGGGCGGTCAACTCTGGCAACGGTAAGTTTTTATGGTCGCAGGGAGGGCGTGCCCAGCATTCAGGCCAACAGTGGCTACCAGCCAAACGCCATGGTGATGGCGAGTGCCAGGCTGTGGTTTGCTTCGCGTAGCGGCATTGTCGTTGCTGATCCCACCCAGCCCGGCACGAACCTGGTGCCGCCGCCTGTGGCTATTGAAGGCTTGCGGGTTAACGGCCAGCGTATTGATTTACACAAACAATCCATACAGATCGGCCCGGGTGTCAATTCTCTGCGGTTTGATCTGGCGGCCATGAGCTTTGTTGAACCCCAGGCGGTGAGCCTCTGGCATCGTCTGAGCCGGGTGGATGATACGTGGGTGGCGGCAGATGCCACGCGTGTGGCAGCCTATGGCAGCCTGGCTCCGGGAAATTACCAATTGCGTGTTCGTGCGACGAACAATGATGGCATACCCAGCCGCAAAGATGCGGTTCTTGATTTTGTGGTACTTCCTTTCTTCTGGCAGACGCTGCCGTTTCAGCTTGGACTCGGTGGCATTCTGTTCACTGGGACTGCGGTGGCCGCCTACCGGTTTTCTCAAATGAAGAGCCGTCGGCAGACGGAAGCCTTCAAACGTGAAGCGGACATTCAGCGTGAGAGAACGCGCATTGCAAGAGATATGCATGATCAGATTGGTGCAAGCCTAACTCAGATCGCGCTGCTGGCGGAACTGGCGGAGTATGAACAGGAAAGAGGGAAAGCCTCAGCTTCCGCAGATGACCTGAAGCTGCTGGCAAACACCTCGCGTGAGGCGGTCAGTCACCTGGATGAAATCGTCTGGGCAGTGAATCCGCGTCACGACAATCTGGGCAGTTTGCTGGAATATGTTGGTGAGAAGGCTTTACAGATGACCCACGCCGCCGGCCTGCGCTGCCGGTTGAATCTTCCGCAGGATGTTCCGCATGTGTCCTTGAATGCGGATTTTCGTCACCATGTCTTTTTAATGATTCAGGAGGCTTTGAATAACGCGGTAAAACATGCGGAGGCGCAGGAGATTTCACTGCAGGTGACAACCCATGACGAAAACGGGATCGAAATAAAAATTCGTGACGACGGTCGAGGCTTTGATCCGGATGAGAAACGCACGGCTGAATCCACACATGATGGGTTACAAAATCTATCGGATCGCGCCCAAAGTCTGAAGGGCATCTGCACCATTTTCAGCCTGCCTGATGCAGGCTCCACCATCACCATCCAGCTTCCCTGGCCAAAATCATGAACGCACCACCCACCTCCGCCCAACCGCAGCAACGCCTGCGCGTTAGTATTGTTGAAGATGATCGCGTCACCCGCGAAACACTTGCCAAACTCATTGATCGCACTGAAGACCTCAAATGCATCGCCTCTTACTCCAGTGCGGAGGAGGCCATACAAATGGTTTCGCATAATCTTCCAGATGTGATGCTCATGGACATCAACCTGTCTGGGCGTAGCGGCATCGAATGCGTGGCACAGTTAAAGGCGGCTCATCCCGAACTTCAGGTGTTGATGTTAACTACTTATGATGACACGGAAAATATCTTTGATTCGCTGCGCGCTGGCGCCAGTGGCTACATGCTGAAGCGTGCGAGGCCAGCGGATATCCTCGCGGCGGTGAAGGATGTCTATCGCGGTGGCGCGCCCATGTCCATGCATATCGCGCGTAAGGTGGTGAACTACTTTCACCCGGCCCAATCTTCTTCAAATGAACTACAAACGCTCACTCCGCGTGAGCACGAGATTTTGGGCAAATTATCCAAAGGTCTGCAATACAAGGAGATCGCAGATCAGCTCGGAATTAGCACCAGCACAGTGCGTGCTCATCTGCATGCAATCTATGGCAAACTGCATGTGCAATCACGGACAGAGGCGGTGGTGAAGTTTTTGGGGAAGTAAGTGAAGCGGGTGGATGGCACTGTCTGATTTCATATAAATGTCGTCTTAACACACTCCGGTGAAAAGGCGTTTTAATAATCAGCACCCTGCTTCATTCCCATGAAAATAGCCTGTTATCTATATGTCCTTTTGCTGGCTACATGCCTGTGCCCAGCACTGTTTGCGTCCTCCCCCGCTCCCCTGCGTGTGATATGGTTTGACCCACTAAGGGAAGAGGCGAAGGGGAACGGGCCTTTGCATAAGGCCATGGAATATCTCGGACGTGATGCCATATATTTTGATTACGTGGCGGACGAGGCTGCGCTAACAGAGGACTACCTGAAACATTTTGCGCTGATTGCCGCGCGGGAGGGCGCCGTATTGCCAGCCTCACTGGAAACAAAGCCGAACGTCCGATTTCCTATGGGGACAACTCCTGAGCAAATCAAAGAGACGATACTGGATTCAGTGAGCAAAAGCGTCAGAGATGCCTGGGTAGATTTTCAAGGACAGCGCGAAACAGAGGTTCGTGAAAAACATCCTCAGGTCGCAAACTATGAGAAACGTCCCGAGCCGATCACCTTTCAACATCCGTTTAAAGTAGAAGGCTCCATACAGCGAACGCAGGTGCCTGCTGACATGAAACTGGAACTGTTTGCCAGTGATCCTGACATTGGCAAGCCCATAGCCATGACCTGGGATGAACAGGGCCGCTGTTGGGTGGCGGAGACTTTTGATTATCCTCACGGCGTTGAAACAAGCGGCGTGGGTCGGGATCGCATAACGATCTGTGAAGACACAGATGGAGACGGGCGTGCAGATAAATTTACTGTCTTTGCAGATGGTTTAAACATCCCAACAGGACTGGTACTGGTAAACGGTGGTGTGATTGTTTCACAGCCTCCGCGCTTTCTGTTTCTTAAAGACACCGACGGGGATGACAAGGCGGATGTCCGCGAGGAGATCATGACCGGTTGGGGAATTGGAGATACGCATGCACAGGCCAGCAATCTTCACTATGGTTATGACAACTGGCTGCATGGTTGCGTGGGCTACTCCAACTTTGATGGGGTTGTAAATGGCAGACAGCTCAAGTTCGGCATGGGGACTTATCGCTTTAAGGCAGACGGCAGCGACCTTCAATTCCTGCATCAGTTCACCAACAATGCATGGGCGCAGAGCTTCAATCAAACTGGGGAATCCTTTGGCGGCACGGCAAATGGAGCGCCGATTTTTTATGGAGGCATTCCTGCCAGTGCCTTTCCAAATGCCGGGCACTTTAAAAGCGCGGCGAAAATTAATGTGGTGGACAAGGTACATACCATCACTCCGAACTATCGTCAGGTGGATGTGTTCGGGGGCTACACTTCAGCGGCAGGCAGCGCGTTCATTTACTCCGGCAATATGCCAGCGCGCGTACAAGGCCGCGCCATGGTCTGTGAGCCGACGATGAAAATTATTTCGCTCATGGATGTACAGCAAAAGGGGGCGGGATTTATAGCTCAGGATGATTTCAACATCCTGGCCAGCAGTGATGAATGGACATCGCCTGTTTATGCTGAGGTCGGGCCTGATGGCGCTGTCTGGGTGGCCGATTTTCAAAATTTCATCATTCAACACAATCCGACACCCAATGTAGGACGCGGTGGATATGATGCAAAAACAGGAGTGGGCGGCGCGCATATGAATGACCTTCGTGATCATAGCCGCGGGCGCATTTACCGCATTGTCTGGGATCAGGCGAAGATCGAAAAGAAATCCCTTAAGGATGCCAGCGCTCAGGATCTGGTTAAAGCCCTGGGTGATGACACGCAGTTCTGGAGGCTGACCGCGCAACGTTTGATCGTGGAAGGAAATAAAACAGAGACGGTGGATGAGCTTAAAAAAGTTGTCATCGCTGATCAGAAACCCATCCAGATCATTCATGCCCTGTGGGCTTTGCACGGTTTGGTACAGCTTGATGAGAATACACAGAGGGCCGCCCTCCAGTCCAAAGACGCCGGGGTGCGTCGCAATGCCATTCGGGCCTTGAGAAATAATGAGGCCTCTGTGACGCTGTTTTTCAGCACTTCAGTTATTGTTGACGCCGACCCTGTCACACGACTGGCAGCATTGACCAAGATGGCTGACTTCCCAACTACTCCGCAAATTCAACAAACAATCAAAGAGCTCTTCAAGGATGAGGGCATCAAAAAAGATGAATGGCTGGCGGAAGCCCTGAAACAACTCAGCCGTCATCATCAGGCTTTGCCCTGGAAGGAGGGCCCTAACCTGCTGCCTAATCCGGGCTTTGAACAACTTGCCCAGAACGGCCAGCCGGAGGGCTGGACACGCCGCGACTACGGCAACCGTAAAGGTAACACCGATGCAGAGTGGATTATCGTCTCCGGTGAAGGGGAAAGAAACAGCGGCAGTCATGCATTGCGCTGTATCACACGTGATAATGCGGACACCAGCTACCACGTGAATGTCGCCTTAAAGCCCAACACAGAGTACCTGCTTTCAGGCTGGATCAAGGCACACGGATTTAGAGGCAGGGCCAGTCTGAATCTACATGGAACCAAAGTGGAGACGGAAACGGTCACGCGCAATGGAGACTGGCGGAAGGTGCAGACCCAGTTTAACAGCGGCAACATGAAAACAGCCAGCGTGAATGTGCTGCATGTTGGCAAAGGGGATATCTACTTTGATGATGTCAGCCTGGCGGAGCTTCTGCCTGACTCTGCCGATGATGCTGCTGTCGTGGGAGATGCAGGCCGCGGTGAAACGATTTTCTTTACACACCCCACGGCGGGCTGTGTGAACTGTCATGTGGTGAAAGGGAAAGGCAGTCCTGTGGGGCCGGCCCTGGATGGGATCGCCTCAGCCAAAGACGCAGACTATCTTCTGCAAAGTTTGATCGAGCCGAATGCCGTGCTGGCGGAGAGCTACACAGCCACGCCAATATCACCTATGCCCCCCATGAATTTAATTTTGAAGCCGCAGGAGCTTGCGGATGTGCTGGAGTATCTGAAGACGTTGAAGTAAACAGAATGTAGCGGGTTACACCGCGCTGCCAAGGGGGCGCGGTGCGCTGATGGTTGCTGACTCAATGGTGTGTTGCACCCCTTGAAGTCCTTCATGCACGGGGTGGGAAAGGTCTGCCATCCAGTCCACAAAAGTGGTGGAGATGACTTTTTGCGCACCGGCAGGCAGGGCTTCCAGCAGGGCACGGCGTCGTCGTTTGTCCAGCTCGCCAAAAACATCATCCAGCAGTAGCAGGGGCGGCTTGCCAGACACATTTTGCAGCACAGTTATCTGTCCTAGTTTCAAGGCCAGGCTCAAGCTGCGCTGCTGCCCTTCAGAGGCAAATGCAGCAGCGGGCTGATCATTAACGAGCAGGCGAACTTCGTCGCGGTGGATGCCTGCGGCGGTGCTGCGGGTGCGCTCTTCATCACTGCGAAGCGCCTGGAGTTGTTCAACCAGCCCGGTTTGGCGGTCATAGCCGGGATCATAACTTATGGCTGCCATCTCCGAGCCGTGGCTAAGGTGATGATGAGCAGCTGCCACCGGTGATTGCAGCGATTGCACAAGCCGATTGCGGCAGTCGGCAATAAACCCGCCGTGTTCCGCAAGGGCCACGGCGTAGGCATCTGCCTGCCGCCAGTGAATCACCGAGTCTTTTTTCAGGAGGTAGTTTCGGCTGCGCAGCACGCGTTCGTAATGGCGCAGTGCCTGAAGGTAGCCTGGGAAAAGTTGAGCGGCTGTAAAGTCCAGATAACGGCGGCGGTTCTCGGCTCCGCCACGGACCAGCAGCATGTCGCTATGGTCCATCCAGACAACACGGCAGGAACTTTGCAGGTAGTCCGCACTGCGTCCACAAATTGAATTGTCCACGGCCAGGCGTCGTGTGGTGGCACTTTGGGCAAAGCGCAGCCTGTGCTCTGCATGGTTCACCTCAACCAGGCAGTTCCTGGAACCAAAGCGGATCAGGTCTGTCCGTGTGGAAGTTCGTGGCGACTGCAACCGCAGGACCACACAGAGGGCCTCCAGCAGAGAAGTTTTGCCCTGGGCATTGTTACCCACCAGCAGGGTCGTGTCAGGATGTAGCGTCAGCTCCGCTTCAGCGAAACAGCGAAAGTCCCTGACCAGCAAACGATCCAGCATGATGAGTCTATGAACAGCAAATTAAAGTGAGCCCGCACCTTGCAATGGAAAGTGCCATTGCTCAACGACTACATTGATTTGTGCGTGACAGCGCTGTCAGGAAGTGAGGGGGCAGCTAATCCAGACGAATGCGTGAGGAGCGCTGGCGTTTGACCTCTGAACGCTTGTGTTTGCTCTTTAGAATGCGCTCTTTCAGGCCTTTTGGGCGGGGTCTGCTGCTGCGCTTTTTCTTTTCCACAGCCGCTTTTTTCAGCAAGCGGGCTTCTTCGCGCTGCTGTTCGATCTTGTCGCAGAGCTCCCGCCTTGCAACCAGCCGATTCATGCTCTGTGAGCGCTGTTGCTGGCAGCGGACTTCCAAGCCGCTGGGCAGATGCCTCAGAACCACGGTTGAAGAGGTTTTATTGATCTTTTGACCACCTGCGCCCGTGCCGCGGACGAAGGTTTCCTGCAGGTCATCTTCGCGGATGGCGAGTCTCTGCATGCGTTCAAGCAGCGCTTTGTCTTCCAATGCCGCAGCCATATGAGTGTCTTTTTCTGAAATTATAAGCATCAGAAGCTTGCCGCTTCCTTGTCAGGCTTCCACACAACATCAACGACTTAAGTCGAGGGTGAAAGAAAAAGCGACCCTGCCGGATTGACATCTAGGAAAAAAACCCCCAAAACCTAGAGGACAATGATTCCAGCAGGGTCGCTTACGACACCATTATCCAATCTCTGCTGTTCTGCCAAGAAAAAAACGTAATCTTATGAGCAGTAGTGGCGAATTTTTCGCTTCTAGCCTTTCCAATGTAAACCCATGGTAAATACCCGTTTCATGAAACGCACCGCCATTCTGGGCCTTTTCTTTCTCCCGGTTTGTATTTTCTCACAGATACCGTCGGAGGCCAGACAGGTTCTCGTGGCAGTGGCAGACAACTGGAGCACTCACAGGGCGACTTTGCAATGCTGGGAGCGGGATCGTGCAGGCGACGCGTGGCGTCCGGTAGATGGCTTTGGCTGGCCGGTATTATTGGGGCGCAAGGGCATGGCCTGGGGGAAGGGAGTTTTTCAACCCACCAATCCAGACATTCCCTGGAAGGTGGAAAAGGACGGAAAAGCGCCAGCCGGGGTGTTTCAACTTGGGCGCATCTATGGCGAACAGCCTAAACTTCCGGCAGGCGCTGTGTGGCCCTATCACCAGATCGGGCCGTATGATGCCTGGGTGGATGATCCACGCCTGCCCCAGTACAACCAGCACGTGCGTGTGATTCCTGGGCAGATCCCGTCCTGGTTTGATTCACAGCGTATGCGGCTTGGGGATAGTGCGTACAAATGGCTGGTGGAAATCCGGCATAATCGCGGGCCGATTGAGCCCGGGTATGGCAGTGCGATCTTTTTTCATGTGCGGCGTGGGCCGGATCGCCCCAGTTCAGGCTGCACCACCATGGAACTGGCAAATCTGGAGAAACTCATTCGCTGGATACGCGTTGAAAAACAGCCTTATTACGTGCTGCTGCCCAAGGAGGAATACGCCAAAGTACGGCATAACTGGCGTCTGCCTTAGCCAGCAAGTTTTGGTTACGCACCCCATTCGGACAGTCCAGTGCGTGTCAGATACCAGTGGACCAGTTGCGGGCCATAAAACAGCCAGATGAGTGCGCCTCCTGCCAGATATGGGCCAAAGGGGATCTTCGCCGTCCACTCTGTTTTACCGATAAGGCGGGGTAGAATGGCAAGCAGGCTGCCCAGGAAGGAGGCAGCCACGATGGTGAACAAAACAGCCTGCCAGCCGAGGAAGGAGCCGATCATGGCAATGAGTAAAACATCCCCAAAGCCCATGGCCTCACGTGGAATGACCAGATTTGTGCCCTGACCTTCCAGGTGTGTCACCTGCTCCAGTTCAAACATCTTCATGCTGCCATCCTTCAGGTGCAGCTTGATCTTGTTCATAAAAATCTCTGCCTTTGCATCCTTAAAAGTCTCTTTGTTAACCGTGATGCTGGGGCCTGTGATGATCAGGCGGTCACTGGGGCGGGTGTAAATATCCAGCCAGCTCAAATCTTCCCCGGCGATTCTGAACACAGGCGGCTCTTTTTCATCCGGCTGTGAGATGCTCCAGGCCTCCGGTTTATCAAACTGCTTCTTCAGCCGTCCGAAGGCCAGTTTCCCCAGTTCTACGACTGTCCATAAAAGGCCAAGACCGATGCAGGCGCTGACGAAAGAAAGCAGAATGGCGCGACCGCGTTCCACCTCGCCCATCATCTCTGGGATCAGAAAGCTGCCGAGCAGTCCGACGACTAATCCGCCGACGGTGATCTCGTGCGGCAGGATGTAGTGATCAATGTCTATGAACGTGCCAGCAATCAACAGCGCTGTGAAAATCCAGTAAATCAGCACCATGTCACCCCACTGGGTCATTTCATTCCAGGGGCCCTTGTATTTGAGAAAGACGGCAAAAAAAAGAAGCGAGGTCACCAGTTCCACAATGAAGTAGCGCACGGAGATAGGCGCCTTGCAGGAGTCACATTTGCCCCTTTGCAGCAGCCAGGTAAGCAGGGGAATATTGCGACGCCACGGAATCTGAGTTTTACAGTGTGGGCAGAAAGAGCGCCTAGGGTTGCTCAAGGAAATACCCAGCGGCAGGCGGTAAATGACCACGTTCAGAAACGAGCCAATATTAGCGCCCATGATGAAGATCACCACATGGAGCAGAAATTCAACAATCTGAAGGCGGGTCATTGGAAAGGCAATTTACGATAGGATGGAACAACTCAGGAAAAAGTGCTGGCAATGGTAGCGTGGCTGTGTTTGTAAGGAAAAACTAATTTTCTTAAATTAAAACAAGCATGACGCGCTGGTTCTGGGTTTTTCTCACAGGAATGTTTCTTTGCCAGTGTTCCAGCAATGGAGGCCAGAAACGAGGGGCGGTCGCCCCCGACGCACGTCTTCGTGCCTCACGGCTTGGTCTGGTGGATGTCAGGCAGATGATACCTGATGCGGTGGTGGATCTGCGTTATGGCACGCCATTAAACGTGACGCATCAACCGGTCTATCCCGTGCACATGCCCTGCCTGCTGCACTACACGACTGCCGAGAAACTTGCAAAAGCGGCAGACCGGCTGCGTCCTTTTGGATTGCGCTTAAAAATCTGGGACGCCTGGCGTCCGCCAGAGGTGCAGGTGATTCTTTTTGATCACGCAGGGAGGTCAGGCATGTTTGCTGATCCTTCGCTGGTGTGGTCACGCCATTGCTCCGGGACGGCTGTGGATGTCACCCTGGTGGATGCTGAAGGGCGGCAGGCCCGAATGCCCACCGGCTTTGATGAGGGCGGGCCACTTTCCTACTATCTCTACACTGGTAATGACGAGGAAATCCGCCGCAACCTGCATCTGCTGCAATCTGCCATGGTCGAGGCGGGATTCAGCATGCTGGACATTGAATGGTGGCACTTTGATGATGCGCAGTATGACAATGGGCCTACGCCCCCCATCGTGTATGCATCCCAGGTGGGCGTGCAACTTCCCAAGGTTAATCCACCCAGGAAACGTCGCTAGCCCGATGCCAGAATATATTCCTGCCATGATGAAAGAAACCGCCATAGAACTGCTCAAGGAGCTTCGATCCGCCGGATATGAAGCGGTCTTTGCCGGCGGTTGTGTGCGAGACATGCTGCTGGGCAAGGAGCCTAAAGACTACGACATTGCCACAAACGCCAGGCCGCAGCAGGTGCTAAGCGTGTTTCCTGGTTCTCATTCAGTTGGCGCGCATTTCGGTGTCATTGTGGTGCATCGTGAGGGGCATCAGTTTGAGATCGCCACCTTCCGGCGGGATGGCGACTACACCGATGGCAGACGGCCGGACAGTGTGGAGTTCACCACGGCGGAGGAAGATGCGAAGCGACGTGACTTTACAGTAAATGGTTTGTTTTATGATCCGCTGCAGGATCGTGTACTGGACTACGTTGGCGGGCGGGAGGACCTGCAGAAGCAATTGCTCAGGGCCATTGGTGATCCGGCGCAGCGTTTTGCAGAGGACCGATTGCGATTGCTTCGTGCAGTGCGATTTGCCACCGTGCTGGAGTTTGAAATTGAGACGGATACCTGGCGGGCCGTGCAGCAAATGGCGGGAGAGGTGATCAGCGTCAGTCAGGAGCGCATTCGTGAGGAACTGGCGCGTATCTTTCTGCACAGGAACCGCGTGCGTGGTTTTGATCTGCTGGTGGAAGGCGGGCTTATGCAGGCCGTGCTGCCGGAGATCCTGAAACTGCAAGGATGTGAGCAGCCGCCGCAGTTTCATCCTGAGGGGGACGTCTTTGTTCATACGCGCAAGATGCTGGATTTGCTGGGGGAAGATGTCTCCCTGCCGCTGGTGCTGTCGGTGTTGTTCCATGACATTGCCAAACCGGACACCTTCACCCAGGATGAAACGGGGCGGATTCGTTTTAATGGGCATGACCGGCTGGGAGCCATCAAGACCGAAAAGATTTTGCGTCGCCTGAAATTTCCCAATCATGTCATAGACCCCACGGTTGAGGCGGTGGCCAATCACATGACCTTCAAGGATGTGCCGCACATGCGGGAGTCTACATTGAAGCGTTTTATGGCCCGTGAAGGGTTTGAAGATGAGCTGGAACTGCATCGTGTGGACTGTCTTTCCAGCAATGGCCTGCTGGACAACTACGAACTGGTAAAGTCCCGGCGTGAAAGCTATGCCGCCACACCGCAGCCCCTTATCCCGCCACCCCTGGTGACCGGGCGTGACCTGATCGAACTGGGGCTGCAACCCGGCCCCCGGTTTAAAGAATTGCTGACGGCGGTGCAGAACCATCAGCTTGAAGGAACCATGACCACCCGTGAAGAGGCGCTGCAATGGCTGCGTCAGGAAGTCGGCAACGGCTAACCCCAGTGTGAGATGGGGTCTTGCCCTAAAAATGGGAAGATGGTAACCTGACGCCATGAAATACGGTTTGAGTAAAGCGTACGTTGTCTGGCTGACCCTGGCTTGTGCGGGGTTGTGCAGCTTGGGGCGTGTGCAGGCACAGAGTTATTTTTACGATACCTCCATTCAACATGGCAAGGCGACGCTGCATGATGATGGCACCCGTACAGAGTCCGTAAAGGATATGAACAAGCGTGAGATCACGGAGACTACTTATGACTCCAGGGGCATCGTGATCAGCAAGAAACTTTTTATGGTGAATGAAAACGGTGATCCTATTCGGGGCATCATCTATGATGGTCAGGGCAACCATATTGCGAAGGTGGACTTTGGTTTTGATGATCTAGGCCGTTTGCGTGTGGAACGCTGTACCAACATGCAGGGGGAGGTTTTTCGTCAGGTGATTCACACGTATGACCCCAGCGGCAAGCGTCTGCGTCCGCAGGCTTTTGACTATGCGGTGAAGGCTCCTAACATGAAGCCGGCAACCATTGATTTCACTGGACGCAAGCCTGCTCCTGACCGCTCTGTGGATACGGCAGGCGCCGCATCTGAGACCCAGCAACCACAAGTGGTTCAACCCGGGCAGCAGCCACAGGTGATGAGTGTATCTCCCAGTGGTTATGTGCAGCCCACCCAGCAGGCGCAGCCGAATCAAGAGGCGTTTCAGGAGGCTTATCAACGCCAGATGCAGCCGACACAGTCACAAGCTGTAGAACCCAAGAAAGAGGAGAAAAAGCGCGGGTTCTGGCCTTTTGGCAAGAAGGACAAGTAGGGCGGTGAATCAGGCATCCGCCAGGCTCTGAAGTAACTGGCAGGTGGACAAGTGCAATGCTGTCACCAGAGAAAGTTTTTCCACCGAATGTAGAATGAAACCATCAGCGTGTGAAAGATTTTTTTGAAACCGTGCAACTTCATCATGGGGTGATGGTTCAAACACTTGATCACAGAACCCAACCCTTTATGAAAAAATTACTACTGTCACGTTTCCTGATTGTCGCGCTGATGAGCGCTGGCACAGTGGCTCTTGCCCAAGAAGAAGCACCCAAGCCGCCGCCTCCACCACCAGCCCCTGAAGGTGGCCGACCTGCTCCCGGCGAAGCGATGCTTGAGCGCTTTGATGCTGATAAAGATGGCAAGGTCAGCAAGGATGAATTT
>Ga0182737_1002999_pt1 | contig 12966 bp, 9 predicted proteins | sample eDN5th30CBELigOP_FD_128878 | JGI IMG/M metagenome (GOLD analysis project Ga0182737, IMG submission 128878) | Enriched Organic Plus compost microbial communities from Emeryville, California, USA - eDNA 5th pass 30_C BE-Lig OP (version 2) (version 2) ... | reverse complement strand
AGGCGGCTCTGCGCGGCGATCAGCTCGGGCCGCAATTGCTGCTGTTTGGCCTGGTAGGCATCGTTGTCGAGCGTATGCCCAACTTCGGCGGCTTCAAACATGGGTGGTGGTCCTTGCGGCAACTGGCAGCAACGGTGTCCTGCCAATCAATCCGTTCAGGCAGGTTAACTCGGGCGGAATAGAATGGTACGGCAAATATGTGGCCGAAATGAGCAGCGCTGCAAACAGGCCTCAAGGCTTCACGAAGAAGGCAAGAGGAGACGGGCATGAACAAGCCCGGGAACTTCAAGCGGGGGCTGTCGGCTGTCTTCCGGCATTGGGAGGACGGCGACTACGACGCCACCTTGGCCAAGGTCGAAACCATGCTGGCCACCTGGCCCGGCAACACGCGGTTGCACGTGCTTTGGGCAAGCTTGGTACAGCTTCAAGAGAATCCTCAGCATACGCTCGCCGAGGCGAAAGAAGCGTTGCAACTTGCCACAGTCCTCGATGAAGATTCGCCCGCGGCGGCCATCGAACTGGGCCAATACCTCCACAACGTGGAAGACGATCCCGCCGCGGCCGTGAAAGCCTATGCCCAGGGCGTGGCCGCAACCCGGCGGCGGCTAATTGAAGGCCTAATCGGCCAGGCCAAAGCCCACCGGCAGCTAGAGCAGTGGGAAGCCTTTTACCGCTGCCTGGAAGAAATGCTGCAACTGATGCGATTCAGCGCCAAGACAAACGGAGCCCAGGCTCTGAGTAGCGAAATCCTGATTCGGCTTTCACCCGGCAACGTGGATGCGATCCAACTTCAGGGGCCGTACGCCGAGCAGATCAAAGAACTGCTGTGCGAATTGGGGGCAGAGGGCCAATAACCCAGGCTGGCGGCCAACAAGCTACAGCAATCGAATCGCGACTCAATCTCGCAGCCATCAACCCGCGGCCGGCCGAACCACGATATTCTCAGGCACGCGGCCGGTCAGCACCGCGGCCACCGCACTGGCTGCCCGGCTGCGGAGCGTTTGCAGCGACTCGACCGAGGTAAACGCCGCATGCGGGGTAACGATCACACGAGGGTCGTTGTAGGGCGGCTGGCTCAAGTCGGGCGGTTCGGGGTCTTGCACGTCGAGCGCGGCGCCAGCCAGGCGGCCTTCTTCAAGCGCCATGGCCAGGGCCGCGTGGTCGATCAGTCCGCCCCGGGCAGTATTAATCAGATAGGCATTGGGACGCATCAGCGATAGCTCGCGGCGGCCGATGATATGCCGCGTGGCGCCGGTCAACGGCAGGTGCAGCGAAACAAAGTCGCTCTGCGCCAATAATCCATCGAGCGAACGGTAGGCCACGCCCTCGGGCGGCTCGCCGACCATCCGTTGCCGGGTGGCCAACACTTTCATGCCCAGTGCCACGGCCCGGCGTGCAACTGCCCGGCCGATGCTGCCCAGGCCGACCAGCCCTAGCGTCTTGCCGGCCACGCGATGCATGGTGGGCGCGGAGGCCAGGTCGTAGACGCCCGACTTGGTCTGCTGGTGGAACCAGCCCACATTCCGGGCAAGCCCCAGCAGCAGGGCCAGCGTATGCTCGGCCACTTCGTCCTGGCAGTAGTCGGGCACGTTGGTGACGTACATGCCCCGCTCGGCGGCTGCCTCCAGGTCGATGTTATCGAGGCCGATGCCCAGCCGGGCGACGATCCGGCAGCCGGGTGCGGCTTCGATCACAGCACGGGTGACGCGGGCCCAACAGGTGAGGATGCCCTGGCACGATGCCGCCAGCGCGGCCAGCGTGGCTTCGTCGCCAGCTGGGGCCACGATCAGATCGGCGCCGACTTCGGCGAGGATCGCGCGTTCGATCTCGAGGTCGGGCCAAGCGTAATCGGTAAGCAGGACTTGATTGCGTGCCATGCCGAGCAATGTATTGCCTGCGGCGGCTCAATGCCAGCGGCAGGGGGGCGGGCGACGCATCGCGGCTATCCTCCCGGAATTGCACACGTTGCCACGCAACACCAGCTCGGCCAGTCCCTTGTCAAATGGCCCCTTACTCGCATAATCGCAGGTCTACCCGCTCGGCGGGCTTGGCCCCCGGAAACGCGGCTTCTGGCCGCCCTGGGCCAGAGGCGTGTGCGCCTGATCCCGAACATTCTCCCTTCGATGAAAGGTTAACCATGGCGTCGATCGAACGTACCTTGGTGTTGTTCAAGCCCGACTGCGTGCAGCGCCGGCTGGTGGGCCGCGTGATGTCCCGCTTTGAGGACAAGGGCCTGAACTTTGTGGCCCTGAAGATGCTCCAGGTGACGCCCGAGCTGTCCAAGCAGCACTACGCCGAGCACGTGAGCAAGCCGTTCTATCCCAACCTGGAGGCGTTCATCACGGCCTCGCCGATCGTCGCCGCCGTGGTGGAAGGGCTCGACGCCATCCGCGTGGTCCGCGAAATGCTCGGCAAAACCAACGGCCTGGAAGCCGCCCCCGGCACCATCCGCGGCGACTTCAGCTCCAGCCGGCAGATGAACCTGGTCCACGCTTCTGATGGACCGGACGCCGCCAAGCGCGAAATCGAGCTGTACTTCAAGCCCGAGGAAATCTGCTCGGCCGACCTGACCATTACGCCGTGGCTGCGGGCTTCGGACGAAGGTTAATCCGTCCGCCCCAAGTTCCGGCTGTCAGCTATCGCCACCGGCATGCGCCGCCGCTAGCGCATGCGCGGTGGTTTGGCGGGCATTTTCTTGACGTTCGCCTTCCGGCGGGGGACAGTATGCACTTAGGGCGCGCGACAACCTGCCGCACCCGCCACGTACTGATCCCACCCCGCCCGCCATCCGGCGGCGGACTCCCCACCAGCCACCCTCTGCATTGAGAAGCGACCGCATGAGCACACGGCGACCGGTACCTTGGGCGATGCTGATTCCTGCCACCGTTTCCTGCGCGCTGCTGGCCGCCACGGCCCAGGCGGAGAACTGGCCGCAATGGCGTGGCCCCCGTCACAACAGCACCAGCACCGAGAAGAATCTGCCGGCCGAATTCGGGCCCGATAAGAACGTGGCCTGGAAGGTGCCGCTGCCCGGCCCCGCCGGCTCCACGCCCGTGGTCTGGGACGACAAGATCTTCCTCACCTCGGTGAACGAATCCGGCGAACTGCTGCTGATCTGCATCGGCACCGACGGCAAAGAGCGTTGGAGCCGCTCCATTGCCCAGGGCAACCGCGACGTGCGCGGCGACGAAGGCAACTCGGCCTCCCCCTCGCCGTGCACCGACGGCAAGTACGTCTGGGCCATGTTCGCCGACGGCAACCTGGTGTGCTACGACTTCGATGGCAAGGAGATCTGGCGGGTTGATCTCCAGAAGCAATTCGGCAAGTTCAACATCGCCTTTGGCATGACGGCCTCGCCCGTCCTCGATGGCGACCGGCTCTACCTGCAACTGATCCACGGCGAAGGCAACCCGGAAACCCGCGAAGCCGTGGTAGCCTGCCTGGATAAGAACACCGGCAAGGAAATCTGGCGGGCGGATCGTCCCAGCGACGCCATCAAGGAGTGCGAGCATTCGTACGCCTCGCCCACCCTCTACCGCGACGGCAAGCATGCCTACCTGCTGACCCACGGCGCCGACTACGTGGTGGCCCACGACCTGGATACCGGCCGCGAGCTGTGGCGGTGTGGCGGGTTGAACCGGCCGGGCCGCTACAATCCCACGCTGCGATTCGTGGCCTCGCCGACCGTGTCTGAGGGGCTGATCGTGGTGCCCTCGGCCAAGAGCGGCCCGGTGCTGGGTCTGAAGCCCGGCGGAGAAGGCAATATCACCGAGGCGGAAAACTTCCGCGTGTGGGTTCGCGATCGCGACACGCCCGACGTTCCCAGCCCGCTGATCGTCGATGGCCTGGTCTACCTGTGCCGCGAGAACGGCAACCTGATCTGCATGGACGCCAAGACCGGCGAAGAATACTACAACATGCGGACGCATGTGCATCGGCACCGGGCCAGCCCGCTGTACGCCGACGGCAAGATCTACCTCACCGCCCGCGATGGCATCGTGAGCGTGGTGGCTGCCGGCAAGGAGTTCAAGCTGCTGGCGACCAACAACCTCAACGACGAAAGCATCTCCAGCAGCCCGGTGATCTCGGGCGGGCGGATCTACTTCCGCACGTACGATAACCTGTGGGCGGTTGAGCAGAAGAATTAACGACCCGCCATTGGTCGATCGAACCAGTGGCCGATTGAATCAGCGTAGACGCGTGGCGAGCCAGCAGCCGCCACGCGTTTTGCGTTTCAGGTGCCGCGTTGACCGGCGGTGGTACGAGCCAGCTTGGCGGCCGTGCCCCCTTCGTACACGCTGAACTCCGCCCAGACCGGCAAGTGGTCGGAGATCTCCAGCGCCTGCTGCTCGGTGAGCCCCAGCTCCAGCATCATGTCGAACACGCCTCCGGCCCCGGTGAACTCGGTACTGGCCTGGCGGTGATAGATGATGTTGTCGTACAGATGCGTGCGGCGGGTGTTGGTCGGTTCGTTTTCCACCACCCAGGTCAGGTAGGGCACGCCGGCAAAGGGCGTGAATTGCCGCGGTCCGGCGTTGAAGTCGCCGAGCATGATAATGTCGTCTTCGCCGCGGCCGTCGTACCGCACGGCGTAATATACGTCGTCCAGCACGTTGATTTCTTCGATCGCTTCGTCCGGGTCGGTGTGCACGTTCACCAGCGTGAAGGTGAACGCTTCTTCCGGCGGCGCGCCACGTGCCCGAAATGCCGCCACCAGCGGCGGCCGGTGCAGCAGATCGTGCGGATCGACCACCGGAGCGACCGTGCGGCGATCGACCTCGATGGTAGCCGTGTTGAACACGTAGCCGTACTGCTCTTTGCTGTCGGTGCGTCCCTGCCGGGGTCCGATGACAAAATCGTAATGATGGCCCAGAGAGTTGATCTGCTGGACCAGCGCCGGCAGCACGTCCTGAGCCTGGGAGCGGATCTCCTGGATCGCCACCACGTCGAACCGCGCACAGATATTCGCAAGCGCCGCCATCACGTGCGGCTTGCGCATTTTCTCCTGGCCAAAGACCTGGATGTTGAAGGTGGCAATGCGGATCACGTCGCGCTGGGCGGCCGCCGGAGCCTGCACCGGCGTCACGGCACCGGTGGTATTTCCCAGCCGCGATTTCAGTTCGTCCAGGCTGTCGATGCCCAGCATCTGGAGGACGAGCCAGGAAGTGCTTCCCAGCCCCACGAGCACCACGGCCGTGCGCAGTAATTTGAACATCTTCCCCTCCCTGGGAACCGGCTGCAGCGCCAGCAGTCTATCCGTCGCGCCCCTGGCCAGCGGGGCAAGAAAATACGCACTGCGCCGCCCCGAGCCAAGGGCAGCCTTGGGGGAGCGGGCTACCGCTAGCTGGCGGGGGGCGATTTGGTCAGCCCGGCCTGACATTTTCTGGTAAAAAACGCGGGAACGCTCCGGGCCGCCGCTGCGTAGAGAATGGGTGACGACACGCCGCCGCGGCTGAAAGCAGCTGCCACGGCTCCCCTTCACCTGGCGCTAAATCGGTGCGCCCGCGTCGCTTCGCTGCGAAAATTGCAGTGGCACTGCCCGGGGCAATCCCCACTGCCGGTGGAGGTGAGCTGAGCTTGCCTCACCTCGGCGCAGTCGATAGCATTGACAAAGTCGGATGACTTGGGCCACTTGGCGCATCCTCCCCACTCGCCACACTTTCCCGGTCTTGGTGGGGAATCAAAGCGCATTGAGCGGCCGCTGGAGTTTGTCTCGGACGACAATACGCCTACATGGAGGAATCACGTCCACGGGACAGCGGCTCGGCCAGACCGGGCGCACGCGCAGATCGCCTGGCGGTTCTTGCCAGGGCAAGTCGATCTGGAACGTGGCCCTGTCGGTTTGCCACCTTCCTCTGGGCAGCCGCTCGACCTGGCAAGCGGACTAGGGTTGTCAGGCCAGCGCAAGGTCTTGCCAACTGGCCGTGTCGGCCACGCCGGCCCGGCTTGTGCCGGTTGCTTTCATGCTGGTCCCTGCCAGCGGCGTGTCTGGTCAAACTATTACCGTCTCGAATCTGTAGCTCTCGAGGTTTCTTATGACCGGTCAGTCCCAAGTTCTGCGGCGCAGGCGGATGCTGTGCCCCGCGGTCCTATTGTCCGTTGTTGTCGGCCTGTTGGCCGGGACCGCCCGCGCCGAACTGGAAGGTCCGAGTCAGAACGACCGTTACATCGCCCAGGCGGTCACGTTCCTGCTGCGCAACCAGCACCTGTCCAAGCAACCGCTGGACGACACGATCTCCGCCCGGGCGTTCGATACCTATCTCAAGACGCTCGATCCGATGAAGAGCTACCTGCTCCAGTCGGACATCGACGAGTTTGCCGCGCACCGCACGGCGATCGACGACGCAACCCGCAAGGGCGACATCACCCTCGCTTACGAGATCTTCAAGCGTTTCCTCACGCGCGTGGATGAGCGGGTGGCGATGGTCAACCAGTTGCTCCAGACCGATCCCGACTTCACGGTCGACGAAGAATTCGTCACCGACCGCGACGCGCTGACCTACCCCAAGAACAATGCCGAGGCGCTTGATCGCTGGCGCAAGCGGGTCAAGTACGACCTGCTGAACCAGATCACCGAAGGCAAGTCGCTCCAGGAAGCCAAGGATACCGTTCGCCGGCGTTACGAGAGCTTCGCCCGGCGGATGCACCAGACAGACTCCGACGAGCTGCTGGAGATGTACCTCACGGCGCTGACCACGGCCTTCGACCCGCACACCACCTACATGTCGCCGACCACGCTGGAGAACTTCGAGATCGGCATGCGGCTCGAGCTCGACGGCATCGGCGCGGCGCTGCAATCGGTCGACGGCCTGACCACCATCACCAAGATCATCCCCGGCGGCGCGGCCGACAAGCACGGCAAGCTCAAGCCCAAGGATCAGGTGATCGGCGTGGGCCAGGGCGAGGATGGCGAAATCGTCGACACCCAGGCCATGAAGCTCAACGACGTGGTGCAACTGATCCGCGGCAAGCGGGGCACCGTCGTGCGGCTGAAAGTGCTCTCCGAGGGTGAAACCCAGCCCAAGATCTACACCATCACCCGCGACCGCATCGAGCTGAAGGATAGCGAAGCCCGCGGCGAGGTGATCGAAGCCGGTCAGGCCCCCAACGGCAAGCCGTACAAGGTGGGCGTGATCGACCTGCCGAGCTTCTACATGGACATGGCCGGCGCCCGCAACAACCAGCCCAACTTCAAGAGCACCACCCGCGACGTGCGGAAGCTGCTCGAGGACTTCAAGCAGCAGGGCGTGGACGCCGTGATGATCGACCTCCGCCGCAACGGCGGTGGCTCGCTCACCGAAGCGATCAACCTCACCGGGTTGTTCATCGACCAGGGCCCCGTGGTCCAGGTGAAAGACGCTGACGGCAACGTGCAGCACTACGACGACATGGAACGCGGCACCGCCTGGGACGGCCCGCTGGTGGTGCTCACCAGCAAGCTGTCGGCCAGTGCCAGCGAGATCTTCGCCGGCGCCATCCAGGACTACCAGCGTGGCCTGGTGGTCGGCGACAAGACCACGCACGGCAAGGGCACGGTGCAAAGCCTGCTCGACCTGGCCCGCCAGCTGTTCCGCCTGGACAACGCTCCCAAGCTGGGCGCGCTGAAGCTGACCATGCAGCAGTTCTACCGCCCCAGCGGTGAGAGCACCCAGGAACGCGGCGTGCTGGCCGATGTCGAACTGCCCAGCGTCACCACGCACATGGACATCGGCGAAGCCGACCTGGACTACGCCTTGAAGTTCGACCGCGTGCCGGCCGTGGAATACCAGCGGCTGAACTATGTCTCGCCCGGTATGGTCGAGCAGCTCAAGCAGCGTTCGGCCGAGCGCGTGGCCTCCAACGACGACTTCAAGAAGGTGCTCGCCCAGATCGAGCGGTACCGCGAACTGAAGAACCGCAAGAAGGTTTCGCTCAACCAGAAGACCTACGAAAAGGAACGCGAAGCCTTGAAGAGCGCTGACGATGTGTTTGACGAAGACGACGACAACGGCTCCGCCAACAAGGACCAGGTGATCAAGCGCGATCACTACTTCAACGAAGCCCTGGCCGTCACCCTCGATTACCTCAAGCTGATGCAAACCATGGGCATCGGCCTGAGCAAGAACTGATCGAGGCCCGTCAGACCCTTCCATTACGGTAAGCTTTCAGGCGAGGCGCAGGGAACTTCCCCGGCGCCTCGCCTTTTGATGCGCGTGGGCTGTGCCCGCCCCGGTGAACATCCCTGGTTCAGTGCCCACTCGCCAGCCGACAGAGCTGGTGCTGAACGGCTCCGCACCGAGCCTCCATCTCTCCACGCACGCCGTTTACCCGTCGGGGTACTGCCGGCAGTACTCATACAGCGCCATCGACGTGGCCGTGTGTACGTTGTAGCTGTACGGCAGGCCGTAAACCGGGATCTCAACCACGTCGTCCAACAGTTCCAGTACGTCGGGCGTGAGCCCCTGCCGCTCGTTGCCAACCACCAGCGCGGTCCGCCGCGGGTAGGCGTACTCGTACAGCACGGTCGACTCGGTAGTCTGCTCCAAGCCCACCAGGCGGTAACCTTCGGTCTTGAGCCGCTTGAGTACCGGCGGCAGCGAACGGTGAACCTCAAGCTCGACGGTATCGGCCCCATCGCGGGCAACCTTCTGGAGCACCTTGGCGGCCCCGCAGCAAATCACGCGGGGCACGCCGCAGCAGCCGCTGGTGCGAATGATGTGCGAAAGGTTCACGTTGCTCCGCAGGGGAGCACAGGCCACGATCAGTTCGCGCGGCTGCTGGAGCACGCGCGGCGGCTTGTGTCGCTGATGGATGAATCGAGCCATGAGGGAAAGGAAGGTCTCCTGGAGGCGTAGCCGGTGGCGGCGGGCACATTGGCGGCGGTAACGTCCACCGCATGTCTGGCCTGTCGGCGCTTGCTGGAATCATCGCTCGCCGGCGGCAGAATCCGTGGCGAGCGCGGCAACGCAGCCTTTATAATGTTCGCTTATTGATGATTGCGCTTGGAATGTTTGCCGTATCAGCCCGAAAGGCCTGCGAATCCAGAGCGCGGCAGACCGTCGACAGCGTACCATCAATACCGTGACTCTGAGCCAATTGCCAACCCGCGTTCGGTAGTGTGCAGAGGAGCTACATCCTATGGATGGCGACGGCGAACGTCACGAGAAGCTGTATCGCATTCTAGCGATCGATGGCGGCGGCATTCGTGGCCTGATCGCCGCCCGCATCCTGGTCTCGCTCGAGGCCAAGCTGCAAGCCCGGACCGGCAATCCCAACGTCAAACTGGCCGATTACTTCGACCTGATCGCCGGCACCAGCACCGGCGGAATTCTGACCTGCGTGTACCTGTATCCCGAGGGCGATACCGGCCGCCCGCGTTACTCGGCGGTGGAGGCACAGGAACTCTATGTCCAGCATGGCGCCGATATCTTCTCCATTCCCGTGCTGCACGGCATCGGGTCGATGGGCGGGCTCAATTACGAGAAGTACCCGTGCGAAGGCCTTGTGAACGTGCTCAACAGTTACTTCCAGGACACGCTGCTTAGCCAACTGCTCAAGCCGTGCCTGATCACGGCCTACGACATCCGCCGCCGCAAGACCATGTTCTTTACGCAGCACGACGCCCGCGAATCCGACGGCTGCAACTTCTACCTCCGCGACGTGTGCCGGGCCACCACCGCCGCGCCCACGTATTTTGAGCCGCCGCTGGTCAAATCGCTCTCGGGCGTGAGCTACCCGCTGATCGACGGCGGCGTGTTTGCCAACAACCCTTCGCTCTGCGCCTACGCCGAAGGCCGCACGCTGTTTGGCGCCAAAGCCTCGCAGATGGCCATTCTCTCCATCGGCACCGGCGAGGTGCGGCGGCCGTATCCTTACGAAGAGGCCCGCGAGTACGGCGCCATCAGTTGGGTCAAGCCGCTGATCGACATCATGATGAGCGCCATGGCCGAGACAGCCGATTACGAAATCCGCCTGGCGTTCGATGCGGTGGGCACTCCGGACCAATACCTCCGCGTGAACGTCGACATGGATCGTCTGCCGCCGGAAACGACCTCGGACCTGGATAACGCCTCGCCCCCCAACATCAACGGCCTCTTGGAGCTGGGCGCCGAAGCGGCCGAACGCAACGACGACGAACTGGACCGGTTCGTCGAACTGCTGGTGCAGGAAGAGGCCGCCCGCGTGTAGGCAACGCTGCTTCCTGTGGGGCGGGCGCTTGCAATCGGCATCTTGCGTCGTGTTCCTTCGCTTGCGTTTCGGGCTTTCGTCATCCGCGGCGCCCGTTTCGTTGTATCTCTCGCTAACGCTTCGGGTTAGGATTGGCGTACGCATCAGGCCACGCCACGTCGCGTTCCCTAGAATCCCTCCACCTCTCCTTCTCCCGGGCGTGCTCCCGCCGGGTTTTGCGCAATCTTCACACATCCTTCACACAGCGGCTGTGAAATTGCGGTGAGCTTCGTTTGCGTATTTTCCCAGTCCCTGGGAGCACCCCATGTGCATGCCTGTGCGATGGGCGGCCGCGCTGCTGGTCGTCCTCGGTGGTAGCGGCACTGCCGCGCTGGCCCAAAGCGTTTCGGTCGATCCCGATCTGCCGAGCTACAAGCCGGTGCAAGGCATCTCGGGCACGATCAAGAGCGTCGGCTCCGACACGATGAACAACCTGATGTCGCTCTGGTCCGAGGGCTTTCGCAAGCATTACCCGGCCGTGCGGATGGAGATCGAAGGCAAAGGCTCCTCCACCGCTCCGCCGGCGTTGATCTCGGGCGCCGCCACGTTCGGCCCCATGAGCCGCGAGATGAAGGCCCAGGAGATCGACGAGTTCGAGTCCAAGTACGGCTACAAACCTACCGGCCTGCCGACCGGCATCGACCTGCTGGCCGTGTTTGCCAACAAGGATAACCCGATCGAGTCGCTCACCTTGCCGCAGGTGGATGCCATCTTTGGCAAGAACCGCAACCTCGGCCACGGGCAGGACATTACCACTTGGGGGCAGCTCGGTCTGAAAGGCGCTTTCGCCAATGCCCCGATCAGTTTGTACGGCCGCAACTCGGCCTCCGGCACGTACGGCTTCTTCAAGGAGAACGCGCTCGGCAAAGGCGACTACAAAGACACCGTGAAAGAACAGCCCGGCAGTTCCGCCGTGGTGCAAGGCGTTGCCCGCGACCGCTTCGCGCTAGGCTACAGCGGGATTGGCTACGCCACGGCCGACGTGAAAGCCGTGCCGCTGGCCCCTGACGCCAACAGCCCGGCGGTTCCCGTCACCGCCGAGCATGCCTACTCGGGCGAGTATCCGCTGGCCCGGTTCCTGTTGGTGTACGTGAACTACAAGCCGGGCACGCAGCTTGATCCGCTCCGCCGCGAGTTCATCCGGTACATCTTCAGCAAAGAAGGCCAAGAGATCGTGATCAAGGACGGCTACTTGCCTGTCACCGCCGACATCGCTTCGCAAGTTCTGAGCGAGTTAGGCATCGGCAACTGAACACCACTTGATCCATCACGCCCCACCGGCGTTTGCCGACAAAGCGAGGGGCGTGATGGCCTTCCCACCTCAACCGGCCGCGATCCAGTCCGCGGCTACTGAGCATACCAGCCTTCGCACTCTTGAGCGTTTATGGCGGGCGACAATTCCAACCAGGCCCCGTGTACCTTCACCGGCTTGCAGCGGAAACGCAAAACCCGCTGGAAGGTGCTGCTGGCCGATCGCGTTTCAACGGCGTTGATCACCGCCGGCGGGATCGGCACCATGGTCGCCGTCGGCATGGTGTGCGTGTTCCTGGTGTGGGTGGTGCTGCCGCTGTTTCAGCCGGCCGAGGTTTCGCAGCCCCACTCCGCAGAGCCAGCCTGGTCGCAAGACAGCGCCCCCGTTCACGTAGCCGTCGATGAGTACCGGCGGATTGGTTACGCGCTGCTGCCCGATGGAACCGTGCGACTGTTCCGCGCCGATACACTCGCTCCGCTGGGCGAGGAAAAAGTCTTCGAAGGCAACATCACCGCGTTTGCCTTGTCCGAGGCAGGCTCCCAGGCGGCGGTGGCGTTCGACACCGGCCGCGTGCGGCTTGCCCGGCTGGGCTTTACCACCTCGTTCCCCACGGCGGCGGACTTTGCCGATCAGCCCAAGATCGCCGAAAAGCTTGCGGCGCTGTTGCCAGGGCAGGTGATGCAGGCCGGCAGCTCCGTCATCGAGCGCACGCCACAGGGCCAGTTCCGGCAGCAGCGGTTTGCCGCCACTATCGAGGCCGAGTTCCAACTGGCATCAGGCCCAATCGTAACCATCGATTACGCCGCGGGGCCGCAGCGCATCGTCAGCTGCACGGCTGACGGCAAGGTGCAACTGCACGCCTTGGCCAGCAAACGCGACTTTCTGACGCGCAAAACGCAGCTCAGCCTGGGCAGTTCGCACGAGCTACCGCTTCGGGAAAGAAGCACGCCGCCATCGCGGGTGTTGCTCTCTGCTCGAGGCGACCAGGCGTACGTCGCTTGGGATGACGGATTGGTGCAGCGGTTTGCCTGTCGCGACTTGAACGCGATCGCGCTGGCTGAAGATGTTGACCTAGTGCCCGGCGATGCTCGCCTCACGGCGCTCTCGTTCCTATTGGGCCGGATCACGCTGGCCGCCGGCGATAGCGAAGGCGTCACGCGCTGTGCGTTTCCCGTTCGCGATGATGACCTCGTTCAAGATAAAGCTGCTGACGCCGGCCAAGTCACGCCAGACGGCTTGAGGATGGTCATCGCTCATCAATTGCCGGGGCCCAAGGCAGCCGTTACGTCGCTGGGCGCCTCGGCACGCAATCGCAACGTGGCCATCGGCTATGCCGATGGCAGCCTGCGAGTGTATTACGTGACCACCGATCACTTGCTGGCCGAAGCCACGGTCAGCCCCGGCGAGGCATTACACCAGGTGCTGTTCGCCCCTAAGGAAGATGGCCTGCTGGCGATCACGCCTGGTGGCTGGTGGACGGCTCAGTTCGATGCAGGGCATCCAGAGGT
>Ga0182737_1002998_pt1 | contig 12971 bp, 12 predicted proteins | sample eDN5th30CBELigOP_FD_128878 | JGI IMG/M metagenome (GOLD analysis project Ga0182737, IMG submission 128878) | Enriched Organic Plus compost microbial communities from Emeryville, California, USA - eDNA 5th pass 30_C BE-Lig OP (version 2) (version 2) ... | reverse complement strand
GCGGCCTGCGAGTGCGGTGCCACGAAGGTGCGGTAATCGGCGACCGACAGCGACCCCGCCCACGAGTCGAACAACTGCACGGCGGCGGCGCCCGCATCCGTCTGCGCCCGCAGGAACGCGGCGGAGACCCGGGCGAGCCAATCCGCGAGGGCGTGCCACGAGGCGGGGTCGGTGTGCATCATGGCGCGGGCGCGCAGGTGCTCCTTGGACGGTCCGCCCTCGACGAGGTAGGCCGCGAGCGTGAAGGGCGCGCCGGCGAAGCCGATGAGCGGGGTGTCGCCGAGCTCGGCGACGACCGCGCGGACCGCGTCGCGGATCGGGTCCGCCGCGGCGGCGACCTCGGCCGGGTCGACCGCGGTGACCCTGGCGACATCGGATGCGGTGCGCACCGGGTCGGTGAAGACCGGTCCGCGGCCGGGCTCGATCTCGACCGCGACGCCCGCCAGGCGCAGCGGCACGACGATGTCACTGAAGAAGATGCCCGCGTCCACCCGGTGACGGCGCACCGGCTGCAGGGTGATCTCGGCGGCGAGGTCGGGGGTCAGGCAGGCGTCCAGCATCCGGGTGCCGACGCGCAGCTCGCGGTACTCGGGCAGCGATCTGCCGGCCTGCCGCATGAACCAGACGGGCGGGCGGTCGGGCCGGTCGCCGTGCAGCGCGCGCAGGAGGGGGGATGTCGACACGCCCCCATCCTCCCATCGCTCTCCTGAGCCGCCGCCGTGGACCGCGCCGCGCCGCCCGGCCGGGGCCGCGGGACCGGGCCGGCCGGGGCCGCGGGACCGGGCGGGCCGGGACCGCGAGACTGCATCTGCCGCACGAGACTGCTGACATTGGATGCGGTCTCGTGGCGCAGATGCAGTCTCGGCGTCCTGGTGGCGGGAGAGGGCGGGGGCGGGCCTCCCAGCGGACGGGGGACTCAGGGGGCGTGGAGGAGGGGGCGGCGTACAATCGGGGACCGTGCTGCTGTGCGTGAGCGCGAGTCATAAGACCGCATCCTTCGACCTCCTGGAGCGGCTCAGCGCACCCTCCGCACGGGTGGCACCGCTGATCGCCGAGCACCACGAATGCGTGCAGGGCGCGGTCGTCGTCGCCACCTGCAACCGGTTCGAGGCCTACGTCGACATGGACGAGCCGGTCACCGCCGCCGGCACCGTCGGCGTGGAGGCCGCACTCCAGGCGATCGAGGCCGCGACCGGGGTCACCGCGGGTGAGCTCGCGGGTTCCTACCGCGTCGTGTCCGGGCCCGCCGTGGCCGAGCACCTGTTCGCCGTCGCCGCCGGGCTCGAGTCCGTCGTCGTCGGCGAGGGCGAGATCGCCGGGCAGGTGCGCCGCGCACTCACCGAGGCGCGCGCCGACGGCACCACCTCGCCCGAGCTGGAGCGCCTGTTCCAGCGGGCGTCCGAGGCGCAGCGCGACGTGAAGAACACCACCGCGCTCGGCCGCGCCGGCCGCTCCCTCGTGCGCCTGGGACTCGACCTCGCCGCCAGCCGCATCGCCGACTGGGGCGCGCTGCGGGTGCTCCTGGTCGGCACCGGGGCGTACGCCGCCGCGACCCTCGCCGCACTCCGCGACCGCGGCGCCACCGACATCACGGTGCACTCCCCCTCCGGCCGGGGCGAGCGATTCGCGCTCAAGCACGGCATCGACGTCGTGACCGCGGATGCCTACCCCGCCGCCGCGCGCATGGCCGATCTCATCATCACGTGCACGACCGCGGAGCGTCAGGTGCTCGACGCCGACGTGCTCGGCGGTGCGGGCGAGGGCGTCCCCGGCTGCCCCGTCGGCACGGCGGTGCCGCACCGACTGGTCATCGACCTCGGCCTGCCCCGCAACGTCAACCCGGATGTGGCCGGGGTTCCCGGCACCGAGCTGCTGGACCTCGAGACCATCCGCCTGCACGCGCCGCTCGAGGAGCTGCAGGCCACCGACGCCGCCCGCGCGCTCGTGCAGGACGCCGCCCGCCGCTTCCTCGCCGCCGGCGAGCGCCGCACGGTCGCCCCGGCGGTCACCGCCCTCCGCCGCCGCACCTTCGAGGTGCTCGAGGAGGAGGTCGCCCGCGCCCGCGCGAAGGGCGACGACGGGCGCGTCGAGGAGGCGCTGCGCCACCTCGTCGGCCGGCTGCTGCACGTGCCGACCACCCGCGCGCACGAACTGGCGGAGGACGGCCGCGGCGACGAGTACGTCCGCGCGCTGGAGACCCTGCTCGGCCTGCGCGTCGAGCCCGGGGAACAGGACCTCCCCGCATCCCGAGACCTGGCAGGCTGAGATGGTGCTGCGCATCACCGACGACCCCGCATCCGACGAACTCCTCACCGAGAACCCGCTGGCGCTGCTCATCGGGATGCTGCTGGACCAGCAGGTGGCGATGGAGACCGCGTTCGCCGGCCCGCGCAAGATCCTCGAGCGCACCGGCACGCTCGACGCCGCCGAGATCGCCGCCATGGACCCGGAGGCGTTCGCAGCCGCGTTCTCGCAGTCCCCGGCGGTGCACCGGTTCCCGGGTTCGATGGCAGCCCGCGTGCAGTCGCTGTGCGCCGCGGTCGCCGAGCAGTGGCACGGCGACGCCGCCGCGATCTGGACCGACGGCGACCCCGACGGCCGCGAGGTGCTGCGCCGGCTGAAGGCACTGCCCGGGTTCGGCGAGCAGAAGGCGAAGATCTTCCTCGCCCTGCTCGGCAAGCAGTACGGCTACAGCGGCGCCGGCTGGCGGGAGGCCTCGGCGCCCTACGGCGAGGAAGGCTCCTACCGCTCGGTCGCCGACATCACGGGTCCCGACTCGCTCCTCCTGGTGCGCGAGACCAAGCGGGCCGCGAAGGCCGCCGCCACGCAGAAGCCCTGACGCGCGGGTCCGACGCGCGGGTAGGTTGAGCGCATGGGGAACCGCGAGGCCGCCGCATCCGTCACGTTGGAGGGCTTCGAGCTGCGGGTGCTGCACCTGCCGCTCGTGAGTCCGTTCACCACGTCCTTCGGCACCGAGACGGTGCGTGAGGTCATCGTCGTGCGGGCGCTCACCGCCGACGGCGACGGGTGGGGCGAGATCGTCACGCAGGCCGCACCCCTGTACTCGAGCGAGTACACCCGCGGGGCGTGGGACGTGTCGCTGCAGTGGCTCATCCCGGCGCTGCTGAACGCCCAGGAGCTGCGCCCGGAGGACGTCGCCGGGGTGCTCCGCCCCTTCGTCGGGCACCGGATGGCGAAGGCCGGACTCGAACTGGCCGTGTTGGATGCCGCGCTCCGCGCCCAGGACCGCCCGCTCGGCGAGTACCTCGGCGCCGTGCACGACCGGGTGCCCAGCGGCGTCTCGGTCGGCATCCAGACCGACCCCGCCGAGCTCGTCCGCACCGTCGGCGGCTACCTCGACGAGGGGTACGTGCGCATCAAGATCAAGATCAAGCCCGGCCGCGACGTGGCCGAGACCGCCGCGGTCCGCGAGGCGTTCGGGGCGATCCCGTTGCAGGTCGACGCGAACTCGGCGTACACGCTCGCCGACGCCGACGTGCTCGCCGAACTCGACCGGTTCGACCTGCTCCTCATCGAGCAGCCCCTGCAGGAGGACGACCTCGTCGACCACGCGGCCCTCGCCGCATCCCTGCGCACCCCCGTCTGCCTGGACGAGTCCATCACCTCGGCGAAGGCCGCCGCCGACGCGCTCGCGCTCGGCGCCACCTCGGTCATCAACATCAAGGCCGGTCGGGTCGGCGGGTACCTGGAGGCGGTCCGGATCCACGACCTGTGCCGCCAGGCCGGCATCCCGGTGTGGTGCGGCGGGATGCTGGAGACCGGCATCGGCCGTGCCGCCAACGCCGCACTGGCCGCCCTCCCCGGTTTCACGCTCCCCGGCGACGTGTCCGCATCCGACCGCTTCTACCATCGCGACATCGTCACCGAGCCGGCCGTCCTCGAGGACGGGCATGTGCGCGTGCCGACCGGACCGGGCATCGGCGTGACGATCGACCCGGTCGCGCTGGAGGACTTCACCGTGGCCCGCGAGACCGTGCAGCGCTGACCCGGCCCGGATGACGCGGACGGCGCCGACCGCTCGCTAGCATGACGGTCATGACGACGACCCCGCCCCCGGCCGACGGCACCTCGCAGCCCTACGGCCCGCCGCCGCAGACCATGTCCCCCGCCGACGAGCGACTCTGGGCGACGCTCGTGCACCTGGGCGGACTCTTCTTCGGGTTCCTCGCGCCGCTCATCGGGTACCTGGTGCTCAAGGACCGCGGCCCCTTCGTGCGGGCCCACACCGCGACGGCGCTGAACTTCCAGCTCACGCTGCTCATCGTCATGATCGCCGGCGGCATCCTCAGCATCGTGCTCATCGGCTTCCTCATCATGTTCGCCGCGTACGTGCTGAACATCGTGTTCTGCATCATCGCCGCGGTGAAGGCGAACCGCGGCGAGTGGTACCGCTACCCGATGACCATCCGCTTCCTCAACTGAGGGGCGACGTCACCGTCGACCGCGTGTCCGTGCGCCGCTGAGCGCGGAGGCCGGCGGGTAGAATCGGGGGATGCCGCGGCGCGCCCGTCCGCGCCGCATTCTCCCGCTCTCATCCGACCATTGGAGCCACCGTGGCCGAGCAGTCCCGTCTCGACAAAGTCATCGCCCTCGCCCGTCACCGCGGGTTCGTGTTCCAGGCCGGTGAGATCTACGGCGGTTCCCGCTCCGCATGGGACTACGGCCCGCTCGGCACGGAGCTGAAGGAGAACATCCGCCGCCAGTGGTGGCAGACCTTCGTGCGCGGGCGGGGCGACATGGTCGGCCTCGACTCGTCGATCATCCTCCCCAAGCGCGTCTGGGAGGCCTCGGGCCACGTCGCCACCTTCACCGACCCGCTGGTCGAGTGCCTCCACTGCCACAAGCGCTTCCGCGCCGACAACCTCCTCGAGGACTTCGAGGCCCGCAAGGGTCGCGCCGCCGAGCACGGCCTGGCCGACGTGCCCTGCCCGAACTGCGGCACCAAGGGCCAGTACACCGAGCCGAAGGCGTTCTCCGGCCTGGTGAAGACCTACCTCGGCGTCGTCGACGACGAGTCGGGGCTGCACTACCTGCGTCCCGAGACCGCGCAGGGCATCTTCGTGAACTTCACCAACGTGCTCACCGCGAGCCGCAAGAAGCCGCCGTTCGGCATCGGCCAGGTCGGCAAGGCGTTCCGCAACGAGATCACGCCCGGCAACTTCATCTTCCGCACCCGCGAGTTCGAGCAGATGGAGATCGAGTACTTCACCCCGCCGGCCGAGGCGCAGCAGTGGTTCGAGCACTGGGTCGAGGCGTGCTGGGACTGGTTCGTCGACCTGGGCATCGACCCGGCGAACATGCGCCGGTTCGACGTGCCCGAGGAGGACCGCGCGCACTACTCCGCCGGCACGATCGACGTCGAATACCGCTTCGGCTTCCCGGGCAAGGAGTGGGGCGAGCTCATGGGCATCGCCAACCGCACCGACTACGACCTGTCCAGCCACGCCGAGGCGTCGGGCCAGAAGCTCTCCTACTTCGACCAGGCCTCGGGTGAGACCTACACGCCGTACGTGATCGAGCCCTCCTTCGGCCTCACCCGCTCGATGATGGCGTTCCTCGTCGACGCGTACCAGGAGGAGGAGGTGCCGAACGCGAAGGGCGGCACCGACACCCGCACGGTGCTCAAGCTCGACCCGCGCCTGGCGCCGGTCAAGGTCGCCGTGCTGCCGCTCAGCCGCAACGAGCGCCTGTCGCCGCTGGCCCGCAAGGTCGCCGACGACCTGCGCGGCGCCTGGGCCGTCGACTTCGACGACGCCGGTGCGATCGGCCGGCGCTACCGCCGCCAGGACGAGATCGGCACCCCGCTGTGCGTCACGGTCGACTTCGACTCGCTCGAGGACGACGCCGTGACCGTGCGCGACCGCGACACCATGGGCCAGGAGCGCGTGCCGCTCGAGGGCCTGCACGCCTACCTCGCCGAGCGCCTGCGCGGCGCCTGAGGCGGGACACGACGGAGGGGGCGGGCCTGCGGGTCCGCCCCCCTCCGTCGTTCGTGCGATCAGTCGACGAGGGTGAGCTGCGCGTACTCGGCCGAGCCGCCCTCCAGCACGAACCGGTAGGACGCGGCGAGCACGGCACGCAGCCGATCGTGGTCGACGACGCCGAGGTCGGGGAGGTACAGGCAGCCGACGCCGGTGCGGTGCGGCCCCAGGTCCGCGAGCGCCTCGGCATGGGCGCCGATACCGTCGAGCAGGTAGACCGTCAGCGCGGTCTTGCGCGGCGCGAACCCGATGACCGGGCTGTGCCCCTGGTTGCCGGTCGGGTACCGGTAGTGGCACGTGCCGAAGCCGATGATGCCGCCCGACCACATCTCGGGCTCACGCCCGGTGACCTCCCGCAGCAGGTCGAGCATCGTGACCGCGTCCCGCCTGCGGGCCGCCGGAGTGGTCTTCGCGATGGCCGTGGCCACGTCCGCGCCGGTGCGTTCCATCCGCTCAGTGTGCCACGCGGTGCGCCTCGCTCCCGCATCCGCATCCGGACTCGGTCGCGTCATCGTGCGGGTTCGCGCCGGGTGGAGCCGCCATTCGGCGCGACCGAACCGGAACCCCACGGCTTCCGTCGCGCCGAATGGTGACTTCCGCGCGCATGCACCCGCCATTCGGCGCGACCGAGCCGAGCGCGGGGGCGCCACCGGAGAGGGGCGTCACCGGCGAGGCGCGTCACCGGCGAGGCGCGTCACCGGCGAGGCGCGCCACCGGAGGGTGCGGCATCGTCAGTCGCGCACCAGCAGGTAGCCGCCACGGGCGGCGTCGAAGCCCGCGATGCGCGCGCCCTCGGCGAGGTGGCCGAGCAGGGCGTCCCGCACCTCGCGTCGCCAGCGCGCGGCCTCCGCCGGGCGCTCGTGGCGCAGCGCCTCGACGTCCTCGGGCACCGCGACCGTCGCGACCACCTCCCCGACCGGTGCCGTCGCCGGCGCGGTGAGGTCCCAGTCGGCGAGGATGCGGTCGGTCTCGTCGCCGCGGTTCACGCCGTCGTCCATCGGACCGTAGTGGTCGACGAGGTACTCGGCCGCGCGGGCGCCGAGCACCGTGAGGTTCATGTGGGCGTTCCGGGCCACCAGCGGATCGAACGTCCAGGTGATGTGCTCGACCCCGCGGGCGAGCGCCCACTCGCGCTGGTGCGCCTTCAGCATCCGCCCGATGCCGCGGCCGCGGTACGGGGCGAGGATGCCGGTGATGTGCGAGTGCATCGACCGGTCTGCGGGGGCGGCGAAGAACGCGACGGATGCGCCGATCATCGTGTCGCCGTCGTACACGGCGGCGGCGTAGTTGCCCGAGTGCGCGAGGGCGCGCAGCAGGTTCGGCGGCATGCCGGTGCGGTCGCCGCCCCACACGTCGCTGAGCACCGCGGACGCCGTGTGGACCTGGTCCACCTCGTCGATCATCCGGATGCCGATACCGGTGTGCGCACTCATCCTTCAAGTGTGCCCGGTACCCTTTTCCGGTGAACGCACCCACCCGATCGGATGCTGCAGGCTCCGACGCCGACACCCGCTTCTTCGGCCAGCCCTGGGCACTCGCGCACATCTTCGGCGTCGAGATGTGGGAGCGCTTCAGCTTCTACGGCATGCAGGGCATCCTGCTCATCTACCTCTACTACTCGGTCACCGAGGGCGTCCTCGGCATCGACAAGGCGGTGGCGACCGGCATCGTCGGCGCCTACGGCGGCTCGGTGTACCTCGCGACGATCATCGGCGCGTGGGTGGCCGACCGGGTGCTCGGCCCGGAGCGGGTGCTGTTCTTCAGCGCGATCGTCATCATGGCCGGGCACATCGCGCTGGCGGTACTGCCGGGCATCGTCGGCGTCGCGGTCGGCCTCGTGCTCGTCGCGGTCGGCTCCGGCGGGCTCAAGGCCAACGCCACCTCGGTCGTCGGCACGCTCTACGGCGAACAGGACGTGCGCCGCGACGCCGGGTTCTCGCTGTTCTACCTGGGCATCAACCTGGGCGCCTTCTTCGGCCCCATCCTCACCGGCCTGCTGCAGTCCACCATGGGCTTCCACTGGGGCTTCGGCGTCGCCGCGGTCGGCATGGCCTTCGGCCTGACGCAGTACGCGTTCGGCCGCCGCAGCCTCCCCGCATCCGCCCGTGCCGTGCCCAACCCGCTCCCCCGCTCCCAGTACACGCGCTGGATCGTCATCGCGGTCGCCGCGGTCGTGCTCATCGCGGTGCTCGTCGTGTTCGGGGTCATCCGGGCAGACAACCTCGCCACCGTCGTGATCCTCGTCACGGCCGCCGCCGCGATCGCCTACTTTGCGGTGATCCTCTCCTCGTCGCGCCTCGAGTCGGTGGAGCGGTCGCGCGTGTACGCGTTCATCCCGCTGTTCATCGTGAGCGTCGGCTTCTGGTCGCTGTACCAGCAGCAGTTCACCGTGCTCACGATCTACTCCGACGAACGGTTGAACCGCGACCTGTTCGGCTGGGAGATGCCGGTGCCGTGGGTGCAGTCGATCGCACCGGTGTTCGTCATCATCCTGTCCGGGGTGTTCGCGGCGCTGTGGACGAAGCTCGGCCGCCGCCAGCCGACCACCCCGGTGAAGTTCGGTCTCGCCGCGATCATCATGGGCTGCGCGTTCCTGCTGTTCCTCCCCTGGGCGAACGGCGGCGCGAACACCACGCCGCTGCTGGCGATCGTCGGTATCCTGTTCGTGTTCGTCATCGCCGAACTCCTGCTCTCGCCCATCGGCCTGTCGGCGACGACGAAGCTCGCCCCGACGGCGTTCCGCACGCAGATGGTGGCGCTGTTCTTCCTCTCCATCGCGCTCGGCACCGCGATCGCCGGCTCGGTCGCCACGCTCTACGACCCGAAGGACGAGGTGCCGTACTTCGGCGTGATCGGCCTCATCGCGATCGTGCTCGGTGCGGCGATGCTCCTGGCAGCGAAGCCCGTGCTGAAGCTCATGCGCGGCGTGCGCTGAGCCGCCGTACCCCGGTCACCACGACTGCGCCGCGGCGCTGAGCGGACACAGCTGCGGAGATCTTCGGCGACATGCCGGCACCGGATGCGGGGCCTCGGCGTGTCGGGCGGGATCTCCGCAGTTGTGCACGACGGATGCGGCGTGCACCGGCGGATGCCGAGGGCACGACGCCCGGACGCGACGACGGCCGCCCCGGATCACGGGGCGGCCGTCGTCGCGTGTGCGGGTCAGCGCGTGAGGATGAGCGCTTCGCCCTGCCCACCGCCGCCGCACAGGCCGACGGCCGCGGTGCCGCCGCCGCGGCGCACGAGTTCGTGCACCGCGTGGACGACGAGCCGGTTGCCGGACGCGCCGATCGGGTGACCGATCGCGATGCCGCCCCCGTGGGGGTTCACGACGTCGTCGCTCACGCCGAGCTCGCGCTGCGAGCGGGCGACGACCGCGCCGAACGCCTCGTTGATCTCGACGAGGTCGAGGTCGGCCGGAGCGATGCCCTGCTTCTCGCAGGCCTTCGCGATCGCCGCGGCGGGCTGCGCGTGCAGGCTGTTGTCGGGACCGGCGACCTGGCCGGACGCGCCGACGACCGCCAGCACCTCCCAGCCCTGCGCGTCGGCGTGCGAACGCGTGGTGAGCACGACCGCGGAGGCGCCGTCGGAGATCTGCGAGGAGTTGCCCGCGGTGATCGAGCCGTCCTTCGCGAACGCGGGTCGCAGCTTGGCGAGCGTCTCGACCGTCGTCTCCGGGCGGATGCCCTCGTCACGGGTGACGAGCACCGGGTCGCCCTTGCGCTGCGGCACCTCGACCGGGATGAGCTCGGCGTCGAAGATCCCGGCCTCGTACGCCGCGGCGGCGCGCTGGTGGGAGCGGGCGGCGACCGCATCCTGGTCCTCGCGGGTGAGCTCGAATCGCTCGTTGTGGCGCTCCGTGGACAGCCCCATGCTCTCGCGGTCGTAGGCGTCGGTCAGGCCGTCGTAGGCCATGTGGTCGAGCACCTCGACCGTGCCGTACGACCAGCCGTCACGCGAGCCCATGAGCAGGTGCGGGGCACGGGTCATCGACTCCATGCCGCCGGCGACCACGACGATGGCGTCACCGGTCTTGATCATGCGCGCGGCGTCGATGATCGCGGTGAGGCCCGACAGGCACACCTTGTTGACCGAGCCCGCGTGCACGTCCCAGCCCAGGCCCGCCCCGATCGCCGCCTGCCGGGCGGCGTTCTGGCCGCTGCCGGCGGCGAGCACCTGGCCCATCACGACGGCGTCGACGGCGGATGCGGGGACGCCGCCCTTCTCGAGCGCGCCCTTGATCGCGAGCGCACCCAGCTGCGGAGCCGTGAACGAGGCGAGCTGCCCCTTCAGCCGGCCCTGCGGGGTGCGCGCGGCGGCGACGATGACGATGTCGTCGGTGGTCATGCCTGCTCCTCGGAGTCGATACGGATGATGAGCTCGGGCTCGGTGGCCTTCACCACCTCGTCGACGGTGACCCCCGGCGCGGTCTCGACCAGCACGAGCCCCTCGTCGGTCACGTCGATGACGGCCAGGTCGGTGATGATCCGGTCGACCACCCGCCGCCCCGTCAGCGGCAGCGAGCACTCGTTCACGATCTTCGCCGAACCGTCCTTGGCGACGTGCTCCATGAGGACGATCACGCGGCCGGCGCCGTGGACGAGGTCCATCGCGCCACCCGGGCCCTTGACCATCTTGCCCGGGATCATCCAGTTCGCCAGGTCCCCGTCCTTCGAGACCTGCATGGCGCCGAGGATCGCGGCGTCGATCTTGCCGGCGCGGATCATGCCGAAGCTCGTCGCCGAGTCGAAGAACGACGAACCGGGCAGCACCGTGACCGTCTCCTTGCCGGCGTTGATGAGGTCGGGGTCGACCGCGTCCTCGGTCGGGTACGGGCCGACGCCGAGGATGCCGTTCTCCGACTGCAGCACGACCGTGACGTCCTCGGGGACGAAGTTCGGCACGAGCGTGGGCAGCCCGATGCCGAGGTTCACGTACGCGCCGTCACGCAGTTCCTTCGCCGCGCGCGCGGCCATCTGCTCACGGTTCAGACCCATGGTCACTCGCCTCCCTCGGCGCGCACCGTGCGCCGCTCGATGCGCTTCTCGACGTCGCCGACCTCGACGACGCGGTGGACGAACACCCCCGGCAGGTGGATCGCGTCGGGGTCGAGCTCGCCCGGCTCGACGAGCCGCTCCACCTGGGCGATGCAGACCTTGCCGGCCATCGCGGCGAGCGGGTTGAAGTTGCGGGCGGCCTTGTTGAACACGAGGTTGCCGTGGCGATCGCCGACGGCGGCGTGCACGAGGGCGAAGTCGGTGACGATCGCCTCCTCCAACACGTACTCGCGCTCGGTGCCGTCGACGTCGAAGGTGCGCACGTCCTTGACCGGCGACGCGACCGCGATCGACCCGTCGGCCGCGTAGCGGCGGGGCAGACCGCCCTCGGCGACCTGGGTGCCGACGCCGGTCTGGGTGTAGAACGCGGCGATGCCGGAACCGCCGGCGCGGAGCTTCTCGGCGAGCGTCCCCTGCGGGGTCAGCTCCAGCTCGAGCTCGCCGCTGAGGTACTGCCGCTCGAACTCCTTGTTCTCACCGACGTACGACGAGGTCATCTTGCGGATGCGGTGGGCCTGCAGCAGGATGCCGAGACCCCAGTCGTCGACACCGCAGTTGTTCGAGACGATGCTGAGGTCGGAGGCGCCCTGCGCGTGCAGCGCCTCGATGAGGACCATGGGATTGCCCGAGAGGCCGAACCCGCCGACGGCGATGCTCGCCCCGTCGGGGATGTCGGCGACCGCCTCCGCGGCGGACGCCACCTGCTTGTCGATCACGCAAACTCCTTCGTGCCGGATCCGCGGGCCGATGCGGCCCGGTCCCACGATGCGCCGCCGGCGCGCGACGCGCCCAACCCCCGTTTGCCATGTGGATACCCGACCGCGTAGCGTCCACATCGTGGACAACGCGACGGCATCGGTCACCGGGGCGCAGGCGGTCGGGCGCGCGGCGAAGCTGCTGCGACTGGTCACGGGGGCGGGCACCGACGGCGCGGCCACCGGGGAGCTGGCGACCAGGGCGTCGCTCTCGCGGCCGACGGCCCACCGCATCCTCAGCGCCCTGCGTCAGGAGGGCCTCGTCGACCAGGACGACCGCACCGGCAACTGGGTGGTCGGCCCCGAGCTGTACCTGATGGGCACGGTCGCCGCCGCCCGCTACGACATCACCGCCACCGCCCGCGACATCGTCCGCTCCCTCGCCGTGCGCACCGAGGAGAGCGCGTTCCTGTCGGTACGACGGGGCGATGAGACGGTGTGCCTGCTGCGCGAGGAGGGCAGCTTCCCCATCCGGTCGTTCGTGCTCTCCGAAGGGGTGCGCTTCCCGCTGGGCGTCGCCTCGGCGGGCACCGCGATCCTCGCGTTCCTGCCGCCCCACGATGTGGACGCCTACCTCGAACGGCATCCGGAGCTCCCCGAGCGGTGGGGGCCCGCGCACAGCGAACCGCGCCTGCGCGCCCGCCTGGCGGAGACCGCTGCACGCGGGTTCGCCGTCAACCCGGGGCTCATCGTCGAGGGCAGTTACGGGCTCGGTGCGGCGGTGTTCACTCGCGAGGGCGAGCCGCAGTGGGCGCTGAGTCTCACCGGCGTCGAGTTCCGGTACACCCCGGAACGGATCGCCGAGCTCGGCCGCATCCTGCTCGCCCACGCCCACCAGCTCTCCACCCGCATCGCCGGCGCCCGCTGAGCCCGCGCCCCGGACGCACGCCGACCATGGCGCCTCCGGTCGCGGCGTCCGACTCGGTCGCGCCGAATGGCGGGTGTGTCGTGTGGGCACTCACCATTCGGCGCGACCGAACCGGGAGGGCTCCCCACGCCGAACCGGGAGGACACCACACGGCGAACCGGGAGGGCTCCACACGCCGGCCCCGGGGCACGATGGGCCCGCGGGGAACACGACGGACCGGCACGGCCCGTGCGGGGCCGTGCCGGTCCGAGGCGGATGCGGCTACTTGCCGGCGCGGTGCTTGCGACCG
>Ga0182737_1002995_pt1 | contig 12974 bp, 10 predicted proteins | sample eDN5th30CBELigOP_FD_128878 | JGI IMG/M metagenome (GOLD analysis project Ga0182737, IMG submission 128878) | Enriched Organic Plus compost microbial communities from Emeryville, California, USA - eDNA 5th pass 30_C BE-Lig OP (version 2) (version 2) ... | reverse complement strand
AGCTAGATCCCTCCAGCCGAACCGCCTGCATGCTAAGGCTGGCGGAGGTGGAAGCTGGCAGTGATCCGACGACGGGCCTGCCTGGCGCCATCCGGATTTTGGAGGAACTACAACGCGCAGAGCCGCAGAATGAAGCCGTTTTGTCTGCCCTGTCACAATTCTATCTTGAAAGCAATCAGCGAGAGAAGGCTCTGGCTCTCTGGGAAAATGCCGCCCGTGATGCGACTGGTAAAAGCGGGCTATTACTGGAACGGTACGGGGAACTGCTGATCGCCCAGCGGCGCTTTGAAGAATATCTGCAAACCCAGATGCGCCTGCTGGAACGGGAAACAGACATCAAGCGGCGGCGCGATTTCTTCCAGCGTGCCATGCAGCGATTGTTATGGACGGACGCCTCCCAGGGAGAGCTAAGTGATGAGGAAGCAGCCAAGCGTCTGGATATTTTTGAAAACATGCTGGCTGAACAGGCCAGGCGAGACCCATTTGAGGGCTTCTGGAATGAGGCGCTGGCCCACATCTATGAGCGTGAGGGCGATGATGAAAAAGCCTTCGCCGCCATGAAACAGGCTTATTACACAGCCCCTGACACCCCATTTTCACTGGAGCAGTTAAGAGCTTCCGCGTTGCGTGTGGGAGACATCAAGAGCGCCATTTATTTTCAGAAGCAAATCGCCGCCTCATCATCCATGGCGGATCAGGCCGCAGAGTGGCGGCAGCTTGTGCAACTGTTGGAAAGCGACTTCCGCATGGACGAGGCGGATCGTGCGCGGCGGCGTGTTGAGGCGCGTTTTTCACAAGACCCTGCTGCACTGGATCAACTGGCCAAGTATTACACGGACACAGCACAAGACGAAGCCGCGGCGCGCGTGCTGGAACAACTGGTAAGAGTTCGAGGTTGGGATGCCAAGAATCTATTACGTCTGGCCCTGCAACAAAAAGTGCTGGGTCAGGGAAAAAGCGCCGTCAACACTTTGCAGCGTTTGTTGACTGAGCTTCCCCAGCCTGCAGGGGATACCGCGGGCACGGCTCTGTCTGTGGAGCGCTGGCCGTGGCCGGTCTTTGATGAACGCGACACGGCAGCCAGCAGCCCGATGATTCTGCTGGGCTCACTAGACAATGTGGCTTCACTGGATGCTACAGACAGAGATCGTCTAAGACAATTCTTAAGCCTGCCACGCCCGGAGCTCACCACCCTGCCTGACGACACTGCTCCCGTGAGATTGCGTGCCTTACAAGAGCTGGTGAAGCTGGTGCCGACGGCCACATTACCAGACAACCTAAGCGAGATTGAACGCATCTGGGTAAACTTTCATAGTGACAACAAGGATGCCCTGCGATCCCAACTGGTTAAGCTATTGCTCACACGTAATACACTGGAAGCACGTTTTCTCTTTGCATGGATGGGTTTGAAGTCCCACAACACACCCATGCTTGCGGACTGGGTGCTACGCGCATCCGGTCATGAAAAAGACCTGCGCAGGAAACTGGTACATACCTGTGTGCAGGTGCTGAGCGATGATCTTTACTTTCACCTGACCCAAGAGGATGCCCGCCTGCTGGGCGGCAGTGGTATTCTGAGCCATCAGGAAGTGTTTGAACTTGCCCAAAAGCTGGAGAGCCGGCAGGATCCCGCCATCGCGATGGAGCTGGTGGAGGCCACCCGAAAAACCGGTGAAAGCCCCAGCCTGTTGCAGTTGATTGTCCGTGCACAGATTGCGGAAAACAGTGGTGACGAAGCATTGCAAAGACGCTGCTGGAGGGAGGTCTGGGAGCAGCCCATCCTGCCTGCGCAGTTACAGCTGATTGAGTTTGCCTTTGTGCGGAGTTTCAAGCGCCTGTGGCAGCTTAGCCGTTCCCCTTCGGAGAAAGAGGCACTGCTGCACGAAACACTGCACAGACTTTCACAACTGCCGCCTACAACGGACAATGCGCTGCGGTCAGCCCGCATTTTTGGCATCATCGGCGCAACCGATGTCAGCAAAAAATGGCTGCAAAAACTCACCGCCCAGGATCTTGTTGCGGCAAGGCCCTTCATTGAGCCAATCATGGGCAAACTGCCGCCGGGTGTCACCCCTGGGCCACGCATTGATAACCTGACCCACATGCAGGATTACTGGCGCGATATCAAAACTCTTGGGGAGATGCTGAAGGATGACAACCTCAGTGAAATTCTACCAGCAATTGACAAAGCTGTAGAAAAGAGAAACGCAGGAGTCGCCCTGGGGCCACGTTCAAACTACGAATACAACGCCTGGCGGCATAACCTGCTGGTACGTCAGTTGCGTTTTGCCAGCTTTCCGGAAAGGCAGCAGATGGTGCGTGAGATGCTGGAGGCCGATGACAGCGTAGATGCCATGCTTGATCTGGGAAATTTCCTGGATTCACAAGGCTTTCCCCGTGAGGCCATCGCCGTATTCAAGCGGCTGGTGCCACGCGCCCCTGCCAATGATGAATACAGCCTTCAATTCCGCAGAGCCTGTGAAAACGCGCGCGAAGCTGGCGAGGCGATTGAGTATCTGGAGAAAACACTGCCAGCAGATGTGCACCAAAAACCACAGGGTATTGATGAAACTTTCCGCGAAGAGCACGCACGACATCTTGCACGATTACAAGACCCGGAAAAGCTGCGTCGTTTTGCTTTTTTAGCCGCCTCGACTGTCAGACTTCAACCCGGCCGAGTGCCAGAACAAGCGCCATACTTGAAAGAGCTGGCACTGATGCTGGAAGCTCGGAATGATGCCCCCGGCGCTCTTGCTGCCTGGGAGGAAATGCACCGCCTGTGGCCACGCGACATAGAGGCCAGCCTGCACCGTGCACGTCTTTTACGGGCCCAAGGCAATGTCAACCGCGCCCTAGAAGCCCTGCGTGAAATCCCACTGGTAAATTTCTGGAACGACCCGGTACGTGAAGCTTTCTCATTGCGAGCAGAACTCGCCGCCCAGGCTGGACTTTGGGATGAGATTCGTGAGTTGATGAACCTTGTAACCGGGAATGCCACAGGCCGCTCGTCCAGCAATCTGCTCTTGCAGACCACGCAAATGGTGGATCCTTTTTCCCCAACCGGCACCACCGCCTCAACAAGCGCCAGTTCAGGCAGTGCAAGCCCGGGCACCTATACTGGAGGCGTCCTGATCCTCAGCAAAGTCTTGATCAGCCATCAACGGCATACAGAAGCGCTAAGTCTGCTGCAACGGGCGGAGCGTTCCGTGCGCGACAATACCGAGCGATTCAAGCTTCGTCTGCAACAAGTAAAGCTCGCCGCTTTAAAGTCGAACTGGTCGCCCTCTCAGGATTATCAACACATTGCCGCCTGGTTGAGAGCCTTTACCGATGATCGCGAAGGATTGCACGAGATGCTGACTTTCCTCGAAGAAGAATCCCTGAAACCAAGAGCCCGCGAATGGCTGATGGTGCTGCAACAAAAGACGACGCCCCAACATTCCATGACGGCGCTGGCCATGACGGCGTTCACTGACAAACTAACGGAGGAGCAGGGACGCACGCTGCCCAAGGCATGGGCTGAAGCTGATGCTTATCGTGAAAACGCACGTGAACTGACGGTGCGTTCCCTGCTGGACAAAGGCAGGGTTCAGTGGGCCAACTGGGTGGCGCTCAGTGGACCAAAAGGCGGCATCAAACAATCGCCGCTCTACATTGAAGTTCTGCATGCCATGGAAGACCGCATTGGCATGCAGGAGTTGTTCCACCAGGTCGCGCATGGGGTCTTCCCCGGCAGCGGCAACGTAACCCCCTATGCAGAGGCATTCGCCAAAGCAAAACGCCATGACCTGGCCGACGAGCTTTATGCGCTGGCGCTGGCTCGCCTGCGTGATACGGCCACCACGTTCCCTCCTTTAATCGAGGGTTACAGCCGCTTCCTGATCCAACAACACCGTTATGAACAGGCAGAGACCTTACTGCTGCGCGAACATCAAGGCATGACCGATGGCCTGGCCGCACTTCTGGTGGATCTCTATCGTAGCTGGAACAAGCTTGACCAACTGGAGCAGGAACTGGCAAAATATCACCTGCCTGATGGCATTTTTTTCGAAGCCAGATTTCTTGCCAGCCAGCCAGCCCCCGCCGCTCCATGATTCGATTCACCGTCCTGATCACTCTCGCCAGTCTTTCTGTGTTTTTAACGCCCTCCTGTTCCAGCAATGATAACGGGGAGAAAAAGAAACGCAGCGCTGGCGCTGAAACACGTCTGGAAGACCGGCTGGGTAAATGGGATATGTCCCGCCGCAGCAGTTTTGAAGGAACCAATAAATCCTACAAGACGGATCGTGATTTCAAAACAGGAACAGACTACCGCACCAAGGACTTTAACCAGAACAAATCCTTCTACTCCGGCAAAAAAGAGATCAAAGAAGACAGCTTCAGCCAGGCAGACAAAAAATCACGTGCCTCTGGCTCCACATTCAGCGGCGCAGATGACCGGGCCCGTGAAGGGGAGCAAACCTTTGCCACACGCAGCAGCCGCTATGACAATCAGGAGAACCGCAACAGCGGCCGTCTGATGCGGGGCAACGATGCTGTGTACCGCACACGCAACGATCCAGTCGCAAGTGATGCCATGGCCACCAGCAAGCGGCCCTACATTAATCAAAGCAACAACCCCAGCTATACCGAAGGCGAGGTGCGCAGCATCCTGAACAAGTAAACCATCCGCTTACGCGTTTAAGCCGATGGTGTAGGCAGGCGGCGTTCTTCCCTCTGGTGGAAGATCAGCAGAAACCTACTCCTCATCTTCAGGAGCGCCGCGTTGCTGAATATCCTCCAGGGCGTCACCGACATCATCCACTTCATCCCAAACTTCGCGGGCGACATAAATGGGTGAATTATTCGCAACGGCCAGCGCAATGCTATCGCTAGGGCGGGCATCCAGCTCCACAACTTTGCGATGCTGAACTTCGTTTTCCGCACTCATGATGATGCGGGCGAAATAGACGCCGCCATCCAGTGAATTGATGATGATGCGGTCAACTTTAGCACCGAATGCCTTCATCATGTGGCCGATGAGATCATGGGTCAGCGGACGCTCCTGAACCCTGCCTCGCATGGACATGGCAATCGCCTTGCCGACGGACTCATCCACGAAAATCACAAATGTTTTTTCGTCATTTCCCAGGAAGACCGCATGCCCCTGGTCCATGGCCAGCACATTGCGCAGCTTCACTGGAACGACATCTTTGCTCATGATGCCGGTAGCTTAGCCTGTTCCCTGCCCGGAGTCAAAGCCACATCAGACAATGACGGGAGGATTCTTTGCCGCGAAGCTTATACTCAGCCATGCCCCATGTCTCTAAAGCGGCGTGACACTTCCACGTATTTGGCAGCCAGCGCGGCGTTTTGCCCCCGCTCCAGCAAGGTGAGAGGCCGAACCACCCGCGCAGGGGAGCCCAGCACCAGTGAGCCTTCCGGCACCTCCATGTGTTTGGTCACCAGCGCCCCTGCGCCAATGACACAGCGCGGGCCGATCACCGCGCCGTCCATGATGATGGCGCCCATGCCGACCAGCGTTTCGCTTTTGATGTGGCAGGCGTGGATGATGGCGCGGTGACCAATGCTGACACGGTCCTCTACAAGTGCTTCAAAATCATCTGAGACATGCACAATAGTGCCATCCTGAACATTGCTTTCCGGGCCGATATTGATGTGATTGATATCACCGCGTAAAACACAGCCGTACCAGACGCTGGCCAGTTCGCCGATTCTGACTGAACCGAGCAGCGCCGCCCCTGTTGCAATGAATGCGGAATCGGCAATTTGCGGAACATTTTCGGGCATTAAGAAACGCTTCATTCCCTGATAAAATCTAGGATTTACAGTTGACGCTATCGGTGAATCTATTCATAACAAAGCGAAACCTCGCGCAAACTTCCGTAGAGGACGTTACATCAACCCTACATCACCTCACATCCCAATATGAACAAGGCAGAACTTATTGAAGCCGTACAAAAAATCCTCGGCGGCGACACCTCCAAGCGCGCCGCTGGCGAAGCTCTTGATGCAGTGCTGAAAGCCATCTCCAAGGGCGTTAAATCCAGCCCAGTGCAGCTCATTGGTTTTGGCACCTTCAAAGTGGCCAAGCGCGCCGCCCGTACCGGCCGCAACCCAAAGACAAAGCAGCCAATGAAGATCAAGGCTTCAAAAACCGTGCGTTTTGTTCCTTCCTCCAAGCTGAAGGCTTCTCTGTAATTTTTAAGCGCGCTTTACTCGCTTCTTAAAAAATTTTCGCCTGCAACCTGTCGAGGTTCGCAGGCGATTTTTTTATACCGACGCTGTTCGCGATGGCTGGACTAGGCCTGTTTCTTTGCCATGGCGCGCGTGGCGCCGCCACTTATGCCACCATCTACCAGCAGTGTCTGCGCGGTGACGTAGCGGCTTTCTTCACTGGCAAGGAACAGCAGCGGGCCATCCAGATCTTCCATGGCTCCGGGACGCTTCAGTGGAATACGGTCGCTAAGGTAATCCACCCATTCCTTGTTTTCGTACAGCACCGCATTCTGCGCCGTTTTAAACCAGCCCGGGGCCAGTACGTTCACAGTGATGCCATGCGGGCCCCAGTCATCTGCCAGACTCATGGCAAGCTGCTTTACGCCGCCACGGCTGGCCCCATAAGGCGCAAGCCCTGCATAACCTGCTACGCATGTGACTGAACCAATCAGGATCACACGTCCATACGCAGCAGGAATCATCAATTCCTTGGCTGCCTGCTGGGCCAGAAAGAAGCTGCCACGGAGGTTGGTATCCAAGACGAGGTTCCAGTCATCCCAGGTGACTTCTGTGGCAGGCTTGCGAACATTACAGCCGGCATTGCAGACAAGGATGTCCAGTTTGCCGTAAAAAGCTTTTGCCTGCTGCATGGAGGCGACAATGCTTTCATGGGAGCGCACATCCAGCTCAAGGCTGAGACAACGCCTTCCCAGATCCGTGATGCGCTTTTCAATGTCGCCTAAGGAAGCCAGTGTGCGGCTGGTGCAGACCAGGTCGGCGCCAGCCTGAGCCAGGGTCATGGCAAACCGTTCGCCCAACCCACGGGAGGTACCTGAAACAAAAGCGACCCGACCAGCGAGCGGAAGTGATGAAGAAGACATTGATGCGAAGAAACAAAATGATCATGGGCTGCATGCAACCCCGTGTCTGTATGAATAAATGTTCTCTACTCCGGCTTTAGCACAATTTTCAGCAATCCGTTGCCCGGCTGGGTGGCTTTGTGGAACCAGTCTGCGCCTTCACTCAAAGGCGCTACAATGCTGAGCAAGGGTTCGACATTGATCGTGCCGTCCTGAATGCGTTCTATCGCCTCTGGATATTCACCTGCACAGGCGCAGGAGCCCTTGATGGTGAGCTGGCGGGTGACCACTTCCTGGAGCGGCAAATTTACGCTGGGCTGGAGATTGCCCACCAGCACCACTGTGCCAGCTTTGCGGACGCTTTTGACCGCGACTTCCACTGGCGCAGAGGCGCCCACGACTTCAAAGGAGGCGTCCACTCCATCGCCGCCGCCCAGTTCCTTCAGCTTCGCCACCAGGCCTTCTTCTTTTGCATTGAAGGTGGCTTCCGCACCAAACTGTTTCGCCAGCGCCAGCCTGCTGTCATCCAGATCCACGGCAAAGACGCGCTGCCATCCGCGGGCTTTCAAAGCCTGGATGACGAGCAGTCCAATAAGACCAGCACCGACCACAACCGCACACTGCTGACGCAGCACGGGCGCTTCTGCACCAGCGCCCTTTTGCGGCTCTGGCGCCAGATTCACAGCATGCAGGGCAATGCTTACTGGCTCTGCAAATGCAGCCTTTTCATAACTCAACGCGGAAGGAAGGCGATAGAGAATGTGCTGGGGAAGCGCCACATATTCTGCAAAGCAGCCATGGCGGCGGTAGTCGCCACAAGAAACGCCAAGCACTTTTCTGCCATCGCTAAGGTTTAAATACCCTGCCTTGGTATCTGCGGAATTTTCATCGTACTCCGTAGAGTCAAACGTCACCCGGTCACCCACTTTCCAGTCGGTGACGCCCTCTCCCAGTTCTATAATTTCACCGGCGGCTTCATGACCCATGATAATGGGGGGGATGCGCCTTCCGCTGCGGCCATCCATCCCATGCAGGTCGCTGCCGCAGATGCCACAGGCTTGAACTTTAACCAAAACTTCGCGCCTGCCAGGAGCAGGGGCCGGGACTTCTCCATATTCAAAGGTGGATGGAGCAACAAGTGTAAGAGCTTTCATTTCGGGCAGAGTAGGCCATTTTGAGCACGCATTACCCCCTGTGGCAACAACACGATTGCGTTATGCCTGTGAGTCTGGGGACTATTTTAGTGCTGCGTAAACACGATGTACGTCTGGATGGCCGTCAAGGGCTTGCAGGAAGGTCGTCGCCTCCTCTCTTTGGGTGTCAGTCAAAGAGGGATAATCCTTGGGTTGATGGTGCAATTCTGAAGTGGTGACCTGCCACCCCGCGGCCTGGAGAGCCTTGGTGACGGTGTCCAGTTTGGAGGTTTCACAGAAGAAACGCGCCTGAACATGGCCGTCCCCTTCTTCTTCATCGCCCTCCACCGCTTCTACATTGTCTGCATCGGCTTCAAGTGCAGCGGTTTCCAGATCCATTGAGGCATCGGCATGGTGAGCCTCAATCAGGCCACAGTGATCAAACATCCACGCCACTGAACCTGGGGTGCCAAGATTCCCTGCTTTAAACAGCACCTTGACCTCCGAAGATGTGCGGTTGTTGTTGTCTGTAACACATTCCACCATCACAGGCACCCGATGGGGGGTAAAGCCTTCAAAAACTACTGTCTGGTATTGAATGGCGTCAGCGCCAGTCCCGGAGGCCTTGGCAATGGCCCGTTCAATTGTATCACGAGTAACGCTTTGTTTTTTGGCAACGGCGATGGCGGCAGCGAGGCGGGCGTTGAACTCGGGGCTGGCGCCTCCAAGCTTCACGGCCACCTGAATTTCACGTACCAGTTTGCCTACCACCTTGCCTTTTTGGTCTGCGGCAAGCTCGCGCCATTTTTGTTTCCACTGTGCACCCATGGTCTGAAGAAAGTATGTCGATTTGGATCGAATCTGGAGTCTGAAAAAACTAGAAGCAGATGATGACTGAAAGCGTCACCATCTGCAATCTTCTAAAAAACAGCCCATCCATCCTTGCCGATGGCGCAACCATTAACCTGCTTTAGGCTGCTGCTGGGAGATGCAGTGCAAGGCGCCGCCTTCATAAATCAGCTTGGAACATTCTACGCTGATGATCTCACGGCCAGGGAAAAGCTCACTGATAATGCCCAGGGCATTCTTGTCGTTCTTCGCCTGACGGAAGATCGGCACCAATACCGCGCCATTGATCACCAGAAAGTTTGCATAGCTGGCAGGGAGTCTGTCCAGGCGCCAGTTTTTCTTTGGCGTCAGTGGGTTTGGCATCGGCAGATCAATGATCTCCACCTTGCTGCCATCAGCGGTGCGCAGATCCTGGAGGCGTTCTTTATTCTCCTCCAGGGTTTTGTAGTTCACATCACTGGAGTGGGTCTCCACAGCCGTGAGAACCGTGTCCTTACGCACAAAGCGGGTGATGTCGTCAATATGACCGTCGGTATCATCGCCTTCAATGCCGCTTTTAAGCCAGAAAACGGTTTTGACTCCGAAGTGCTTTTTAAGCTCCGCTTCAATGTCCTTTTTGCTCCAGTCCGGATTGCGGTTCTTGTTGAGCAGCACGGCTTCGGTCGTCAGCATGACGCCGTGACCGTTGGTCTCAATGGAACCACCTTCAAGGATCATGTCTGAGGCGAAACGCGGCATCTTCAGAGCCTCTGCCACACGTTTGGGAATCTCATTGTCCAAATCAAAAGGGGGGAACTTGCCGCCCCAGGCGTTGAACTTCCAGTCCGTAAGCGCGATCTCACCCGTGGTGTTATGTTTGACGAAAATCGGGCCGTGATCACGGCACCACACGTCATTGGTCGGGTGGTCATACATTTCGACCATGCTCAGATCACCCTCATGATCCATGATATGCAGGCGGATGCCATGATGCTCTGTCTCTGGAGCATTGATGCGGACTTTTTGGTGATTGGAAATGTGAGCGGCAATTTCACCAAATTTGTCCTGCAAAACTTCAAAGGTCTGCGGGGCGCTGGCTTTATTACAGGGCCAGGAAAGCCAGACGGCTTCCTGCGGCTGCCACTCGGCAGGCATGTGGTATTGATCTGGGGTCGTATCGGGCATGTGTGGTCGGAGAGAGAGGTTTCTGGCCTCAAAAGATGACAATCGAGCTGCCCGCATCGCTGCGGTGATGCTCTTTCGTAGTTAGTGGATGCCTCCAATCTGAAGACAATACAAGCGAGATATTAAATCCGCGTGAAAGTTATTTTCGGGCAAAACAACTTGCCAAGCAAGAGATTCACCTCCTGCACAACGAATGCTGCCTTTGAGAGCACTTATACGGGCACAAAATACAGTTCTACGGTGTCCCCCATCTCTGCACAATGGGCTGGTAGGAGTCTATGCGGCGATCCCGAAAGAACGGCCAGATTCTGCGGAAGTCCTCAAGTGCCTGCAAGTCACAGGGAACGATGATGACCTCTTCTTCAGAAGGAGAACCTTTTGAGATAATCTCCCCATAGGGGTTGGCAACAAAGGACTGCCCCCAAAATTCCGTCTCCTCTTCAACGCCCACACGGTTCACGGCGGCAACATAGCAGCCATTAGCCACGGCATGTCCACGCTGCACGGTTTCCCAGGCGCAATGCTGAGCCTTACCCAGTTCATCTTTCTCGCTTTTTAACCAGCCAATGGCGGTGGGGTAGAACAGGATATCCGCGCCTTGCATGGCGGTGAGGCGGGCAGCTTCCGGGTACCACTGATCCCAGCAAACCAGCACGCCAATATTTGCATGCTTGGTGCGCCAGACCCGGTAACCCGTATCTCCAGGCGTGAAGTAAAATTTCTCATTGAACCCCGGGTCTTCAGGGATGTGCATTTTACGATAGTTGCCCAGGTAAGTTCCGTCCGCATCAATAATGGCGGCAGTATTGTGGTAAAGGCCGGTGGCACGTTTTTCAAACAGAGACGCAACGATTACTACATCCAACTCTCTGGCAACGGCGCCCAGCGCCTCGGTGGTGGCGCCAGGAATGGCCTCTGCCAGATCAAACAGCGCGGTGTCTTCCCTCTTGCAAAAATACGGAGTCAAAAACAACTCCTGCAAGCAAATGACTTTGGCTCCCCGCGCGGCAGCATTCCGCACCAGATCAATTGTGCGACGCAGGTTGTCGCCCTTGTCATCTGTCGCGTATGTCTGGATCAATCCGAGGTTTACCGTGCTCATGATACATTCATGTCTTCACTCCCCGCGGGTTGCAAATGACGAATTGCACAGTTGAAAAAGTTTCGTCACGTCGTGAGCAGAGAGGACATGCATCCATCAAGCGCAGCCAACTACAGCGCCACCTAGTATGAACCACACTTGCTTATTTCATCAGCAGACCAGATCAGCCCTGCTGAGCGCTCTCCTTGCTTTAGCCACCGTGGCGACTTTCTCCGCAGGCTTCGCCGGCACCAATGATCCGCACACGGCAACGACAAACCCGGTCGCTCCGATTCCTACCACCGCAGGCACTCTACCAAGACCACAAATCTGGCTGCCAGACCTGATGCCTGTGGGCTTCACAAGCACCTACAAAGGAACCAGTCAGTATTTCCGAGAATACAGCGCCACCGTCTCTGTAGCAAACCTGGGGAACAAAGACGCGGAAAGCTTTGCCTGCCTGTTTGGCATGCGCGTGCTTGGCACCAGCAATGCTGAAAAATATCCCGTAGGATCAAGCAGTTATGTGGGCTGGATCACTTTTCAAGAGGGCGTGGATAGAGATGACATGGTGGAGAAAACCGCCAGTCTGGGTTTTGTGATTCCAAAGGAAGTCACCCATTGCGAAATCGTGGTCGTAACAGATCGCTTTCTGGACAGCCTGGCCAATCCTGGCAACTGGGAAGATGATGCCGGAGAGGAACTGACAGGAAATATTCAGGAATCTAACGAACTGAACAACATCGGCTCCCCCAGAACATTTCGTTTCCTGAACTATTCCACCACCCCAGTTCTGAAGGCTCAATATTGAGGGGGGTTAACCGCATCCGCTGAAAAAAAACAGGCGGCATGGTACGTAGTCATCATTCTACCTGCCGCTTTTATGTATCTTCGCCCCCTGCTTCCTCTCCTCGCAGTTGCCTGTTTCCTGCCGACTCCAGCCAAAGCTGCCTCAGCGGAAAACGTCTGGAACCTGGAAAAGCTTAACGAGACACCCGCTGTTGAATGGCGCAGCAAGGATACGCCTGTGCAGAGCCTGACCTACACGGCGGAACCTTACAAAGGAGACAAGCCGTCCAAGGTATTTGCCTACTACGCATCTCCCGCAACTCTGGAGATGCGACCCGCCACAGCCCAGGATAAATTTCCCGGCGTGGTGTTAATTCACGGAGGCGGCGGCACAGCTTTCAAGGTATGGGCTGAACTCTGGGCGAAACGAGGCTATGCCGCCATTGCCATGGATCTGGGCGGCGTAGTGCCTGATGAAACGGATCCTAAAAAACGCACTCCGCTTGCCGATGGCGGCCCTGATCAATCTCATAAGGAGAAATTTGACACCATCACCACTGAAGATGTCTCCGATGACTGGCCTTACCACGCCGTCAGCAATGCCATTCTTGCCCACTCTCTACTACGCAGCTTTCCCGAAGTGAATGCTGAACGTACGGCAGTGACCGGCATCTCCTGGGGCGGCTACACCACCTGTATTGTCGCCTCTGTAGATCATCGGTTTAAGGCAGCAGTGCCGGTCTATGGCTGTGGATTCCTGCCAGACAACAGCACATGGCTAAACGAATTTAAGAAACTGGGGCCTGACCTGACCCAACGCTGGGTGAATCTCTACGACCCCGGCACCTGGCTGCCTCAAAACAAAGTGCCCACTTTCTT
>Ga0182737_1002994_pt1 | contig 12978 bp, 10 predicted proteins | sample eDN5th30CBELigOP_FD_128878 | JGI IMG/M metagenome (GOLD analysis project Ga0182737, IMG submission 128878) | Enriched Organic Plus compost microbial communities from Emeryville, California, USA - eDNA 5th pass 30_C BE-Lig OP (version 2) (version 2) ... | reverse complement strand
TGACCCGCTATCCGGGGGCGAACTGATGCGGCGGGAAGAGGCGATCGTCGCGGCGGCGCGGGGCCTTGTCGGCGCGCCGTTCCGGCTGCACGGGCGCGACCCGGCCATGGGCCTCGATTGCGTGGGCGTTGTCGCGCTGGCGCTGGTGGCGGCGGGATGCCGGGGCGTGGCACGGGCCGTGCCCGATGGCTACCGATTGAGAGGCGGCGCGCTGGCGCTGCACGAGGCGCGGCTGCGCGCCGCCGGGCTGGTTCGGGCGGGCGGGCAGCGGCCCGGCGACGTGCTGCTGGTGGAGGCGGGCGTCGCGCAATTCCACCTGATGATCGCGACCGGAGACGGCCATGTCCATGCGCATGCCGGACTGGGGCGGGTGGTGGACATGCCCGGGCCCTCGCCCTGGCCGGTGCTTGGCCGGTGGCGCTGGCGGGAGGCCGCCTGAGCCTTCGCTTCGCGATCTGCGAACGGGTGGCGTGGCGGTCGTCGCGACCCCGCACGGGCTTGGGCCGCCCTCCACATCGCGGCCTGACACGATCCCGGCCCGTGCCGGGATGACGGGCGATTTTCGAAACAGGGGAGCTTCTTATGGCAACGATGGTGCTGAGCGTCGTGGGAACGGCGCTGGGCGGCCCGGTCGGCGCGGCGATCGGCGCGGCGCTGGGTCAGGTGGTGGACAGCCAGATCCTGTTCGCGCCCAAGGCGCGGCAGGGGCCACGCCTGGCGGACCTGCGGCTCCAGACGTCGCGCTATGGCGACCAGATACCGCGCCTCTACGGCACGATGCGCGTGGCGGGATCGGTGATCTGGGCGACCGATCTGGTCGAGCGGCGGCAGCGGCAGGGCGGAGGCAAGGGCCAGCCCAAGGTCACGACCTACAGCTATAGCGCCAGTTTCGCGGTGGCCTTTTCGTCGCGTCCGGTTCGGGCGGTGCGGCGCATCTGGGCGGACGGCAATCTGCTGCGCGGCGCTGCGGGCGATTTCAAGACGGCCCTGGGGGCGTTCCGCCTGCATCGGGGTGGCGAGGACCAGCCGCCCGATCCGCTGATCGCGGCGCAAAGGGGGGTGGCGAGCACGCCTGCCCATCGCGGCCTCGCCTATGCGGTGTTCGAGGACCTGCAACTGGCGGATTTCGGCAATCGTATCCCGTCGCTGACCTTCGAGGTGGTGGCCGACGAGGGTGTGGTGTCCGTCGCCGCCATCGGGCATGACCTTTCGCGTGGACTGTTTCTGGCCACGGAGGATGAGGCGCTGATCCCGGTTTCGGGTTATGCGGCGGGCGGCGCCAGCATGGCCGATGCGCTCGCGCCGCTGACGGAGGGGATGGACGCCGCGGTGCGCGCCGAGCCCGCCGGGCTGGCGCTGACGCAGGGGCGGGACGGCGGGGATGTCCTCTCCGTAGATCTGATCGGCGCATCGTTCAACGGCAGGCAGGAGCGGGGGGTGAAGCAGTCGCGGGCGCGCATCGAGGATGTGCCGGTGCGGCTGGTGGTCCATCATTACGACCCGGCGCGCGATTATCAGGCCGGGGCGCAGCGGGCCGAGCGGGCGGGCGCGGGACGGCTGGAACGCAGCATCGACCTGCCTGCCGCGCTGGACGCCGGCGCGGCGCGGGCACTGGCGGAACGCCGGTTGCGGCGGTTGTGGACGGAACGGTCGGTGGTGGAGGCGCGCTGCGACTGGCGCGCTCTGACCTTCGCGCCGGGCGCCGTGCTGTCCATCGAGGGGCAGCCGGGGCGCTGGCGGCTGGAGCAGAGCGAGTGGGAGGCGATGGGCGTGCGCCTGCGGCTGAAGCGCATCGACGGCGGGACGGTGGCCGATCCTCCGGCGGAGGCGGGCGCGCCGGTGGCGCAGGTGGACGGGCTTCACGGCCCGACGCATCTGGTTCTGGCGGACCTGCCGCCGCCCGCCGACGAGCCGCTGGCCGCGCCGCTGGTCGTCGCGGCGGCGGCGGGCGTCGAGGCGGGGTGGCGCGTGGCGGAGCTGTTCGCCGAGGACGAAGCCGGAGGCGGCCTGACCTCGCTGGGCGCGACGGCTTCGCCCGCGACGATGGGCGTGGTGGTGACGCCCCCCGTTGCCGGTGCCGGACCGTGGCTGTTCGACGACCTGTCCGCCGTGGAGGTGGATATGCTGCGCGCCGACATGATGCTGGAGGGCGCGGACGACGCGGCGCTGCTGGAAGGCGCCAACCGCGCGCTGGCCGGCCGCGAGGTGATCCAGTTCGGGCGGGCGGACAGGATCGGCGAGAGGCGCTGGCGGCTGACGCGCCTGCTGCGCGGGCGGCGCGGGACCGAATGGGCGATGGGCGCGGGGGAACCGGGCGATGTTTTCCTGCTGCTGGATCAGGAGAGCCTGTTCGCCGTTCCCGCCGACCGGTTGCGCATCGGCGCGGATATCCTTCTCGATGCGATCGGCGTGGGCGATGTGGCCCCGGCGCGGGCGCGCGGGCGGGTGACGGGTCAGGCGATCCTGCCGCTGGCTCCCGTTCATGCGCGCGCGGTCGGGCAGGGCGGCGGATGGCGAATCGAATGGGTGAGACGCAGCCGCACCGGATGGCGCTGGACCGACGGCGTGGATGCGCCGCTGGTCGAGGAGCAGGAGATATACCGCATCACGCTGGCGCAGGGGGGCGCGGTCCTCCGCTCGGCCGAAAGCGCCGCGCCGCGCTGGACCTATGAGGCCGATGCCGTCGCGGCGGACCGGGCGCGGGGATTTTCCGGCGCGGTCACGGCGGAAATCCGCCAGATCGGCACCCATGGGGCGGGCCGCGCCGCGACCGTCGGCCTGCTGCTCTAGGTGCGCGCCAATCGGAACGGAACAGGCAAGGAGAAACGACAGTCATGGCCGACGAACGAAGCGACCGCTTTGCCCTGCCCCTGCTGGCGGCGGGACAGGCGCAGAAGGAGATCACCCATAACGAAGCCCTGGTGAGCATCGACATGCTGCTGCATGCGCGGGCCGAGAGCCTGTCGCGGACCGAGCCGCCGGGGACGGCCCTGCCGGGGCAAAGCTGGATCGTCGCACCCGGCGCCACCGGCGACTGGGCGGGGCACGACCACTCCCTGGCCACGCTGACCGCTGGCGGCTGGCGCTTTGCCCTGCCCCGCGCGGGCCTGCGCGTGGAGGTGGCGGATGAAGGCGCGGTCTACCGTCACGACGGCTCGTCCTGGCGTCCCGGCGCGGAGAGGGCGGACGGATTGTACGTGGACGGTCAGCGGGTGGTGGGTCCGCGCGCAGACGCCATCGGCGATCCCGCGGGTGGAAGCGTGGTTGATGCGGAGGTCCGCGCCGCCCTGACACAGTTGCTGGCAGCCCTGCGCAGTCACGGACTGATCGCGGGATCGTGATCCCTGCCATTAGTCACGGGCAGCATCATCAAACAAGTTCGGATCGGTTGCAATTTATTTACGATTATATGATGCCCCCCTCCACTCGCTATTTAAGGAAAGCCACCATCGGTGGGATAGTCCTCAAGCGGCAAAAACTCAGCTTGCCATGCAACTTTTGTGAGAGTAGTGAGTTGTCGCAGTCTTAGTGACCATTTTGAAAGGGGAAAGATATGCGGAAGCTTGCTCTTGCAGCGGCTCTTGCGACGACCGCCATGGCGTCGCCTGCGCTCGCCCGCGACAACGCCTGGTATATCGGCGTCGACGGCGGCGGGATGATCGTGGAGGATCTCGACGTCAACGCGGTCGGTACTGTCGGCAATTCCAGCAGCACCGTCGACTATAACAAGGGTTTCGACGTTGATGGCGTGATCGGTTACGACTTCGGTGGTTTCCGTCTGGAAACCGAGGTCGGCTTCCGTCGCGCGTGGACCGACACCAACGACTATGTGAATGGACTGACGGGCAGCACCCGCGGCAACGTCCGTTCGCTCAGCTTCATGCTGAACGGTTTGCTCGACTTCGGTCCCGATGACGGCCTGCAGGGCTTCGTCGGCGGCGGTGTCGGCGTTGCGCGCACCCACCTCTACACGCTGACCACCGACGATTCCGACACCGGTTTCGCCTGGCAGGTTCTGGCGGGCATTCGCTTCCCGCTCAGCGACAACCTCGACGCTTCGCTGAAGTATCGCTTCTACAACCACCAGAACATGGATCTGGTGACGAGCACCCGTCCGGACGCGCGTTTTGCGCCCGTGGGCACCCCTGTCGATGCCGATCTGCGCACGCACAGCCTGCTCGTCGGCCTGACGTACAACTTCGGCTCGGCTCCGGAAGCGGCTCCCCCGCCGCCCCCGCCGCCTCCCCCGCCCCCGCCCCCGCCGCCTCCGCCGCCCCCGCCGGTCGTGGAGTGCACGCCTGGGCCGTACATCGTGTTCTTTGACTTCGACTCGTCGGTCATCACGCCCGATGCCGCGACGATCCTGGACAACGCCGTGTCGGCTTATGCCAACTGCGGTAGCGCTCAGGTCATGCTCGCCGGTCACGCCGACCGTTCGGGCAGCGCGAAGTACAACGTGGGTCTGTCCCAGCGTCGTAACGACTCGGTCAAGGCGTATCTCGTCTCCAAGGGTATCTCGGACGGCGTGATCTCGACCGAAGCCTTCGGTGAATCGAAGCCCCGCGTCGAAACCGCCGATGGCGTCCGCGAACCGCAGAACCGTCGTGTGGAAATCACCTACGGTCCGGGTTCGGGCAACTGATCCGCTTTCTTCCGCAAGCATTGGCGGGCGGAAGAAAAGAAAAAAACAGGGGAAGGGCTGGCCATATGGCCGGCCCTTTTCTTATGGCCGGGGGATGCCGGGGACGGGCGATATTTGCATGTGGCTCGCCTTTGCCTTAGACTGGCGCCGACTTCCTGTCCGGAGATGACGCGATGACTTTCCAGCCCCCGATCCATCACCTGCCGCTTCTTGCCACCGCGCTGCTGCTTGCCGCCTGTTCGGGCGCGCCCGAGGGCGGGAACAACGTCACGGCGAACAAGGCGGCCGCCGTCAATCCCTCCGCTGTCGCGATACTGAAGGACGCGACCGGCAAGGATATCGGCGAAGCGCAGTTCACCGAGGAAAATGGCGGCATCAGCGTCGCCGTTTCGGCGAGCGGTTTGACCCCCGGCGTCCATGGCACCCATATCCATATGACCGGCAAATGCGACGGGCCGGATTTCAAGAGCGCGGGCGGACATTGGAACCCCACCTCCCATCAGCATGGCTTCGAAAACCCGCAAGGCTCCCACAAGGGCGACCTGCCCAATATGACCGTGGCGGCCGACGGCATCGGCACAGTACAGTTCACCATTCCGGGCGCGGCGATCCAGGGCGGCGAGAACGCCCTGCTCGATACCGACGGCGCGGCGATCGTGATCCATGCGGGTCCCGACGACATGAAATCCGACCCGGCGGGCAATTCCGGCGACCGGGTCGCCTGCGGCATCATATTGGGCGGTTGAACCCGGTCGCGAAGGCGGCGGATGCCCGCCTTCAAAATGTTTCAAAATGTTTCTGATGCGGCTCTTTCGCCCTTTAAGTCCGGTTTCGCTTGAAACAGGAGGGGCATCCGCCGATATTAGGGGCAGTCGGCAACAGCGCCGACGACAAGGAGTGATTTTATAATGGCTAACTGGTCTGACCCACGGACGGATAGCGTCGGTTTCGGTCGAACCGCCCCCGCGGCCCAGCAGGTGGCCTATGACGCCGGCCTGCGGTCCTATATGCTGTCCGTATATAATTACATGGCAAGCGGTGTGCTGCTTACCGGCATCGTCGCCATGCTGTTCGCACGGAGCGGAATGGCCGAACAGATTCTGGCCGGGCCGGGCTTGCTCAAATATGTCATCATGTTCGCGCCGCTGGCCTTCGTGATGGTGCTGAGCTTCGGTATCAACCGCCTGTCGACGCCTGCCGCGCAGGGCCTTTACTGGGCCTATGCCGTCATGATGGGCCTGTCGCTGTCCTCGATCTTCCTCGTCTACACGGGGATGTCGATCGCCCAGACCTTCTTCGCGACGGCTGCCGCCTTCGCGGGCCTCAGCCTGTTCGGTTACACGACCAAGAAGGACCTGTCGGGTTTCGGCACCTTCCTCATCATGGGCGTGGTAGGCCTGCTGGTGGCTTCGGTCATCAACATCTTCCTGCAATCGAGCGCGATGGATTTCGCGATCAGCGCCATCGGCGTGCTGCTGTTCGCGGGTCTGACCGCCTATGACACGCAGAAGATCAAGAGCATCTACGCCTATGTCGCCGGAACGGAGATGATGGGCAAGTCGGTGGTGATGGGCGCGCTGAGCCTCTATCTCGACTTCATCAACATGTTCCTGTTCCTGCTGCGCTTCATGGGCAACCGCGACTGATCCGGCGGACAAACGGAATGACGGCATGCCCGGCCAAGCGATTGGCCGGGCATCATCGTTTCCAGCCTCCTTCCGGGCAGGGCGGCATGCTGCCTTCCAAGCGGGCAAGAAGGACGTGAAGGCTTTCCCCGTTCCTCCCCATCCGGCCGCGGACGTGCAATGACACCGCGTTGGAAGCGGCGGCCGTCCGCGCCACCCCCCGATACCGCCGGACTGCGGCTCTATGCGATCGGCGATATACATGGGCGGTTCGATCTGCTGACCGAGTTGCTGGCGCGAATCGAGCGCGATGCCTCGGTACGTCCGCCGGCGGAAACCCGGCTGGTGATGCTGGGCGACTATATCGATCGCGGTCCCGCCTCCCGCGAGGTGTGCGAGTTGCTCCACGCGCTGTCGCTGGAGGGACGCGCGATCTGCCTGCGCGGCAATCACGATCAGACCATGCTCGACGTGCTGGACGGCGACCGGGAGGCGCTCCGCTTCTGGCTCGACTATGGCGGCGACGCCACCCTGCGGAGCTGGGGCGTGGCGGAGGAGACGATAGAGCGGGGCGTGTGGAGCGCGGCAGACGCGGACCGGCTGATCGCGGCCCTGCGCGACGCCGTGGCGCCGCCCATTCTGGACTGGCTGCGGGGCCTGCCCGCCTTCCACGTGCAGGGCAGCTATCTGTTCGTCCATGCGGGCATCCGGCCCGGCGTGCCGCTCGATCGTCAGGAGGAAGCCGATCTGCTGTGGATTCGCCAGCCCTTTCTGGGGAGCGAGGCCCGGCACCCCTGGAAGGTCGTCCATGGCCATAGCGTGACCGACGAGGTGGATTACAGGACGAACCGGATCGGCATCGACACCGGCGCCTACAGGACCGGCATATTGACCGCACTGGGGCTGGAGCGGGACAGTTGCTGGACGCTCCGTACCGGCACGGCCTGAAGCGGCTTGTTCTCCGGCGCAGTGGCGACGGCGGCGCGCCCTTTTTGTTGACGGCCTGCAAGGAAAGCGGTATGAGCCACGGCTTCACGAGTCAGGTGCGATGCGTGTCTGGCTGGTTCCCTGTTTCAGATGGAATTTTGAGGACGATATGGCCAATACGCCGCAGGCAAAAAAGCGTATCCGTCGCAATGCGCGCCGGACTGAAATCAACGGTGCTCGCATCAGCCGCATTCGTACGCTGGTGAAGAAGGTGGAGAGCGCCATTGCGGTCGGCGACAAGTCGGCGGCGGCGGCCGCGCTTCAGGTGGTGCAGCCCGAACTGGCGCGCGGCGTCGCGCGCGGCGTGCTCCACAAGAACACCGCGGCCCGGAAGTTCAGCCGCCTGACCAAGGCAGTGGGCTCGCTCGCCTGAATTTTGCCTTTGGCAGATGTCGGAAACCCGCCGGAGTGATTCGGCGGGTTTTTTGCTGCGCCCGGCACTGATTCGCGCCTGCGGCCGACGCGCTTTCTTCAACCGCCTTTCGCGCTGTTCCGGGTTGGGAGAGGCGAGGCGTGGAGGAAGGCTTTCCTCACCCCCGGAGCGGCGTTCGGGAAAGCAAGGAGTTACGCTGATTCGCAGCGTGCTATACGCATTTTTTACAAATAAAAATGTTTAATTTCATGTGGTTATAGAGACATACGCTTTTCCGCCACTGGCGACTGTCAAACCATTTATTTCATTTTTTTGAACCTTCTTCCTCTTGATTGAAGCGCCGCCGCTTGCCTAATCATTCCCATCAAGCGAGCTGATTCAGGATCGCTGTCAGCGTGAGTGACAATATGCATGGCGTTTTCCACCTGGTGGGAAGCGGCGGGGGGCCTTTTGCGCCATGCAGTGTCAGGATCGAAATGCCGGTAGGCGGAAAGGGCGCAGAGTGTCGGAGAGGGGTGATTTCGCTGAAAATCTGCAACAGCCCGGAAAAGGGGCGGCGGATGAGGTCGGCGGGATTGATGCCAGCGGAAGCGACAGGGGCATGCTGGAGACGGTGTGGCAGGAGCTGCGCGCGGGGTTGCGCCGGGATGTCGGCGTCCGCATGTTCGATCAGTGGCTGAAGCCGCTGGCGCTGGGCGATTATTGCGCGTTCACCGGCACGGTCGAGTTGTGCGCCGCGACCGAATTCTCCGCCAATTTCATTGCGAACCAGTTTGGCGATCGGCTGCGCCTCGCGTGGCGGTCCGCCGCCGTCGGGGTGCACGAGGTGCGTGTCGTCCGGGGCAGCGGGACCGCCCTCCCGTTCGATGGAGCCCCCTCGGCCAGGGGTGCGCCGACGCCCTCATTAGCCGCTGCCCAGGCTGACCCCTATGCGATGGAAGGCGATGCCGCGTGCGCGAGCCTTCCCATATTCTCCCCGATGCGCGAGGCGTTGAACCTGCGGCACGGCTTCCAGGATTTCGTCGTGGGGGACAGCAACCGGCTGGCCTTCTCGGCGGCGCGCGCGATGGGCGAAACGACCCGCCCGCTGTTCAATCCGCTCTATATCCACGGCGCGACCGGTCAGGGCAAAACCCATCTGCTCCACGCGATCGCCGATGCCTATCTGACGCATTTCCCCGATCACGCCATAATCTATATGTCGGCGGAAAAGTTCATGATGGAGTTCGTCACCGCGATGCGGGCGAACGACAGCATGGCGTTCAAGGCCCGGCTGCGCGCCGCGCGGCTGCTGTTGATCGACGATATCCAGTTCATCGCGGGCAAGGGGTCGACGCAGGAAGAATTCCTCCACACGATCAACGAACTGGCGGGCAACGGCGCGCGCATCGTCATCAGCGCGGACCGCGCGCCGCACCATCTCGATGCGATCGATCCGCGCATTCTCTCGCGCCTCGCGGGCGGGCTGGTGGCGGATATCCAGCCGCCGGATTTCGACCTGCGCCGCGCTATCCTCGATTCCAAATGCGCGGCGGTGCGCGATGCGGCCATTCCCGACATGGTGCTGGATTTCCTGGCGCGGTCGATCCGCACCAATGTCCGTGAGCTGGAAGGGGCCTTCAACAAGCTGCTCGCCTATGCGCAGTTGACGGGGCGGGCGGTCGACATGGAGTTCGCACAGGTGATGCTGGCGGATTCGGTTCGCGCCAATGCGCGCCGGATCACGGTGGACGAGATCCAGAAGGTCTGCGCCGCCCATTATCATATCGAGCCGGCGGAAATGCGGTCGAAGCGCCGCGCGCGCGTCGTCGCCCGCCCGCGCCAGATCGCCATGTATCTGGCGAAGAAGATGACGCCCCGGTCGCTGCCGGAAATCGGCCGGATATTCGGCGGGCGCGATCACAGCACGGTGATCCACGCGGTGCGGACGATCGAGCAATTGCGTCAGACCAATCCGGAAATCGATTCCGACATCCGGGCTCTGCAACGTCAACTGGAAATGTAAGGGGGAGGCCGCGTCCGGCCTTCGTCATGCCTGTCCCCGCGCGCTTTTACGATGTTTGGCGGTGGGGCAATCCGGATTGCGGAACGGGGCGGCGTCCCGATGGAATGCCGCCCCGCCCGCGTTTTACTTCTTTTCCGGCGCGACGGTGATCTTCACCGTTTCCCCCGATTTTCCGGGGAAGTTGACGAACATCGCATCGATCAGATTGGGCACCAGATAGGGCAGCTTGTTGCTGAGCGACTGGGCCTCCGCCTTGCCTTCGAACAGGCGGCGGTTGTCGGCCGCGCGATCGATCTTCAGGTTGAGGGATGCGGTGTAGACGGTATAGCTCTGGATGTCCTGATAGCCGCCGCCGAACAGGAAGGGATCATAGAAGCCCCAATAATAGGGATGGCGCCAGTAGCCGTAGCCATAACCGCGATAGAAGGGGTCCGGCCCGAAGCTGGTCGAGCGCACCCGCTCCCGCCCATTGTCCACGTCATAGCTCATCCGCACGATCAGCTTGGCGCTGGCCGCGTCTTCCGCCGGGACATAGCCCACTCCGCCCAGCTTGTGCGCGACGAGGCTGGCATATTGCTGAAACTCCAGACCCCCCGCGAGGCGCGGATCGTCCGCCACGATGGTGAAGCTTTCGCCCTGCGGGGCGGGCAACTGCTGGAAGCGGGCCACATCCGCCTTGAACGACTGGGCGCAGCCGCCCGTCAGCAGAAGGGCGGCGGAGGCAAAGGCGGTCGCGAATATCTTGCGGGCTGTCATGTTCTTGTCCTGCATAATGATGGGCGCCAAAACACCGACACCCCTCTAGATGGGGAATAAAATGCCATTATGCAACTGAACGGCGTTTGAACGGAACATCCTTTACATGCCTCCATTCGTCGTGACGGTTCGAGTGCGGACGGCGCCGGTTTTTATCCGACCGGGCCGGCGCGGCATGTTCCGGCCTGACGCGATTCCGTCGCGTCGTCCTTTCGGATATCAGCCGGTCTCAGAAGCTACCCCCAATCGCTTCAGCGCATCAGTCCCATCGCCTCATAGGCCCGGCGCAATGTCGGCTCGGCGGCGGCCGCCGCCTTTTCCGCGCCCTCGACGAGGATCGAATCGAGAGCCGCCCCATCGTCCTTCAGCGCGACATAACGCTGGCGGATGGGTGAGAGCCGGTCGATCAGCGCATCGGCAAGCGCGGGCTTGAACGCACCGAAGCCCTGTCCCGCGAATTCCGCGCACACCGCGTCCGGCGTCGTTTCGGTGAGCGTGGCGTAGATGCCGACAAGATTGAGCGCCTCCGCCCGCCCGGCGAGCCCGGCGGCCTCGGACGGCAACGGCTCGGGGTCGGTCCGGGCCTTGCGCACCTTCTGCGCGATGGTGTCGTCGTCATCGGTCAGGTTGATGCGGCTCATGTCGCTCGGGTCCGATTTCGACATCTTCGCGCCGCCGTCCCGCAGCGACATGATGCGCGCCGTTTCCTTCGGGATGATCGGATCGGGCAGGGTGAACAGGTCCACGCCGAAATCGGTGTTGAACTTGGTCGCCACGTCGCGGGTCAATTCCAGATGCTGTTTCTGGTCCTCGCCCACCGGTACATGGGTCGCCTGATAGAGCAGCACGTCGGCGGCCTGAAGCACCGGATAGACATAAAGGCCCACGCTCGCGCCCTCGCGGTTCTTGCCCGCCTTGTCCTTGAACTGGGTCATGCGGTTGAGCCAGCCGATGCGGGCGGTGCCGCACAGCAGCCAGCACAGCTCGGCATGGGCGGGGACACGCGCCTGATTGAAGAGGACGCTCCTGGCCGGGTCGATGCCGCAGGCGACAAGCGCCGCGGTCATGTCGCGCACATTGGCGAGGCGCTGCTCGCGCGTCTCGTGCACGGTGATCGAATGCATGTCGGCGAGGAAGAAGAAGCATTCCGACCCTGCGCCCATCTCATCCTGCATCTTTACCCAGTTGCGGATCGCGCCCAGATAATTGCCCAGATGCAGATTGCCGGTTGGCTGGATGCCGGAAAGGATACGCATGACTTACTTACTCGCTCGTGGGCGCCGGATGACCAGCGACTTCAGTTCGGACAGGCGATAGGCGCCGGTGCCGAAGATCGCGACCGCATAGACCAGAGCACCCCCGCCGCACAACAGGGCAAGCGCTACCACGCGGGTGGGGAAGGTGGAGGCCATATAGGCGTCCGCGACCGGTCCCGCGACCCACAGCGCCGCGCCCATCACCGCGCTGGCGAGCGTGATGCGCAGGCCGCGCGCGATAAGGCGGGGGTCGGCGCGCAACTGGTCGCGCCGGTGCAGCAGCCAGTAGAGGATGAGGACGTTGACCCAGGCCGACAGCGCGGTCGAGGCGGCGACGCCGACATGGCCCAGCGGCCAGATCAGGATGAGATTGCCGACGAGATTGAACAGCATCGAGACGAGCGCCACACGCACCGGCGTCCTGGTGTCCTGCCGCGCGTAGAAGCCGGGCGTCAGCACCTTGATGAGCACATAGGCGGGCACGCCCAACGCGAAGACGGCGAGCGCCGAGGCGCTGCCGATGGTGTCGGCGGGGGTGAACTCGCCATGCTGGAGCAGGCCCCGGATCAGCGGCGTGGCGATGACGCACAGCGCCACGGCGGCGGGCAGGCCGAGGAACCATGCCAGCTCTATCGCGCGGTTCTGGGTGTCCTTCGCCGCCTGCTCATTGCCGCCGCCGATCTGGCGCGACAGCGCGGGCAGGATCGCGGTGCCGACGCCGATGCCGATGAGCCCGAGCGGAAGCTGGTTCAGGCGGTCGGCATAATAAAGATAGCTGACCGCTCCCTGCGGCAGGAAGCGCGCGGCGAGCGAGGTCGAGACAAGCAGGTTGAACTGGATCGCGCCTTGCCCAAGCGCGGCGGGCATGATGAGGACCAGCATTTCCCTGACGCGGGGGCTGAGGCGGGGAAGGCCGAGGCGCAGCCTCACGCCCGCGCGCTTGCACGCCCACATCAGCCACAGCAACTGCATCACGCCCGACACGGTGACGGCCACTGCCTGGGTGTAGCTGGTCTCGATCGGTGTCTCGCCCCGGAAGAAGACGACGGCGACGATCATGCAGACGTTGAGCAATATCGGCGCGGCGGCATTGACCCAGAAGCGGTCGAGCGAGTTCAATATGCCGCCCAGCAGCGAAACGATGGAGATCAGCGCCAGATAGGGGAAGGTGATGCGGGTGAGGTCGACCGCCAGCGCGAATTTTTCCGGCCCGCCGTCGGGGAAGCCGCCGGTCATCGCCCACACCACGGGTGCCGCCAGCAGCATCATGAGGATGGTGAAGAGGACGAGGAACGGGAACAGCACGGAGAACACCTGCCCGGCGAAGAGATAGG
>Ga0182737_1002993_pt1 | contig 12983 bp, 9 predicted proteins | sample eDN5th30CBELigOP_FD_128878 | JGI IMG/M metagenome (GOLD analysis project Ga0182737, IMG submission 128878) | Enriched Organic Plus compost microbial communities from Emeryville, California, USA - eDNA 5th pass 30_C BE-Lig OP (version 2) (version 2) ... | reverse complement strand
TATCTGGATGGCGAAGTGCGTCTGCTGATCGGCGTGATCCTGTGTGCCGCCGCGCCCAACAGCCTGGGCGAGTTCACGCTGGATCAACCAACGCAATGGATGGACATCCTCCGCATCCGGAGGGCCGGCGCATGACCAGCGAAGCCCTGCAACTTGCCGAGCAGCTTCGACGCGACGCGCTACGCATCTGGCAAGCCGGCGTGGATGCCGTCCGTTCCGACCGGCTGGTGGCCGAGCACATCACCGTCGAAGGTTCGGTTCTTCAGATCGCCGGCGAGCTCTTCGACCTGAACCAGTTGCGGCGGATCATCGTCGTGGGGGCAGGCAAGGCGGGGGCCGGCATGGCCATCGGCTTGGAACGTGCCCTGGGCGCGGATCTGCTCCGCAAGAAGCAAGTCACCGGCTGGGTCAATGTACCGGAAGGCTGCGAGCATGCCGATGAGCTAACGGCCATCCGGCTACATGCCGCGCGGCCTGCCGGCGTCAATGAACCGACCGAAGCCGGCATTGCCGGAAGCCGCGAGATCCTGCGGCTGGTCAGCGAGGCCGGAGCCAACGACCTGGTGATTTGCCTGCTTTCCGGCGGTGGAAGCGCGCTGCTGCCTGCCCCGGCCGAAGGCATCACGCTGGCCGACAAACAACAGCTAACGCGTCACCTGAGCGGGGCCGGAGCAAACATCGCCGAGCTGAATACGGTGCGGAAGCACCTGAGCCGGGTCAAAGGCGGTGGGCTGCTGCGAGCCTGCCGGGCAGGTTACCTGCTCACACTCGTCATTTCCGACGTGATCGGCGACCCGCTGGATGTGATTGCCTCGGGGCCCACGGTGGCCGATACGACTTCCGCCGCCGACGCGCTGGCGGTGCTCGAGCGGTACCAATCCGCCGCCGCTGGCGTTTCGCCTGCGGTGTTTGAAGTGCTCAAGCATGAACAGCCGCGGACTGAGCCAAGCTGCCGGCACTCGATCCATGTGATCGGCAACAATGCCGCGGCCGTCGATGCCGCAGGGCAGGAGGCCGAGCGGCTCGGTTACTCGGCCGCGCTCGATGCGGCCACCAGGCTGGAGCCGGCGGCCGAAATGGTTGGCGAGCATCTGGCGACCATGGCCCTGAAGATGAAGACCATGGGCATGCCGGATTGCCTGATCACAGGCGGCGAGCCGGTCGTGAAGTTGGCCGATCCCGCGATCCGCGGCCTGGGCGGACGCAATCAGCAGTTGGTGCTGGCCGCCTTGCAGCACCTACTGGAGCAAGGCGGACCGACGGCGCTGGAAGGCATGGCGCTGCTCTCCGGCGGGACCGATGGGGAGGATGGCCCCACCGATGCCGCCGGCGCGTTCATCGATGCCCAGGTTGCCGCAGCCGCCGCAGAGCAGGGCCTGAACCCGGCCGACTTCCTGCGCCGCAACGACGCTTATCACTTCTTTGAGCCGCTTGGCGCGCTGATCAAAACCGGGCCCACGCACACGAACGTTTGCGATCTGCGGGTGGCCGTAGTTCGCAAGGCAGCGCAGCCATAGAACCGCTGGGGGATGCGAGCGGAACCTATGTGCCTGCGGTACGCATCAGCGCTGCCGCATGCGCGAAAAGCATCCGCTCCAGGGGCGATCTGTCCAAGTGTTTGTGGTATAGTAGGTTAAGCGGCGCGGTCGGCACCCGATTGTTGCATCGCGCTGTGATGTGTGGCATATTTCGCCTTTCAACTCACGTGGATGCGGAGTTTTCTTCCGCGTCGCCGAAACCCTTCCTTTCACTGATTGTCACTCATGCAGATTTGGCCGGCGATCGATCTTCGTGGTGGGCATTGCGTACGGCTTACGCAAGGCGACTATGACCGCGAAACCGTTTTCGGCGACGATCCGGCCGCGATGGCGCGGCACTGGGTTGGACAAGGAGCCAAGCGGCTCCACGTCGTCGACCTGGAAGGCGCCCGCGATGGCGCGCTGGCCAACCTGGCCAGCATTCGGGCCATCGTCGGCGCGGTCGATGTGCCTTGCCAGGTAGGCGGCGGCGTTCGCGACGAAAACGTCATCGAACAACTGCTTGCCTGCGGCGTCGACCGCATGGTGGTCGGCACCAAGGCGCTCAAGGAGCCCGAGTGGTTCCGGGCCACGTGCCGCAAGTATCCCGGCAAGTTGTGCCTGGGCATCGACGCGCGCGATGGTTTCGTGGCGACCGACGGCTGGCGCGAAGCGAGCCAGACTCCGGCAACTTCTTTGGCCCGCGAGTTTGCGGGAGAGCCCCTGGCCGCCGTAATCTATACCGACATCGCCACCGATGGCATGTTGAACGGACCCAACTTCGCCGGCGTAGAAGAAATGCTGGAGGTGGTCACCGTACCGCTGATTGCCTCGGGCGGGGTAACGACGCAGCGCGACGTGGAACGGCTTGCCGCCATCGGGGCCACCGGCTGCATCATCGGCCGGGCTCTGTACGAAGGGAAGATCACCCTGACCGACGTACTGCGGTACGAGGAGGTTTCAGGCACGTAATTCGCTCAAGGCAATCGGGGGACCCACCGCCGGTGGGCAATTGCCAAAACCAGCTACTGCCGCCCAGCGGGGGGAACCATTGGGCGGCGGGGCACCACTTCACTTCTGCTTATTGGGGGAGAACGCAAAAAGCCGAAGCAGCAGCGTACACTTCGCAACCCGTCGAGGTTTCGCACCGTCAAGCCGTAGCAACGAGCCAGTCAACACGCGGCGCATCAGCGCGCACCGCGATTGCTGATGCCAATTCCGTTCGCGTGGGCAGCGGGAAGATCAGAACGACCTCAAGTGGATACGGGCATCTCTCGCCCGGCTGAAAGGAAAGGCTTTATGTCGCATCTCAACGTCGCTGACATTCGCAACATTGTTCTTTGCGGCCATGGGTCAGCGGGCAAGACGACCCTGGCCGATACCCTGCTCAACAAGACCGGTGCCATCAGTCATCAAGGCAGCGTTGATACGGGAAACAGCTTTTGCGACTTCGACGACGAAGAGAAGCACCATAAGTACTCCATCGAATCGACCATCGTCCACTTTGAAGCGCAGGGTAAGTACTTCAACCTGATCGATGCCCCCGGTTACCCCGACTTCATCGGGCAGACCATCGGGGCGCTGCGGGCCGCGGATACCGCCGCGATTGTGATCAACGCCCAGAGCGGCATCGAGGTCAACACGCGCCGCTGCTTCGAAGAAGCCGGCAAGGCGGGCGTGGGGCGGATGATCGTCATCAACAAGATGGATGGCGAGAACATCGACTTCCCGGCCCTGCTCGAATCCATCAAAGAAGTGTTCGGCAACGCCTGCGTACCGTTCAACGTGCCGCTGGGTTCAGGACACGATTTCCGCGGCGTGGCCAGTTGCTTGGATCCCAGCGGCGATACCGCCGGCGCTCTGCTCGACCCGGCCGAGATCCACGATCAATTGATCGAGTCGATCGTCGAAGTCGACGAAACGGCGATGGAGAAATACTTCGAAGGGATCATGCCCGAGGCCGAAGAACGCGACCGCCTGATCGAACAGGCGGTCATCGCCGGCACGCTGATCCCGGTGGTGTGCTGCTCGGCCAAGACGGGCGCGGGCTTGGACGAATTGATCGGTGCCTTCGCCCACTGCGCGCTGCCGCCGACCGCCGTTGTCCGCACAGCCATGAAGAATGGTGACGACGTGCAGCTCAAGGCCGATCCCTCGGCCCCGCTGGCGGCGCAGGTATTCAAAACACGCGTCGACCCGTTCGTGCAGAAGATCAGCTATATCCGCATCTTCTCCGGCACGCTGAAGACCGGCGACACGGTACACGCCACCGGCGCTCGCAAAGGCATCAAGATCAACCAGCTCTTCCGGGTGCAGGGCAGCGAAACCAAGCCGATCGAGAGCGCCGGACCAGGCGAGATCGTGGCCGTGACCAAGACCGAGGAGCTGCATACCGGCAGCAGCCTGGGCGACGTGGAACTGCCCAAGATCGTGTTCCCGCGGCCGATGGTGGGCCTGGCCGTCAGCCCCAAGAGCCGCGGCGACGAAGCCAAGCTTTCGGGCGCGCTGCACAAGATCGTGGAAGAAGACCCAACCTTCCATCTCGACCGCGATCCGCAGACCAAAGAACTGGTGATGACCGGCATGAGCGAACTGCACCTGCAAATCGTGCAGGAGCGGCTCAAGCGGCGCGACAAGGTGGAAGTCACCACCAAAGAACCCAAGATCCCCTACCGCGAAACCATCCAGGCCAACGCCGAGGACAGCTACCGCCATAAGAAACAATCGGGCGGACGCGGCCAGTTCGGCGAAGTCCACATTCGCATGTTCCCCTTCCCGGCGGGCACCGATCCGGCCAAGTTCTGCACGCCTGATCGCTTCCCGCAGATGAAGGAGTATCACCACAATCCCGACATCAACTTCTTGTGGGTGAACTCGGTGGTGGGCGGCACCATCCCCAGCAACTTCTTGCCGGCGGTGGAGAAAGGCTTCTACGAACGGATGAGCCGCGGCGTGATCGCCGGCTACCAGGTGGTGAACGTGGGCGTGGAAGTCTACTTCGGCAAGTACCACGACGTGGACAGCTCCGAAGCCGCCTTCAAGACCGCCGGCAGCATGGTCTTCCGCAACTGCTTTCAGAAGGCTCGCCCCAGCCTGCTGGAGCCGATCGTGAAGATCGATATCACGGTGCCGGGCGACAAGCTGGGCGATATCAATAGCGATCTCTCCGGACGCCGTGGCCGCGTGCTGGGCACCGACGCGGCCGGTGGCGGCATGATGACCGTTACCGCCGAGGTTCCGCTCAGCGAAGTGACCACCTACGCCCGGAGCCTGTCCAGCATCACCGGCGGCCAAGGCAGCTTCACCTTGGAGTTCAGCCACTACGACATCGTTCCGCCCAACGTGCAGAAGGAAATCCAGGAGAAGGCCGTCCTGCACGAAGAGGACGAAGACTAGCCGCCTGGCCGCACGCTGGCCGCGTGCCCCATCTCCTGGCAAGCTGAACGTTTCGCCACGGCTGCCTGTCCTGGTACTGCCCGGACACGCAGCCGTGTTTTGTGCGCCCTTGCGGCGTTCACAGGCGGCACGTTCCTAGCCACTGCAGGGGCCTGTGTGCTACAAAAGAGTGGTACCCACCCCACACAGGTGGCAGGCCGCTGCGGGAGCATTCCCTCAGGCCGCGTCGAAGGCTGCAAACGATGCCGGATAAAGGAGATCCGTCGTTGTCCGCGAAGGACGATGCACAATCGCTGTCGGCCCGTATCGCCGGCGAAACGCTCCGCACCGACTGGGATGCCATTCTCTCAGATCGCGTGGACGCGTTCGTGCGCTGCTGGGAAACTGAGGACGAGCCGCCCGATTTGCTCGCCTACCTGCCCGACTGCCCCGACGACATCCGCGTGTTGGCCATCGGCCTGCTGATCATGGCCGACCAGGAGCAGCGTAGCTTGCGCCAGTGCATGCATTCGCTGGAATGGTATGCGGAGAACTACGGCCACCTGCTGCCCGACGGCCACTTGCCGTGCGACGTGATCCTGGAAGATTTGCATCTGCGGCGGAACCTGGGCGAGACGATTGATACCTCGGCCTACTTGCGGCGGTTCCCGCAGCATGCGGCTCAGTTGCGCGAGCTGATGCAATTGGCCGGCGGGCCGGCGCCGACCGTGTCGTCGGTTATGCCGCAGCGCACCGGCGAGTTTACCGTTGGCCAGGAGATCGACGACTTCGACCTGGTGAACACGCTCGGCAAAGGCTCGTTCGCCACCGTGTTTCTGGCGCGGCAGCGGTCGATGCAGCGGCTAGTAGCGCTGAAGATCTCGCGCAGCCGCAGCAACGAACCGCAGACACTCGCGCAGCTCGACCACCCGCATATCGTCCGCGTGTACGATCAGCGGACGCTGCCCGAGGCGGAAGTCCACCTGCTATACATGCAGTTTGTGCCCGGCGGCACGCTGCAAGAAGTGATCCAGCAGGTGCGCAGTGTGCCGACCGGCGCGCGTTCAGGCCGCATCGTGCTGAACCTGGTCGACCGGGCACTTGAGGAGCGCGGCCTGGCTCGGCCGTCGTATTCGCTCAGTCGGCAGGTGCTGGAGGAAAGCAACTGGCCCGAGGCCGTGTGCTGGCTGGGAGCCCGCCTTGCCGAGGCCCTGGAGTACGCGCACAACCGGGGCGTGTTGCACCGCGACATCAAGCCGGCCAACGTACTTTTGAGCGAAGAAGGCAGTCCCAAGCTGGCCGACTTCAACATCAGCTTCAGCAACGAGGTAGCCGCCAGCGCGCGCGAATTCTTTGGCGGCAGCTTGTCGTATATGTCGCCCGAGCAGTTGGAAGCCTACCATCCGGAAATGGATGTCCAGCCCGAGGATCTCGACGCCCGCAGCGACATCTATTCGTTGGGCGTGCTGCTGTGGGAACTGGCCACGGGCGACCGGCCGTTTCACGATCCGATGTTGTCCGAAGGCATCCTGGCGACCGTGGCAGATATGGCCGAACGGCGCCGCAAGGGCGTGACGCAAGCCACCATCGATGCGTTGCCGCACGATTTTCCCCGGGGCCTGCGCGACGTACTGCTCCGCTGCCTGGCGCCCAATCCCAAGGATCGCTTTGCCGACGCCGGCCAACTTGCCCGGGCATTGCAATTGTGCCTGGAACCGCAGGTCCAAGCGCTGCTGCGTCCCAAGGATGACGATTGGCGGCTGCTGGCGGCTCGGCACCCGGTGGTCGCCATGATCATCGTGGCCCTGTTCCCCAACGTGATCCTCAGCTTGCTGAATATCGCGTTCAACTTGCGGGCGATCATCGCCAGCATCACCGCAGGCATGCCTGAGGAGATGGCCGAATACGTCCAGCAGGTATTTCTGGGCGTGCAACTGGCGGTCGTGAACGCGGTGGCGTACTCTCTGGGCATCGGCATTTGCGTGGCCATGGCGCAGCCGCTGGCCCGAGCCGCCAAGACCAATGGCCGCTACCTCGACAGCGAAAGCTGGCTCGCCGTGTCACGCAGCGGACTGCTGTTCCCCAGCCGAGTCGGCCTGGTGGTGCTGATCCTCTGGATCGCGTCGGGCCTGGTGTTTCCGATGTGGATCGACCTCGCCTCCGGACGCGGGCAGATTTCGCTGGGCATCTATCTGCAGTTTGTCACGTCGCAGGTGCTGTGCGGCCTGATCGCCGCCGGCATGAGTTTCTTTCTCGTGGCGTACGTCTGCGTGCAGTCGCTTTATCCACGCATCATTCCCGACCAGGTATCCTCAGGCGACGCACGGCCTGAACTGGAACTGTTGAGCCAGCAGGTCAATCGCAAGTTCTTCATCCTGGTGCTGGTGCCATTCGCGGCGGTGATGGCCGCCTCATGGTTCTTGTGGAAGCGGCTCACCACGCCCGGCCAGGCAGAAACCATCATTCGCGACGCACTGCTGGAAGCCCTGGTTTTTGGCGTGCTGGCCTTCCTGGGCGCCGCGGCCATCCTGGCTGCGCTATGGCTCGGCCGGCAGATTCAGATCGCGCTCGAGGCCTTACGGCTCGCGGTCTGCCCGCCCGAGAAACTCAACGATCCGCAGCCGGCTCCGCCCTCCAGCCTGCTCAGCAGCAGCATCCTGACGGTGTCTGGCAGCTCATTATCGGGCAGTCGCCGCAGCCGCAGCGGCCTGCGTTAAGAAATGCTGTGAAATAACGCGCCGCCGTTAACGGCCCAGCAGCGTATCCACAGCCTGGCCGATATCGGCCTGCCGCATCAGACTTTCGCCCACCAGCATGGCATTGATGCCTGCCTGCTCGAGCCGCAGCACATCCTCGCGGTTACCGATACCGCTTTCGGCCACCAGCACGCAATCGGCGGGCACTTGCGACCGCAGCCGCAGCACGTGGTCGAAATCGACCTCAAATGTCTTCAGGTTGCGGTTGTTCACGCCAATCAGCGTGGCCCCGGCATCCAGCACCCGTTGCAGGTTCGCTGGTTCGTAAATCTCCACCAGCGGGCAAAGTCCCAGTTCCACCGCCCGGTTGTGCAGACTGCGCAGAGCACAATCATCGAGGCATTCGGCAATCAGCAGCACGCCATCGGCGCCGGCCACGCGCGCTTCGACCAGTTGATACGGGTCGAGGATGAAATCTTTCCGCAGCAGCGGAGTTTCCACCGCCGCGCGAATCTGCGTTAGGTATGCCAGGCGGCCCTGAAAGTAGGGCTCATCGGTCAGTACGCTGATGCAGGCCGCGCCGTGCGCCTGGTAGGTCTGGGCGATGGCCACCGGATCGAAGTCCGCGCGGATCAGTCCTTTGGAGGGGCTGGCTTTCTTCACTTCGGCAATCAGCCGGATGGGACCGCCCCCGGCCAAGGCGCCAAAGAAATCGCGCAGCGGCGGGGCTGTTTCCAGCCGCCGTTCTAGCTCGGCCAGCGGGGTTGCGGCGCGGGCGGCTTCGATCTCGCGCCGCTTGTCGGCCACGATCCGGTCGAGAATGGTTCCGGTGTTCATCGGGGCAAAGCGAGGTAATCGTCGATATATCCGGCACGTGCCGCACGGTCCGCACGTACCAGCGGGTCAGAATACCCCGGCAGGTCCGCGAAATGAAGGTGCAACCCGCACGATCGCCACAAGTGGCTACGCGGTATGACGCGGTTTGCCGCGCCGACCGCACCGCGGAAACTCTTCCGTGCGACCCCTGCGCCGGTCACAACCGATGCAAGTTGTCAACTTGTGAGGTGATTGCAGGTGCGTGGGTCCCCGGGACGATCAACCCTCTGTCACGTGTGGTGCAATGCGTAGCGGCGTGAGCGGGCCAGTTGTTCCGCGACCGCCATTCCCTCTGGTTCCGGCGCAATGATGAAAACTCGACGCAAGTCCGCCTCCTCGGTCCAATCGCCCCTGGAGACGTACCTCCGCGAGATCAACGAAACCGCGTTGCTTTCGGCGGAAGAAGAGCAGCAACTGGCCGAAGCCATCGCCGAGGGCGACGTCCAAGCGCGCGATCGGATGGTCCGGGCCAATCTGCGGCTGGTGGTGAACATCGCCCGCGGCTACACCGGCAAAGGTCTCGGCCTGCAAGACCTGATCGAAGAGGGCAACCTCGGCCTGCTCCGCGCGGTCGAAGGTTTCGACCCTTCGGTCGGCACGCGGTTCAGCACCTATGCCAGCTACTGGATCAAGCAGTCGATCAAGCGGGCGCTGATCAACTCGGCCAAGACCATCCGCATCCCCGCGTACATGGTCGAACTGCTGTCCAAGTGGCGTCGGGCCAGTGCCCGCCTGGCCGAGGAACTCGGCCGCACCCCCACCCACGAGGAAGTGGCGCGCGTGCTGGGCCTGCAGCGCAAAAAGCTGCCCATCATCAAGAAGGCCATCCGCATCTACAACTCCACCCCGCAGACCGATCAGACCGAGGCCGGCTGGTCGCTGGGCGAGATGGTGATGGACGACCGTGCTCGCAACCCCGAGGAAGAGCTGGTCGAGGTCGATGATCTCTCGCACGTGATGCTGCTGCTCAAGTCCATGGACCAGCGCGAAGCCACCGTGCTGCGGATGCGGTTTGGCCTGGACGATAACGAGCCGCGCACGTTGAAAGAGATCGGCGAGTCGCTCGGCCTGACCCGTGAACGGGTCCGCCAGATTGAAACCGAGGCTCTGCGTAAGCTCCACGCCGCGTTAGAAGGCGACGAACGGCCCGTCCCGCCCAAGGGCCAACGCAATCGCAACACCGGCTAAGGGGCGCCGCTGAGGACGCATGGAAGTGACCGCCCCCCGCGGCGGGCAGATGCAAGGACGCAGCCAGTACGGGATGCAACCGGCTGCGCTTGGGGGGGCGGTTTGCGGCCGTGATGCGCGTGGCGAATGGCGTTGTGTCGCCTGGCGAACCGTGTCACCCGGTAAGCTTCGGGTGCGCGAGCACATCTTGCAGCATCTGCACCGACGGCGGTTTCACCAGGTGCAGATCGAAGCCCGTATCCATCGACCGCTGCTTGTACTCGGGCATGCTGTGGCCAGTCAAAGCCACCAGCAGCATGTTGTCGTTTTCAGGATTCTGGCGGATCTCGCGTCCCACTGCGTAGCCGTCCATGCCCGGCAGCCCAATATCCAGCAATACGGCGTCGGGCTGGAAGCTGGTGATCTTTTCCAGCACGGTTGGCCCATCGTGCGCTACGTCGACCTCGTAAGGGCCCATATAGCCCAGCAGCGTCGCCAGCAGCTTGGCGGAACCGACATTATCGTCGACGACCAGGATGCGGATGTTCTCGTTCAACCTGCGTCCCTGTGGGCGATTGTCTGGCTGGGCAGTCGGATTCATGCTTGGTGAGCGCGGTAGGTGGAGTGGTTCACAACCGGTCGTGGGCTCCTCAGGCCGCTCGCCGCTACGCAGGGCAAACAGCCGCGGGTCAAGATGCCGCATCCGGGCGTCCGGGTGCCGCCCGAATAGCACAAACCACCGTATGACGCATCTCTAACAGGCAGTTTGGCTACGGCGGCCGCCAAAGGCGATATTGGCCCAGCGTTTGGAAAGCAAATCGCGCGCCCTGGGCAAGATTACGTTCAGATTCTGCCGATTTTGACGAACTTTCCGCGCAAAGCCCGGCACCCCATTTCCAGTGTGGCCGCTCAGGCGAGGCCGTTGACCTGCCCAGGTGGCGACCATCTGACCGCTTAGAAACCGCCCGGTTTTGTCGACGTGCCCGCCCTCGGCCGGGTTGTCGCGGCGCGCTCGCGATAAGATCATCGCCGCTTGCCCGCCGCTTTCAGAATCTGCTCGTACTGCGTGTACGGCAGTACCTCTTGCACGATCCAGCCGCCTTCCTCGCCGGGCTGGTGCCGCAACTCGATGACAAACCGCTGCACCGTTTTGGCCACGCCGGGGTCCGCCAGTTCGTACACCATGAGCACGTATTCGTTGTCGGCGTTGCGATACTGCTCCTCGGTGGCGATGTAATGGATTTCAGAACTGGGATCAAAACGCAGCACGGCCGACGGGCCCGGGTCCTGCAGAAACGCTTCCAACCGTTCTTCCAAAGCCGGCGTGGTCGCGTAGACCGTGTCCAACTGTTCCAGCCGGAAGTCGCGGCGATTGGGATACAGCGTTAGCTGATGCGCGTGCGGCGTATGACCTTGCAGCATGTACTGGAACCACTGCTGGGCAACAGCCTGGGCCTGGGTTCGCACGATCCACTGCTGCGTGAAGTGCGTGGTCAGGCCGGCCACGCCCCAGAACACGCCCAGGAACAATCCCCACAGCGCGGCCTTGCGACCGATCAAAGGCGGGTCGGCCGTGGCAATGCGCCGCAGCGCTACCACGGCCAGAATCAAGGAAGCGAGCGGCAAAATCCACAGCGCCGGCGTCAAGATGGCCAAAGCCGAAACGGCTCCCAGGATCGCCGCGATGACGGCCAGCGCGCTCACCGCCCGATAGTTGGGCAGTTGCTCGGTGTCCTGATCTGGATCGAGTTGAACCTGGTCGGTAGTGGTCATCGGTAGCGGATTACTTGAGCACTTCGTCGAGCGACTCGCCGAGGATGTTGACCATCTGGTCCAGTTGCTGCTCGCTCGCCACGTAACACGGCGCGAAATTATAAACGTCGCCGCGGAGCCGCGTGAACATGCCGCGACGGATCGTCGCCTGGTGCACGCGTGAGCCAGCCTGGAACTCCGGCGGGAACTCGGCCTTGGTGGCCTTATCGGCCACGATCTCCACCGCGGCCATGTAGCCCAGCCCTCGCACTTCGCCCACGTGCGGGTGCGACTGGAGGGTTTGCAGTTTGGTTTGCAATGCCTGGCCCAGTTCGCGGGCACGCTCCAACAGGTTCTCGTTCTGCAAGATGTCGAGATTCGCCAGCGCCACCGCGCAGGCAACCGGATGCGCTGAATACGTGAACGCGTGCATCCAGACGAGGCCTTGCTGCGGGCCAGCATCAATGGCCTGGGCAATCCGATCGCTGACGCCGATCCCGCCCAGCGGGAAGTAACCGCTGGTGACGCCCTTGGCAAAGCTGATAATGTCAGGCTCGATGCCGTAGCGGCTCAGCGCGAACCAGTCGCCGGTGCGGCCAAAGCCAGTGATCACTTCGTCGGCCAGCAGCAACACGTCGTAGCGATCGCAGATCTCGCGAATCCGCGGCCAATAATCATCCTGCGGTACGATCACGCCGCCGGCGCCTTGCACCGGCTCGCCAATGAAGGCGGCCACGGTTTCCGGGCCTTGCCGCAAGATTTCCTCTTCCAGCAGATCGGCCGCCGCCTGGCCCGGCGTGCGGTTGTCGCCCGGCTTTGGCTGGAACTCAAACCGGTATGGATAAGGGCTGGCAATGTGCGAGAAGCCCGGCACGCGCGGCTCGAACATCGGCCAATACGAGGCAATACCGGTGGCCGACATGGCGGCCATGGTCGTGCCGTGGTAGCCCCAGGTGCGGCCGATGACCTTGTACTTCTCGGGCTTGCCTTGCGTCTTCCAGAAGTAGCGGGCCGTTTTGAACGCCGACTCGTTGGCTTCCGCGCCGCCACTGGTGAAGAAGAACCGATTGATGCTGGGGTACGTGATTTCCGCGAGACGTTCACCCAACTCGATGGCAGCCGGGTTGCTGCTGCCCGCATAACATGAGGCGTACGCCAGCGTCTCCATCTGCCGAGCGGCCGCGGCCGCCAGCTCGCGCCGGCCATGCCCCACCAGCACGTTCCACAGCCCGGAAAGGGCATCGAGCACGGGGCGGTCGTTCTGATCGTACAGCAAAGCGCCTTCACCGCGCGTCCACACCAGGGCCTGCTGCTGCGCGGCTGCGTTATGCAGCGAATGGATCAGGTGCTCGGCATCGGACGTGAGATACGCAGACGGATCAACGGTCATGGATACTCAAGTGGTGGCAGGCGGCGAGGGGAGACCTGGCCAGCCCCGGCAGCGGGGACAATAGCCAAGTTCTGTTCTACCCCGATACCGCCACAATTTCCATTGGGCACCCCCCGCTGCCGCGTGAAGCGAGCCGCCGAAGTGATCGAAGTGCGCGATGGCCTGTTCAAGCGATGACAGTCACGGTTCGCCTGCCGGCGTGAACGTGAT
>Ga0182737_1002992_pt1 | contig 12983 bp, 9 predicted proteins | sample eDN5th30CBELigOP_FD_128878 | JGI IMG/M metagenome (GOLD analysis project Ga0182737, IMG submission 128878) | Enriched Organic Plus compost microbial communities from Emeryville, California, USA - eDNA 5th pass 30_C BE-Lig OP (version 2) (version 2) ... | reverse complement strand
TGACCGGCAGGAAGGCCGCGTTGAACTGGACGACGTCCGCATTGAGATCGGCGGCCAGCTCAACGTGCAGCAAGCTCCCGAAGTGGTCGAACTGGAGCCGGCCGCCGTGTGCGTGGCTCACGGATACCTGTTCTATGCCACGCACCTGAGCATGATGGGCGACATTCTCCACAACGTGGCGGCTGCCAACGCCCCCGGCTTGCAGCAGCGCCCGAGCCTTGCCCAGTCGGAAGGATACAACCAGGTCATCACCGCGGTGCGCCAGGAGATTGCCCGCCGCAACTGGGACCAGACCTGCTTGATCCGCTACGCCCAGACCAACGAAGAACTGCGGGCGTCGTACGAGCTGCTGCAACAGAAGCAGCTTCGTAACAGCCAGTCGGTGGTGGCTCGCTCGCTGCGTTCGCTGCCGAACCTGGGCGCCTTGGAGGACGATGAGGCCGACATCGACACGCAGCGTCTGCCTAACTACGACCGGCTGAGCGGCTACCTGCGTCCCTCGGGCCAGGTGGGCCGTGCGGAAGCCAACGGCTGGTTCATCGTGGCCTTCACGCTGCCAGGCCAGCGCCCTAGCGACTCGGCCAACCGCTCGAGCAATACCGCCGGGATGCGGACCGGTACCAATCAACGCTAACCTGATGGAAGGGGGGCGTGTCCGTAGGTAAAACCGGCGTAGCAACAGCCGGCATGTAGGTGTCAACCGTTGAGGGGTTGGTATGGACGAAACGGTTGCCCGCGCTGCCTCGGCAAGTGCCCTCCTGACGGACTTGTATCAGCTCACCATGGCCGCGGCGTACCGCAGCCAAGGGCTGGCTGATCGCCCCGCGGTCTTCCATCATGTGTTTCGCAGCTTGCCGTTCGGCGGTGGCTTCGCCATCGCCGCGGGCTTGGGACCTCTGATCGAGTACATCGAGGGCTTCCGGTTCCAGCCCGACGAGCTGGCCTACCTGCGCACGCTCAAAGCCGACGGCCGCCCGCTCTTTGCCGAGGACTTCCTCGAACACCTGGCGCAACTCCGGCTGCAGTTCGACATCGACGCCGTGCCCGAGGGCACCGTGGTCTTTCCCCACGAGCCGCTGGTGCGTGTGCGCGGGCCGCTGATGCATTGCCAGTTGCTGGAAACGGCCCTGCTCAATGGGATGAACTTCCAAACGCTGGTCGCCACCAAGGCCGCCCGGGTTTACCTGGCCGCCCAGGGCGACAGCGTATTGGAGTTCGGATTGCGGCGCGCCCAAGGACCTGATGGCGGCGTGTCGGCCACCAGGGCTTCGTACGTGGGCGGCTGCAACGCCACCAGCAACGTGCTGGCCGGTCAGCGGTACGGCATCCCGGTGGTCGGCACGCACTCGCATAGCTGGGTGATGGCGTTCGACAGCGAGGCCGATTCGTTCCGCGCCTACGCCCGGGCGATGCCCCAAAACTGCGTCTTTCTGGTGGATACCTACGAAACGATTCAAGGTGTTCGCCGGGCCATCGAGGTCGGCCGCGAGATTCGCCAGCGAGGGCTGGAACTGCGCGGCATCCGGCTCGACTCGGGCGACCTGGTCGCACTGAGCATCGCCACGCGGAAGTTGCTCGATGAAGCCGGCTTTGAACGCACGCAGGTCATCGCCAGCGGCGATCTTGATGAGCATGTCATCGCCGACTGCAAACGACGCGGCGCGCGGATCGACGTATGGGGCGTCGGCACCAAGCTGGCCGTGGCCAAGGACGATCCAGCCTTGGGCGGCGTCTACAAGCTGGCCGCTATCGGCAACGGTACGTGGGAGCCGCGGCTCAAACTGTCTGACGATGCGGTCAAAACATCCAACCCCGGCATCCATCAGGTGCGGCGGTTCTCAGACCAGCGCGGCATGATCGGCGACCTGGTGTACGACGTGCTCCTCGGGCCTTCGCCCCAGCGCCGCGGCACGCACGTGCTCGATGGCCGGCCGCTGGAGTTTCCATCTTCGGCCGCGAACGAGGATCTACTCGTTCCCATCTATCGCCATGGCAAGTTGGTGTACGACGTGCCGAGCCTGACCGAGTGCCGGGAACGCACGATCGAACAACTGGGCCTACTACCCGAGCCGTACCGCGTGCTAACCGAGCCGGCGGTGTATCCCGTGGGTTTGGACGAGCGGCTGCAAACGCAGAAGGACGGCATGATGCGTGCGCTGCGGGACGAGCTGGCCCAGACGCAGCAAGCGGCGAGGTAACCGTTACTGCCTCGTTTCAGCTGCTGGCTGCGGCTTGAGCCACGGCGAAAGGTCGACCGTTCGCAGCGGGAAAGCCGTGGCGGGCCGGAGGCCATCGCCAATCGCCAGGTGCAGCTTCAAGGTTTGCGGCTCGAAGACCATGCTATGCGCCGTCCACCAGTGTTGGCTCACGGACTGGAGCAGCCGGAAGGTATCGTTCACGCTCAGCTTTTCGAGCCCAGCGGCGCGTACCAGGCGGTCCATCCGCTGGCATTCATTGCCGACGGAGAGTGCCCGGCTTTCAAAGTGATTGGTCGCGGCGCAATAGCCGTTTTGACCGCTGCGCAGCACCACGGTCTTGGGCGTTGATTCCACCACGCCACCGCCCTGCTGATCGCACATCACAAAGATCGAACGGCCAGCCGGCTTGTTGCGCTGCATGAGTGTCGCCGCCTGGTCGACGGTGCGGCAATCTTCGAGTACACGCCGGGCGAGGACTGCCGTGGGCGTGTTTTGCAACACCAGGGTGGGCGAATCGTCGGCGGCGTGGTCCACGTCGTTCTGGCCGATGAACAGTCCGGCGCTGTTCATGCCCGACATGGCACAGCCCGTCACGAGCGAACCCGGGAACGACACCACGGCGAACGGCTGTTTGCCTTCCGGCTGATACACGATGACCATGCTGTACTGGTGCATGCCGCGGACCAGCGGGTAATCGAGGTTGCGGCCAATCAGGGCTCCGCCGGTCTGGCTCTTTTCCGGGGCGACCATCACCGCCGAGCAGGCTTGCAGCTTGCGAATGTCGTGAAAGGTGTTGCCGATCACCAGTAGATCGCGGTCTACGCCGCTGGCCTTGGCGGCTGCATCCAGTTCGCGGCGATACTCGTCCGGGTACTTCTTCAGCAGCGAATTGCCAAGCCGCGCCATCAACGGCCGGAAATTGCCGATCCCTTCCGACTCCAGAAACCGCTCGTACACAGCCACGGCACCGCGAGCCGGTTTGAGCGCTAGCACGCCCATCTGCTCGCCGATTTCTTCCGGGGTGCCTGCGAGAATGAGCACCGGCACGCCGTTCACGTAGCGCAGCTCACCCTTGCCGTGGCGAGCCTCAGGGAAACGGAACTGTGCCGCGGCGGGCAAGGCCAGCGCCGACACGAACCAGGCGACCATCCAGGCGACTGCAAGTCGGCGGAACATATGGCCTCCTTTGCGAAATGCGGAGCGAACCACGCCATCTGGCCAGGCCAAACCCGATGACGCCCACAGAAAAGGCGTGATCTCAGTATACCGCTTGGACTGACTCAACCGTCAAACCACGCGGAGCGAATTGGGAGGATGCGATATCGTGCGGCCCACACAGTCAGCAGCTAGCGGGCTTGCTCCGTCGAAGCCGCAGCCAACGCGGCCAGTTCGATCACGACCGAGCAGGCTGTGGCCGCCGGCTCCGCCAGACGCACGTCGAGCCGGGCTCCGTGGCGAAACAACTCGCCCTGCTGGATGCGCGCATCAGGCCCGTCGACTTGCTCGAACTCAAGCTCAGGCACATCGGCCAGCGGAGGACAGAACGCCAGATGAATGCTGGCCGTACGTTGTCCTGCCGCCAGCTCAGCACGCAGCGTAGCCAGGACCTGCTCGCTGCCGTCGGACAGCCGCGACCGCGTCCATTGCTGCTGGACGTCGGCCGGCAAGATGCCTTCGGCCTCGTCGTAAAAAGCCTCGTCCTCTCCCAGCAGCGGTTCGTGTGCGGCGGCTGCGTGCGGCGAAAACGCCGCTGGCTCCATGGCCTGCTCGGCTTTAACCACAGCGTCGTCTTGAGCGTCGTTTGGCGGCCAACCGCCGATGGTCTTTTCGGGCAGTTGCGGCTGGGCGGACTCCCATGCGTGCTCGTTGGCCAGGCGATCGTGCGGTGCCCCGTTAGACGAGGTGGCCACGTGCGGCGCGTGGTGTTCTGCTTCGGCTGCGGTGGCTTGGCTGGCCGGTTCTGAAGCCGCCGTCGATGGCACTGCCTGTGGTGCGGTAACCACGCCAACTTGCCGGCACCAGGCAGCCGTTTCGGCCACCGCGATGAACACCCACAGCAGCACGATGCCGGCTACGCTGCCGCCGCTGAACGTGAGCGCGGCGGCGGTTATGACAAGCAGCGGCGTCGGCACCGCCAGAGCCAAAGCGGGCGACTCCAGCTTGCGCAAGAACGTGTCCCACCAGCGGCCAGCGGCAGTCGAACTGGATGGAGCGTCATCGCCGTCGGCCACGGCCAGGCAGCGCCATAGCGCTGCGGCACCGATCAATGCCAGGCCAAACACAACTGCCACGGGCCAGCTTGGCGGCTGCACCAGGGCGCCTTGCGCGCGGCGAACCCACAATAAGATTGGAACGGCCAGCAGCCACAGAACGCAGACCGACAACAAGCCACGGCGAACCTGCAGCCAGAAGGCTTCTAGCGCCGCATCGGCCGCACTGAGTTCCTTGAGTTGCGCTTCCGTGGGGCCGCACGCACCGGCACCGTCCGCACTGGCGCGATCGGCTTCGCCGCGGCTGGGGCCATCCATCGAAGTCTGGGGACGCTGGCTCACCGTGATGACATTCCGTGTCGAAGTGAGGTGAACAAAGGAAAGCCGCTCGCGGCTACGAAAACCGCCGGGGCCTCTGCGGCTCCCGGCGGTCGTTGCTTTGCGCTGCTTGTGCTAGCCCTGGCGGTACGACCGCACTAGGCACGCGAACCGGCGGTGGTGCCGGCGGCCGCGGCGAGTTTCTCGGCAGCCGCGGTGTCTTCCCAACTGAATCCGTCGCGGCCAAAGTGACCACCGGAAGCGGTCGGGCGGTAGATCGGCCGACGCAGGTCCAGGTACTCGATGATGCCACGTGGCGAGAGCGGGAAGATCTCACGCACCAGTTCGCAGATGCGGGCATCTTCGACACGGCCGGTGCCCTGCGTATCGACGTACACGCTCACCGGTTCCGAAACGCCGATGGCGTAGGCCAACTGCACTTCGCAGCGGTCGGCCAGGTCGGCGGCCACGATGTTCTTGGCCACGTGCCGGGCCATGTAGGCCGCGCTGCGGTCGACCTTCGTGGGGTCCTTGCCGCTGAACGCGCCGCCGCCGTGCCGGCCCCAGCCGCCGTAGGTGTCGACGATGATCTTGCGGCCAGTCAAACCGCAGTCGCCGTGCGGGCCACCGCGGACGAAGCGGCCAGTCGGGTTGATGTGGTACTTGGTCTGCGAGGCATCCAGGTCCTCGGGCAGGCAAGGCTTCACGATCTGGTTGATGACGTAATCGCGGATCTCAGCCTGGGTGATTTCGCGGCCGTTGATCGCATCGGCGTGCTGCGTGGACACCACCACGGTATCGACACGCACCGCGCGGTTGCCTTCAAACTCGATCGTCACCTGGCTCTTGCTGTCGGGCCGCAGCCAGGGCACTTCCTGCTCGAAGCGAGCCTGGGTGAGCCGAGCCAAAATGCGGTGGGCCAGCGCGATTGGCAGAGGCATGAACTCCGGCGTGTCGTTGCAGGCGTAGCCGAACATCAGGCCCTGGTCGCCCGCGCCGATGTCCTTCTGCCGCGAGTCGTCGTTGTTGACGCCCATCGCGATGTCGGGGCTCTGCTTGTCGATCGAAACCATCACGGCACAGGTATCGGCCGAGATGCCTAGGTCTTCGCTGGTGTAGCCAACGTCGCGAATGACGTCGCGCACCACGTCGGAGTAGTTGATCACGGCGTTGGTGGTGATCTCACCGGCGACCAAGGCCAGGCCAGTCGTGACGAGCGTTTCGCAAGCGACGCGGCTGAGCGGATCTTGAGCAAGCAGGGCATCGAGGATGCCGTCGGAAATCTGGTCGGCCAGCTTGTCGGGGTGCCCCATGCTGACCGATTCGCTCGTAAACAGAAACTTGCCGCGCGCCATGAATGGTATCCTTCCGCCCACTGTTTTCGGGGCTTGACTTGGAATATGGAGACGTCTGCAATCGTCAAATTAGCGTAAAAGTGCCGGCATTATAAGGGGAAGGGTTGCGCAGCGGCAACACGGCGCCGGCCAGGCCGCCGCGGGCCCCCCGTCAAATTGACCCGAGGCGGGGCCGCCAACTGCCGGCAGCGCCCGCCTCGGAGAATTGCTACGATGTTACATGCGCACTGGGCGACCGCAGTGACTCTGGTTTGGCTTATTGAATCAGTACGCCAGAGTGTGCCGCCGCGGTGTGCTGACCGAGCTTACTTTTCGGTCCGGAACGGCGAGGCCGGCAGGCCTTCGCGGTTGGACAGGTTCGGCTCGGCCGTCTGGTGCCAGGCGAAGCGAACGGCGGTCGGCTCCGACACCTCGGGGGACTGCACCACCACGTTGTTGCCTTCGATGGTGGCGGTGGCGTCGACAAACTTGCCGTCCTTGCCGGCGACCTGGAACCAGGTCAGCGGCTTGCCGTCGCGCGACACCAGGCCGCTGCCGACGTGGTCGAACGAGACGATGGCCTTGGAACCATCAAACTTGACCGACTTGTACAGCGGGCCGCTGTAGACCACGCCGTCCTTGCCGTAGGTCTTGGCCAGCGCCCACAGGGCAAGACGCTTGCCCACGTCCTGCTTGTTCGTCGGGTGAATGTCCTTGATGTTGCCGATGTCGACGGTCACGGCCATGCCCGTGTTGGGGATGGACAGCGCGGCGGTCTGGGCTTCCCAGATGCCGGCGAGCCGTTCGGGATCGCCGCCGTAGGTGTACGGAGCGAGCTGCACGAAGTAGAACGGCAGGTCCGGCTGCTGCCACAGGTCGCGCCAGCCGGTGATCAGGGCCTTCATCTTCTCGGCGTACAGCATGCCTTCGCCGTTGTTCGACTCACCCTGGTACCACAGCGCGCCACGAATGCCGTAGGGCACCAGCGGAGCGATCATGCCGTTGTACAGGGCCAGCGGCGACTGGTGGTTGATCTTGCCTTCGGCGTTGCGGGCCGGGAGGTTTTCCAGGTTGGCGGCAATGTCCTTCAGGGCCGGCACGGCCTTGAAGCCTTGCGGCGGGGTCCACGGCTCGATGCGGGTACCGCCCCAGTTGGAACCGATCAGCCCGACGGGCACGTCCAGTTCCTTCTGCAGCTCGCGGGCGAAGTAGTAGCCCACGGCGGTGAAGCTGCCGACGGTTTCCGGCGTGGCGGCTTGCCACGGGCCGGCCTTCACGTCCTGCTGCGGCTTGTCGGCCGGGACGTGCGGGATCTTGATGTGGCGGATCCGCGGGTGATTGCCGTTGGCGATCTCTTCCTGCGGGTTGGCGCTGCGGGCCACGGTCCATTCCATGTTGGACTGGCCGGAGCAGAGCCAAACTTCGCCGATCAGCACGTCTTTGTAGGTGACGTCGCTGCTGCCCGAGACCTTCACGGTGTGCGGGCCGCCGGCCTTCTGGGCCGGAAGCTTGACCATCCAGCGGCCGTCTTCACCGGCGGTGGCCTTGGCCGAGGCATCGCCCAAGGTCACGGTGACTTCGGTGCCGGGCTTGTCCCAGCCCCAGACCGGAATCGGGTTGTCACGCTGCAGCACCATGTGATCGCCGAAGATGGCTGGCAGCTTGACCTCGGCCTGCACCGCGGCAGGCAACAGCATGCAGACCGCCACAGCGGCCCATGCAAAGAAGGAACGCAACTTCATCGGCAGTACTCCTGAAACGTGGCTCGGCCACAACGGTTAACGATTGGCCTGAATCGGTGAGGCGGGCGGGGCGCCAAACCCAACTGGCGGCGCCCACGGCGCGCGGCGGGAACGCATAAAAGCCCCCCGCGGCCAGCGCCATACGATAACCAGCCTGAAGTGCCGTTGCCAACGTTACGGATAAAAGAAGCCTGGTGCGACCGTCCCCCTGGCAGGGTAGGGGCCGCGTGGGGGCTGCCTGGCGGCGGCCGGTTGGACGCGGCTCAGACGTTTTGCAGCGCCGGTTCGATCACGCGCATGGTCCGCCACCGGCCCTTCAAGAATCGCAGCATATAGATGCTGCCCAGGCACCAGAGCCACACGGTAACGTAGGTCCACAGTCCATACAGCCCCATCCCGAACCATTCCACCGCGGCCAGGCTGCCCAGCCCCAGGGCCGACGCCATGATGATGGTGGTAAACAGCACAAACCGCGTGTCGCCCGCACCCTTGATGGCGCTGACGAAAACCAGGTTGAGCGCGTCGAACAGGTTGTAGGCGGCCACGAACCGCAGCAGGATCACCGCCGTGCGGCGGATGTGATCGCCTTCGCTGCTGTTGGCCATGTAGCCGCTGAGGAACAGGTCGGGCACGCCGATGTACAGCAGCGACAGGATCGCCATGTAGGTGGTCGAAAGTACCAGGCTGGTCCAGGTGGCCTTGGCGGCCAGGTCGTCGCGGTTCTCGCCGAGGTGTTGGCCCACGAGCGTGGTGACGGCCATCCCCAGGCCAACGATCGGCATGAAGGCCAACGTGCTGACGTTGAGCGCCATGCCGCTGGCGGCAAGTTCCACCGCCCCGATTTTGCCGACCAGGAACAGGAAGATCGTAAACCCGGTGACTTCCAGCAGCAGTTGCGCGCCGGCCGGGAAGCCGAACCGCAGCAGCCGCAGGAACAGGTGCATATTGAGCGGCCAGCCGGCCAGTGTCAGGTGCGCCAGCCGTTCTTTGCGGCGCAGGAACAGCACCAGGTAGACCAGCATCTTGTACGTGAGCGCCACGTTGGTGGCCATGGCTGCGCCCCAGACGCCTTCCTCGGGGAAACCCCAGTGGCCGAAGATCCAGGCGTAGTCGAGCGCGATGTTCAGCAGGGCGGCTGAGCCATCGACCAGCATCACCACCATCGTCCGGCCGCGGCCGGTAAAGAAGGATGACAACGCCGCGGAGATCAAAAAGCCCGGCGCACCCCAGCACAATGCCTGGTAGTACACAATCTCGAATTGAACGACGCGTGGTTCGTGCCCTGCCCAATGAAAAACCAGCGGGGCTAACAGCATGGTGGCCAGGATCAAGGGCGTGGCCAACACGCCAACCCACACGCCCTGCCACACGGCCGCGCCGATCTCGCGGGGCCGCCGTGCGCCATGGTACTGCGACACAAACGTGGTCACGTACTGGCAGATGCCCAGCGGAAAACAGAACACAGCGAACGAAAGCACGCCCGCCGGCAATGCGGCCGCCATCGCGTCCTGGGAATACCAGAACAGAAACATGCGGTCGATGAAGTGCATGATCGTCCACGAAACCGTGGAGATCACCAGCGGCAGCGCCAACTGCAACACTTCGCGGCCGCCGGCCGGCTCCGACCACCAGCGTTGCCAGAAGCCTTGCGGCGGCGCAGATTCCAAGGGAGATGGATCTCGCGGCGCAGAATGGAGGCCATCCTCGGCCGAGCGTTCAACTTCTGACGCCATAAACGGTTCGCTTTTCCTAGACATGGAACAGGCACCAACGATTCAGTCTCGCGCTGCCCATGACCAAAGGCGACCAACAGCAGTCTGGATTCGTGGGCGTTTTGGGGGGCGGGAGCGGCGGCCGTTACCCAGCGCAACCAACCATACGCCCCAAGGCCGGCGTTTTTTGGCAAACGGGCACCGGCCTGTCTACGAATCTCGACAGCACCACCATCATCATCCGTGACGCTGTGATCAGACCGGGGGGCGGCCTGCTGAGCAGTCGCAACCACCGCGACGGAGAATCCGCGGGGATGCCGGCTGATGCGGGTACCCCGTGCGCGCTTAGCCGAATAAGGGCATCATTCCTTGCCCTAGACGCTAAGAAAAGGGGATAGGTTCGCGCCGCCACCCAAACCGTGGATTGCTTGCCCACCACCGGTGCCGGCAATTGCTGCTCGTGATGCTTTCATCCCCGCTGCTGGGCCTTCCGCCAGGCGGCGGAAAGCCCCACCCTCAGGAGCTCACACCGCGTGGGAGGGCTCGCCCTCGCAGTGGACGACGATCTCCCGCCGTTGGATGCGGACATCGGAGGGCGCATCGATCCCCAATCGCACGGTGCTGCCTTTGACCTCGAGCACCCGCACGATGATATCGCCGCGGATCACCAAAGCCTCCTCCTGCCGACGCGAAAGGACCAACATGCTGACCCTCCTTGTGGTAAAAAGACCAACCACTGCCTTGTGAGGTTGCGGCCGCCGCTGACCGCCGTGCCGTGTCTGACGTGTATGGATGGACACTATAGCGAGCAGTGTACGCCTGTCAATGCAAGTACGCCCGGCGGGCTCGGGTTTTGCCCAAGGCTTTTGCCGCATGGAAGATGCGGTTTGAGATTGCGGAGCAATGTGGCCATCGCCGGTCGCGCTGCGCGATTGTCTGCGGTCGCTAGCAGCGTTTTGCCGCACCCGTTCTTGCTTTGGTGACTACTTGTAAATCGCTAATCAAAAAGCATTTGCGTTCTGTGTTTGAGGTGGGCCAACGATGACGTTCGCAATGCCGCGGCCTCGCCCGGTGAACGATGCCGACCGAGATTTGGTGGATGCTGCCCTGGCGGCGCGGCAGCGGGCGTATTGCCCTTACTCGGGCTTTGCCGTGGGGGCGGCCGCGCGGAGCCGCGACGGCCAGGTGTACCAGGGCTGCAACGTGGAGAACGCCTCGTACGGCCTGACCAATTGTGCGGAACGCGTGGCGGTGCAGAGCGCGGTCGTGGGCGGAGCGACCGCGATCGAGGCAGTGGCCGTGGCAGCCCCCGGCCGGGCCACGCCCTGCGGTGCCTGCCGGCAAGTGCTAGTGGAGTTTGGGCCCGCGATGCGGTTGTTGCTCGTGGATCCGGCCGAGCCGGAGCTGGCGATTGAGCTGTCGCTGGCGGACCTGCTGCCCGGCCATTTCACGCTGGAGGCCAAGTAAGGCCCGCAGGCAGTGGATCGCGGCGCGAGATGAACATCGATGTGGACTGCCACGGCGCGAGGCTTACAGGCCCAGCGGTGGGGCTAGCAACCGCCTACCACGATGGTAGCGATAGCTTTTCGCAATTTGCCTAAATGCCTAAGTCGAGCCGCTATCGGCGCTAGCGGCCATTTAGTCGCGCCAGCATGGGCATTCCCACAAAGTTCTCCGAGCGCACTATCCCACCGAAGTTGCCTGGCAATCCTGCCGATTGATAGGGCTGGGTAGTCCGATTATGCCGTCATGGGTCAGCTGGACACTTGCGGCATACGCGGAGGCTTGGGTTGTCTGCGGCAGTTGGCTTGCTTGGCAATTGCCTGGTCAGCCAAGCGAAGGGCGAGTGGCACGGCGCAGCGCGGAGCAGCGGGCAACAACCAGAAGCTGCCTCCCCCGTCTACCCAGCCCACCACAGCGCTGGTTTTGGCGCGCCGGCTGCGAGAAAACAGCCGTAGAAGGGTGTCTGGAGAATCCTGTGTGTGCCCCTTGAACAAGGGGTTGACGGGCCAGCGAACACATCAGCGAAAAAAAGTGCGTTGCCTTCGTGGAAAACGGGGCAGTATTCGCAAGGTGGCCTGTTCAAACAGTTTGCGCACTACAGACCGATGTTGACTCACTTCGGAAGCTGGCTATAATTCACCCAGCACGGCAATTTCGGCAATCTCGGCAGAGATGGGCGAAGTGAGCCTTTGCATCAAGGTCGGAAAGTGCTCGATTTACGGTTGAGACGGATTTTACGGGAGACTTTCCGGCGCCCGCAACATGGACGACTTGGAACCTGGACGGTTCGTGCGGCGCGAATCGTGGTGGTTCCTGCTGACTAGCCATCGGCTAGGGAGAGGGTGGTTAGCAGAACATGAAAACGGTATTCACCACTGGCGAAGCGGCCAAGATTTGCAAGGTCAGTCAGCAAACCATCATCCGCTGCTTTGATTCGGGGCAACTCAAGGGCTTTCGGGTTCCCGGCAGCCGGTTCCGCCGGATCCCGCGCGACCAGCTCTACGCGTTCATGCGCGACAACGGCATCCCCACCGATGCCTTGGATAGTGGTCGGCGGAAAGTGCTGATCGTGGACGACGATCAAGAGCTCGTCGAACTGATGGCCGACGTCTTGGAACGGGACGGGCGGTTCGAAATCAAGACCGTCAACAACGGCTTCGATGCCGGCATGATGGTCAAGGAATACCACCCGGACCTGATTGTGCTCGACGTGATGCTGCCGGACATCAATGGCCGCGAAGTGTGCCAGCGTGTCCGCAGCGAGAAGTCGATGGACGACATCCGGATCATCTGCATCTCTGGGATGGTCGAAGACGACAAGATCGAAGAGCTCAAGGACGCTGGAGCCAACGACTTTCTGAACAAGCCGTTCGAGGTCGAAAAGCTCCTCGAACGCATTTGCACCCTGCTCGACATGGAAAGCTCGCCCATCAAGTAAGACGCGCGGCCTACGTGGGCTGCCGCTTTACGATGAGCATGTTTCCTTGCCAGACAGGTAATGGTTATTCCGCGCGCCGACGGCCATGCGTTGTGGGCACGAGCGCGAGCGTACGTTAAGTAGCGGCCGGGCGCTGATTCAGCACCGGCCGTTTCTTTGCGTTCATCCCACTTCGTTCAGCAGCGTTCTAGCGTGCCCCACAGTAAGCATTCTGCGATCGCGCGGCTGTTGCCGGCGGATGTCGCCGGCGGTGCGATGCTGCCCTGCCTGCCAGCCAGCGAGCTCGCGCTGTTGGCCGCCCAGGCATCTGGCGATTCAGAGCCGTTGGTGGCCGTGTTGGCCACCGATCCGGCGCTCACGCTGTGGACGCTCATTCTCGCGCGCGATGCGAAACACATGCTCGTGACCGTGGCTGACTGCGCGGCCTGGTTGGCCTCGCCTGCTGGTGCCGAGCAGTGTCGTAAAGCAGTCGCGGCTTCTGACATGGCCGGCGCGACAATCGGCCGTAAGCAAGTAAAACGCTGGCGG
>Ga0182737_1002991_pt1 | contig 12984 bp, 9 predicted proteins | sample eDN5th30CBELigOP_FD_128878 | JGI IMG/M metagenome (GOLD analysis project Ga0182737, IMG submission 128878) | Enriched Organic Plus compost microbial communities from Emeryville, California, USA - eDNA 5th pass 30_C BE-Lig OP (version 2) (version 2) ... | reverse complement strand
TCGATGATTTCAGCAATGTGATGGTCAGTATGGGTTAGGCTGGCGACGTGCGTTACCTGAGGAATGCCTATCCGCTTAAGCTCTTGAGAAAGCGGCTTGCGGTGGTCAATGACATGATGCGCGCCCAGTTCCTTCACCCACGACTGGGTCTCTTCGCGAGAGGCCGTGCCAATGACGGTGGCACTAGTCAGTTTGCACGCCAGTTGAGTCAGAATGGAGCCCACGCCGCCTGCTGCCCCGATGATCAAAAGGCTTTGATTCTGGCTGCCTTCATCTCTGGCGACTTCAAGACGGTCAAACAAAAGCTCCCAGGCGGTGATGGTGGTCAGCGGCAGGGCGGCTGCCTGGGCAAAATCCAGCGATTCCGGTTTCTTGCCGACAATGCGCTCATCCACCAGGTGCAGCTCTGAGTTGGTGCCAGGCCGGGCGATGCTGCCCGCATACCAGACTTCATCCCCAGGTTTGAAGAGGGTGACATCATCGCCCACCTCCATCACAATACCCGCAGCATCGTAGCCAAGGACGGCCACTTCACCTTCAGGCGGCTGCGCGCGTTTGCGCTGTTTTGCATCTACAGGGTTTACTGACACCGCTTTCACCTGCACCAGAAGATCGCGGCCTGCGGGTTTTGGATCAGGTAGCGTGACATCCAGCAGGACATCAGGGTCAGTGACGGGCAGTGAGCGGCGGTATCCGACGGCTTTCATGATAAAGAGTGTTGAAGCGTATGAGTTTGGTCAACAGAAGCCATACGCTTGCAGGCTATCCTGGGTTTACATGATGCGGTCCTTTAACGTCTCGCCTTGGACATAGCGTCGGAAGTTGTTCAGAAAATGGCGCACCAGGGTTACAGACTCGTCGCGATGCCCCCCGGCTGTGTGTGGGGTGATGAAGCAGTTGTCCAGTGTCCACAGCGGATGCTCGTCTGGTAGTGGTTCAGGATCGGTCACGTCCAGCCAGGCGGCTTCCAGATGTCCGGCTTTCAGCGTTTCATACAGAGCTTGCTGATCCACGGTGGTGCCGCGACCAATGTTGTGAAACACCGAACCGGGCTTGAACTGAGCGAAACGCGCTGCGTTAAAATAGTGCAGTGACTCTTTGTTGTCGGGCAGAATGTTGATCACATGATCGGCCTTTGGCAGTTCATTTGCCACTTCATCAAGGGGGATGGTCCTTACCCCTTCATCGCCGCGTGGTGTGCGGCGAACCGCGATCACTTCAACATCGAAAGGCTTGAGCAATTCAACCACACGCGCGGCGATGGAGCCGTAACCCAGGATTAAGACCTTTTGCCCGCCGCCAAGAATGGCGGATTCCTGGCGCAATACATTCCATTCTGGAGAGCCGTTGGGCACGCGAAGAGGCAGGCCCTGAGGCAGTTTACGGGCTTGAGCCAGCATGAAGGCCAGTACATGCTGGGCGCAGGCTTCGGCATAAACAGAAGAACTGTTGGTGACAATGATTCCGCTGGCAGCGACGTGAGCCCTAAATTCCGGCGTGTCATAGCGGGTGTAGCCAGCCGTGCTGATGTGAACCCAACGCAGTTTTTCAGACTCATAGATGCTCTGCACATCGGGCTGCCCAAAGGCAATGTCAGCCAGGGGAAACGAAGGGTCGGCATCTGCCTTGGCAAGTACGGAGGTGACAGGTTTGGCCGGAACAATGATCTCATGAGGCGCGACGCCTTCCTTCAACAGGTCCATCACAGCCGGGGCGAGGCGGGTATCAGCAAATATTTTCAGTGCGCTCATAGATTATTTTACCTTAAAGAGATTTGAAACGGATCAAGTGTGGCTCACATAAACTACGTAGGAACCCGCCTTTCCGCCAGTCGGGTCATACGATGATGGTGGAAACTTCATCCTCGCCATAGAGGCGGCCAATGTCGTAAACCTGTAAGGCACCTTGTCCAATCATTCGTTTTCGGGCTGTTTCTTTCGTCATGCGCCGCTTCCTGTTGAGCTTTTGTTTCCTGCTTCTGTCCATTCAGGGGAAGGGCTTTACGCAGGAATATGCAGAACTGGATGAAGCGCCCCATCACTACTGGGAGGCCCAACCGCAAGACCGCTTCACCAGACTGGCAGATGAACTCGAATCCGGTCGCCGACAGTTACCTAAAGGTGATGATCTTACTGTGCTGAGGGGGTTGCTGGAGGCGCTGGACATCCCCGTTTCCTCCCAGCGACTGGTCTTCTCCGCCACCAGTCTGCAAAGCGGCCTGATCCATGCCAGAAACCCACGGGCCATCTATTTTAATGAGGACACCTCCGTAGGGTATGTGCCAGGCGGCAGGCTTGAAATTCTCTCTATTGATCCACAGCTTGGCGCTATCTTCTACATTTTTGACCTGCCGAAAGACAGCCATCTGCCCTTCATTGACCGCAGCACCCGCTGTATGAACTGCCATCAGGGAGAGCGCATGAATTTCATTCCCGGACATGCCCTGGAGTCAGCAATTCCCAGCATGACCGGCGGAACCTTGGAAGCGTTTCGGCGACGCCAGTTCGGGCACGGCGTGCCTTTGCAAGATCGTCTGGGCGGCTGGCATGTGACCGGAGAGGGCAGCATCAAAAAACACCATGGCAATGTGGTCGGCAAACTATCCCCTCAAGGCCTGCAAACCACCTTTTACAAGCCCGGCGAACTGTTTAGCTGGTCGCGATACCCCGTGGAAACCAGCGATATGCTGGCCCATTTGCTTCATGAGCACCAGGCCGGGTTCATCAACATGGTGCTGGAGGGAACCTACCGCGCCCGCTATGCCTTGCATCAGAGCGGAGGTCAGCTCAGTCAGGGACAGCGGCAGATGCTTGATGCTCACGCTGCCAGACTGGTGCGTTATGTATTGTTTGCAGACGAAGTGCCGCTCCCCGCAGGCGGCATCCCAGGTGATCCAAGCTATAAAAAAGCATTTCAGTCGCATCAGCGGCACGCTTTGCCCAGCGGCGCTTCGCTGCGTGATCTGGATCTAAATTCACGCCTGCTGCGCTACCGCTGCAGCTATATGATCCACACCCCCATGTGGGACGCCATGCCGGAGCCGCTTTTGCAGCGGGTGCATGAGCATTTGAAACAGGCGCTGGATGAAAAACATCCCTCCGCAGAATACGCTTATCTAGGAACTGAGGAAAAGCGCGTCATCCGCGCCATTCTGACCCAGAGCAAAGGCATCCAGTTTGAGTAGATTCCTGGTCTGAAGACTTCAGGCGTGACCAATTGAGCATCATCGTGCTAAAATTGTTTCGCTTCGAACGTATTCCTCATCTCCCTGGGATACTTTCTACCCACTTCAGCGCCATGGAATCACCTGCCATACGTCATGCCTGCTGCACCCTTGCAGCCATTGCCACCTCCCTGCTGACAGGTGGGGGCGCTTACCTTGAAGCCGCCAGTTCCGCTGACCCGGCCACCAGTGGCAAGGTGCAGTTTAATCGCGATATCCGCCCGATACTGGCAGATGCCTGCTTCCATTGCCATGGGCCGGACTCAGGTACGCGCAAGGCAGATTTACGCCTAGATACAGAAGCCGGCTTTTTTGCTGACAATGGCGGCAGCGGTCCAACCATCGCCAAGGGCAAAAAAGCCGAAGACAGCCCGCTGTACCAACGCATCGTGAGCGATGATCCCGATGAGATCATGCCCCCGCCGTCTTCACACAAGCTGCTGACCCCGGAGCAGAAGGACCTGGTAAAGCGCTGGATCGACCAGGGCGCAGAATGGCAGCCGCACTGGAGCTTTATGGCGCCATCACGCCCTGAACTGCCTGCTGTTAAAAACAGCGGCTGGGTGCGTAATGCCATTGACCAGTTCGTCCTGGCCAGCCTTGAAGGCAAAGGGCTAAGTCCGGCTCCTGAAGCAGACAAACAAGTGCTGGCGCGTCGTGTGTCGCTTGATCTGACAGGCCTGCCACCTTCGCCTGCCTTAGTGGATAGCTTTGTGAAAGACAACTCTGCTGATGCCTTTGAAAAACTGGTGGACCATCTGCTGGATCAGCCAGCCTATGGCGAGCATCGCGCCCGTTACTGGCTGGATGCCGCACGCTACGGCGACACCCACGGCTTGCATTTTGATAACTACCGGGAGATGTGGCCCTATCGTGACTGGGTGGTGCAGGCGTTCAACCGCAACCAGCCCTTTGATCAGTTCACGCTCGAACAGGTTGCCGGCGATCTGTTGCCCACCCCGAACAACGACCAGCTCATTGCTACAGGTTTTCAGCGCTGCAACATCACCACTAATGAAGGCGGCACTATTGACCAGGAAACCCTGGCCAACTATGCCGCTGATCGCGTGCAGACCCTCGGTTGGGTTTTCATGGGGCTGACGGTGAATTGTGCGCAGTGCCACGATCACAAGTTCGATCCTATCAGCATCAAGGATTATTACGCCCTCACAGCCTTCTTCCGCAATACCACGCAGGCAGCCAAAGATGGCAACAAAAAAGACCCAGGCCCCATCCTGGTGCTTCCCGTAGCCGAGGACAAAAAACGCTGGGACGCCCTGCCCGCTGAGATCGCGGCCACTTCAACAAAGATCGAGCAGCGTCGCAAAGACGCCATGCCGGAGTTCCAGCAATGGGTGAAAGCCACAACACCCGACAACTTTGACAAATCGCTCAGCGAGGAAGGACTTGTGGCACACGTGCCATTGAACGAAGGGGCTGGCAATGAAGTGACCGCCATCTGCGGCCCCCCGGCCAAAATCAAAGCCACCGGTGAGGTCTCATGGAGCCCACAGGGCAAGCTTGGCCCCGCCCCCATCATCAAAACGAACAGCACTTTTGACCTCGGCGCCGTGGGCGATTTTGAAGCCACGGATCGCTTCAGTTATGGCGCATGGGTAAAGGCAGGCCGCGACGGCCTTTCCGCAGGCATCCTTGCACGCATGGATGAACGCAACGGTTATCGTGGCTGGGATTTGTGGCAGCAGGACCGCAATGTCGCCGTGCATATCATCAGCCACTGGTCTGATGACGCACTAAAGGTGGCTACTAAGAAGCCCGTGCTGAAGCCCCAGCAGTGGCAGCATCTTTTTGTCACTTATGATGGCTCAGGCAAACCTGCAGGCATCAAAATTTATGTGGATGGTGTGGAGCAGCCCCTGGCGACCTCTTCCGCCACATTAAAAGCGGGCAGTTCCATCCGCACCACCACACCCACTCGCATCGGTCAGCGCAGCCACGTTTCGGTGTTTGACAGCGGTTCCGTGCAGGATGTGCGCATCTATTCGCGCCAGCTTTCTGCCGCTGAAGTGAAGCAAATTGCCAGTCATAGCAGCTTGCGTGCAGCGCTTGCCGCCAATGATCAGCGTACGCCAGAGCAGCAACGCGCCTTGTACGAGCATTACCTTCACACCCACGACACACAGTTCCCAACCTTGCAGGCGCAGTCCGCAAAGCTGACCGCCGAACAGACAGCCATCCGGCAACGCAGCCCCCTCACTCATATCCAGGAGGAAGTGCCCAACACCCAGGCCATGGCAAACATTCTCATGCGGGGACAATATGACGCCGTGGGAGATCAGGTGGAGGCGGCTGTCCCCGCTGCCATGCCTGCCCTGCCGAAAGATGCGCCCAAGAACCGCCTGGGGCTGGCGCAGTGGCTCGTGGCGGATAACAATCCGCTGACCGCCCGTGTCACTGTAAACCGCTTCTGGCAGGAGCTGTTTGGACGCGGTATCGTTTACACCTCAGAAGATTTCGGCATCATGGGCAGCGAACCATCACATCCCGAACTGCTGGACTGGTTGTCGGTTGAGTTTCGTGAAAGCGGCTGGGATGTGAAGCAGCTTTACAAGCTGATCGTCACCAGCTCCACCTATCGTCAGGCAGCGTTAACCACGTCTGAAAAGCTGGAAAAGGACCGTGACAACGCCTTCCTCAGCCGCGGCCCTCGTTTCCGTATGGATGCTGAAATGGTGCGTGACTATGCCCTGGCAGCCAGCGGCCTGCTTTCACCAAAGATGGGAGGTCCGGGAACCAAACCCTATCAACCGGAAGGCATCTGGGATGTGGTCGGCCTGCCTGGCGGTGACACACGCAATTATGTGCAGGACAAAGGTGAGAACCTGTACCGCCGCACCATTTATAACTTCTGGAAGCGCATGGCCCCACCGCCCAGCCTGGACACCTTTAATGCGCCCAGCCGCGAAGTCAGTTGTGTTCGCCGGGAACGGACTAACACACCCCTGCAGGCACTGGTAACCATGAACGATCCACAATTCCTGGAAGCCGCCCGTCATCTTGCTGTTGATGCTCTCTGGGAATCCAAAGGGGATGATTACATCATGCTCAGCACCGTTGCCCAACGCGTCCTCTGCCGACCTTTGACCGCTCAGGAAACCAGCATCCTGGAAGCCAGTCACGCTGATCTGCTAAAGCATTATCAGGAAAACCCTGAAGACGCCAAAGCCCTGCTTCAAACGGGTGACTCCCCGCCTGATGCTAATCTGAATGCCGCCAGCGTCGCCGCCTGGACCATGGTGTGCAGTCAGCTATTTAATCTGGATGAAGTGCTGAACAAATAATGGCTGATCTATCCGACTGACAGAATGAAAATTCTGTGAATGATGGGCGGGAGATTTATCCCGCTATCATGATTCGATTCCTTTTATCTTCACTGGTCATCGGCCTGACTTTGTCAGGCTGCGTCACACATGTTGGCAGGAAGGACACGACGTTCCAGACCTCAACCATTGATGCGTTGATTGCTGGTGTGTATGATGGGGATTACTCTTGTCGTGATCTGCTGAAGCATGGCAATCTCGGCATCGGCACCTTTGATGCTCTGGATGGTGAAATGCTTGTGGTGGACGGTCAGCTCTTCCAGGTGAAATCGGATGGCCGGGTTTACAAGCCTTCAAGATCCATCCACACACCGTTTGCCACCGTCTGTCATTTCAGGCCGGAATCCCGTATGAGCCTTCAGAAAGGGACGACCTTTGCCGGGTTTGAGAAACTGGTGGATCAACACGCCCCCAATCAGAACCTGTTTTATGCCATCAAGATTAAAGGTCGGTTTAAAACCATGCACACACGCAGTGTGCCCAGGCAGACCAAACCTTATCCACCCCTGAATGTGGTCACGGCAACCCAGCCTGAGTTTCATTTCTCCGAGGTCAGCGGCATCATTGTTGGATTTCGCTGTCCTGCGTATGTGAAAGGGGTGAATGTGCCCGGGTATCATCTGCATTTCATGGATGATGCACAGACACGCGGCGGGCATATCCTCAACTTTGAAGTGCTGGACGCCGAAGTGGAAATTGATGAACTAACCGAATATCATCTGCGCCTGCCTTCCAGCGTACAAGGCTTTGCGGAAGCAGATCTGACCAAGGATCGCAGCCGTGAACTTAAAGCCGTGGAGAAAGGCAATTAGAGCATTCGATGAAAAGGCTCTAACCCGGAGGCTGGGGCCAGGCTTTATAAGGGAACTGAGCCAGCCTGGAATTAAAATAGCGCGAATCAAGCGACACCTCTTCTCCCAACCACGGCGGTCGCGAAAAAGGCTCATCCACGCTGCTTAACTCGATCTCGGCCACGATCAGCCCCTCATTGTCACCGTGAAACTCATCCACCTCCCAGCAGTGACCTTCATGATGCACCAGATAGCGCGTCTTTATAACCGGTGAAGGCAGGCACATCGCCAGCAGCCCCTCTGCATCCGCAACAGGGATCGGATATTCAAATTCATCGCGCGCTATCCCCTCACGCCTGCCCTTGATCGTGATAAAGGCCGCATCACCCGCAATGCGGATTCGCACCGTACGGTCGGGTTCGCGATTCAGATAACCCTGCTTCAGTGCGGTACCTGCACTGCCGTCCCGCCATGCCTCAGAAGTGACCAGGAACTTACGCTCAATCTCCGTGCCCATCGCTTAGCTTCACCACGATCATGGAATGTGCAAGCGACAGAACAACACTCACCACCGTTGAACGCATCACCCGTCTTCCCACGGCCCGCACCTGGCCTCCGGCCATCAAAATCCTACGGTAGGGATGAGCTCCTGCTCGTCAGAAACTATGCCCATCTAAATACCTCCACGGCCTCTTTCCTTCCAGCGTAACCAATAAAGCCTCACCCATAAGTCCTATCAGTCCCAGCCGTAGCGCGGGCGAAGATGCCGCAGCCATCGGGAACCACCGGACAAGCACCACAAAAGCACAGCGCCCCGGAGGTGGCGCGAGTACCCTTCTCAACTCCCAAAACCTCCCCATAAACAAACCCCACCCTCACCGAAGCCAATCCCCATCCGTGTCTATCCGTGTTCATCTGTGGTTACCCAATCCCAATCTCAATCCCACCCCGCGCACCCCACTCCCAAATCCTGAAAATCCTGTGAATCCTGTCCACATTCATCCCACCACCCCACGGCACACATCTCGATCCCGATACCCGCCCCTCCCATTCTGTCATCTCATATCCCCCCCAATCACAGCGTCACCTGCTGGCTCCCCGCGGCGGTTCTATCCGCATTGGCGCTCCCTTCGAAAACAATTTTCTCAGGGGCGTCAGCGCCAACTTTGACGATGTAACTGCCCGGTTTGAAAACGCCCGGTTGGAAACGCGCACCAGCAACCCGACGGTGATAAACCGCATCACCAGTCGAAGCATCCAGCACTTGAACCACAGGATTCTTCAGGCTGGAGGGAAACTCCAACTCCGGCAGCCAAGCCGTCGGCTTGCGACTGTCATTGTCATCCATTTCAACGGTGATGGGCCAGCCAGGAAACTGCGCCTTGGAGCCATCCTTCACATCGGCAAAACGTGGCCAGCATTCAAAGGTGACCCGACGGTTTTTTTTGTTGAAGCGAACCAGCCCATACCCATCGGCACGTTGTTTTTCATCGCTAATGTCCGGCGGGTTTGCATACGCCATCATGGATATTTTGTTGCCCAGGCCATCCTTGAAATCACCAGTCCACGGCAGCGGACTGTCTGGCAGCGGATTTGGCCCCGGCTTCTCGTCTTCAGGATGCCACCAGCGACCATAAATGGTGTTCACCAAAGCTGGGCTGGTGAAAGCGTAGGGGGCATCTCCCCATTCATCAATGCCGTGTTTCACCACCACGGCAAGGTGCTGGTCGCCGCAAAGGTGGACAGCCTGACAGCGGCGGATTTCCTCGAGCGCCAGACGGCGGCCAGTTTGTGGCCATCCATTGCAGTCCAGGTCAGCCAGCAGGCGGTCTTCCTGTTTGCCATGCATGTGTACGGCCCCACAGAAGGCCGTCTGGGAGAGCACAGCCTTAAGTTCGGCCCCTTTCCAGTCTTCTCCCCAGCTTCGCAGAAACTTCATCTGCCTTTCACCGAGCAGTTGCAGGCCTGGCAGATCAATGGTCGCGGGATCATAAGAAGGATCATTGATATGGTCAGGACGTGGCCCCATTTGTGGGATTTTGCCCTCAGGCCCTGACTTGAACTTACGATCTTCCAGAATGGCAAAATCCACTCCACCCACTCGCAGCCGAGTGAAATAAACAGTAATGCCTTGCTCCACCGGCTGCGGATCAGGAGGATCAGGCAGGTGCCAGGACTGCTGGCGCTGCACCATGTTTACATATTCAGGCGGAAAGAAATAGCCGCCGTCAGCCCCGTCTTTGCGCAGCGACTTCTTACCATTCTCACCCCACAGGTTGGGGTGCCCTACATCGTGGTCATCAGGAATGCAAATGGTGGGCCTGTCCTTGATCACATCACGGAACTGCATGCCGAACTCGATCCAGCCCGCCGTGTGTTCTGTGTGGCGGTAGGTCTGATCCCCGGCAAAAAACAGCAGGTCTGGATCCTGGGCGATAAGGTTCTCAATGATTTCAGGGCGAAGTCCAGTCGTTCGGCTGGAATTGCACGACATGTTGGCGATGACAATTTCCTCCTTGTCTGTCGGATCGCGTCGGATAAGGCCTTCAAACTGGGCTTTTTCACCATGACGGACACGATACGGCACATTCTGGGACGCATCCCATCCCTCGATGCGGAAATGGGCGCTCCAGCCTGGGAATAGCACGGGTTCTTTGGCGGCCTCCTGCCATTTTCCATCGCGCTTAAACTCCAGGCGTACGTCCATAGGTTCATCCGGTTTCAACGGATAGAGCTGGGCGCTCAACTTCAACACGCCGGCATCGTGCGTGTACAAGGCAAACGCGATCACCTGGTCTCGCGCCACGTCCATGCTGGGTGGCGGCGTCTTGCCCTTCGCTGTCCTGGCCCACCAGTTGCCTGTAGCCAGAAAATCCAACGCTGGAAACTCTTCGCCAAAGGGTTTGGCCAGTTGCTGTGCAAATGCAGGCGCGCCAATAAGGCTGCCAGTGGTGAGAGCAAGGGTTCGGAGGTGTTCGCGTCGGGTTTGAGGCATGATGATGAGCGTGGAAAAATTAAATCGAGCCTTGCTCGCAACGATCAGTTTGTTCGAGTCTTTCGATTAATTGAAATCAATCCACATTTTGACTCGTTGATCTAAATCCTGTCTCGCTTCATCGTTTTACTCTCATGCGTCCCTATCAACGCCAGCTTCTTATTTTAGGCATGATTCTGTGTAGCCTGCTTGCTACGGGGCGCGCAACTACAGAAGCAGCGGTGCTTTATAACATTGCTTCCTTTGATGCGAATGATGCCTCCAGCAGTAGTTCAACAACGGTTAATTATGATGCCAGCCTTGTAAGCATCACCATGGCCTCTGGCATCACCGGTTCCAGCGCCGCAGATTTGCTTGCTTTGCAGAACATCAACCCTAATGCAGCGACTTCTTCTGCCTATCCACGCTTCAGAAATACCGATGCGGACACCGCTCAGTTGAACGGGACACTGGTCACTGACATAGACGGCTATTTCCAGTTCGGTATTGCTGCACAGGCAGGCCAGACATTGAATCTGCAATCCATCTCTCTGCAAGCCGCACAGGCTACGGCTGGCAATGCTGGTAGAGGTTTTAATGTACAGGTTTCGGTGGATGGCGGCGACTGGACCAGTTTCACAAGCCAGTCGCTCACCAACGGGCGAACCCTGGGATTGCAGGACTTATCCTACTCGCTTGCAGGCGCAGCCTATCAGGACATCCAGTCCATTGATTTCCGGTTCCAATCCACCACGGGGGCGGTTGAATACACCAATATCGCCATCAACGGCTCCTTGGTGCCGGAACCATCTCGGATGATTTTTTTAGCTCTGGCCTGCATGGGGATGTGCTTTTCTCGTAGAAAAAGAGTCGCCCCATAAGATATAAGTACCGCATGGCCTACCTGAACAGTCGCCCAAGAGCCCCCAAGGTCTGTCCCGTTTGCGGGGAGGATGTTCCGCCAAAAGCGCTGGCCTGTCCCGAATGTGGCGCGGATCATAACACCGGCTGGAAAGAGGATGCAGGCATCTATGACGGTGTGGATCTTGGGGAGGATGAATTCGACTACGAAGAGTTCACCAGGCGCGAATTCGGCTCGGGTTCGCTGCCAAAGGACATCAAGCCTCTCTGGTGGATTGTTGCCGTATTGCTGCTGGCGGCCTTTATCTTGATGGCGATCCGGGGCGGCTGACCCGCCTCCAGGCTCTTCCCTTCCATCTGTTTAACCAGGAAAAATGCCGGACTGATAGATGGACAGTCACACCCGGCTTGACGAGGCGGCTTGCGGGTCGTTCACTTCACCTCCCATGTCATCTCCCTCCGCTGTTGGTTTTAAAGAATGGTCGTATGTGTGTGAAGCGCTCGGGCAGGGCGTGCAAACATTGATCTTGCGCAAGGGCGGCATTCATGAAGGAAAAAAAGGGTTCCAGTTTTCCCACGAGGCTTTCTGGCTATTCCCCACCGGTTTCCACACTCAGGGAGAGCAACTCACCTGGATGCCTGGCAATGCAGAAACCGTGGCTGTGCCACAGGATGAAGAACGCAGCGCCGTGGACATTCATTACTTTACCCGTATGCACGGTTTGTGGCGGGTGACAGACTGGAATAAAGTCGCCGCCCTGGCTCCGTTTCACGTTTGGAAGGAGGAGGTGGTCCGCGAGCGCTTCGCCTGGAATGAGGATAGCTGCCTGCACATCGCTCTGGTGAGAGTGAGCGCTTTGCCTGCTATCTGGCAGTTCCCCTATCAGCGGGGTTATGGCGGTTGCCGTTCCTGGGTAAACCTGCCTGAAGCTGGCGCTGAACTGGAAGCGCAATTAAAACCGGTGCTGACTGAAGAATCATGGCAGCAACAGGCAGGCGCGATCCGTGGCATCCTCGATTCCTAATCCTGAAATGAGCGTATCTGTTGATGAATCTTTACGCAGTTGGGTTGAGGTGGATCTCGACGCTCTGCGCCATAATGCTGGCGTTGCTGCGCAGAAGGGTGGCGGCAGGCTGATGGCCATTGTCAAAGCCAATGCGTATGGACATGGTGTGGCGCAGGTGGCTAGAGCTTTGGCGGATCAAGTGGCCATGTTTGGCGTGGCCAGTTTGCCGGAGGCGGAGGAGCTGCGTTCTTCAGGCGTGAATACTCCGGTCTGTCTGCTTGGCGCCTGCCTTGAAGCTGAGTATGAACAGGCCATCAAGGACGGTTTCGGCATCACCGTCAACTCGCTGGTACAGGCGCGGAAGATTAGCACACTGGCCAGCCAGCTCGGGTTGCTGGCTCACGTACACGCCGTGGTGGATACCGGAATGGGAAGGCTGGGCTTTTTGGAATCAGAATGGACCGCAGAAACCATCAGGGAACTGGTGAGCCTGCCAGCCCTGTATTGGGAGGGGATGGCCTCACACCTGCCAGTGGCGGATGAGGATGCAGACTTTACCCAGATGCAGATCCGCCGCTTCGCTCCCATGGTGAATCTCGCGCAGCAGCATGGCTTAAGCCCGGCGTGGGTGCACCTGGCGAACAGCGCCGGACTGCTGGGTTTTACGGAACCCCAGCAGTTCTGCAATCTCACCCGCCCCGGTCTGGTATTGTACGGGGTTTCCCCGCTGCCTGATTTGCAACCTCTGCTACGCAACACCCTTACCTGGAAGACCCGCATCACCTTG
>Ga0182737_1002990_pt1 | contig 12985 bp, 11 predicted proteins | sample eDN5th30CBELigOP_FD_128878 | JGI IMG/M metagenome (GOLD analysis project Ga0182737, IMG submission 128878) | Enriched Organic Plus compost microbial communities from Emeryville, California, USA - eDNA 5th pass 30_C BE-Lig OP (version 2) (version 2) ... | reverse complement strand
GTCCGCCTCGAAGATGGTCACCGGCAGCCCCGCCGTGGCTGTCGACTCGGCGATACCCGAACCCATGAAACCGCCACCGACCACGGCGACGTTGCTGATCGATTCACTCATGACCCCACCTTGGGCAGGTTGAGACGCCCGTAGAGGTTCCTCGCGTTCTCGTGCATTACCTTGGCGGTCAGGTCCATCGGCATCCGCGCCCATGCTGCGACCGGGTCGTCCGCGTCCCAATGGGGGTAGTCGCATGCGAACAGCAAGGTCTCCTCGGCGTTGATCATCTCGAGGATGGCCAGGAGGTGGCTCCGGTTGTCCGGTTCGTACAACGGCTGGCTGGTGACCCGAAGGTGTTCGAGGATCACCTCGCTCGGAAGGCGGTCGAGCCAGGGAACCTCCTCCCTCAGCCCGCGCCAGTTCTTGTCCAACCTCCACATGAGGTCGGGAAGCCACGCGAATCCGCCCTCGACGATCGCGACCTTGAGGCCGGGGAACCGTTGGAAGACGCCTTCGCAGATCAGGCTGGTCACGTGGGCCTGGTAGACCCCTCCGAGCCGGGAGTGCCACTCGATGTAGTAGGAGGGCGAATCGACCGCGACCAGCGTGCCGTTGACCCCGGCGGCCTCGCCGCCGGGGTGGAACGCGACGGGCAACCCGTGGCGTTCGGCCGCCTCGTAGACGGGGTAGAAATGGCGCTTGCCGGCGGCGATCGGCATGTTGGGCATGAACACCTGCACCATGCGCTCGTCGTCCGCCCATCTCTCGATCTCCTCGGCCGCCTTCAGGGGATCCCGCGGACCGACCAGGATGGACCCCTTGAACCGGTCGTCGAAGTCCAACCAAACCTCCGCCATCCACTCGTTGTACGCGGATGCGATCGCGGCAGCGAGATCGGCGTCGGCGAGTCCGCTGAGCCCGAGCACGTGGCCGCCGATCAGGATCGAGGCTCCCAGGTCGAACCGGTCGAGCAACTCCTCGACGACGGTTGCCGGGTCCGAGGCCGGCGGGGCACCCTCCACCCGGACCGCGTCGAGGCGCATGCTGCCGCCGGGGTTGGTGTAGGTCGTGAACGGCAGGCGGAACTCGGCTCCCGGGAGCCCCTTCGCCCATCCTTCCGACCCCACGTTTACCCGACGGCGCCACGAGGCGCCGAGATCGCGGACAACAACCTGCCTCCCGGCACGCCGATCTCCCCGGAGAAGGAGATGCTGGCCGAGTTCGGGGTCGCCCGGGGCACCCTGCGGGAGGCGCTCCGCTTCCTCGAGATCCACGGCGTGATCACCATCAAGACCGGGCCCGGAGGAGGACCGATGGTCGCTCGCCCCGGCTCCCGTCATCTCGGGGGGATCATCGCCATGATGATGCAGCTCGAGCATGCGTCGTTCGAGTCGGTCTTGGAGGCACGCGCGACGATCGAGCCGACCCTCGCACGGAGCGCCGCGGAACAGATCTCGGACGGCGCCGCCAACGACCTATACGAGTCGATCCAGCGCATGCGGGACAACATCGAGGACGGCGACTTCTTCCTCGCCGAGAACGAGCGCTTCCACGCGGCGGTCTCGACCGCGTCCGGCAACGACCTCCTGGCGATGGTCATCGGCTCCCTCAGCTGGATCTGCGACGCGTCTCCGCTCGGCGTCGAGTATCCGCCGGAATCGCGGGAGGCAGTCATCGAGATGCACACGAAGATCGCCGACGCGATCGCCGCCCACAATCCCGACGCCGCCGAGCGGGAGATGGCTCTGCACATCGAGAGCTTCGAGATCTACCTCGCCAAGAGGTACCCACAGGTGATCGGTGACCCGATCCGGTGGGATCAGCTCGAACCCTAGCCCGCGACCTAGAACGCCTGGCTCGTCGGCCGTACGAGTATCTCGTTCATCGAGACCTCCCGGGGTAGGGTCACCGCGAAGCGGATGATCTCGGCGATGTGATCCGGGTAGATCGCGTGTTCTTCGTACCTCGCCTCGACCGCCGTCTTGGTCTCCGGGTCGGTGATGTGGCCGGTCAGCTCGGTGCTGACCGCTCCGGGTTCGATCACGATCACCCGGACCTCGGGGAGGAGCTCCTGGCGCAGGCCCTCCGACCAGCCCCCCATGCCCCACTTGGTGGCGGCGTAGACGGCGTTTCCCGGTCGGGCCGTGCGTCCGGCGACGGAGGACACGTTGATCAGGTCCCCTCCCCCGTCCCTCAGCGAGTCGAGGAAGACCTCGGTGGTGGTCATCGCTCCGAGCAGGTTCGTCTCGACCATCCGGCGCATCTCCGAGCGCTGCTCCGAACCGAACGGCGCCAGCAGCATGACCCCGGCGTTGTTCACCAGGACGTCGACCCGGCCGAGCCGCTCGGAGACTGTATTCTCGGCGCGGACGATGCTCTCGCGGTCGGTGACGTCCGCCTCGATCGCGACTGACCCACCACCGAGTTCGTCGGCGAGGCGCCGGATCCGGTCGACTCGCCGGGCGAGCAGCGCGACCCGGTAGCCCTCCTCGGCCAATTCCCTGGCAGTCGCCTCGCCGATGCCCGACGAAGCGCCCGTGATCACCGCCACCGGGCCGGCTTCTTCCCGCTCGACCCTCAAGACGAGACCGCGACTTCCTCGTCGACCCACTCGTCCCAAACGTCGTCGTTGTTCTCCCCGACCCGGGGCGAGCGCCCGAGCGGGGCGAGCTCGCGGCCCGGAAGCTTCACCGGGAAGCCGAGCGCTTCGAGCTCGATCCCGTTGCCGAGCTCGACCTTCTCGATCAGACCGAGATGCGCGACCTGCTCGTCGGCGAGTACCTCGGCGAAGTTCTTGATGAGCGAACAGGGCACCCCGCGGGACTCCAGCTTCTCCATCCACTCCGACCTGGTGCGCTTCGCGAACTCCGCGTTCAGGATCTCGGCCAGCTCGACCTGGTTGCGGGCGCGCAGCACCTGGTCCTCGAAGCGGGGATCGTCAACCAGGTCGACCCGGTCGATCTCCTCGCACACGGCGCGCCAGAGCGACTGCGTCCCGGCCGCGACGACGAAGTCGCCGTCGGAGGCGCGGTAGGCCTGGTACGGGGCGTTGCGGGGATGGGCCGAGCCCAGCCGACCGGCCGGGACCCCGGTGCCGAAGTACTCGCTGGTCTGGAGGGCCGCGATGCCGAGGATCGAACCGAGCATCGAGCAGTCGATGTACGCGCCGCCGCCCTCGTGCAGCGCGGCCATGATCGTGAACGCCGCGTAGAGGCCGGCGCAGAAGTCCCCGACCGGCACGCCCACCTTGACGGGCTCGCCGTCCGGCTCCCCGGTGCAGCTCATGAGGCCGCTGGCCGCCTGCACCGTCACGTCGAAGGCGCCCCGCGACGCCTGCGGCCCGGTCTGGCCGAAGCCCGAGATGGAGCAGAACACCACGTCGGGGTTGAGCTTGGAGACGATCTCGTAGCCCAGCCCGATCCGGTCCATCACGCCGGGGCGGAAGTTCTCGACGATCACGTCGGCGGTCGCGCAGAGCCGCTTCACCTTCTCCAGGTCCGCGTCATCCTTCAGATCCGCCGCGAAGCTGCGCTTGCCGCGGTTCAGCGACGCGAAGTTGGCGCTGTACTCCTCCCCGTCCTCGTTCTCCAGGATCGGCGGCCAGCCCCGCATCTGGTCGCCCGTCCCCGAACGCTCGATCTTGACCACGTCGGCGCCGAGGTCCGCGAAGAGCGACCCCGCGAACGGGCCGGCCGCGATCTGGGTGAACTCCAGGACCCGGATCCCGGCCAGGGGGCCGGCGGAGTTCGATCTGCGCTCTCGAGGTACTTCTTCCATCCGGTTCAGCCTTTCTCAGCCGTGGGTTGTTCGGTCTTGCCGGCACGCAGACGCAGCCGCCGGCCCAGCGGGGCCAGGACGTCGTCGATCTCGCGGTCGCCGAGGAGGCCGCCCGGGCGGCGGACCATGATCGCGATGACGATCGTGCCGAGTATCAGGGGGGTGAGCGATCCGACCTCGGTCTCGACGGATCCGATCGAGATCTGGCCGTTGAACTGGCGCATGATCTCGTTGATCGCGGTGACCAGCAGAGCCCCGACGAAGGCGCCGGACGTCCCGCGCCCGCCGATGATGACCATGGTCACCACGACGAAGGTCAGCTGGAGCGAGAACGAGGCCGGGCTGATCGCGGTGACGTAGTGCGCGTAGAGCGAGCCCCCCGCCGCGACGATCGCGATGCTGAGCACCCAGGCGTAGAGACGGTACCGGCGCACCGGCACCCCGCTCCCGGCCGCGCTCAGCTGGTCCTCCCGGCTCGCCCTGAGCAACAACCCGACCCGGGAGTCCTGGAACACCCTCGCGACCGCGATGGCCGCGACCGCGAACAGGATCGCCATCCCGACGGTCGTCTCCTTCGGGATCCCGTAGAAGGTCTGGTTGCCGCGGGTGACGTCCGGGAGGTTGATGATCGCGATGCCGACGATCACCAGCAGCGCGTAGGTGGAGATGGTCGCCGACGTGCCCGAAAGGCGGACTATCGCGAACCCGACCAGGCACCCCACGAAGCAGGTGAAGAGGACCGCGAGCACCGTCGCCGGCAGGAAGCTGAGGTCGGCGTCCCGGAGGAAGCCCGGCGCGTCCGGTATCGAAGACTTCTTGAGGACGGACGGCGTCGTCAGCAACGCCGCCGCGTAGGCGCCGATGCCCATGAACGCGATGTGCCCGAACGAGACCACGCCCGTCGTGCCCATGAACGTCTGCAGCCCGATCGCCGCGACCAGGTTGATCGCGAACAGGACGAACACCCGCTCGGTGGTGGCGCTGGCGCCGCCATACGTCAACCCGACGATCACGACCACCGCCCCGAGGATCGCGATCCCGGCGAGGGTCCTGAGATGGCGCCCGCCGCGCGTCTCTGCGTTCATACCTCCCGGCCCACCTTTCCGAATAGCCCCTCGGGGCGGATCAGCAAAACGACGATGATCGCCACGAACACGAGCCCATCGGAGAGCCCGAGCATCCCGTCGGGAAGGACGTTGCGCAGGAGGATCTCCAGGATGCCGAGGCCCAGGCCGGCGACCACGGCGCCGCCGAGGCTCCCGAGACCGCCCAGCACCGCGGCGATGAAGCCCTTCATCAGCGGCTCGAACCCCGAGCTGGGGGTCACCGTGCCCGAGTTCGAGAACCACATGATCCCCGCCAGCCCGGCCAGGGCGCCCGAGATCGCGAAGGCGGCGACGATCACCTTGCGGGGATCGACCCCGAGCAGCCGGGCGACGTCGCGGTCCTCGGCCGAGGCTCGGAGCGCCAGCCCCACGACGCTCTGCTTGAGGAAGCGCACCAGCGCGATCAGGACCGCGAAGGTGACGACGCAGGTCGCGACGTCGCGCCAGGCGACGTTCACACCGCCCAGCGTGAACGAGGCCTGGACCCACGACGGGTAGTCGATCGACTTCGCGGTGCCGCCCATCAGGATCAGCAGAACGGCCTGGATCATCAGGCTCAGCGCGAAGGAGACGATCAGGAGGGCGACCGGATCGGCGCTCTTCACCCGCCGGAACACGCCGCGCTCCATCACGACCGCGGCGGCCGACGCCGCGGCGATCGCGCCGGCGATCGCGACCGGCCAGGGGACGCGGCCGAACAGGCCATAGAGCGTGTAGCCGGCGATCGTGAGCAGCTCGCCGTGGGCGAAGTTGACCATGCGAGCGATGCTGAACACCACCCCGAGCCCGATCGCGACCAGGGCGTAGATGCTGCCCAGCGACAGCGCGTTGATCGTCTGCTGCGCGAACTGCGACAGATCCATCAGAAAGAACCCCCCGGGGTCGTGGCCAATCCGAGATAGGCCCTCTCGATTTCCTCGCCGGACAGGTTCCGCGCGTCCTCCGAGATCGACACCCGGCCGGTTTCGAGCACGTAGGCCCGGTCGGCGAGCTCCAGCGCCCTCGTCACGTTCTGCTCCGCCAACAGGATCGAGAGGCCCCGCTCCTTCAGGCTGCCGAGCGAGTCGAAGATCTTCCCGGTGTTGATGGGGTCCAACCCGAGCGAGGGCTCGTCCAGCAAGAGCAGGTCGGGATCGGAGAGCAGCGCGCGGGCGATCGCGAGCTGTTGCTGCTCGCCGCCCGAAAGGAACCCGCCCGACGAGTCGAGCTTCCGTTCGAGCACCGGGAACAGCTCGAACATCTCCCCGATCCGGCCGGCCTGGTCCCCCTTGGGCAACCGCGCCGCGGCGAGCCGCAGGTTCTCCCGGACGGTGAGATCCGCCAGGATGCGCCGGCCCTCGGGAGAGAGCGAGATGCCGGCGTGGTTGCGCTTGTGGCAGGAGACTCCGGTCACGTCCTTGCCGGAGAATTCGATCCTTCCCTCTGCGAGGGGGACCAGGCCGGCCACGGCATTCAGGAGCGAGCTCTTCCCCGCCCCGTTGGCGCCCAGCAGGCAGACGAGCTCGCCCTTGCCGACGACAAGGTCGATGCCGTGGAGGGCGGTGATGCGCCCGTACTTGACGACCGCACCCGAGACCGCGAGCACGTTGGCGCCGGTATCCATCAAGCCGCCTTCCTGGCCTGCGAGGCCTTCGAGTAGAGGACGCCGATCTCGCCGGCGTTTCCGTCGGGCGCGAGCCCGAGAGCGATGGAGCGGGCCGCGGTCATGACGTTCGCGGCCCGCCGGGGAAGGTCCTTGTCGAGGATGCGGTCGACGAAGCCGGAGATGCTCACGGCCCCCACCGCGGTGCCGCTCGAGGTCAGGATCGGGGTCGCCACCCCGCCGATGCCGGAGCGCCACTCCCCGCGGTTGTATGCGGTGAGGGTGGTGCGGATCTCCTCCAGCTGCGCCGCGAGCTCCTCCGGCGAGGTGACGGAGAGGTCCGTGTAGCGCTCGATCGGCCCCTCGAGGACGCGGTCGATCTCGTCCTGGGGTTGGAAAGCAAGGAGCGCCTTGCCGGAGGCCACCGCCGTTGCCGGCGCACGCCCCCCCAGCGTGGTGTAGGCCCGGAGCGGCGTGGTGCCGTCCACCTTGTAGACGTAGAGGACCTCGCCGGCGTCGTAGACGGCGACGTGGACCGTGTCTCCCCAGGCCCGCCTCAGCTTGTCGACCTGGGTGCGGGTCACGGGATGGCTCCCGGCGCCGACCACGGCCGCCTGACCGAGCTCCCAGACCTTAGGGCTCAGCTGGAAGCTGCTGTCGTCCTCAACCCGGGTGACCATCCCCTCGGCCTCCAGCGTTCGCAGGATCCGGTAGATGGTCACCCGCGGCAGGCCGGTGGGCTCCACCAGGCCGGCCGCGTCGCTGGGCCCGGTCTTGAGCGCGTCCAGCACCTTGATGCCGTTTCCGAGGGTCTGTAGATACGGGGCAGCCATCACCTCTACCTGAACGCCGGCTCGATGCCGGTCAGCGTTCCACCCAGTACGAGCATGTGCACCTCTTCCGTTCCTTCGTAGGTGACGACGGTTTCCAGATTCGCCATGTGCCGCATCAGCGGGAAGCTGCCGGAGATCCCGTTGGCGCCCAGGATGCGGCGGGCCCGCCGCGCCGTCCGCACGGCGATCCTGGTGTTGCCGAGCTTGCCGGTGCTGATCTGGGCGGGAGTGAGGCCCCGCTCCTCCTTGATCCGCCCGAGGTGGACGGCGAGCAGCGAGGCGTATCCGACGTCGACGGACATCTCGGCGAGCTTCGACTGCGTCAGCTGGAACGAGCCGATCGGTCGCCCGAACTGCCTGCGCTCTGTCGCATACCGGATCGCCTCCTCGAGGCAGGCCCGGGCGAGCCCCGCGGTTCCCCACGCGATTCCGTACCGGGCCTCGCTCAAGCACTTGAACGGGGCGCCGAGGCCCTCGGCCTGCGGCAGGCGATTGCCTTCCGGGACGACCACGTCGTCGAAGGTGAGGGCACCTGTCTTGGAGATCCGGAGGGAGAGCTTGCCGGTCACCGTCTCGATGCCCAGCCCCCTCGAATCCGTGGGCACGATGAAGCCCCGCACGCCTTCCTCGGTCATCGCCCAGACGACGGCGTGCGAGGCCACGGGCCCGTTGGTGACCCAGGCCTTCGCCCCGTTCAGGACCCAGTCCTCGCCGCGGCGCCGCGCCGTCGTCTCCATCGAGGACGGGTCCGAGCCGACGTTCGGTTCGGTCAGGCAGAAGGCCCCGACCCGCTCGCCGGCGACCATTCCCGGCAACCATTCGTCCTTCTGCTCGTCGCTTCCGTGAAGCCAGATCGCGTGGGCCGAGAGGTTGCCGTGCACCGCGACCATCGACCGGATGCCCGAGTCGACCCGTTCGAGCTCGGAGCTCAGGATCCCCTGTTCGACCGCCGAGCGGGCGGTCTGCCCGTGGCCGTCGACCTGGGTGCAGAGCAGACCGGCCCGCCCGAGCGCGGGCATCAGCTCCGCCGGCGCCTCCGCGTTCTCGTACCACTCGGCGACGTCGGCTGCCGTCAGCTCCGCCAACCCCTCCCGGACCCGTGCCCGGAAGGCGAGCTCCTCGGGCGTCAGCCCCTCGTCGACCGCGAGCAGGTCGGAGTCCGGGCTCGTCTGTTCGGCCGTCGTCAAGAGCGGCCCTCCCTGACGGCCTCGGGGTCGATCCCGGCGCACACTTCCGCGAACTCGTCCGACACCTTCTTCACGTCGTCGAGGTTCAGGCACATCGGCGGCAGCAGACGCAGGACGTTTCCGTAGGCGCCGCTCCGGCTCAGGATCACGCCGCGCTCGCGAAGACCCTCGTGGATCGCGGCGGCGACCGCGGGGTCGGGGGTCTTCTCGGCGGGGTCGGAGACGACGTCGACCCCGAGCATGAGGCCCCGGCCGCGCACGTCCCCGATGAACTCGTGGCGTTGCCCGGTCTCGGCCAGGGCTTCGGCCAGCGCGGCCCCCACACGGAGCGAGTTCTCCTGCAGGCCCTCCGCGTCGATCACCGAGAGCACGGCTCGGCCCGCGGCGCAGACCGTCGGGTTCGAGCCGTACGTGTTGAAAAACTTTCGGCCGGTGATCGAGTCCGCGATCTCCCTGGTCGTCACGACCGCCGCGAGCGGGAACCCGTTGCCGATGCCCTTGGCCATCACGACGACGTCCGGCATCACGTCGCTGGCCTGGAAGCCCCAGAAGTGCTCGCCCGTCCGGCCGAACCCGGTCTGGACCTCGTCGGCGATCATCAGCCCACCGGCGGCTCGCACGCGCTCGGCCGCGCCCTCGATGTAGTCGGAGGCGACCGGCGCCACGCCGCCGAAGCCCTGGATCGGCTCGTAGAAGAGGCCGGCCAGCGTCTGGTCGGTCGACGATTCGATCGTCGCGTTCAGTTCGGCGAGGTACGGCGCCGTGTCCGGGCCGTAGATCCCCCGGTACGCATCAGGCGGCGTCACGTGGTGGATGCCCGGCGCCGCCACGGTGGGCTGGTGGGCGATCGCGAGGCCGCTCAGGCTCGCCGCCCCGAAGTGGAGGCCGTGGTAGGAGCGGCGCAGCGCGAGCAGGTCAGTGTTGCCCGTGTGGGCCCGGGCCATCAGCATCGCGAGGTCGATCGCTTCGGCGCCGCTGTTCACGAAGTGGACGACCCAGTCCGGGCCGGCCGGCATCTTCTCCAGGAGCTCGGCCGCCAGCTCGGCGGTGACCGGGTGCATCCACATGGTGGTGCAGTGGACGAGCTCGTCCATCTGGCGCTTGACGGCCTCGTTCACCACCGGGTGGCAGTGGCCGACGCTGATGCACACGTTCTGCCCGATCAGGTCGACGTACTTGTTGTCCTCGTCGTCCCAGAGGTACTGCATGCTGCCCCGCTTCAGCAGGAGCGGCCGCTCGTAGGCCTGGAACGTGGCGAGGGACGGGCTCAGGTAGCGGGCCCGTCGCTCCCGGGCGACGTCGCCGTCGAAGGACAGTTCGGGTGGCAGCTCCGCGAGCACGGCCTGGCTGTTTCCGTTCGCTTCCATGTTCACTTCCCTTCGTTGGCGGCCGAACGCAGGCGCCCGGTGGCGCCCTCGTCGACTCGGTATTGGCCGGCGACCTCGTCGACGACCTCGATCTCAACCCGGTACTCGGAACGAGCAGCCTCGACCGACACGTAGCCGTTGACCACGTCCTCGAGCACCCATTCCGGTGGTCTGGTGGCCGGGTCTCCCCAGCCTCCTCCCCCGCCCTGCCAGTAGTGGAACTCGTGGCCGGACGTGACGGGGACGCCGGATCGCTTCATCCCGATCCGCAGCTCGTCCGGCTCGTCCGCCTTGTAGATCAGGTTGTTGGCCAGCGGCGAGGTCTTGCCTCCGTCCCAGCCCCAGGCACCGGTGACCTCGCGGTCACCGAGGACCGAGATCGTCGCGTCGCCGTCGGAGATCTCGAAGTTCTTGCGAACCCCCAGGCCGCCCCGGTGACGGCCGGCACCCGCCGAGTCGTCCACGAGCTCGTAGCAGTGGAACAAGATCGGGTACTCGTGCTCGGCCAGCTCGATCGGCTGGTTCTGGGTGCCCGAGCAGAACAGGCTCATCGCCGTGTGGTTGTCGCGCTTGCCGGGCCGGGCTCCGTAGCCCCCCTCGAGCCAGTTGTACATGACGTAGTCGCGCTCGTAGCCGGGCCGCGGGTCGAAGCCGCCGACCACGATGTTGCAGATGTTCCCGCAGGCCGCCATCGCCCGCTTGGGGACGACCTGCAGATAGCAGGCGAGCACCGAGCAGGTGATCTTCTCGTAGCAGGTGGCGAACGCCCCGCTGACCGGCGCGGGGAAGGACGCGGTCACGATGAGGCCGTCCGGAGCCCTCACGTCGAGCGCGTTGAACACGCCCTGGTTGACCGGCACGTCGGGGAACACCGCCTTGGTCGCGACGACGACCGCCGACCAGAGCAGGCTGCGGGTCGCGTTCACGGCCGACTTGGCCTGGGGCGAGGACTCCGAGAAGTCGAAGGTGAGCGAGTCGCCCTTCACCTCCATCACGCAGGTGATCGGCAGCGGCTCACGCTCGTCCGACCTCACGTCGAAGTCGATGTGATCCGTGAAGCGGTAGACCCCGTCCTCGAGGTCCTCGATGTGCCGGCGGAGGATCGCCTCGGAGTGGTCGATCTGCATCGCCATCTGGGCCTTCACGGTGTCGGCGCCGTACTTCTCGCAGAGGTAGTGGACCCGGCTCTCGCCGGTCCGGCAGGCCTCGATCATCGCGGTGATGTCGCCGATCGTCACCTCGGGGACGCGCACGTTGCGCAGCACGAGGTTGAGCACCTGCTGGTCGATCTCGCCGTTGCGGACCAGGTGGATCGGAGGGATGTAGAGCGCCTCCTCGTACGGCGAGCGGGCGTCGACCATGAAGCTGCCGGGCACCGATCCCCCGGCGTCTACCCAGTGGGCCGAAACCTGGACGAAGGCGACGCGCTCGCCCTCCCAGAAGACCGGCATCACGACCCGGGCGTCCTGGCAGTGCGTGCCGCCGATGAAGGGGTCGTTCATGAGGATCAGGTCGCCCTCTTGGATGTTCTCGAGGCCGATGTCCTCGATCACCCCCTTCGTGGTGAAGGGGATGGTGCCGATGTGCCCGGGCAGGTCCTGCGTGCCGTCGGCGGCGAGGTTGCCGTCGACGTCCGAGATCGAGGTGCTGAAGTCCCTGCCCTCGCTGACCACCATCGAGAACGCGACCTTCTCCAGCTTCGCGCCCATCTCGTCGACGGCGGAGACCAGGGCGTTCCGCAGGACCTCGTAGGTGATCGGATCGTGCCGCCCCGTCTCGGGCGCGGCCGTGGCTGTCTCACTCATTGCTGTCGGTCCCTTCCAGTTTGATGACGATGTTTCCGATCTCGTCGACCGTCCCAGCGACGTCCGGCGGGATCACCGTCGTCGAGTTGAACTCCTCGATCACGGCCGGCCCCTCTATTCGGTCGCCGCTCCGCAGGCTCGATCGTCGGTAGGCGGAGGCGTCCTGCCAACCGCCCTCGGAGAAGTAGAGGCTGCGGGTGGCGGGGCCCTCCGGCCGGTCGCCGTTCGAGGAGCCCTCCGCCGTGGAGGTGAGGCGTCCGTACTCGGACAGCTCGACCTGGTTGATCGCCGCCCGCCCGGAGACCCTGAGCACCGCGGCCTCGACGTCCCACTCCGGCCGCGAGTAGCCGTACTCGACCTCGTGCGCCGCGTGGAAGTCCTCGATCGCCTCGGCCAGCCTGGCCTCGTCGAACCCGCCCTCCCTGAGGGTCATGGTCATCAGGTGGGCCTGGCCGGTGTAGCGGAGGTCGATCTGCCTCAGGACCTCCGACTCCGCGTCCGGGCCCGCCTCCTCGGCGAGGCGCTCGCGCATCTCGTCGACGAGCTGCTTGTAGATCTCCTCGGCCTCCTCGCATCCCTTTCCGTCGCGGAGCAGGAAAGCCTGGGTCAGGTCGTGGGCGATGTCGACAGTGTGCAGGCCCAGCGCCGAGACGAGCCCCGGGTTGGGCGGGATCAAGACCTCCGGCACGCCGACCTCGCGGGCCACCTCGACCGCGTGGAGAGGGCCGGCGCCGCCGAACGCGACCATGCTGAAGTCACGCGGGTCCAGGCCCTTCTGGACCGTCACCAGCCGGACCGCGGAGGCGATACTGTTGTCGACGATCCGGACCGCGCCCGAGGCGGCCTCGACGGTGTCCACCTCGAGGTGCCTCGCGAAGTCGCCGAAGGCGTCGTCCGCCGCCTGCCCGTCGATCGAGAACGCCTCGCTGCCGAACTTGGTGTCGGAGCTGAGCCGGTTGAGGATCACGTTCGCGTCGGTCGTGGTCGGCCGGTCGCCGCCCCGGCCGTAGCACGCCGGGCCCGGCGTCGCGCCCGCGCTCTCGGGCCCCGAACGGGGAAAGCCGACCGAGTCGATCCACTTGATCGAACCGCCGCCCGACCCGATCGCGACGAAGTCGACGCTCGGGAACTTCACCGGAAGGCCCCACTCGAGGTCGTGGCGCATGGTCCGGCGGACCTCGCCGTCGACCACCACCGCGAGGTCGCAGCTCGTCCCGCCCATGTCCAGCGAAATCAGGTTCTCGCGCCCCGACTCGCGGCCGATCGCGGCGGCGCCGACCACCCCGGCGCTCGGGCCGGAGCCCGCGGTGCGGGCCGGCAGGTGCGTGGCGGCCTCG
>Ga0182737_1002988_pt1 | contig 12995 bp, 9 predicted proteins | sample eDN5th30CBELigOP_FD_128878 | JGI IMG/M metagenome (GOLD analysis project Ga0182737, IMG submission 128878) | Enriched Organic Plus compost microbial communities from Emeryville, California, USA - eDNA 5th pass 30_C BE-Lig OP (version 2) (version 2) ... | reverse complement strand
GGCTTCTGCCACGGCGTGATGAACACCGACAACATGTCCATTCTGGGCCTGACGCTGGACTACGGTCCATACGGCTTCATGGACGCCTTCCAGCTGGGCCACGTCTGCAACCATACCGACACCGAGGGCCGCTACGCCTGGAACCGGCAGCCGTCGGTGGCGCTGTGGAACCTCTACCGCCTGGCCGGCAGCCTGCATGCGCTGGACCTGGACGCCGATGCGCTGCGCGCCGTGCTGGACCGCTACGAGGCAATCTTCACGAAGGCGTTCCATGCCCGCATGGCGGCCAAGATCGGTATCGCCGACTGGCGCCCCGACGACGAGGCGCTGCTGGACGACCTGCTGCGCCTCATGCACGGGCAGGGGGCCGACTTCACGCTCTCGTTCCGTCGCCTGTCCGAGGCCGTGCGCGGCCGGCCGCAGCCTTTCCTGGACCTGTTCATGGACCGGGAGGCCGCCGACGCCTGGCTGGTCCGCCTGCACGAGCGCCACGCGACCGAGGACGGGACGGCGCAGGCGCGTGCCGATGCCATGGACCGGGTCAATCCCCTTTATGTCCTGCGCAACCATTTGGCCGAGCAGGCCATTCGCGCCGCCCAGGCCGGCGATCCATCCGAGATCGACCGGCTGCTGCGTTTACTGCGCGACCCATTCACCGACCATCCCGGCCACGAAGCCTATGCCTCGCTGCCGCCGGACTGGGCCGCCGGCATCGAGGTCAGCTGTTCCTCATAGCGTTGCAGGCGCATCTCGGCGCCGGGTAATCCGGATCCATTCCCTTTTTTAATGAAGTGGGGCGGAAAAGGTTTGATATATACAGCATTCACGCGTAACCAAATCAGGGATAATTCCGGTGCGCCAAGCGGCGCCTGCGCGGCGGCCGGTCCGCTGCGGCGTATCCGGAACAGTTCGCGCCTGAAGGCGTGAGAGGTGTCAACAAGGGGTCTTCGTGGGGTGGAGTGACCTGGTCGGGCAGAACGGAGGACAGGTACTGGCATTCCTGGCCATCGCTGCGCTATTCATCTGCAGGGAATTCATGCTGCGCCGCCGCATGGCGCGCGACTCCCTCACGGGCGCGCTCACCGTCGACGCCCTGCGGCGCCGGGTGCAGCCCACCCTGAGAGGCCGCGGGCCCCAGCACGGCGCCATGTTCCTGGTCCAGGTGGTGCACCACGCCGAGCTCAGCGCCATGCTCGATATCGCCGACAGCCGGGTCCTGCAGTCCATGGTGGCCGACCGGTTGTGCCACGTGGCGCCGGACTGCCTGGTGGCGCGTTATTCCTCGTATTCCTTTCTGGTGTGGGCCTCCGACACCGACCGATGGGCGGCCCGCGAGCTGGCTCCGCACATCATCGAGCAGTTGTCCTGGCCTTACGAGATGCATGGGCAGCCGCTGCTGGTGGAATTCCGCCTGGCCGTGGCGCTGTATCCCGACCACGGCGGCAGCATCGACGAGCTCGAGCGCAGCCTCTTGCTGGCCATGCTGGACGTCGAGGAAGACAGCGAGTCGGCCTGGACCATGTTCGAGCCGGCCATGCTCGAGCGCCAGCGCCATTTCCGGGGCCTGGAGCACGACCTGAGAGTGGCCCTGGCGTCTTCCTCCATGGATCAGTTCGAGGTCTATTTCCAACCGCTGTGGGACAGCCCCAGCTCCACCATCAAAGGCTGCGAGGCGCTGCTGCGCTGGCGCCATCCGCTGCAGGGCGACATTTCCCCGGCGCTGGTCATCGAACTGGCCGAGCGCACGGGCCTGATCGTGCCCTTGGGCGCCTGGGTGCTCGAGACGGCCTGTTCCCACGCCGCCGCCTGGCCGCCGTCGTGGCAGCTGCACGTCAACTTGTCGGTGCGCCAGATGTACTCGGCGGCTTTGCCGGTACAGGTGGCGCACGCGTTGGCTGCCAGCCGGCTGCCGGCCAACCGGCTGGTGCTGGAGATCACCGAATCGGTCTTCATCTCGCAGTACGAACGCCACGTGGCCACGATGAACAGCCTAAGGGCGCGCGGGATCGGCGTGGCGCTGGACGACTTCGGCGTGGGCTATTCCAGCCTCACGCACCTGCGCAAGCTGCCGCTGGACTGGGTCAAGCTCGACCGCGGCTTCATCGCCGACATCGAGACCGACGCCGTCAGCCGCGACGTGGTGCTATCGGTGCTGGTGATGTGCCGGGCGCTGGGGCTGACGGTGGTGGCCGAGGGCGTCGAGACGGCGGGCCAGCGCAAGATCCTCGATGCGCTGGGCTGCCACCTGATGCAGGGCTTCCTGCTGGGCAAGCCGTGCCCCGCCAGCGAGATTCGGGAACTGGCGGCATCGATGTCATAATCGAGCCCATCCCGCCCGTTTCTCCCATCCCGCTCATGTCCGGCAACACCCTAGGCACCCTGTTTCGCGTCACCAATTTCGGCGAATCGCACGGTCCGGCCATCGGCTGCATCGTCGATGGCTGCCCCCCCGGCATGCCGCTCGAGGCCGCCGACATCCAGGCCGAACTCGACCGCCGCCGCCCCGGCACCTCGCGCCACGTCACGCAGCGCCAGGAGGCCGACCAGGTCGAGATCCTGTCCGGCGTGTACGAGGGCGTCACCACCGGCACGCCCATCGGGCTGCTGATCCGCAATACCGACGCCCGCAGCAAGGACTACAGCAACATCGCCGACACCTTCCGGCCGGGCCACGCCGACTACACGTACTGGCGCAAGTACGGCCTGCGCGACCCGCGCGGCGGCGGCCGCTCTTCGGCCCGCCTGACGGCCCCCACCGTGGCGGCAGGGGCCATCGCCAAGAAGTGGCTGGCCAGCCAGCACGGCGTGCGGGTGCGCGGCTACATGAGCCAGCTGGGTCCCATTCCGATTCCATTCGTGTCGTGGGACGACGTTCCCGGCAACCCGTTCTACGCGCCCAACGCGGCCATCGTGCCCGAACTCGAGGCCTACATGGACCAGCTGCGCCGCGATGGCGACTCCGTCGGCGCCCGCATCGAGGTGGTGGCCGAATCACTGCCGGCCGGCTGGGGCGAGCCCCTGTACGACCGGCTCGACGCCGACATCGCCCACGCCATGATGGGCCTGAATGCCGTCAAGGGCGTGTCCATCGGCGCGGGCTTCGACTGCATCGCCCAGCGCGGCTCCGAGCACGGCGACGAACTGTCGCCCGAGGGCTTCCGGTCCAACCATGCCGGCGGCGTGCTGGGTGGCATCTCCACCGGCCAGCCCATCACGGTGTCCCTAGCTATCAAGCCCACGTCCAGCATCCGCGTCGAACGCCAATCGGTCAACCGCGCCGGCGAACCCGTCACGGTGCAGACGCTGGGCCGGCACGATCCGTGCGTGGGCATCCGCGCCACGCCCATTGCCGAGGCGCTGCTGGCGCTGGTGCTTGTCGATCACGCGCTGCGCCATCGGGCGCAGTGCGGCTGACGCCGCGCGTCATTGCTGCGGCCGCACGGCCGTGCCGCCAGGCCCGCCCGCTCCGCATCAACGCAACCAGGAGGAACCATGACGACCCTGCGCCATTTCCGATCGAGTCTGCGAACCGCCGCCAGCGCGGCCGTGCTGGCAGTGCTGGCCGGCTGTGCCAGCGTCAACACCACCAAGTCCGGCGCCATCGGCGTGGACCGCAGCCAATACATGTCCAGCCTGGTGTCCGAACAGGACCTGGAACAGGAGGCCGGCAAGCAGTACGCCGACATCATCCAGCAGGCGCGCGCCAAAAATCTGCTGGACCGCAATGCGGCCCAGGTCTCGCGCGTCAACGCCATCGCCAAGCGGTTGATCGCCCAGGCCGGCACGTTCCGCAGCGATGCGGCTTCCTGGAAGTGGGAAGTCCACGTCATCTCGTCAGACGAGGTCAATGCCTGGTGCATGCCGGGCGGCAAGATGGCCGTCTATACCGGCCTGCTCAACCAGATCAAGCCGACTGACGATGAACTGGCCGCCGTCATGGGCCACGAGATCTCCCATGCGCTGCGCGAGCATGCGCGCGAACGCGTGTCGCAGCAGATGGCCACCAGCCTGGGCCTGCAGGTGATCTCCGTGGCGCTGGGTACGCCCAGCGCCGCCGACCTGGGCGGCAAACTGGCCGATGTGATGTTCACGCTGCCCAACAGCCGTACGCACGAGACCGAAGCCGACCGCATGGGCGTGGAACTGGCCGCGCGCGCCGGCTACGACCCGCGTGCGGCAGTTACGCTGTGGCAGAAGATGGGCTCGGCCGACAAGGGCAGCGCACCGCCCGAATTCCTGTCCACCCACCCATCGGCCAGTACCCGTATCTCCGACCTGCAAAAGGCCTCGCAGCAAGTGCTGCCGCTATACGAGGCGGCGAAGAAATAAGAGGGGCGCACTGTCCTGGGGGGTGCTTTTAATACTAGGATAAAAGGTGAGATTGTACTAGCTTGATGCGCTGGGCATAATCACGCCACGTCTTACCCCACGCGAAGAGCGCATCATGGCCCAGACCCTCTACGACAAACTCTGGCAGGACCACGTGGTCCACCAGGAATCCGACGGCACCTGTCTGCTGTACATCGACCGCCACCTGCTGCACGAGGTGACTAGTCCGCAGGCCTTCGAGGGCCTGGCGATAGCCGGCCGCAAGCCCTGGCGCACCGGCGCCAACCTGGCCGTGGCCGACCACAACGTGCCCACCATCAATCGGGCCGGCGGCATCGACGATCCGATCTCCCGCCTGCAGGTCGACACCCTGGACGCCAACTGCGACAAGTTCGGCATCACCGAATTTCGCATGAATGACCTGCGCCAGGGCATCGTGCACGTCATCGGGCCCGAGCAGGGCGCCACGCTGCCCGGCATGACCGTCGTGTGCGGCGACTCCCACACCAGCACCCACGGCGCCGTCGGCGCGCTGGCGTTCGGCATCGGCACCTCCGAGGTCGAGCACGTGCTCGCCACGCAGACGCTGCTGATGAAGAAGGCCAAGAGCATGCTCATCAAGGTCGAGGGCGAGTTGCCCTTCGGCTGTACGGCCAAGGACGTCGTGCTGCACGTCATCGGCATCATCGGCACCGCCGGCGGCACCGGCCACGCCATCGAGTTCGCCGGCAGCGCCATCCGCTCGCTGTCCGTCGAAGGCCGCATGACGGTCTGCAACATGGCCATCGAAGCCGGCGCGCGCTCGGGCATGGTCGCCGTCGACGACAAGACCATCGAATACTTCCGCGGCCGCCCCTTCGCGCCCACCGGCGTGCTGTGGGACCAGGCCGTGTCCTACTGGCGTACGCTGCACAGCGACGCCGGCGCCACCTTCGACCGCGTGGTCGAGGTCGACGCGCGCGACATCAAGCCGCAGGTCACCTGGGGCACCTCGCCCGAGATGGTGCTGCCCGTCGACGGCCGCGTGCCCGATCCCGACCGCGAGAAGGACGACGTGCGCCGCAGCGGCATGGAGCGCGCGCTGCAGTACATGGGCCTGAAGCCCAACACGCCGCTTACCGACATCCGCGTCGATCGTGTGTTCATCGGCTCGTGCACCAACTCGCGCATCGAAGACCTGCGCGCCGCCGCCGCCGTGGCGCGCGGCCGCCACGTGGCGTCCAACGTCAAGCAGGCCATGGTTGTGCCGGGCTCAGGCCTGGTCAAGCTGCAGGCCGAGCGCGAAGGGCTGGACAAGATCTTTATCGATGCCGGCTTCGAATGGCGCGAACCGGGCTGCTCCATGTGCCTGGCCATGAACGCCGACCGCCTCGAACCCGAAGAGCGCTGCGCGTCCACCTCGAACCGCAACTTCGAGGGCCGGCAGGGGCAGGGCGGTCGCACCCACCTGGTCAGCCCCGCCATGGCGGCGGCTGCTGCCGTGGCCGGCCATTTCGTCGACGTCCGCACGCTGCGCTAAGGAGTTCCCATGCAAGCATTCACCACTCATGAAGGCCTGGTGGCGCCCCTCGACCGCGAGAACGTCGACACCGACCTCATCATTCCCAAGCAGTTCCTCAAGTCCATCAAGCGCACCGGCTTCGGCCCCAACCTGTTCGACGAGCTGCGCTACCTGGACCATGGCGAGCCCGGGATGGACAACAGCAAGCGTCCGCTGAACCCGGACTTCGTGCTCAACCAGCCGCGCTACCAGGGCGCCTCGGTGCTGCTGGCGCGCAAGAACTTCGGCTGCGGCTCCAGCCGCGAACACGCGCCCTGGGCGCTGACGCAGTTCGGCTTCCGCGCGATCATCGCGCCGTCGTACGCCGACATCTTCTTCAACAACAGCTTCAAGAACGGCCTGCTGCCCATCGTCCTGTCCGAGCTCGAGGTGGCGCGCCTGTTCGACGAGGTCAAGGCCTTCCCGGGCTACAAGCTGCGCATCGATCTCGACCGCCAGGTCGTCATCGCCGCCGACGGCCGCGAGATGTCTTTCGACATCGAGCCGTTCCGCAAGTACTGCCTGCTCAACGGCCTGGACGACATCGGCCTGACCTTGCGGCATGCCGACAAGATCCGCGCCTTCGAGGCCGAGCGCCTGGCCCGCCATCCGTGGCTGGAAAGCCGCCCCGTGGCCTAGTCCCGTACCGCGGCCGGCATGCGCCGGCCGCGCCCATTCTTCCTCCGGCGGCCTCCATGCCGCCGTTTCCATTCAGACGCACAGGATCTTCCATGACCCACCAACTCGCTGTCCTGCCCGGAGACGGCATCGGACCTGAAATCGTTGAACAGGCCGTGCGCGTGCTGACCGCACTGGACCTGCCCCTGGAGCTGCGCGAAGCGCCCGTGGGTGGCGCTGCGTACGACCAGTTCGAGCATCCGCTGCCACCCGCCACCCTCGAGCTCGCCAAGCAGTCGCGCGCCACCCTGTTCGGTGCCGTGGGCGACTGGAAATACGACAGCCTGCCGCGCGAACTACGCCCCGAGCAGGCCATCCTGGGCCTGCGCAAGTCGCTGGGCCTGTTCGCCAACCTGCGCCCGGCCATCCTGTACCCCGAACTGGCCAGCGCCTCGTCGCTCAAGCCCGAAGTGGTGTCCGGCCTGGACATCCTCATCATCCGCGAACTGACCGGCGACATCTATTTCGGCAGCCCGCGCGGCGTGCGCACCGCCGCCGACGGCGCCTTCGCCGGCGAGCGCGAAGGCTACGACACCATGCGCTATGCCGAATCCGAAGTGCGGCGCATCGCCCGCATCGGCTTCGAATCGGCCCGCAAGCGCAACAAGAAACTGTGCAGCGTCGACAAGGCCAACGTGCTCGAGACCTCGCAGTTCTGGCGCGACCTCGTCATCGAAGTGGCACGCGACTATCCCGACGTCGAGCTGTCGCACATGTACATCGACAACGCCGCCATGCAGCTGGTGCGTGCCCCGCGCCAGTTCGACGTGATCGTCACCGGCAACCTCTTCGGCGACATCTTGTCCGACGAGGCCGCCATGCTCACCGGCTCCATCGGCATGCTGCCTTCGGCCTCCCTCAACGCCTCGGGACAGGGCCTCTACGAGCCCAGCCACGGCTCGGCCCCCGACATCGCCGGCAAGGGCATCGCCAACCCCCTGGCCACCATCCTGTCGGCCGCCATGCTGCTGCGCTACTCGCTCGACCAGGGCGCCCAGGCCGACCGCATCGAGGCCGCCGTGCGCAAGGTGCTTGCCAACGGCCTGCGCACCGCCGACATCCACGAACCCGGCACCACCAAAGTCTCGACGGGCGAGATGGGCGACGCGGTGCTGAAGGCGCTGTAAGGCCTGTCGGCCAGCGCCAGATGTCGCCGGCCACTCGGTGTCCGCAACGGGGGATGGAAGACGATCTGCCCCTGAGTCTGCGGCGGCCAGCCGGGCGGCGGGGCGGGGGCGGCCTGTTGGAGGCCGCCGAGCGTCCCGCCAGCTGACCAGGCCGATTTCGCCCCGCCGCCCGGCTGGCCGCCGCAGACTCCTGTCGCCATGCTGCGTCCGTCGACGCGACCCCACACCCGTACATATCCCACGCCCCATTCTGATAAAGTGGTGCAAAATCAAGGTTTTCCCTTAGTCATTTCCTTTCTGAGAGCGTTTAGAAAATGTCCCAAGCTGTAGGCCTAGTCGGTTGGCGCGGCATGGTCGGCTCCGTCCTCATGCAGCGCATGCGCGACGAGAACGACTTCGCCCTGATCGAACCCGTGTTCTTCTCCACCAGCAACGCTGGCGGTACCGCGCCCACGTGGGCCGACGGCGCCGGCCCGCTGCAGAATGCCTACGACATCGACGCCCTCAAGAAACTGCCCATCATCGTCACCGCCCAGGGCGGCGACTACACCACCGAGGTCTATCCCAAGCTGCGCGGCGCCGGCTGGAACGGCATCTGGATCGACGCGGCCAGCACCCTGCGCATGGCCGACGATGCCATCATCGTCCTCGACCCCGTCAACCGTCCCGTCATCGACGCCGCCCTCAAGCGTGGCGTGCGCAACTTCATTGGCGGCAACTGCACCGTCAGCTGCATGCTGATGGGCCTGGCCGGCCTGTTCAACAATGACCTGGTCGAGTGGATGACTGCCATGACCTACCAGGCCGCCTCCGGCGGCGGCGCCCAGCACATGCGCGAACTGCTTACCCAGTTCGGCCTGCTGAACGAGGCCGTGCGTCCGCTGCTCGACGACCCCGCCTCCGCCATCCTCGAGATCGACCGGGGTGTGCTGGCCCGCCAGCAGGATCCGTCGCTGCCCCGCGAACACTTCGGCGTGCCGCTGGGCGGCAACCTGATTCCCTGGATCGACAAGGACCTGGGCAACGGCGTGTCGCGCGAAGAATGGAAGGCCGGTGTCGAGACCAACAAGATCCTGGGCCGCGGCGATGCCTTCGGTACGCCGGCCACCCCCATCGATGGCCTGTGCGTGCGCATCGGCGCCATGCGCTGCCACAGCCAGGCGCTGACCATCAAGCTCAAGCGCGACGTGCCGATCGACGAGATCGAAGACCTGATCGCCTCCGGCACCCAGTGGGCCAAGGTCGTTCCCAACACCAAGGAAGCCACCGTCGAGGCGCTGACGCCCGTCGCCGTCACCGGCACCCTGGACATCCCCGTGGGCCGGCTGCGCAAGCTGTCGATGGGCCCGCAGTACCTTGGCGCCTTCACCGTGGGCGACCAGCTGCTGTGGGGCGCCGCCGAACCGCTGCGCCGCATGCTGCGCATTGCGCTGGCCGAGGCCTGAGTCCCGCTCAACGCCATACTGAGAGCACCTGCGGGTGCTCTCGGCGTTTTGGCGCCGCCGATCGCGGCACATGTCGCCGCCATGACGGGTTTGTCCCGTGCGCCCGATAGCCTTACACTTTCGGGCTGCATTCTCCGGTAAGGCGGGCGCGGTGCCGGCAGGCCTGCCTCGCGCCGGCATCCACTCCGAAGCACCCCTCCTACGCATCATCCAGGAAACTACGGAAACTACGGAAACTACGGCCCATGACTTCGCACTCGCGCGGCTTGCAGCTTGCTCCCCGGAATCGTGCCCTGACCTGGGCGATTGCACTGGCGATAGGCACTGCCGCGTGCGGTGCGGCCGAGGCGGCCCGCCTCGGGCATGCCCGGGTCGTGTCCGCCCCTGGCGCCCCTATGCAGGTCGTGGTGCCGCTGGTCGACCTGGCGCCAGAGGAGGCCGCCAACCTGCGCATCGGCCTGGCTGATGCCGCCGCCTGGCAGCGCGCCGGCTTGCAGCCGCCGACCCCGCTGGCCGATACCACCGTCCGCGTCGAGGCCGGCCCCAACGCCGCCAGCCGCGTCGTGCGCATCGTCTCGAATCAGCCCCCAGGCGGTGATGCGATCGACATCCTGCTCGATCTGCGCTCCAGCGCCGGCCAGCGCCAGCTGCAGGTCACGATCCTGGTGCCGCCGCGCGGCGGTGCCGCACGCGTACAGGGCGCCACGGTGGGGCAGCCCGCCGCCCCGCGCAGCGCAGCCCTGCAGCAGGTCCAGGTGAGACCTGGCCAGGCGCTGTGGGGTATCGCCGTGCGGCACGGTGTGGCCGACGCCACGCTTTACCAGATGCTGGTTGCCCTGTGGCAGGCCAATCCGCAGGCCTTCATCCAGAACAACATGAACCTGGTGCGTGCCGGCGAGACGCTCACCATTCCCGATGCCGCCACCGTGCGCGCCATCGATCCGAACGAGGCGCGCCGCATCTTCGCCGAACAGGCCGAGGCCTACGCGCGTTACCGCGCCCGCTTGGGGGCCGCCGCCGGCGGTGCCGCGGCGCCGCGCGGGGCCGACGGCACCTCGGGCCGCGTCGAGGCCGGCCAATCGGCCGCCGGCACGTCGCCCGGCACAACGCAGGATCGTCTGCGCCTGTCCAGCGCCACGCCCGGCGCCGGCGCCAATGGGCAATCCGACGCCGCCGCCGATGCCCGGGTCTCCGAGAACCGTGCCATGGCCGACACGCGCCAGCGCGTGGACACGCTGCAATCCAACGTCGATGCCCTGAACAAGGCGGCCGGCGAGTCGGGCGCGGCGGGGCAGCAGAGCACGTCGGGGCAGGGTGCTTCAGGGCAGGGCGCTGGCGCGGGTGGCGTGCAAGCAGGTGCGGGCGGGGCTCAAGGTAGTGGCGACGCCAGGGGTGCCTCGGGCGCCAACGCGACCAGCACCGCCGCCGGACCAGGAGCGGGAATCGGGGCTGCGGATGCGCCCGCGGCCGGGAGCCAGGCCGCTGGGACGGGGACGACCGCAGGCAGCACTGGCACGGCCTCCGGCAGCGGCGCTGCCGCCGGTCAGTCCGCCGCGCCGGAGAGCGGTGGCACGGCGCCCGGTAACGCGTCGCCGGGCGGTACCGGCGTGGAGACGTCCGATGCCGGCGTGTCCGGCGGCACGGCATCCGGTGGCAATGCAGCGGGCAGCAATGCAGCGGGTGGCAATGCAGCGGGCGGTGCCGCGGGGGCTGGAGCCGCCGGCACCAGCCCGTCGGCCGGCAGCGCTGCCACGGGCCGCACCGCAGCCGGCGGTGCCGCGGGCGCTTCCGATGCGAAGTCCGGCAATGGCGCATCCGCGTCCGGCAGTACGGTATCGGGCAGCACCGCATCGGGCCAGGCGGCCGACGGTGCGGCGGTGCAGGGCAAGGCCGACAACGGCAAGGGCAAGGGCAGCATGCCCGGGTGGCTGGCCGACAACCTGCTGGCCATCGTCACGGCCGTGCTGGCGCTCATCATCTTCATCGTGGCGTGGGCGTTGCGCCGTGCCGGTGCGCGCCGCAGCGAGGACGAGGAGTCGTACGACTACGGCGAGGCGACGCTCGACAGCGCTGCCCTGAACCGCAAGCTCGACACCATCAATCTCGACCTGGACCAGCCCCCGTCCGACGAGCCGGCGTCTTCCCGTCGGACCTGAGCATGCCGCGTATCGCCCTGGGCGTGGCCTACGACGGTTCGGCCTGGCAAGGCTGGCAGACCCAGCCGCATGGCCTTACCGTGCAGGACCAGCTGGAGGCCGCCCTGGGCGCGTTTTCCGGTACCGGCACGCCGGTGCCCACGCTATGCGCGGGCCGCACCGACACGGGCGTGCATGCCGAGATGCAGGTCGTGCATCTGGATACCCCGCTCCAGCGCCGTGCCGAATCCTGGGTGCGCGGGGTCAATGCCTTCCTGCCGGCCAGCATCGCGGTGCAATGGGCCCAGCCCGTGTCGGACGATTTCCACGCGCGGTTCTCGGCCGGTTCGCGCACCTATGTGTACCTGCTATGGCGCGGCCGCGTACGGCCTGCGCTGTGGGCGGGCCGTGCCGGCTGGTGCTTCCAGCCGCTGGACATCGATGCCATGCGCCGCGCGGCGGCCTCGCTGTTGGGCGAGCACGACTTCTCCAGCTTTCGCTCGTCGCAATGCCAGGCTCGCCATCCCGTGCGCACGCTGCACCGCTTCGATATCCACGAGAGCGGGCCTTTTGTCGTGTTCACGCTACGCGCCAACGCGTTTCTTCACCACATGGTGCGCAACCTGGTCGGCGCGTTGCTTTACATCGGGCAGGGCCGCGAGCCCGTGGCCTGGCTGGAACAACTGCTGCAGGCGCGCGACCGCCGCCTGGCCGCGCCCACCTTCATGCCGGACGGCCTGTATCTGGCCCACGTCGAATACCCTGAAGCATTCGGCTTGCCCCTGCCCGCAGCATGGGAAATGCAGCTGGCGCCCTTCCTTCCTCGTTAAGGGTAATCATCAGGGGCGCATTGAAAAATTTGCCGATATCATTGCGGGCGACCAAAACGGCCTCCTGAAAATCGGAGGCCGTTGCGCGTGTGCCTTAAGCAGGCACAGCCCGCGCCGTGCATCGTTTTACACCCAGGAGACACCTGTAATGCAACGCCGTTCGTTCCTCAAAAAGGCCACGCTGGGCGCGGCCGCTGGAGGCGCCACCCTGGCAGCCCCCGTGTTCGCCCAGGACGCACCCACTCTCAACTGGCGCCTCGCGTCCAGCTTCCCCCGCAGCGCCGACGCCATCTACAGCGGCGGCGAAAACGTCGCCAAGTACGTCAGCGAAGCCACCGGCGGCAAGTTCAACATCCGTGCTTTCCCGGCCGGCGAGATCGTCCCCGCCCTGCAGGTGCTCGATGCCGTCCAGAACGCCACCATCGAATGCGGCCACACCGCTTCGTACTACTACTACGGCAAGGATCCCGCGCTGTGCTTCGACGGCGCCGTGCCCTTTGGCCTGAACACCCGCCAGATGAACGCGTGGATGCGCGTCGGCGATGGCCTGAAGCTGACCCGCGAACTTTTCCAGAAGTACAACGTGGTCAATTTCCCGTGCGGCTACTCCGGCACCCAGATGGGCGGCTGGTTCCGCAACGAGATCAAGTCGGTTGAAGACCTGAAGGGTCTGAAGTTCCGCGCCAGCGCCTTCGCAGGCGCCGTGTTGTCCCGCCTGGGCGTGGTGCCGCAGCAAATCGCCGGCGGCGACATCTACCCCGCGCTGGAAAAGGGCACCATCGACGCGGCCGAGTGGATCGGCCCGTACGACGACGAGAAGCTGGGTTTCCACAAGGTTGCCAAGAACTACTACTTCCCCGGCTGGTGGGAAGGCACGCTGCAGGTGTCGCTCTACGTCAACCAGGACGCCT
>Ga0182737_1002985_pt1 | contig 13015 bp, 6 predicted proteins | sample eDN5th30CBELigOP_FD_128878 | JGI IMG/M metagenome (GOLD analysis project Ga0182737, IMG submission 128878) | Enriched Organic Plus compost microbial communities from Emeryville, California, USA - eDNA 5th pass 30_C BE-Lig OP (version 2) (version 2) ... | reverse complement strand
ACGGCGCGCGTCATGGCGGTAGCATGGACCAAGAAGGCTGTTGGCCATGCGGTGACCGATGTTATCATCCGCGATCCTGTGGTGATCACCGCTGGTCTGCCACGCTTCATGGCCCCTGGCGATCAGGCCAATATCCGCTTCGATATTGCCAATACGGATGCACCGGACGGCGATTATCGTGTGAGCCTTGAGACCACCGATAATCTCGGTGTTGAGGTTGGCTCCTACCCTGAAAGCATCGCGCTTAAAGGTGGCAAACGGCAGTCTATCACCGTTCCACTCAATGCTGTGGCCACGGGTGCGGGTGGTGTGACGATCCGGCTTTCCAACGATGCAGGCCTCAATGTTGAACAGGCTTTGGCATTGCCGGTGCGTCCGGTCGATCTGCCGGTCACGAGCCGCCATGTCGTCAATCTCACGGCCAATGGCGGAAGTGTGCGAGTCGATGGCGGACTTCTGTCTGAAAGCCTGCTTGATGGTGCTTTTGTCAGCGTTGGTGTAACGCGAAGTGCCGCATTTGATGTGCCAGCATTGTTGATGGCGCTGGACCGCTATCCTTATGGCTGCACAGAGCAGACCACCAGCCGCGCACTGCCGCTGCTTTATTTGAGCGAAATGGCTGCAGGTACGGAAGCGGCAGCGGGTCTGGAAAGTCAGGAAGAACTTAAGAAGCGCGTACAGGATTCCATCTTCCGCGTGCTCAACAACCAGTCTTCAAGCGGTTCGTTTGGCCTCTGGTCGCCGGGATCGGGTGATCTCTGGATGGACGCCTATGTGACCGACTTCCTGACGCGTGCCCGCGAAAAAGGCTATGACGTGCCGCAGCAGGCGATGCTGTCCGCACTTTCTAATCTGCAAAATGCGCTCGGCTATACCACTGACGTCAAGGAACGCGGCAACGACATTGCCTATGCGCTTTATGTTCTGGCACGTAACAAGAAGGCTTCTGTTGGCGATCTGCGTTACTTTGCCGATACCCAGCTTGAAAACTTTGCAAGCCCGATGGCCGTTGCCCAGCTTGGTGCAGCACTTGCCCTTTATGGTGATCAGCCGCGTTCGGAACGCGTGTTCAATGCGTCGCTCCAGCTCGCAACCAGCCAGTCCAGCTATGACTATAATCGCTCCGATTATGGTTCGCCGCTGCGTGATGGCGCGGCAATGCTGGCGCTTGCTTCGGAAACCAAGCCTGCGCCGAAAGTGCTGCCATCGCTGATTACGCTGGTCGAGTTCCAGCGAGAAAAGGCACGTTATCTCAGCACGCAGGATCAGGCATGGATGCTGCTTGCAGCACGCGGGCTTCAGGATGACAATGGCGCAATCAGCCTCGACATCAATGGCACAGCGCATCAGGGCGCGTTCTCCGAGCGTCTCAATGGCGCAGCCCTTGAAACGCAGCCGCTGGTCGTCACCAACAAGGGTCAGGGTTCGGTTGATGCGGTCGTCACGGCTGTTGCGGCACCCGCTCAGTCACTGCCTGCGGGTGGAGAAGGTTTCAACATCGAGCGCACTTATTATACGCTTGATGGCGAGCCGGCCAATGTCACCGGGGTCAATCAGAATGAGCGCTATGTTGTTGTTCTGAAAATCGACGATCTGCAGGAATGGCAGTCGCGTCTGCTTGTGACCGATCTGCTGCCAGCCGGTTTCGAGATCGACAATCCGGGTCTTGTTTCCAGTGCCGATCTTGGCAATTTCCCATGGCTTGAAAGCACACAGGCAGCGCATCTCGAATTCCGCAATGATCGTTTTGTGGCCGCTTTCGATCGCTCTGCAGGTGAGAAGAAGCCGATTACGCTGGCTTATGTGGTGCGTGCGGTGACGCCGGGTCTATACACCCATCCGGCGGCAACGGTTGAGGATATGTATCGTCCGCAATTTGCAGCGCGCACGGCGACAGGCATGATGGAGGTGGCGGCACCGTAAGCCATGATCCCGAAAAGTGGGAGCCGGTTTTCGGACAAGATCATGCTCAAACAAATGAAAAGGCGTTGGAAAATAGCGATTGGCGGTGCCGCGTTTCTCGGCATCGCTGCACTCGGAACCGTGGTCGGGCTTGACTGGCTCGACCGCGCCTATCCTCCACCTTTGCCGGAACGGCTGACCATTTCCACCGAAGTTATGGATCGCGACGGCGCTTTGCTGCGTGCCTATGCAACACCGAACGGCTATTGGCGTTTGAATACCCGCATCGAAGATGTCGATCCGAAATTCGTGAAAATGCTGATCGCCTATGAGGACAAGCGTTTTTACGAGCATGGCGGCATTGATTTCACCGCGCTTCTTCGGGCCGCGTATCAGCTTGCAGGGAGCGGCCGTATTGTTTCCGGCGGCTCCACACTTTCCATGCAGCTTGCCCGGCTGATCGAGCCGCGCGAAAGCCGCAGCTTCGGCTCCAAGTTCCGCCAGCTGGCGCGTGCAGTTCAAATTGAGCGACGGCTGAGCAAGTCTGAAATTCTCGAACGTTATCTGACACTCGCGCCCTATGGTGGCAATCTGGAAGGCGTACGGTCGGCATCGTTAGCCTATTTTGGCAAGGAGCCGCTGCGCCTCACCATATCGGAAGCAGCGCTTCTTGTGGCCCTTCCGCAATTGCCGGAGCGCCGCCGCCCGGATCGCGAGATGGAGAATGCGGTTGCTGCGCGGGATCGCGTTCTAAAACGCATGGTTTCGTCTGATGTTTTCACGAGCGAAGAAGCCGAGCGTGCATCGCGTGAGCGCATATCCGCGACGCGTCATCCCTTGCCTTCATTGGCCGCTCACTTTGCCGATCTCGCTTTGAAACAGGCACCGACCGAGGCCCGGCATCAGCTGACGCTTAAGAAGTCGGTGCAGGCTGGGCTTGAAGTTGTGGCACGCGAAGCTGCTGCGAAGCTTGGGCCAAAAGTATCGGTCGCCATGGTGCTGGCCGACAGTCGCAACGGCAATATCTTAGGCGAAGTCGGCTCCGCTGATTATTTTGACGGCAAGCGGCAGGGCTGGATCGATATGACCCGCGCCGTGCGCTCGCCCGGTTCCACGCTCAAGCCTTTCATCTATGGGCTGGCCTTCGAGCAAGGACTGATTGCGCAGGAAACCATAATCGAAGACCGCCCGCAGGATTTTGCAGGCTATCGTCCGCGCAATTTCGATATGAGCTATCAGGGCGATGTCAGCATCCGTCAGGCGCTGCAAATGTCGCTGAATGTGCCGACCATCAGCCTGCTCGATGCAATTGGCCCTGCGCGGCTCACCACGCGTATTCGACAGGCGGCGGTCAATTTGCAATTGCCGAAAAGTGAAGCGCCGGGACTGGCTATCGGCCTTGGTGGCGCGGGCATCAGCCTGCGCGATCTGGTACAGCTTTATACTGGCCTTGCCAATGGCGGACGAGGGGCCGCCCTTCGTGACGGCACCGAAGGTTCAGAACCTGTTCAGCCATCGGCTCCTATTCTGAGCGAGCAGGCATCGTGGCAGATTGGCGATATTCTGGCCGGTGTCGTGCCGCCGCAAGGTGCGAAACGCCTCGGCCTCGCTTACAAGACCGGCACGTCCTATGGCTATCGCGATGCTTGGTCGGTCGGATATGACGGGCGTTATGTGCTGGGTGTCTGGGTCGGGCGTGCCGATGGCGGCTCGGTGCCGGGCCTTGCTGGTTATGTTTCGGCAGCGCCCATCCTGTTTGAAGCCTTTGTGCGTTCAGGTGTTGCTTCCGTACCGTTGCCGCGTGCGCCTGCTGGCGCATTTCGCACAGCACGCGCCGATCTTCCTGTAACGCAGATACGCTTTTCATCGAGCAGCGATCCGCTGCCGGTTCTCAAAGCCACGATGGAGCCTGCACCGCGCATCGTCTTTCCGCCTGATGGCGCGCATGTCGAATTGAAAGCCCTGACCGACAATGCATCGCCGCTGGTGCTGAAGTTGCAAGGCGGTCGCGCACCGTTTCGCTGGCTTGCCAATGGCAAACCCATTGCTGAGATTGAGCGGAGGCGGACAACAAACTGGCAACCGGATGGAACCGGTTATTCAACATTGACTGTGGTTGATGCTGCCGGGCGAGCCGCCAGCGTCAAGATTTTTGTTGAATAACAGCCTATTGAGCAGCTTCCGATAGAACGGCGTCTACCGCAGCTTTCTTCTCCAGCGACATGACTTTCAAATTGCCGGAAAACAGGATGCCGGTTATCGGAAGCACCGGTTCCGCAGGCAGTTCCTCGTGGTGAGCACTGTCTTTGGGAACATGCAGCTTGTGCTCCGTTCCACCTTCAGCACCTGACATGACAAGCGCCACATTCCCACGTGCATCCAGCAATTTCGTGCCATACAGAAACTCGAAACTCAGCATCGAAACGAGGAATTTGTAGGTTCCGTCGCGTACACCGCCCTTCATCATTGCCGCGCGATGCACCTCCCCGCCTATCGCCACATCCAGTGGCGGAATACGCGGATCGCAGACATAGCCAAGTGCCAGCAACTGTCCGTTATCAACCTCAAAGCGCATCCTGTCCGCACCAAGATCGAGCGCCGAGATCGAGAAGCGGCGATTGCTGTATTGGACCGGAACGCGACCCAGTCGCTTGCATAACTGCTCACCGCTCAGGGCACGCGCATTGGCGAAGTGGTCTGGATCAATGGCAAATGGCAGTGCTTTAGGACGATGTGGAACAGACAAGGCCGGTTCGAGAACATCGGCAATCAAGTTCGCAACAATGGTCGTCGAAACAGGGCGCGCATAATGGCCCTGATCAAGATAGAAAGCCGGATTACTGACGACATCACGACCATATTGCTGCATCAGCATTCGCGAAACGTCGGCTGAGATCGTTCCGTACCATTGCGAGATGTAATTGATGCCTGCATCAATCGATGGAACAGAATTCAGAAACGAGCCATTGCGCGCGCCAAATACAAGTGTTGCAATCCGCAAATTCGGGTTGCGTTCAAGCGCGTAACGAATGATCCCTTCGTAAAACCTTGCCCAATGGCGAAACGGTCGCCGTTCATCGCCATAAACGAAGGCGTCATTGATCGCATATTCGATCAGCAGCAGCTCGCACTCTTCGAGCTGTTCAAACTGCTTCAGCTGATAAAGGCCAAGCGCGCTGGTCGTTCCCCCGACCGCAAGATCAGCAACGACCTCTAGCTCCACCCCGCGTTTCGCCATCGTCGACAGAAGCGTCGGCAGATAGCCGGGCAGCATAACAGTGTTGGAACCACCAATAATTACAGTCTTGAGTTTCATTTCGTCACCGTTGCAGCCTTACCGGCTGGCGTCAGCGAACCGCAACGCCACACACCGTAAGTGCTTGCATCCCAATCAAAATAATAAGCGGCTGCGATCTGGCCGCTATCCATCATCTGGCGGAAGCGGTCGCGTACCTTCTCGACCAGTTGTTCGCGATTATTGTCATTGGCTGGACAGGCCTTTGATGTATTGGCGAAGCCCCATTCCGTGATCCAGCAGGGCTTGCCATCAGCACCGCCGCAGAACGAAAGCGCGTCGTTGATATGCTTTGCACGTGCTGCCCGCGTACCGCTGCTTCCCGGATAGATGTGAATGCCATAGCCGTCAGCAGCACCATCGAGACCATACTTCTTGAGAAGATCGGTAAAGTCGGCGGGTTCGACAGTGTCTATCCCGCGCCGGTCGGCATCGATGAAGGGGATATCAGACAACCCCGCAGATACGACCTTTGCCTTGGTGCTGTGCCTGGTTTTTGCCAGCTCCACCCGGACAATGCGTAAAAGTTCAACGTATTTCTCCGCACCTTTTTCGACCAGAGGAAGCTCCTCCATCTCGCCTAAGGAGCGTGCGGTCTTCATCTTTTCCTTGGGCAGGATGGCAAGATCGCCATTATAGGCCCCCCAGTTGATCTCGTTTCCGGGTTCCACGGCCACCAAAGGTACACCCAACGCATCAATCTTCTGCAAGGCATCTGCAACCGCTTGCTGAAAGCGCTCCGGAGATATGTCGGAAAGCCGATACATATCCCATATGCGCCCGCGCCCGGAACGAGGCTTGGTTCCTTCAGGATAGAAGTCTGCATTGTTGAGCGATATTTCGAGCAGGATGGCCAGGCCCTTCTCATGTGCAAGACGCACCGCATCAATGCTTTGATCGAGCGGTCGTGTGAGTGACAGCCGAACCGCCACCACACCGTTCTCAACCATCTGATCGAAGATTTGCTCGCGCTCTGCCGGCTTGAGCCAGGCCATATTGACCCGGTTGACGCCAAAGCGCGTATCGGCAAGGGCACCAATAGGCGCGATAGCTAGCAAGGCAGCACCAAGCAAGGCTACGATTGCCGGTTTCTTGCCCCTGACGCCCTTGCGGCTTTTCATCATCGGATACCGATATCCTTCAACGCGCCATTGAAATTGGCCTCGCATTCCGAATAGCGGTTGATGGCTGCAGGTACGTCTATCTTGGAAAGGAAGTCGCGCAGATAAGCTTTCTTCTGCGGTTCACGGTTCCAGATGCCCGCCTCAATATGCGGAAAGCCTATAAAACCGAGCATCTCCCGCATGCGATCATCGACGGCAATCATCAAGCCCGGAACGCCGGACTGCATACCGATGATTGTGCCATGGAAGCGACGGCTCAGGCCGAAATCCTGACTGGAAATCCAGCTGCGCCATTTGTGCGTGTCGAAAAACACCAGCAGCTCGTTCTTGCGCTGCCATTTTTCCATATGCTTGTAATCGACAGGTGCGGTGATGCGGCTTGCGGCCTGATCATAGGCTTCGGAATGATCTTCGCCAGCCATATTCATATTGTAGACGATGACTTCGTCCTGAATGACGTAGCTTGCAACACTGTCTTTTTCGAGCAGCGCATGAGCATCGACTATCGTATCTGCCACACTGCCGAGATAACCGCCGAAGGAGATCTTCTGCGCATCGGCCAGCGTTGGATCTGCAAGGCGGGTCAACGAGCGCTTCATCTGGTCCGGCGCATAGTAAAGCGATGGACAACCTGTCGGACGGACATATTTCATGCCCGCATCTTTAAGAAACTCCTCGGTAAAATGCCCGCGCGTGAGGAAGAAACTCTCCTTGCGGCGCAGAATTTCGAGGAATCGGCGCGTGCCTTCCGGCAACTCCGCTTTCAGATTTTCCTTCTTCTGAATACCGATGCCCATGACCACAATTGGCATGTTCAGCTTTTCAAAGACGAAGGATTCCGTCGTTGCCGCATAGCCGGGACGCAAAAGGTTGGCTGAGGCAAACAGGCATAGATCGAAGCTTTCGTTCAACTTCGCATAGGTATCCGGTGAGTTGAGGCTGTTAGCCAGATGCCAGAACGGTACATAGGTAACATCGTGGCCGCGCACGGCGTTCGCCGCGCCCTCGCCGATAAGGTAATTGCCCGTATTGGCAATCTTCTTGACCTGATCGATCACATCCTTCTTGGTCCGGATGGGCTCGAAATAGGGGCGATGCTTAACACTCGCCCCGGACACACTTTCGACGGTCCGCATCAGATATGACGGAATGCCGGTGATCATTATGCGCATGGTGATCCATCTTCGCTGGAGTTGAGGCATGTCTCCCAAAAGTGGGAACCGGTTTTGGGAGACATGCGAGTAACAAGAATCTGAAGCCTGCTTCAGACCGGCTTGGATCGAGAGTTATCCAATGCCGATTTCTGAAAGCACGCTTCGGAAATTGCGTTCGCGCGCCGAGTAGTTTTCGATGACTTCGGGAATGTTCATCGCGGCGATGTGGTCGCTCACGAATGCCCGCCGGTCATTGGCCGCATTAAGATCACGGGCATCGATCTTCGGCAGACCGGAGAAGTTCAACATCTCGCGCATACGGTCATCGACGGCAACCATCAGGCTCGGCACACCAGCCTGCATGGAGATAACATTGCCATGGAACCGACGACCGAAGGAGAAATCCATGGTCGAGCACCAGGCCCGCCATTGATTTGTATCGAGGAAGGCGTGAACGCTGATCTTCTTCTTGAGATCACCCGAGCCCTTATAGGTGAGTGGACCGACAAGTTCGCCAGTGGTGGAATCGTAGGCGCGGCCATTGGCATCGGATTCAAGTTGCATATCGAAATGCAGAAGTTCGTCCTGAACCACATAGGCTGAACGGCCATCATCAGAACTCAGCGCATTCATGTCGCCGATGGTTTCAAGTTCTGCCCCCATATATCCGGTGAAGACAGTGCGCCCCTCACCCACTTTCACATCCGGCAGACGGCTGATCGCCTTGCGCATATTGTCCGGGCGGAAATAAAGCGACGGACAACCGACCGGACGGACATAGGAAAAGCCCTGATCACGGAGATATCCGGCTGCATTTTCACCGCGCGTGAGAAAATAATGTTCGCGGGATTTGAGAACGTCCAAAAGCTTCTTCGTGCCCGCTGGCAGGCCGTCTTCACCCTCAATGTCAGGACGGTTCTGGATGCCTATACCAAGCATCACCACCGGCATGTCGAGTTTGGACAGAACGAGCGCTTCGGCATCTGCCGACAAGCCCTTGCGCAGAAGGTTTGCGCAAGTGAAGACGCAGATATCGAATTCCTTGTTGACCTCTTCGAGACCAGTTCCATTGTTCACGCAATTGTAGAGATGCCAGAACGGAATGTGCTTGGCTGTCGGTAGCAGCGCCGTCATCGCGCCTTCGCCGATTAGATAATTGCCCGTATTGCTGATGTTCTTCAGCTCCTGGATGAAATTATCCCTGGATTCTGAATCACGCTGTTTTTCCGAGTAATGGACCTGCGCTTTATCCGCACGTTGGATAAGGCGCGTCAGATGGCTCGGAATGCCCGTGACAAGGATTCTTGGATTGGTTGGGCGGCTCATAGGTCGACCTTTCTGCTATAATCAGGCAACTGCACGGCCGGGAAGAGCGGCAATCGTGCTGGCAGCGTCTGCAACATCCGGCTGGGAAGACCGGGATTTCGGATAAGCGGGGCGTAATTCATTCGCCCAATCGGTAAATTCGGAGAAAGCCGAACTCCATGTGCGGTGAGCAGCGGAGGCGAGCGCACCTTCAGCAGTCCGCATCAGGGCTTCACGATCCTGCGCAAGAATGGTCAGAATGCGCGTCATGTCGGAGACAATCTGCGCATCGTTGCCATTGCGGATGAGAATGCCATCGCGACCATGATTGATAAGCTCATCGACGGCACCAACGGCTGTGGCAACCGGCACGCAGCCAAGCTGCTGTGCTTCAGCAATCATCAGCGGTGCACCTTCCCAGCGTGATGGCATCAAGAGAACATCGGCCCATGCGAGATGGTTCGCGATGTCCTTGCCATCGAAAACCGGCGGCGAAACTTTCACACCCGCATCCTTCAAGCGTGTCATCCAAGATGCGCTTGGATCATCAGAGAGGATTTCGCCGCCAATTGCCTGCGCTTCGAAGGGAATACCCTGTTCTTTCAGCTTGACGATGGCGTCGTGCAGCCGGTCGATACCCTTCTGACGGTCGAGGCGCCCCATATAGAGCATTCGCATCGGCTCGCCCTTGCGGCCCTGCTTGCGCGCTGCGGTGACCTGCGTACGCAGTTTTGTATCGATTGAAAAACTGGCCCCGTTTGGCACGGAAAACACTTTTTCATAAGGAACGCCAAAGCTGTGCAGATAGATTTTCAGCTGATCAGAACAGGTCAGAAATGCATCATAGGCGTGTTCGAACGCAATCGCCGCATAGGGCTGCCCCGCCTGTCTGCGGAAGACCGTTTCGTCCACCACATGCAGGTAACAAGCGGTGCGCGTACCTTCGGAACGGAGCTTCCCCATCAGAGGATGCGCCGCCATGACGTGATTGTTTACGACAAGATCGAAGCCTGAAAGCTGGCCACGCAGGATGCTCCAGTCAAGCGGGTGATCGTCGGTGATGAAGTCCTGACCGAGAAACCGGTTTGTGTCTCCCCAGGCCGGAATGCCGTCCTTCCAGAAATGCAGATAATCGAAGGACTGGTCGAACTCGTCGAGCACATCCATGCGCTCATTTCCGAGTACGAAAAGATGAGTTTCAAACCCCTGGTTCTTCAATTCGCGTCCGGCGGCATAGGCGACTTTTTCGGCACCGCCGAACGACGCATTCGGTACCAGAACGGCAGCCGTCTTCTTCCTTGCCGCATTATGAGCAAGCGGCAAAACGGGACCGCCGCCAAGCTCGTTACGCAGCACCTGATACATTTCAGAAAGTGCAGGCAGGCGACGCGGACGCCATGTCCAGCGCATGGCCGCACTTTGCTTGAGCGGGCTCGTCGCAATTGATGTCACCAGATTGAGCATCGATTGCTCAGGCCGTGACAAGGCCCGGCGCTGACGCACGCGCGGAAACGGGAAGCGTACCTTCATCCGCGCCGATGTGGGCCACAATTGCTGCGTGCCCAACGATGCAAACCAATCCAGCGCATCGTTTTCGATGATGTCCTTGATCAGCTTCGTTGAGACGAAAATCAGGTCAGCGTGAGGTTGGCGCGTGCCGGACGGCATGATCTCGGTATCGATCCGCCGCTCGTCTTCGACATTGGTAAGTTCCACAAAGACGATATTGGCCTGTTCAGAAAGTTTTTCGAGCCGCGACAGGATATTCGGCAACAGTCGTGAACGCGCCAGAAGCTTCAGTGTCTCGGTATTTGACGAAGCGAGAAATGGCGGAAAGTGAAAATTATCCGGTTCGGAGACACTGCCCCAAAATGCTCGGATAGCATCATCGAATTTAAGGTCGGAGGTGCCAAGGCTGAGGTCGGTGAAAAGGCTGACTGTTCCCTCACCTGCTCGAATGACGCCATAGCGCGGACATTCCTCATGCTCGAATCCAACGAGTGTCGGGCGCCGAAACAGCGCCTTGTGCCGCTTGCGCAAGAAACTGATCGACCCGGAACGGTCGCGATTGGCTTCCTTGAAACGGCTTTCCGCTCGCAGGCGATATTCGAAGCCGGTATCATGGCAAGGTGTGCCGACAAAACCCGCCTCAATCGCGGAGAGCCAGAACTCCCAGTCTTCAAAGCCATTTTGACGGTCGTCATCGAAACGGACACCACTGCGGAAAACATCCGCAGAAATCATCGATCCGGTATCACAGATGTTGTCAGTGATGCAGTGGATCAGTCGCGAATAGCTGTCACCATAATGGGCGCGCCAATTAACAGAGAAGGTGTCGATATTGGTGTAGACCCAGCCCGCATTCGACGCTAGAAGCTTTCGATAAAGCGTATCGATGGTGTGCGGCTGCACACGGTTGTCAGCATCAACGAAATAGACTGCCTTCACATCGGGCATCTCTTCGAGAATATAGTCAACAGCGCGATTGCGCGCGCCACCGGGGCCTGCATTCTCCCCAAAGATGATGTGAATATTGGGGTGAGCTGCCGCATAGAGGGTCAGACTGTCGAACACTTCGCGGCGCGGATCGCCATCGACAGACACCACGATTTGTGTACGGAAAACCGTTTCTGACGCCAGCACTGTCTCCAGCGCTTCGAGCGCCAGCGCCGCATGCCCATAAAGCGGCATGGCAACGACGATCAAATCCTTGGACCTATCGTACATTCGCGGCCTCTTTGACTAATTCCTGACTCGGGCGCGCCTCGACGTGCTTGACCAGACGGAAGTTGAAAACCTTGAGCCAGGAGAAGTCCACCGAGTCCGCCGCCGCCTTGCTCAAGACGATGAGATCCATCGTGCGATCGATCGGTTCTTCAAGCATAAAATTGATGTCGATCGGACGGCTAGGCGCCACTTCCGACCAGCCACTGAACAATACCTGCTGACGGCGGCGGTCGAGATTGGAAATCGCATCGATTTCATCCTTCACATCCGAGGCCAGATTGACCAGCAACAAGCCGACCGCGCAGGGCTGGCCTTCCGGATGGTCAATAACGGCGCGCGCAGAAACCCGCACGGTGCCCGGTGCGACCACACGACGGATTGCAGCCGCAGTTATACCCTCCTCAAGCGGGTGACAGCCGATGGCGTCTTCATGTTCGAGAAAACGCACAGTGGGAAAGTCAGGCGTAATGGGTGTTACGGACACATTGGTCACATTCCGCAGCAATTCGACCGGCAGACGGTAATCATCGACCTTGCGACCACTGATCAGCGCCGTCGGCACGATGGCATTTGGCAGCGATGCCGGACGAACGCCCGGCAGGCCAGTGAAAATCCGCAATGCCAGCGGGCGCATGTCGAGGTCGGCATGTGGGATGCGCGCCCGTGCCGCGTAGCGTTCATTGGCGATCACGTTGCCCAGCGACAATTCCGGAGGAACCCCGCCCGATGCAGAAATCCGTAAACGCAATGTCCGATGGCTGCCGTCACATGCCTTGGGAAGCGAGAAAAAGTTCCACTCTGGATGCAGCATACCGTAGGGTACCAACCATTCAGCGATCCCTTCGCCGTTTTCAAGATAGTCCAGCGTAACGATCAACTGGCCGTTACGATTGGCAGGCAAGTCACGGAAATGCAGGGCAAAACCGGAAACTGCATAACTCGAAACCGGAAAAAGTTGTTCGATCTCCGATTCGCGCAGCAGACGTGCAAAGCCTTCATCCTTCGGGTCAACCAGAGGGGAATGACTGAATATCTCTGTTGAGGAATCCCAGTTGCGTGCGTGAAATGCATCCTCGATTGCCCGGTAGTTTTCAAACATGGTTTCACGCTCGCGACGCAGCATCGCAAGCTCTGTGTGAATTTTGCTGACGTGACCGACGAGACGATCCAGACTGCTTTCGAGCAATTGCGTAACCAGCAAAGGAACGGTTTCAGGCGTCGCGTCGTCGATACGCACAACGGGAAGTTCTGGAATGGTGCTTAGACGATAAACCTGCTGCAGAATCGTCTTCAGCTCGTTCTCGCCCTCTTGCGAAGCGGCGACCGCAATGAGTGGAAACGTGTTCGCCAGTCGAAGACGTTTTCCATCACCTTCGACAAAGGTAGTCAGCTCGCCCAGAGACGTCGCTTCCAGCGCTTCACGATCACGCATCGAAGCAATGGCATATCGGCGGGATTTCCGCGCCGAGATCGCAGGAAGTGGTGTGCTCAACATAATCATCCATTGT
>Ga0182737_1002982_pt1 | contig 13018 bp, 13 predicted proteins | sample eDN5th30CBELigOP_FD_128878 | JGI IMG/M metagenome (GOLD analysis project Ga0182737, IMG submission 128878) | Enriched Organic Plus compost microbial communities from Emeryville, California, USA - eDNA 5th pass 30_C BE-Lig OP (version 2) (version 2) ... | reverse complement strand
GATTGCAAATATGCAAACGGCTTAGCGCCCCTTCCAAATTCTCGGTGCCGAACAAGTCGGTGCCTCAACCCAGGTCAACAACACGTTGGCCCAACACAGGAGTGTGCTTTGACGAAATTGAATGAGAACGAGAAGGCCATAGCGCCAGTACCTACCGCGAAAGACACCGATAAGGGCCACACTATGTGGGATGCCTTGACCAAGGGCAGCAAGTGCCTCGCCAAATCAACAGAGCCTGGTGAGGACGGATACTATCTGGCTGTCGTCGAAGAAATCTCGGCAGATGGTCAGACCTTGACCCTAAAGTGGTTCTCTTACCCGAAGCTTCCCACGTTCAAGGCACGGCGCCTTTCGGTCGGCTTGCTGGTGAAGACCAAATAGCCATGCCTGACAGCGAGAAGATACGGGAGCTCAACGACGACTTCCGCAAGAGCTTTGTCGGCGATCAGGTCATCATCACAAGCGGTATCGCCCGACTTCCCAATGTTGTGGCGCTGCTTAGCCAGGTGCGCACTTATGACAGCTTTAGGCCGGAAGATGACCCATACGGGGAGCATGACTTCGGGTCACTGGTGTTCGCCGATGAACGGATTTTCTGGAAGATTGATTATTACAACCTAGACCTAACAGCAGGGGCGGAAGATCCGTCCGATCCTGGAATCACCAAAAGGGTACTCACGGTGATGCTGGCGCAGGAGTACTGACTACTTTGCCTTACGCTTGACTTTCTTGAGGTCTACCGGGGTTACCAAGTCAACCGGCGACACCCCAAGACCTTGGGCAATATTATACAGGCTAATAATAGTGGGATTGCGCTTCCCAGCCTCAAGCTCACTGATGTAATGCTGATTGAAGCCGGAACGAGCTCCAAGCTCCTCTTGGCTCAGCTTCTTCGCCAATCTGATTCGCATAACGTTGCCGCCGACCAGCGCGCGCATATCCATGCACGCAGATCAGCGGAACCCGCTTGGCCGTGGTATATACTCCTGTATATATTCGACTGGCGGGCTTGTCTAGAAACCTAATCACAAGGGGATACTTATGAACGACACTATCCAGATCACGCCGCCCATCCTTCGCCGCCTGTGGTTGGTCATCGTCCTGACCTGCCTGATCTTCACGTTTCCTATCGCCCTTCTGATCTTGCTGACGGGCAAGGTGTACCGCTGGCGGGATACGGGCTGGGCACCCATCTCAGATAAGGCCAGGTGGATTTACGCTGGCGCACTCGGGTTCTGGCTCCTCGCCGCCATCGCCAACTTCGCCATATCCGGCAAGTCGGGGCAGGAGACCTGGAAGGAAAACCAGGTCAACACCAGCCAAAGCCGATCCGAAGCACAAGATGGGGGTGCCAATGCGGAGACGCCAGCCATGCCGGAAGGCGATGCGAATTTCACGGGCGGCTCCTACCACCGCACTTCGCCCGCCACAGCAAATATGACGATAGAGAGGCGTGACGGACGGTGGCGAATCTCTATCGAGGGTGCCGGACCGCCGGCAGGCGGCAACACCGCCGCAAATTGCTCTCTCGTCGCAGAGGGCCAGCTTGTGAATGACGAAATCAATGCCGACTTAGTCCCTTTTGAGACGGACACGGCGGAGATTACGGCAGAAGACCTAAAAGAAAATCCCGGCAAGATTCTTGTGAAGGTCTCGCCCTCCAATGTCACGGTACTCCGTGCGACCGTAAATCCATATTGCGGCATTGGCAGTGACCTGACCGGGCATTTCCGTCTGGTCCCATGATCATTTCAATTCCAGCGAAAGCCGTGCCGTGGCCAACACGCCTATACCAACCGATGGGCTTTTCGCTTGAAAGCCCAATGGCAGCAGATGGTGGCGGTACGGCCTAAAGCTGTGTCGCGCCAGCTCATAAACACAGACGCGCTCTAGACCAATCAGGGGGCAATCCATGCCATTTCAAAAGAAACTAAGCCGCTACGTTCTGATCGCTTCAATTGCATTCTCAATGAGCGGCCCCGTACATGCCCAGGACATCCTTGGCACCATTCTACGTGGCGCTCGACCCAACTTAGCCAATAGAGGGTTCCCACAAAATCCAAGAGAAGTCAGAATCCTGCAACTCGTCATGCATCTAAAGGCCGGAGAGTGGCGGACTAGAACAACCAATACGCAATCGCTCTTTCCCGATACCGTCTGCCGAGGACAGATGCCTTCCGACCTCCGGAGGCTGTTAGAGTGGGGAGCTGCAGCGAAGCCGACTATCTCTCGGAACATTGGTCCAAATGCCATCCTTGTCAAAGATGGCTCTGACCCTCGCGACCCTGAATGGCGCATTGCGGTCGCGATATGCATCTCGGATGGCGCATCGGAAATCAGCAATAAAATGGAGCCACGCGCGCTACTTTCGATGCACGGCATGGATGGCGATGCCTTATTCTCCGCAGCCAATGCCATCATCAAAGAAGTAGAAGGCACATTTCCCCCGCCGCCTACCGCTCAAGACTTGGCGGATGCCAAGCGTCGAACCAAGTTTCTGAATGAAGTTGTATCTTATTCGCCAGGCGGTGAGATGCAGGTCGGAAGGGGCGATCACGTATTTGATACAGCAGCCGACTGTGACCGCCATGTCAGCCTAGTAATCAGCAACGTCATCAGAAATATCCCTGGCAGCAAACTGCTGGGCAGTAGTGTTGTCATGGCGGGCGACGGTTCGGGCTATGCGTGGTTTGGCTGTATCCGCGTGGGAGACCTGGGGACAAAGGCATTTGAACAATATATTCAGGCCACCATGTCTCCTTCGAGAGCGAAGGCGATGCAGCGCTTTCCAAACCTGAATGACAGTGCGCAGCCACCAGCCTCTCAACGTGGAAAGTCTGTCAGGTTCTGAAACTGGCATAACCTGCCCTGCAGAACTCTACTGCACCTGGTTAGTCCGATATCTCAACCGAGGCAGGCGCACCCACCTTATGAAGTTGGGTGTCTATATCGGCTGCGGTGTGAAGCGTCTGGCGTGGTACGGTCCAAAGCCGCGCCACGCCAATTCCCAACCCTGGGATGCGGAAGATGCGCGCACCCTGCCAATGCAGAGCGGGATAACTCCGAGCTATAGCTTGAACGCCTTATGCGCGACCGCCAATTCCCGAAATTTGGCGCCATACGTCTAAAAGCGCATCAAACAGGCTAAAAAGCACACTACCCCAGTTCTGGAACGGCCTTTTTATCTGCGTCGTTGCTCGGTCTGTGCCATATCACGCGAAAAGCGGCATGGCGTCGGAAAGAGCGTCTAAAGCCACTCTATTGCCTCGATTTTCTAGCTAATCCGGCCTGGTTCAAATTGACTACTAAAGCCTCCCTCTTGAGAAGATGGTTGCAGACCTTTCACAGTAAATGGGAAAAAGTCCATCTCTTCACAGTGCCAGGGCGAAGCGTGCATTAGCCGATGAAATCTCCCGCGCTAGGCCAGTAAGGCCTTTCACTGTACTTCTAATAAAGATTGATGTGCAGCACAGGAGAACACGTTGGCAAAGCAAAAACCGTCACCCGTAATCCAGAAGTCCGTTCTACTTGCTCATCGCAAGAGACTCGCAGACGGATACGTTGAACTCTTTGATCACAGTCACAAAAAGTTTATGGACAGCAAAAACGGGGGACGAAGCGGAGCGATCGCTGCTTTAGAATATGCGATCTTTTCGATATCCAAATTGGAGCATAAGAAGCAAATTAATGTGACGCCTCTTATTGTCCTGTTGAATGCCCTGCGCGCACTCGACATAGGAATAACACTTCCCATCCTTCGCAAATCCAAAAAAGACCCAAAGACAAACCAGAGAGGCATTGGATCACATACCGACCGTCTGCGGATGAACGTAAAGGCATTTTCTGTTTATGCAGCAGACACACTCAAAACATTAGGAGTAACACCACAGAAAGCAGCGGATGAAAGAATCGGAAAGGCGCTATCCAAAATCAAATTCCCAGCTAAAAGCCAGTCTCAGGGGATTACCGGTAGAACGATAGCTGGTTGGCGCCAAGAAATCGCAGAGGATAAAAGCACGTATCTTGCGTCGAAGTTCGAAGAATTTAAATCGCTACTCATGGCAGAGCACTTTACATCTGCCGCAAGTTTTGAAGCCGATTTTTCGAAACAGATGCAAATGCGCCTTATAGAGCTCAGGCTCACAAATGAGGCTGATTAGTATTTACAGTTATACCCCCCTCTAAAGTGCGCGAAAAAGGCGGCAAACAGCACAAGCTGTTTTGACATTGTAAAACCGAACCGCTGCAAGGACTCTATTATAGGGCGGCACATGCGTGATGGCGCGTGTGCCGCCTTTTCTTCTTGATCGCTTAAGTGACGGCAATTCAGCCGCACTGACCAAGGAGACCTTCATTGTCTTTTGTAAGTCATAAAGCACGCCTCCGGCTAACACGTAGAACTGCAATTCCCCGCCAGCCTTTTCTACTTGGCGATGCTCATTGGGGAATGTTTGATACCGAAGATATATCGCAGATACTTTCCGATGAACGCTGGTATGGAGATAAGCCACCTCATTGGGAACACGCCGTTAAACAAGCGAAGGCCAAAGAATGGTGGAGAAAAGGCCACCTAAGATTAGCAAGGAAGCCTGGCCGAAACGCCCCCTTTGACACCTTGGCCGCCCATAGTGTCATCAGTAGTTGCAAACCCAGACAACGCTGCAAGTCCAATGGCTGCTATCTTTGCTGCCGGGCTTTTCAGAGATGGCTCATAACAGCCCTTCGATGGCTACAAATATCGCCCTGCCGTGAAGAATACCAAGATCGGTCGTTTACATATATTTACCCTGAAGGTCAGTGCGCCATTGGCACACTTCGAAAAGCGAACTTCAAAAAGCATCTCCAGAGAACGCTCCAGGTCATAGAAAACACAGGGCTTGTCGAGTTTGGCATCCTTGCCTTTGACATCTCCTTCAATGACGACAGAGCCAAGTTTGCACACGGGGAATTTCACATCCCGCCAGAACTATATTGGCAAATTCACCTCTACGGAATTATCCGCACCCGAGACTTCGACCTCGTGATGGATGCCTTGAGGGCAGCTACGCCGGAGAATGAGAAAATTCGGCAGATAGTAAGAGCCAGAAAGTCATTTGACGGAAAGCCGAAAGTCCTCTCGTACATCTTCAAACCAACCGCCTACAAACGACAGCCCTTCAAAGTGCAGAAGGGCAGCCGAAAAGGCGATTGGGCAATGGGAGATGCAAAAGCCCTGAACGCTGCACAGCATGTGGAATATCTGGTGGCCGCCCACGAACTGGGAATCCCCAATCGCATCTGCCTTATCAATCTACACCCAGAACGCACACCCCCGTCTCCCAAACGGGGAAGGCGTTATTTTTTCCGCAAACTTCTACCAAGGAGCACGACTATGTAAGTCACCAATCTATCTGCTCACCAAATAAGTACAGCAAAGGAATTCAACACATGAATGGCAACCCCGCAGTGAAAATCGAACAACACTGCAAAAATCTCAATGAGGAATCTTTATGGTCAAGAAGTCGATACTACTGAAGCCCAGCCTGCGACACTCACACATTACCGCTGACGCAACACCGCAACACCCACTTCCCAATCCTAAGCTGTTGCGGCGTTGCGGTAAGTTGACCGACAGCAATTCTCTCCTGGACGACTTTACCGAGGCAGCGAGGAGCGCCGGCCTTGTCGGTGAAATCCGCAACGCCAAAATACTACTCTTAGCAATTATTAGCCGTGTCATTGATCGACCAGTTTCTGTTGTGGTCAAAGGCGCTCGCTCGGGCGGAAAGAACACTTTAGTAGAGGCAGTACTAAAATTCTTCGAGCGGGATGCATACTACGAGCTCACAGCAATGAGCGAAAAGGCGATCGCCTATTTTAGCCAGCCATTGAAAAACCGCACCCTCGTAGTCACAGAAGCCGCAGGCATTAAAAAGGGCGGCGATCTCTTCCTCCGCTCTCTCCTGAGCGAAGGCAGAATTTCCTACGAAACCGTCTCCGGAGGAAAGACGCGAAAAGTTGAGCTGGAAGGGCCGACAGGATTGATACTGACCACGACCGAGGTAAAGCTGTATGAGGATGATGAGACCCGCTTAATCTCAATTGATATTTCTGAAACCACTCCCCACACTCGAAAAGTATTGATGGCTATTGGCCATGCTTTCGCGCACCCTGAAAAAAAGAGGCACAGAAGGCCACCCGATGCCTGGCTTGCCCTACTGAAATGGATAGCGATCAAGCCCCCTAGAGTAAAAATTCCATTTGCCGAAAGCATCTCATCTCTCATGTCAGACGCGGATACGCGCCTATACCGTGACATCAACGCACTGCTTGGACTTGTATGCGCGCATGCCCTCCTACACCGAGGTAGGCGCAAGACGGACAAGCTTGGGCATCTTTTAGCTACGATAGACGACTACAAGGCAGTACGCGGGCTTCTGCATGACATTATTGCCCGCGGCATTGAGGCAGCAGTTAGCCCGAGTGTGCGCCGTGTGGTGAATGCCGTCGAGCAGCTGAGCAACGGCGCAACAGGGGTCTCCGGAAGAGACCTCGTGGTGCATCTCGGTATCAATAAGGCAGGAATCTCTAGGCATGTTAAAGCCGCGATAGGGCTTTGCTATCTAAGGAATCTCGAGGAAGGCAAAGGCAAAGCAGCTCGATACGTTATCGGAGATGCGATGCCGTCTGATACATCAGTGATCCCAACCTCGAAGGCAGTCGCCTTGCATCACCGCAAGCGCGTTGCCAGCCTCAAGGTAAAGGCCGCGTAGGATACTGGCCACCGCCCAGTTGTGCGGTGGCCAACCTACATCGCGCTATGGCCAATTCCGAAGAATTGCTCTCGGAGGCCACGGTTCTTAGCCGTTGGCCCGCACTTTCAAAGTCATTACTCCGCATCGCTCGCCAGCAGGGCCGCATTTCCTGGGTCAAGGGAAAGCGCGGCTCTGCTTGGTACCGCCCCCTATCCGTTGAAACATTTATCACCAAGGAGCTTGAACAACCATGCCTCGACCACGCGCCAGACCGCTCTTTGAGCTCGGCGGGCAATGGATCGCTCACGACCCAGGATCGAAGAAGCTCTATCGATTCTGGACTGAGCTCGGAACTGGAAGAACGCGTCGCGCTAGCCTCGGCACAGAGGATATTAGCGAAGCTAAAATAATCCTTGCTGAAATTGTCATGAAAGGGGCGCCAAAAACCAACACGTCGTCTCTTGCCCTGGTTCTTGAAACTTACTTCGTGGAGCACACAGATCGCCTACCTAGCAAGCACGTTGCACGCAGCCACGGAAGGAGATTGCTAACTTTTTTTGACCCAACCTTTAAAGTTGCCATGCTCACTGATGCCAAGCAGAGAGAGTTCGTCGAGACCTGCTTGGATGACGGGAATAAGCTGGCGTACGCAGCTCGCATCATGACAACGCTGTCCGCAGCGCTGACACATTCCAAGATACGAGAGCCCGAGATTGTCTACACAGAAGCAGCTATGGTGCGCAGGTGGAAGCTAGCCACCGCACCTTCCAAGAGAGCTTATATTCCAACCGACGACGACTGTGTGAAGCTCATCAGCACCAAAATGCCGGTCATGTTGCGGCGATGGCTAATCATACAAGCTATGACTGGTGGTCGCCCCCAAACCGCTGTTGATCTAATGCCAGACCAATTCAACCGGGAAGCTGGGATCGTAGACCTGAATCCGCCCCGTCGCAGCCAGAACAAAAAGCATCGCGCTAAGGTCAGAACAGGACGGGCATTCCAGTTCTTGTTAACCCGCTGGGAAAAAGCCGGCCTGGATGCTTTCGGGGGCCGCTACTGCGGGTACACGACTATGGAAGGGGTGAAGTCTGCAATACAGCGCCTATCCGCAGAGACCGGCATCCCAATTTCAACCTATAGCTGCCGGCAGAAGGTGACCACTGTTCTTCGGCGTGGGAGAGTGCCAGAGGACCAAGTGTCCGAACTGCTCGGTCACCAGCGCCCCCACCTACGCACTACCGCTGGCTACGGTGACTGGGATCCTGACTACCAGCGGGAGGCCGCTGCCGCGCTGGATGCTTGGTTTTGGAGAATACGGCGCATGGCCAAAGCACTAGCCGCCAAAGAGACTGGGAACTCCCAAGATACTCCCAAGCTGGCAAATGCAAACGGCCACCGCGCATCACGCGCGCAGTAAGCCATTGTTTTAATTTAGAAAATTGGAGCGGGCGAGGCGAATCGAACGCCCGACCCTAACCTTGGCAAGGTTATGCTCTACCCCTGAGCTACGCCCGCACTCCAAGTCGGCGGGTTATGGCCTTTTCCCCGGAGGGATTCAAGCACATTCGGGAGCCCATTCCACGGCGTTCTGCAGGGAATTCCGGGCGGGATTTCCGACGGTTAACGGGTTGCGCGCCCGGGTGGAAACCCCGAACAATCCGCCCCCTGGGATCGGGGGTAGCGTGACAGAGGGCAGGGGAAGCGGGCGCAAGGCACAGGACGGCAATGCGGCCGGCTATGCCCTTCTGACGCCCACGCTGGCCGTGCTGGCATTGGCGCTGGCCGCGCCCATGCTGCTGCTGTTGGTCTACAGTCTGAAATCCCAGATCGGCATCGCGATCGGCGGCGACCTGACACTGGCGCAGTATCAGGCGGTGCTGGGCCGCGCCAGCTATCGCACCCTGTTCTGGCGTTCGCTGGCGATCTCCGGCGCGGTCACGCTGGTCACGCTGCTGCTGGCCTATCCGATGGCCTATTTCGTCGCCTTCCATGTCAAGCGGGCCAAGTTCCTCTGGCTGATCGCGCTGACCATTCCCTTCTGGACCTCCTATCTGCTGCGGGTGTTTTCCTGGAAGGTGATTTTGGGATTCAACGGCGTCATCAATTCCGCGCTGCTGCGGCTGGGCCTGGTGGACGCGCCGCTGGATGTCCTGCTCTACAATCCCTTTGCGGTGGTGCTGACCCTGGCCCATGCCTGGGCCGCTTTCGCCATCCTGCCCATCTATGTCAGCCTGGAGAAAATAGACCGCTCGCTGCTGGAAGCCGCCACCGATCTGGGCGACGGCCCCTGGCGGCGCTTCCGGCGCATCACCCTGCCACTGTCCATGCCCGGCGTGATCGGCGCGGCGATCCTGGTCTTCGTGCCCACCACCGGCGATTATGTGACGCCTGAGCTGGTGGGCGGCCCCAGGGGCGCGATGATCGCCAATGCCATCGAGGTGCAGTTCAACAGCGTGGGCAACTGGCCGATGGGCGCGGCGCTGGCGCTGCTCAGCATGGCGGGTGTGGCGCTGGTGACGGGGACCTTCGTGCTGGCGGCGCGGGCGGCGGCAAGGGCGATCCGATGAAAAGCCGTGGCCTGATCGTCTATGCCGCCTTCTACCTGGCCTTTCTCTATGTGCCGGTGCTGCTGCTGCCGCTCTTCTCGTTCAACGATTCCCAGTTCATCGCCTTTCCCCTGTCGGGCTTCACCACCCGCTGGTATGCGGGCCTGGCCGCCGACGCCGCCATGCTGCAGGCCCTGGCCAACAGCCTGAAAGTGGGCGCGGCCACCGCCCTGCTCTCCACCCTGCTGGGCCTGACCGCCGCGCGGGCGGTGACGCGCTATCGCCTGCGCGCCAGGGGCGCGGCGCTGGGCTTCATCGCGCTGCCGCTGTTCATTCCCGACATCGTGCTGGGCATCTCGCTGCTGCTCCTGCTGGCGGCGCTGGAACTGCCCTTGTCGCTGGCCGGCGTGGTGCTGGGCCATATGCTGGTCTGCATTCCGCTGTCCATGACGGTGCTGATCGCCCGTTTCGAAGGTTTCGACCGCAATCTGGAGGAAGCCAGCGCCGACCTGGGCGAGGATGGCTGGATGACTTTCTGGCGCATCACCTTTCCCCTGATGCTGCCGGGCATCCTGTCCAGCCTGCTGCTGACCTTCATCACCTCCTTCGACGAATTCCTGGTGGCCTATTTCCTGTCCGGCGGGTCGGCGACACTGCCTGTCTATATCTGGGGCCAGCTTCGCTTTCCTGAACGGCTGCCGATGGTGCTGGCGCTGGGCGCGATCATCCTGGCGGTCTCGGTGGCGCTGGTGGTGCTGGCGGAAACCCTCCGCAATATGGGTGTGAAGGCCGACAGGCGCAGGGTGGGAGCGTAGGATGCGTTTTTTGTCGGTCGAGAATGTCACCAAATCCTTCGGCGGCCCGCCGGTGGTGCAGGATGTGAGCCTGGAGGTGGCGCGCGGCGAATTCTTCGCCCTGCTGGGACCATCGGGCTGCGGCAAGACCACGCTGCTGCGGATGATCGCGGGGTTCGAGACGCCCGACAGCGGCCAGATCGCCATTGACGGTGCGGACATGACCGCCGTGCCGCCGCACCTGCGGCCCACCAATATGGTGTTCCAGTCCTATGCCATCTTTCCGCACCTCAATGTCTTCGACAATATCGCCTATGGCCTGCGGAAACTGCGCCTGCCCCAGGCCGAACTGACGCGCCGGGTCGAGGCCATGCTGGCGACCGTGCGGCTGGAGGGCATGGGCGGCCGCACCGCCGATCAACTGTCGGGCGGCCAGCGCCAGCGCGTCGCGCTGGCCCGTGCCCTGGTGCGCCAGCCCAAGATTCTGCTGCTGGACGAACCGCTGGGCGCACTGGACAAGCGGCTGCGCGAACAGATGCAGGTCGAACTGCGGCTGCTGCAGAAAAAAATCGGCATCACCTTCCTGCTGGTGACGCACGACCAGGAAGAAGCCCTGTCGCTCTCCGACCGCATCGCGGTGATGTCGGACGGCAGGGTGCTTCAGGTCGCAAGCCCGCGCGACCTTTATGAGCGCCCCAGCTGCCGCGAGGTCGCGGACTTTATCGGTGAAATCAATTTCTTCCCGGCCACGGTCAAGACGGCGAACGCCGAAGATGTGACGGTGAATGGCGGCGTGCTGGGCGTCATCACCCTGCCCCGCGCCAACGCGCCGGACGCGGTAGCGCCGGGCGATGCGGTGCTGCTGGCGATCCGGCCCGAACATGTGCGCTTCGCCGCGCCGGGCGAAACCGGCGTGGCGGGGGAAATCGCCGCCGCCACCTATCTGGGCGAGCGCAGCCATATCCATGTGAAGCTGCCCAGCCGGAGCGAACCGGTGGCGGTCAGCGCCGCCGTCCCGCCCGGCGGCGGCAGCGTTCAGCTTGTCTTTCCGCCCCAATGGATCATGGCGCTGCCATCAGGCGATTGAAGACGGCGCGGGTAGCGGCCTGCATCTGGGCCAGCCGCGCCTCGACCTGCGGGAAACCCGCGCCTTCCGCCGCCCGCGTCAGCAGGGTCTTGAGGCCCTGCGTCGCCTCCTCGATCCGGGGCGTCTCGTCCAGCGCGATCCGCAGCACCTGGGTCAGGGCATGTTGCAGCCCGGCCGCGGCGATCAGCGTATCGGCATCCTCTGCCGCCAGAAGACCGGCGGCCTTCAGCTTGTGCAGCGCCGCCACCGTATTGGTGTCGAGAATGTCCGGCTGCGCGGGCGCGTGCACGAGCTGGAAGGCCTGGGCCAGGAATTCGATATCCACCAGCCCGCCCGGCGCATGCTTAAGGTCCCAGGGATTGCTGCCGGGAAAAGTGACCGCCATGCGGGTCCGCATCTCGCGGGCATCGGCGATGACGGTGCTGGTATCGCGCGGTTCGGTCAGGCGGCGGCGGATCACATCGGCGACCCGCGCCTGCAAGGCTGGCGCTCCGGCCACCAGCCGCCCGCGCGTCAGCGCCATATGCTCCCAGGTCCAGGATTCCGTGGCGTGATAGGCGGAAAAGCTTTCCAGCGACACCGCAACCGGCCCCTTGTTGCCGGTGGGGCGCAGCCGCATGTCCACCTCATACAGCGTGCCCGCCGCGGTGGGCGTGGTCAGGGCGGCGATCAGGCGCTGCGCCAGGCGCGCATAATAAAGCGTGGGCGACAGCGGCCGGGGGCCGTCCGACGCTTCCACGCCCGGCGGCACGTCATAGACGAAGACAAGGTCCAGGTCGGAACTGGCGGTCATCTCGCGCCCGCCCAGCTTTCCCATCGCCACCACGGCAAAGCCGCCACCCGGAACATGGCCCGCGCCCGCCGCCAGTTCCGCCTCCACGCGCGGCAACAGGCCCGCGATCACGCAATCGGCGATGTCGGCCAGCGCGGGACCGGCCTGTTCGGCCCGCGCCGTGCCTTCCACGATCTGCACGCCGACGCGGAAGATGGCTTCGCGCGCGAAGCGCCGCGCCGCATCCAGCATCTCCTCATAGGACCCGGCGGTGGCGGCGGCGAAGCGCGCATCCAGCCTGGCGCGGCTGGGCAGGGTGGTGAGGAAATCCGCATCCAGCAGCGCATCCATGATCGCCGGGTTGCGCGCCAGATAGGCGGCCAGGCGCGGGGCCGATCCCACGATCCTGGCCAGCAGGTCCAGGAATTGCGGCCGGGCCAGGAACAGCGAGAAAAGCTGTACCCCCGACGGCAGGTTGGAGAGGAACTGGTCGAACTGGCGGAAGGCAGCATCGGGGTCGGCGGTGCCCGCCAGCGCCTTGAGGATGGCGGGCACCAGCTTGGTCAAGAGTTCGCGCGCCCGCTGCGAACGCATGGCGCGGATGCGGCCATGATGCCAGCCGCGAATGGCCGCCGAGACATGGGCGGCATCGGTAAAACCCATGCTGGACAGGGTGGCGAGGGTTTCGGGATCTTCCTCCACGCCGGTAAAGACCAGGCTGCCCTGATCCGTGGTGAGGGCGGGCGCGCTTTCGAACAGCCGCGCATAATGGCCCTGCACATTGGTCAGGGTCGCCGTCAGCGCGGCGCGGAAATCCTCCGCGCTGTCATAGCCCATGAAACAGGCGACATGCGCGACGCCTTCGGGCGAGGACGGCACGCTGTGGGTCTGCTGGTCCTCGATCATCTGCAGCCGGTGTTCCAGCGTGCGCAGGTAACGATAGTCGCGCTTGAGGTCCTCGGCGGTGGCCGGGTCCACCCGCCCCTCGCCCGCCAGCGCATCCAGCGCCGACTCGGTGGCGGGGCTGCGCAGGCCCGGATGCCGTCCGCCCAGGATCAGTTGCTGGGTCTGGGCGAAGAATT
>Ga0182737_1002980_pt1 | contig 13031 bp, 8 predicted proteins | sample eDN5th30CBELigOP_FD_128878 | JGI IMG/M metagenome (GOLD analysis project Ga0182737, IMG submission 128878) | Enriched Organic Plus compost microbial communities from Emeryville, California, USA - eDNA 5th pass 30_C BE-Lig OP (version 2) (version 2) ... | reverse complement strand
GATACGCCACCGATACCGGTAGACCGTGAGTCCGCCTTGAGCATCACCAAGGTGGCGGATGAGGCACGTGTGAAAGCAGGCGAAAGTACCAGCTTCACGCTGACCATCACCAATAACGGCCCGTCGGTGATCGAAGTAGGTAAGGAAATTAACCTGACGGAACGTCCGGGTGAAGGGGTGACCATCACCGGGTATGAAGTGACCGCTGGTAACGCTACTGTCGCTGGCAATGGAAATACTGCGGTATTGACCACGACGGGTAAGATTGCTGTGGGTGGAACCATTACGGTGAAGGTAACGGCGGATGTAGCTGCCAATGCCGGTGAAACCATTACCAACGGCATTACGGTTTGGGGACCCGACAAAGATCCAGAGACCGATCCGGAAGATGATGAGGACGATACACCGCCGATCCCTGTAGATCATGACGCTGTGCTGAGCATCACGAAAGTGGCTGACCAAGACCGAGTGACCGCAGGAGAAAGCACCAGCTTTACACTGACCATCACCAACGAAGGTCCGGCGGTAGTAGCGAGTGGCAAAGAGATCAGCCTGACCGAGCGCCCGGGCGAAGGAGTAATCATCACGGGATACGAGGTGACTTCTGGCAACGGTACAGCTGCCGGAACGGGCAACTCGGCAACTGTGACGACGAGTGAGGCAATTGCAGTGGGTGGAACCATCATCGTGAAGGTGACGGCAACCATCGACGCGGATGCTCCTGCAACCATTACCAACGGTATCGACGTATGGGGTCCCGACAAAAATCCGGAAACCGATCCGAAAGACGATGAGGACGATACGCCACCGATACCGGTAGATCGTGAGTCTACCTTGGGTATCACCAAGGTAGCGGATGAGGCACGTGTGAAAGCGGGCGAACCCACCAGCTTCACGCTAACGATCACTAATAACGGTCCTTCCTTCATTGAGGTAGGCAAGGAGATTAACCTGACGGAGCGTCCGGGTGAAGGGGTGACCATCACCGGATACGAAGTGACTGCCGGAGCAGCCACCGTTGCGGGCGATGGAAATGCCGCGGTATTGACCACTACGGGTAAGATTGCCGTAGGCGGTGCCATCACGGTGAAGGTAACGGCGGATGTCGCTGCCAATGCCGGTGAAACCATCACCAACGGAATCACGGTTTGGGGACCGGATAAGGATCCCGAAACTGATCCCGAGGACGATGAGGACGATACGCCGCCGATTCCAGTGGATCATGACGCTGTGCTGAGCATCACGAAAGTGGCCGACCAAGCTCGGGTTAAAGCGGGTGAACCCACCAGCTTCACGTTGACGATTACCAACGAAGGCCCGGCTGTCATAGCGAGCGGTAAGGTGATCAGCCTGACCGAGCGTCCGAGCCAAGGAGTAACCATTACCGGATACGAGGTAACTTCGGATAATGGTACTGCCAGTGGAACCGGTAATTCCGCGACGGTAACCACAAGCAAAGCAATTGCGGTGGGCGGAACCATTATCGTGAAAGTAACGGCGGATGTCGCTGCCAATGCCGGTGAAACCATCACCAATGGCATCGGCGTTTGGGGACCGGATAAAAATCCCGGTACCGACGATCCGGATGACGAAGACGATACGCCGCCAATACCTGTGGATCACGAGTCGGTGTTGAGTATCACCAAAACGGCAAACGACCAACGTGTGATATCGGGAGGCACTACTTCATTCGAAGTGACGGTAACCAATAATGGCCCGGCTGTTATGGCCGTAGGTGAAACCATCGCGGTAGAAGAACGCCCAAGTGCCGGATTGGCTATCACGGGATATGAAGTGACCTCAAACAATGCAACCATTGGCGGCAATGGCAACAACCGACAATTGACGACGACTGCTGCTATCGCTGTGGGTGGTACCATTACGTTCACGGTTACCGCGGACGTCACGGCATTGGGTGGTTCGAACGTATCCAACGGCATTGCGGTTTGGGGACCGGATAAAAATCCGACGACGGACGAAGAAGATGATGAGGATGAGACCCCAGAAATTCCGGTAGAACGGCCGTATACACTCAGTGTTGAGAAAGTAGCTGACCAGTCTTTGGTGACTGCAGGGAAGCCGACCACCTTTACGGTGACGGTAACCAATAACGGGCCGATGGCGATCGAATCCGGTAAAGAAATCGCATTGCAAGAACGCCCGGGAGCAGGTGTGACCATTACAGGCTATCAGGTGGTTTCAGGTGCCGCTTCCGTAATTGGTACGGGTAATCAGGCCACGATTACAACAAGCGATGCCATTGAGGTAGGGGCAACCATCGTGATCAAGATTACGGCGGACGTAGCTGCAACCGCCACAGGAACTATTACAAACGGTATCACCGTGTGGGCGCCGGATCGGGATCCGGATACCGACGATCCAGACGATGAGGATGACACAGATCCGATTCCAGTGGATGCGACGCTGGTAATTCCGAATCTGTTTACACCCAATGGTGACGGACTGAACGACTTGTTTGTCATCAAGAACTTGCTGCAATACCAAGGCAGGGAATTGGTGATCATTAACCGGTGGGGCAACCAGGTCTATAAGAGCAACAGCTATAATAACGAATGGGATGGAGGTTCGCTCGCTGAAGGTACGTACTATTACATCTTGCGTGTTCGTAATGGCAATAATGGCGAATGGCGGACCTATAAAGGTGCTGTCGCGATCATTAGAGTGACAGGCCGTTAAAAGGAAAAGATAACCTGCCAGGCACTTCGTCTGGCAGGTTTATTAAGAGAACGCTGATTTTGACCACATCCAATAACAGATAAAGACATGAAGAAGTATTATTTTCTAGTGCTGATAGCCCTTTCAACCGCTCCCGCGCTTGCGCAACAGGTGGTGCAGTACAGCCAGTATATGTTCAATGGCCTATATATCAATCCCGCATACGCCGGTTACCGCGGGCCTGTAAACTTGCATACGTATTATCGTTCCCAGTGGACAGGTATGCCCGATGGCCCCAGTACACTGGCGCTGGCCGCGGATATGCGGACCGCTGGTGACAACGTAGGACTCGGACTGAATCTGATGAGCGACCGCGTGGGATTGGAAAAGCGTATTTATGCCTATGCCAACTATGCGTACCGCCTACGGGTGGGGTGGGATCCGGAAGACAGGTTGGCATTTGGCTTGGGGCTTGGGTTTATCCATTCGGGGTTTGACAATGCAGCAGCACATACCCAGGATCCCGAGTCTATCAACATCGAAAATTCGTTTTTGCCTGATGCCCGGTTTGGCGTATATTATTCTACCAATACGTTTTATGCCGGCGTTGGTGTGGACAATTTGATTTCGCAGCTCATATTTAACGATAATAATGGGAGTATGCGTATCCCTCCGGTTACCCAATACTACATTACCGGTGGAGGCATTGTTCCGTTAGCTACAGATATTTTGTTGAAACCATCCATTCTGGTTAAAAATGCGAATAGCGCAGTACACCGTGCTTGGACTACGGATCTGAATGCAGCAGTCATCTTTGCCGAGCAGTTTACGTTTGGGCTCTCTTACCGTACTGCACTTTCCAGCGGAAAACAGTTGAGCGAGAGCCTGAAGCGGCCTAACTCAATCATTGCCCTTGCTGAATTTGTTGCAGCGGGTCAATTCCGCATTGGTTATTCGTTTGATTATGCACTCAATCGAATTAATAATCAGGTGGGGGGAACTCATGAGATATCGTTGGGATATTCGCTGAACAAAGGAACACAGCGCGTGCGTACGCCACGGTACTTCTAATGATATTGGACATTTATTAATCCATGCTGAACGCTACAAATAATACCTACCTATGAAATTTTTTAACAATACGGTTACGCTGGTTTTTGGACTTTGTTTAGTAACGATCTTACCCTTACAGGCACAGTATTCCCTGCTGAAATCTGCCGATCGGGAGTTTGACACGTTTAACTTTGTTAAAGCCATTGAGCTCTACCAGCGTGCATACGATGTTAAAGCCGATATCAAGACAGCGGAGCGTCTCGCAGCGTCTTACTACCACATCCGGAATTACCGGGAAGCAGAAACATGGTATGCGCGTTTAGCTAATCACGATGAAGCAAAGATCGATCACATCCTGCAGTATGGGCATGTGCTTCGTAACAACTCCAAATTCCGGGAAGCCAAGGCCCAATACCAGCGCGTTGCGCTGAAAGCAGAAGGTGCCATTTCGCGGGAGGAGCTAGCGATGCTATACGCGTCATGCGACTCTGCCGTCGTATGGCTGGAAAATCCAATCAAGGCTGTTGAGGTGAAAAACCAAAAAAAATGGAACAGTGCGCAGGCTGAATTTGGGGCCACTAAAGGGCCTGATGGTTTATATTTTGCCTCTGACCGATTTGATGGTGCGGCCCAACCCGATGTAATTTATGGATGGACGGGAAATCCATATTTATCCATGTACGTGGCGAAGGAAGAGGCGGTGCATAAGGTAGATGCCAAGTGGGGCGATGGAGCGAATCACTTTGGCCCGGCAACCTTTTCCAAACCAAAAAATGAGGTGTATTTTGCTGTAACCCGTAACCTCACCCGCGAAGAGAAGCGCAAAGCAGGAAAGGATGTCACCGTTAATATTGAGATTTTCTCCAATTCGTTGGATGCAACAGATTGGGGGCGGGATGCTACTCCTTTCCGTTACAATAATATCACTGAGTGGTCGGTAGGTGATCCGTTCCTGACCGCCTCAGGCGACACGCTCTATTTTACGTCAGATATGTCGGGAGGTAAGGGAGGCACGGATATCTATTATGTAGTTCGTCAAGGAGATGGGGCTTGGGGCGATGCAGTTAATCTAGGCGCTGCTGTGAACACACCCGACGATGAGCGGTTTCCGGCGATTGATGATCAAGGAGATTTTTATTTTTCATCTGACGGCCATTTGGGAATGGGCGGATTGGATGTATATCGGTTGAGCAAAAGCGGAACGCAGGCCAAGGCAATCAATTTAGGTTTTCCGTTCAATTCGCCTTATGACGATTTTTCCATCCGTTTTGATAAAGAGTTAGAAGGATACGTGGCTTCGAACCGGAGCGGTGGCGCGGGAGCGGATGATATTTATTGGTTTAACCTGAATAAGGTGGTGCAGATTGACTTGGAAGGAGGTGTTTATAATGAAAAGACCAAGCTTCCCGTCAGTGGCGCGAAAGTGACCCTGACACCAGAAGGAGATGAGCTGAATGCGGTGGTGATAAATGCGGGAACGGATGGTAAGTTTACCTTCAATCTGGCAGAAAACATGGATTATACGATCACAGCCGAGCAGACTGGATTCCGCGAATTTACACCACTAGCTTTTTCCACGGCAGCCATCGATTCCAGCACTACGTTGCAAAAAGATGTTTATCTTTCGCCGGTAGAGGTTAAGGAGGTGGTTGTGCTCCGTAATATCTATTTCGATTTTGATAAGGCAGATATCCGCCCGGATGCTGCACTAGAATTGGACAAGATTGCGGCGTTCTTAAATAGCGACCCCAGTGTGCGTATTGAGCTGAGTGCGCACGCGGACTCCAGGGGAACAGCAGCGTATAACATGAAGTTAACCCAGCGCCGGGCGGATTCTTCGGTAGCCTACCTGGTGAGCAAGGGAATCGCTGCTGACCGGCTGGTTGCCAAAGGATATGGGTTTACCAAGCTGGCCAATCATTGTGCGAAAGGTGTTGAGTGTACGGAAGAAGAACATCAATGGAACCGGCGTGTGGAATTTTTCGTGATTGAGAATGGCGATGCGAAGGACTAACTCGTGTAGTTAATGATAACCCGTAAATACCCTCTCGAAGGGTATTTTTTATTTATGGGAGAGACTTGCTAGCACCCATTGTCCGAAATCAGCGAATTTCGTCAATTGGAGTTCCCGTTTGTCGGTGATTATTTCCTTCAATTTCGCGGCCACCTTTTTGCGAGCCGTTGCTTTCCACGCATTTCCCCGGAGTTTAGGATCTGCTGCGATGGTATTGAATATCAATTTTTCGGTCTTATAGGCCTTACCCTGTTTGCTGAACGCTCTTTTGTACGATCGGATTTCATATTCAACATATCCCAGGTCATCCATTTCATAGCTAAGAAGAATGTGAAGCAAGCGGCCCGCCCGGTAGGCAAGGTGTTGTGGTGTTTGTTTCGCGGCAGCTATGAGTAGATTTAGTTGTTTCTTTGCCTTGCTCCATTGCTGCAGCATGAAGTAGGTAAGCGCTATAAAAAAATAATACTCCAATTGCTTTTCGTGACCATTAACTGCCTTTTGTGTGTCTCCATTGGATAAGTTTCCTATCAATTGAGCGGCCATCTCGTATTTTTTGCAGCCGAGGAGCATATTTAGTTGATATACCCAAGTTGTCAACGTTGCCACACTTTTAAAATGTTCCGGATAGGCGCGTTCTGACAACGTTGCCAACCGATCAATGAAGGGAGCCATTTCTTGATAGTAGCCAATGCTTCGGAGGCTGTCGAGAATGCCGTCGAGCGCGGATAAGTAATCATAGGGAGGGTAGTCCCACATGGATTCGTTGGCTTCAGTCAGTTTCGTGAGCTCATTAAAAATACGCAATGCAGAGCGGTATTCTCCCGAATGAATAAAAAAGAAGGATTGGAACAGCAAATGTAATTTCTGCGGTTCAAACTGATGCTGGCTGCCCCGGGTAGAGAGGCTTAGCTCACTCAGAATAAGGTCGTTTACCTGCTTATCCTGTTTGCTGCTTTCGGGACGCTTGCCTTTTGTAAGGCGGTGGCTGAGGAGTTCATAAAGGGAATAGTGCTCGTGGATCTGCCGGAGCGACTGCAGGGTATGTTTTGCCTTCATTTGTTTGTCTACCAATTGCTGTTCGCTGAGTCCAGGGAAACCAAGATCGGAAAGCGCAGTCAATTCCATCCGGGCAGCTTGATAAGCCACCGGGTGATGCTGACTTGCTGTCGCTAGTTTTGAGGCTTTGTGGAGCTCTTTGAACGCCCGGGAAGGAATGGAACGTTCAAAACAAAGCCTCGCTTTTAGAAGGCATTGGTATTGCTGATACCACGTGTCTTGCTCGATACGGATCTGCACGAGTAAATCGGTAAGTATCTTATACAGATAAGCAGCGGTGTTTTCCAGTGATTTTGTGGGATAAGCCTCTCTGAATCGCTCTTGCCAAGAGGCGCCGTCGACGGTGTCTATCTGTCCAATAATCTGTTCATATAATATAACATAGTCTTTATCACCTTTCAACTGCGTGCCGTGTAACTGGAAGATTTTTTTTTCGGTTGCGGAAAGAGATTTTATGAGTTTTTCGAGTTCGTAGAACAACATAGGAATGAAAACTAACCGGGTTTAGAAAAATAAATGATATAAATACGTATTATAACTATTTGTATAATAACTGTTTTGTTGATTTTTTTTTGTGATTGTTATGGTTTTATAATTCATAAAATTATATAAAAAAGGTTGATTTAACAAAAATATACCCACTACTTTTGACATTAGTTATAAACTAAATAAGATTCTTTAACCAATTATATGAGCAATAAAATAATCGTTGTAGGGAGTATGAACATGGATATGGTGGTTAAAACAAGCCATATTCCACAACCGGGAGAAACGGTCTTAGGTGGATCATTTTTAATGAATCCGGGTGGAAAGGGAGCGAACCAAGCGGTGGCAGTTGCCCGGTTAGGCGGGGATGTAACTTTTATAGGCAAAATCGGTGACGATATTTTTGGAAAGCAATCGTCGCAATTATTTGACGAAGAAGGGGTAGATACCAATGGCATTTTGGCCGATGATAATAGCCCATCGGGCATCGCGCTGATTACTGTGGACGAACGCGGCGAAAATAGCATCGTCGTGGCCCCGGGGGCAAATGCCCATTTGGAACCTAATGACGTGGAAGAGGTGTTGGATAATTACCCGGATAGCAAAATTTTATTGGTTCAGTTGGAGATACCGATGCGGACGGTGGAACATGCAGCTCGCATCGCCCGGCGCAGGGGAATGCAAGTAATTCTTAATCCGGCACCTGCCAATAGCTTGGTGCCAAGTATGTTTAATTTGATTGATATTATTACGCCTAACGTTAACGAAGCAGAAATGCTGTCGGGTGTCCGGATTAGCGATGTTCCCAGCGCGCGTCAGGCAGCTGAAAGCATTCATCAACAAGGGGTAAAGCATGTGATTGTCACATTAGGAAAAGACGGAGCTGCATTATTGGAGGAAGGTATTTTTTACCATATCCCCACACCCAGTGTGGAGACGGTAGACACTACGGCTGCGGGTGATGTGTTCAACGGCGCGCTTGCGGTGGCGGTAAGTGAAGGTAAAGCGTTGAAAGACGCGGTATCATTTGCCTGTCGGGCGGCGTCAATCGCGGTGACGCGCATGGGGGCACAGTCGTCAATTCCGTTCCGTAACGAAGTTCTATTGAACAGCATGACATAAAAACAATAACTGTATAACCAATTTCAAAAAAACCAACAAATTATGTTTATCGTAGAAAGTTATGGACTGGCTGTCCTGTTTTGCATCGTCACGATGCTCTGTTGGGGCTCTTGGGCCAATACACAGAAGCTGGTACAGCGCGAATGGCGCTTTGAGCTATTCTATTGGGATTACGTTTTGGGGATTTTCCTGTTGGCCCTTATCGGTGCATTTACCATGGGCAGTACAGGGGAATCGGGGAGGCCATTTTTGGCCGACCTTGCACAGGCGGAGGGCGAGAATATCCGGAGTGCCCTTATCGGCGGTGTGGTATTCAACCTGGCCAACATTCTGCTTACAGCGGCCATTGCAGGGGCGGGTATGGCAGTGGCTTTTCCAGTGGGAATCGGATTGGCGCTGGTAATCGGTGTACTCATCAACTACCTGATGCATGCTAAGGGAGATCCTGTTTTTTTGTTTCTGGGCGTTGGCTTGGTAACGCTGGCCATCATTCTCAATGCAGTGGCTTATGGAAAACATTCCGGCGGAACGGGCAAGAAAGGTGTAGGAAAATGGATCGGGGTGTCAGTGATTGCCGGCGTGTTGATGTCTACGTTTTATCCGTTTATCGCGGCCGGAATGGATCTGGAGAATTTTGTATCGCCTGCGGCGGGTAAGATGACTCCATACACTGCTTTTGTTGTGTTTGCAGGGGGGATTGTCCTGAGCAATCTGTTATTCAACACCATACTTATGCGCAAGCCATTAGAAGGAACTTCCAGTAGCTATGGTGAATATTTCAAAGGACGATTTGGTGTACACCTGGTAGGTGTCTTCGGTGGCTGTATCTGGGGAGTGGGGAATCTGTTTAATCTCATTGCCGCGGGTAAGGCTGGACCTGCGATTTCTTATGGGCTTGGCCAAGGAGCCACACTGGTGGCTGCGCTTTGGGGGGTACTCATCTGGAAAGAATTTAAGGGAGGATCAAAAACAGTAAATGGACTTGTCGCCGCGATGTTTGTGTTGTTTGTAGTAGGGCTCGGATTGGTGATTGCGGCGGGAGAATGATGACTTGATATCACAGAGGTAACTAATATGTTTCATTATGAAAAAGCAATCATATTTCAGACAAATGCCTTCCGGGGATACGCTTTTTGGTTGGATCATCATTGTCTGTTGCTTGTTCAGCGCTTGCGGCTCGCCGTCGAAGACAACCGATAACGAACAAGAGAACGGTTCTGTTTCGCTGAAATTGGTAGGGCGTGAAAGTGATGAAACTATTTCTATGGTTAGGACTGATCGTGATGAGCCCATCCTCGTACAGCGTATCCGCGCAGACTTCCGCCCCTACATCCATCCAATCCTTGCTCCGGATGGTAAGGGGATATTAACGGAGTACAGTCCGGGGCGCCACAAACATCAGAACGGGTTATATTGCGGGATTACCCGGCTTAATGGGCGTTATGGCTAACACGCAGGCAACGTATTGGTGTAACAAATATTAACTAAAAAAATATAAAACTATGAGAAGATTGAAATTAACGATGTTTTTTATGGCGGCATCGCTCAGCGTGTATCCCAATACATCGAGTACTGATGACCCAGTTAAGCCGAATATGAAGAAGATTGCACTTTCTGTTTTGAAAGATAAAATCAAAGGCGGTTGGGCGGGCCAAACAATCGGCGTAACGTTTGGCGGTCCGACAGAATTCCGGTACAATGGAACGTTTATACAGGATTATCAGACGATACCCTGGCATGAGGGATACGTTAAAAAGTGGATGGTTGATTTCCCTGGACTGTTTGACGATATTTATATGGATCTCACGTTCGTCGATGTATTTGAGCGTGCGGGTCTGGATGCACCGGTAGAGGCTTTTGCCAATGCATTCGCCAATGCCGGTTATATGCTTTGGCATGCCAATCAAGCGGCCCGCTACAATATCCTCAATGGAATCGAGGCCCCCGAATCCGGTCATTGGCTGCACAATCCGCATGCAGATGACATAGATTATCAAATTGAGTCTGATTTTGCTGGACTGATGAATCCGGGAATGCCAAATTCTGCATCGGAAGTCAGTGATAAAATAGGACACATCATGAATTATGGAGATGGATGGTACGGCGGGGTCTATGTGGGAGCTATGTACTCGCTGGCTTTTATATCGGATGACGTTCATTACGTGGTTAGCGAAGCATTGAAGACGATTCCAAAAGAAAGCGATTTCTACAAATGCATACATGATGTGATTTTATGGCATAAGCAATATCCGGAAGACTGGAAACAGACCTGGTTTGAACTTCAGAAAAAATGGACTGAGGAGGTGGGGTGTCCCGATGGTGTGTTCACGCCGTTTGATATCGACGCGAAAATTAATGCGGCGTATATCGTATTGGGTTTGCTTTATGGTGAAGGCGACTTTACCAAGACGCTGGAGATATCGACGCGTGCGGGACAGGACTCCGATTGCAATCCGTCCAGTGCAGGGGGCATCTTGGGTACGATGAAGGGATACGACAGCATTCCGGATTACTGGAAGCGTGGTCTGACCGGCATGGAAGATATGAATTTCAAATATACAGACATGTCGTTGAATAAGGTTTATGAAATAGGTTTCCGGCATGCATTGGAGATGATTAGGCGAAACGGTGGACAAGTGGGTAGTCAAGAAGTAACCCTCGCGGTGCAGACGCCGAAAACGGTACGATTTGAAAAAAGCTTCGACGGACTCTACCCCGTGGAAGTAATACCCGTTAACCAGAATCTCGGGTCTGAATTTACGTTTGAGTTTGAAGGAACCGGCATTGTGTTAAAAGGTGGCGCCAATAAAGAAAACAACGGACTGCCGGATCATACGTTTGAATTGGAAGTCTTTATCGATGGACAGAAAGCTGAGAAATTCCGGATGCCCACCAATTATACAACGCGGAGGCATGAAATTTTTTGGAAGTACCAACTTCCGAAGGGGAAACACGCAGTTAAGGTAATAATCGCTAATCCAAAAGAGGGCTATGCGATACATGCAAATAACTACATCGTTTACTCCGATAGGCCCGTGGATGGTGCAAATAAGCATGCTGTCTCTCATACAGAGAAATAATTATGCACACAATAAATCAGCAACTTACTAATGGATTAACTTAATTCATCCTAGAATGGTACATTTTTTTGTAAAGTATTACTGCCGCGCTAGGCAGTTAGGCCACCTATTGCTCAAATTTTTTCCGTCGCCTAAACAGACCGTCACCATGGTGGTCGTGACAGCCTCATTAAACCTGATGGCTAGGGCAGATATCTCGGCGTCGCCGGACAAAGCTTTCTTTTTACGCGCACTGATCAATCAACAAGGGGTAACGGGGAAGGTTATAGACCAAAACAGCAATCCGATACAGGGAGTAACGGTGGTTGTTAAGGGGAAGTCTTCGGTGGTAAAAACCGATATTAATGGTGCATATTCCATATCCGCTGAACCTGGAGATGTATTGGAGTTTTCGTTTATTGGTATGAAGCTACAAGAGGTTTTGGTTGGAAGCAACCAATCATTGACGGTAACCATGGAGGAAGATGCTGTTGGAATTGATGAGGTGGTAGTGATTGGATACGGCGTTCAAAAAAAGGTAAGCATCACCAATGCTGTGAGCAGCATCGGTTCGAAAGAAATTTCTGCCAGGAATTCGACCAATGTTACTCAAGCCTTGCAGGGTAAGCTGCCGGGACTGACGATTGTCGATCGAGGGGGGGCTCCGGGAAGCGAAAACCTCACCGCCCGGATCAGAGGTGTGACTTCGTTAAATGACAACAACCCGTTGGTATTGATCGATGGTGTACCCGGTAGTTTATCCCGGGTCAATCCGGCGGATATTGAATCGGTATCTGTGTTGAAAGATGCGGCGTCGACTGCAATTTATGGTTCGCGGGCGTCTGCGGGCGTCATCCTGGTGACGACTAAGGCGCCCAGCGACGGTAAGCTGACGATATCATATGACGGGTATGTCGGGTTAGCACGATCTAACAATATTCCCAAACATATGGATGCTGTAACGTATATGAAACAGCAAAACGAAGCATATCAGAATACGTATGGCTACACATTTTATCCGGATGATGAAATCGAGCAATGGCCGCAAAACCACGCCAGCGATCCCGAGAAATATCCGAAACCGAATGTATGGTGGAAGACGATGTTCCGAACGGCACCCCAACAAAGCCATACATTTACATTGAGCGGTGGCGATCGGGAAAAGATCACGAATCGGATCTCATTTAGATATCTCGATGAAGATGGTATCCTTCCGAACTATGGTTTTACGATTTCGGAAATGCGAGCAAAAAATGATATTAAGCTGAACAACCGATTAACGTTGGCTTCAAATATTAATGTTCGTCTTACCGACCGTAATGCGCCATACAATGAATGGGAATCTTATAACCGCATGTGGCAGAACAGCCAATGGGGCGTGCCGTATTATAGCGATGGGTCTTATGGATTGTCTGTTGACAGTTACAGCCCGTTGATTAATTTGAATGAAATGGGCTTTTCAAACACTAAAGGGACGTTTTTAGTGGGGATATTTAAAGCGACATATAAGCTCCTTGAAGATTTAAATTTTAGCGGTCAATATTCCACGCAATTCAACATGGAAG
>Ga0182737_1002976_pt1 | contig 13050 bp, 10 predicted proteins | sample eDN5th30CBELigOP_FD_128878 | JGI IMG/M metagenome (GOLD analysis project Ga0182737, IMG submission 128878) | Enriched Organic Plus compost microbial communities from Emeryville, California, USA - eDNA 5th pass 30_C BE-Lig OP (version 2) (version 2) ... | reverse complement strand
GCCGCGATGGCGGCCTGCGTCGGGACGAGCATGGCCGCGGCCTCGTCGAGCAGATCGGCGAGCGCCGTGATCGCTTTCGTCACCTTCGGGCCGAGGCCGAGTTCGGCGGCCGACCGCATGGCCTGCCGGAAGGTGAGCTCGTTCTGTTCGGCGAACTGCGCGATCGCGGTCTCGGTCGCCGGTCCGATGCCGCGCTTCGGTGTGTTCAGGATGCGCCGGAGCGCAAGCTCGTCGAGCGGGTTCGCCACGGCGATGAGGTACGCCATGGCGTCCTTGATCTCGGCCCGCTCGTAGAACTTCGTCCCCCCGACCACGCGGTACGGCACGGCGGATCGGACGAAGATCTCCTCCAGCGCACGGGTCTGCGCGTTGGTGCGGTAGAACACGGCCATGTCGCGGTAGGCGACGCCCGCGCGGTGCAGCGCCTCGATCTCGTCGGTGACGAACTGCGCCTCGTCGTGCGCGGTGTACCCCGTGTAGCCGACGATCTTCTCGCCGTCGCCGTCGGCCGTCCAGAGCTTCTTGTCTTTCCGGTCGAAGTTGTTCGCGATGACCGCGTTCGCGGCCGACAGGATGTTCTGCGTCGAACGGTAGTTCTGCTCGAGCAGGATCACCTTCGCTCCGGGGAAGTCACGCTCGAACTCGGAGATGTTGCGGATGTCGGCACCGCGGAACGCGTAGATCGACTGATCGGAGTCGCCGACGACCGTGAGCGAGGCGCCGGGAATCTCACCCGCGTCGTCGGTGAGCCCGCGCACGAGCACGCCGTGCGCATCGAGCTCGTCGACCAGCTCTTTCACGACCGGGCGGGTCAGCTCGCGGATCAGCGCGTACTGCGCGTGATTCGTGTCCTGGTACTCGTCGACCAGGATGTGCCGGAACCGCCGCTGGTACAGCGCCGCGACCTTCGGGAACGCCCGGAACAGGTACACGGTCTCGGCGATGAGATCGTCGAAGTCGAGCGCGCTCGCGTCGCGCAACCGCCGCGTGTACTGCCGGAAGATCTCGAGGAACATGACCTCTTGCGGGTCGTTGGTGTTCGCGTTGCGTGCGTACGACTCGACGTCGGCGAGCTCGTTCTTCAGCTTCGAGATCTTCGCCTGCGCGCTCGCCGGCGTGAAGCCCATCGTGTCGGCGTCGAGCTCTTTGATGATGCGCTTGAGCACCGTGCGGGTGTCGGCGGAGTCATAGATCGTGAACGTGGACGAGAGCCCGATGGCTTCGGCCTCGCGGCGCAGAATGCGGACGCAGGCCGAGTGGAAGGTCGAGATCCACATGCCCGAAGAACCCTCACCGAGCAGCGCCTCGACGCGCTCTCGCATCTCGGCCGCCGCCTTGTTCGTGAACGTGATCGCGAGGATCTGGCTCGGCCACGCCTCACGGCTCTGGATGAGCCCGGCGATCCTGTGCGTGAGCACACGGGTCTTGCCGGAGCCCGCCCCGGCGACGATCAGCAGGGCCTGGCCGCGGTACTCGACCGCCTCACGCTGCTGCGGATTGAGCCCCACGGTGAGCGGGTTCTCGGTCGTGTCGGGGCCGTCGGCGAGCACCGCTGGCGCCTCGCGCCAGCCGGCAGGGTCGTCGGGGTCGAGAATCAGGGTCATGTCGCCCTCAAGTGTAGGCGCGGCCCCTGACAGCCCCATCCCTTCCGTTCCTCGCCCATCCGTTCCGTTACTCGTCATCCGCACGCGCACCCCGCGCGACGACGCCGAGGTCCGGGTGGTCGACGAAGACGCCGTCGACGCCGGTCTCGATGATCTGCCGGTACTCCCCCAGCCAGTCGCCGATGCCCGCTCGCCCGCCGCCACGCCGTCGCCCAGGCGCCAGAAACCGGTTCTCCGGCCGCAGCGTCCACGTGTAGACCGCAAGGCCCGCCGAGTGCGCGGCGTCGACGAGCTCGGCACCGGTGAGCGGACTCCCACTCCCGGGCGCGTTCGCCGGCTCCTGGACCAGCCTGCCTGTGCCGACGCTGACGCCGTCGAACCGCCCGGCGAGGGACAGCAGGCCGGCCTCGGTCGCGAAATGGTCGTAGCGCAGCGCACGCTGCCCCTGCGCGCTGACGAGATCCCAGGGCGCGCCGGCGTTCTCGAGCAGGAGCACCCGCCGCCCGCGCAGACCGCGCTCGCCCAGCCGGTCGAGCAGCGTCGGCTCGAACGATTCCATGATCAGCCGTTCGTCGCCCGACCCCCAGCCCGCCGCCTCGAGCTCAGCGGCGAACAGGTCGTCGAGCGGGAGCCCGATCCCGTCGAAGTACGTCGCGTGCTTGAACTCGGCGACGAGGCGGAGCATCCGCTCGTGCTCACCCGACGCGCGATCGACGAGCTCGAAGAGGTCGCGCAACCGCAGAACCGGGTACATCCCGTTGAAGCTCGCCGACAGGGGGCGGTGCGTGCCGAGCCGCTCGGTGGCGCGCAGCGTCGCCAGCTCGGCCCAGGTGAAGTCCTCGGTGAACCAGCCGGTGAGTCGGCGCCCGTCGATGTCGCGCGTGGTGCGCCGACCGACGAACTCAGGGCGGTCCGCGACATCCGTCGTCCCGCTGATCTCGTTCTCGTGACGCAGCACGAGCACGCCGTCGCGCGTGGCGACGAGGTCGGGTTCGACGGCGTCCGCGCCGAGCGCGAATGCGAGCTCGTAGGACGCGCTCGTATGCTCCGGTCGGTATCCGGGCGCGCCCCGGTGTCCGATGACGAGCGGATGCTCCGCGAGATCGCCCAGCATGGGGCAAGCGTAGCGACGGTGCCGTGCATGCGATGCCCGGAATAGTGCGGGCGTTCACGGCGTTGTCACGGCATATCCGGATAGATTGGTAAGACCCGGACGAAACCGTCCGGGCGATTCCCCTCCACTCGACCGATGCCGAAAGCAGAGGAACCACAGCAATGGCTCTCGACAACCCCGCCTTCTCACGCAACGAGGCGTTCTCCAGGCAGGGGGGCGTGGCCGCAGCGCAGGATGTCTCGGCCGCCGACCTGCAAGCGATGTACGACCGTCCCGCGACGCCGAATGACCGCGAGGTCATGACCGTCGAGGACACCATCTCGAAGTCCGCACTCTCCTTCGGCCTGCTGCTCGTCGGCGCGGCGGTGGGCTGGTTCACCGCAGCGGCGCTGCCCGGCCTCTGGATCGGCGCCGCGATCGTCGGCCTCGTGCTCGGCCTCGTCAACAGCTTCAAGCGCGAGCCCTCGCCCGCGCTGATCCTGACCTACGCGGCCGTGCAGGGTGTCTTCGTGGGCGCGATCTCAGCGTTCTACGAGGCGATGCTGAACGGCATCGTCGCGCAGGCGGTCATCGCCACGCTCGTCGTGGTCGGTGTGACGCTCGCCCTGTTCGCGTCGGGCAAGATCCGTGCCTCGGCGAAGGCGACGAAGATCTTCCTCATCGCGATCATCGGCTACGCCGTCTTCTCGCTCGTGAACTTCGGGCTCATGATCTTCCGCGGCACCGACAGCGCGTTCGGCCTCCGCAGCGAGCCGAGCTTCATCTTCGGCATCCCGTGGGGTGTCATCATCGGCATCTTCGTCGTGATCTTGGCCGCGTACTCGCTCGTGCTGGACTTCGACTTCATCCAGCAGGGCGTGCGCAACCGCGCGCCGCGCAAGTACGGCTGGACCGCCGCGTTCGGCATCATGGTCACCGTGATCTGGCTGTATCTCGAGATCCTGCGGATGCTCGCGATCATGCAGTCCAGCGACTGACGGATGCCCCGCCGCTGAACCCGACCGAACGGGCCGCCCTCCGGGGCGGCCCGTTCTCACGTTCCCACTCCCCACTCCCCACCTTCCCCACTCCCCCACCTTCCCCACCTTCCCCACTCCCCCACCTTCCCCACTCCCCCACCTTCCCTATTCAGGAAGATCGGGCCGACACGCCTGCAGATACCCACCCACAGACGGCGTGTCGCAGACGTCTTCCTGAGTAAGCATTCGGCGCGAGCCACGGAATCGGCCCGGGCGCGGAGATCGGCATGGGCGGCACCCTCACTCGTGCGCCGCGGCAGCGCCGACTGCCGCCTTCGCGAGCAGCACCGCGCGCTCACGCGCGTTCCGCGTGAGCTCGGCGGCTCGCGCGAACTCCGCCCGTGCCTCCGGCTCACGCCCCAGACGGCGGAGCAGCTCACCCCGAACACTCGGCACCAGGTGCGACATCCGGAGCCGCGGCTCGTCGGTGAGCGTCTCGACGATGGCGAGCCCCGCGGCGGGCCCGGCGACCATCGACACCGCCACGGCACGATTCAGCTCCACGATGGGCGAGGCCATCAGCTGGACGAGCGCGTCGTAGATCGCGACGATCGTCGCCCAGTCGGTCGCGTCGACCGTCGGAGCGAGGTCGTGCTGTTCGGCGATCGCAGCCTGCAGCGCGTACGCACCACGACCGCGACCGAGCGCATCCGCGCGCGCAAGGGCCGCACGTCCGCGGACGATCGCCGATCGATCCCAGCGGCTCCGGTCCTGATCGGCGAGCAGGATCGGCTCACCGTCACGGTCGACCCGGGCCGGGAATCGCGCCGAGGTCAGCTCCATGAGCGCGATCAGACCGTGCACCTCGGGTTCGCGCGGGAGCAGGCCGGCGAGCACGCGAGCCAGCCGCAAGGCCTCCTGGCTGAGTTCGGGACGCATCCAATCATCGCCAGAGCTCGCGGCATATCCCTCGTTGAAGATCAGGTAGAGCACGCCGAGCACACCGGCGAGCCGGCCGGCGAAGTCCTCGCGCGCCGGCGTCTCGAAGGGCACCTCGGCCTCGGCGAGCGACCGTTTCGCGCGGACGATGCGCTGCTGCACGGTCGAGGTCGGTGTGAGCAGCGCCCTCGCGATCTCCTCGCTTGTGAGACCGCCCACCACACGCAGCGTGAGCGCCACCTGCGCCTCGCGCGAGAGCACCGGATGGCAGGCGATGAACACGAGCCGCAGCACGTCGTCGTCGATCGCGTCGGGATCCCACGGCACCGATTCGGACGCCGCGACCTGCGCGGCCTCGAGATCGTGCGCGATCGCGGCGAGCCGGTCGTCGTAGCGCTCGCGCCGGCGCCAACCGTCGATCGCCTTGCGCTTGGCGACCGCGGTCAGCCACGCGCCGGGGTTGGCGGGCACACCGTGCTGCGGCCACTGCGCGAGCGCGTCGGCGAGCGCGTCCTGCGCGAGGTCCTCGGCGACCCCGAAATCGCCGACGAACCGGGTGAGCGTCGCGACGATGCGGGCGGATTCGATCCGCCACACGGCGGCGACGGAGCGCCGCGCGGACTCCTCGTCCGCGCGGCGCTCGCCCGAGACATCCGTCATCGACCGGCCCACGGCCGATCAGGCGCGGGCCGCGCGCTCCTCCAGCTCGCGCCGCCAGCCCTCTTCCTTCTGGACCCACTCGTTGTCCTGCGGGAAGTCCTCGGGTCCCGTCACCCGACGGACTTCGAGCTTGGCCCCCGGCCCGAGCGGGGCACGCTTCGCCCACTCGGCCGCCTCCTCCTTTGAAGCCACCTCGAGGATCCAGAACCCGTTGAACAGTTCCTTGGTCTCCCCGTACGGGCCATCGGTCACCAGCGGCGTCTCGCCGTCGAAGTCGACCACGCACCCCTCGCTCGCGTCGCTGAGCCCCTCACCCGCGAGCAGCACGCCCGCCTTCATCATCGCCTCGTTGTACCGCCCCATCGCAGCAATGACCTCGGTGAAGTCGAGCTCCTTGTAGGCCGCGACGGCCTCATCGTTCGAGCGCATGATCAGCATGTACTTGCTCACGGTGTTCTCCTTCGAATTGGGGCCGCTTCTCGACCCTCTCACTCAAGACGTCGAACGGGAAGCCCGCAGATCGACACACCGGCCGAACAATGTCGCGCCCGCCGCGCGCTCCGCGCCACCAGACGCACGAATGCGCCAGCGCGGCGGGCGCACACCTGCCGCAACTGGCGCATCGGGAGGACGCCGTGGCGCGTCAGCGTCGCGCCGGCGTCACTCCCACTCGATGGTCCCCGGCGGCTTGGAGGTCACGTCGAGGACGACACGGTTGACCTCCGGCACCTCGTTCGTGATGCGGTTCGAGATGCGTGCGAGCACGTCGTAGGGCAGCCGGGTCCAGTCCGCCGTCATGGCATCCTCGGACGACACCGGCCGCAGCACGATCGGGTGGCCGTAGGTGCGGCCGTCGCCCTGCACGCCGACCGAGCGCACGTCGGCGAGCAGCACGACCGGGCACTGCCAGATCTCCTGATCGAGCCCGGCGGCGGTGAGCTCCTCGCGCGCGATGGCGTCGGCCTCGCGCAGCAGCTCGAGCCGCTCACGCGTGACCTCGCCGACGATGCGGATGCCGAGACCGGGCCCCGGGAACGGCTGCCGGCCGACGATCGCCTCCGGCAGGCCGAGCTCGCGACCGATCGCGCGCACCTCGTCTTTGAAGAGCGTGCGCAGCGGCTCGACGAGCTCGAACTGCAGGTCCTCGGGAAGTCCGCCCACGTTGTGGTGGCTCTTGATGTTGGCGGTGCCCGTGCCGCCGCCCGACTCGACGACGTCGGGGTAGAGCGTGCCCTGCACGAGGAACTTGATGGGCTCGCCCTCTGCGGCTGCCTCGGCGATGAGGTCGCGCTCAGCCTGCTCGAACGCCCGGATGAACTCGCGGCCGATGATCTTGCGCTTCTGTTCGGGGTCGGAAACGCCCGCGAGCGCATCGAGGAACGTGTCGGCGGCATCGACCGTGACGAGGTTGACGCCCGTTGCAGCGACGTAGTCCTGCTGGACCTGTTCGCGCTCGCCCTTCCGCAGCAGTCCGTGGTCGACGAACACGGCCGTGAGCTGGTCACCGACCGCCTGCTGCACGAGCGCCGTCGACACCGCGGAGTCCACGCCGCCCGAGAGCGCCGAGATGACGCGAGCCGAACCGACCTGCTCCTTGATGCGCGCCACCTGTTCGGCGATCACGTTGCCGGCGTTCCAGTCGGCGGGGATCCCGGCCGCGCGGTGCAGGAAGTTCTCGATGATGGCCTGTCCGAACGGCGAGTGCTTCACCTCGGGGTGCCACTGCACGCCGTAGAAGCCGCGCTCGGGGTTCGCGAACGCCGCCACGGGAGTCGCCGCACTCGACGCGAGCACTTCGAAGCCTTCCGGCGCTCGGGCGACGGAGTCGCCGTGGCTCATCCACACGGTCTGCGCCGAGGGCTGCCCGCCGACGATGCTGTTGCCGTCGTCGGTGCGGACGGTCACGTCGGTCGCGCCGTACTCGCGCTGGCCCGTGTGCGCGACCTCGCCACCGAGTTGCTTCGCCATCACCTGGAAGCCGTAGCAGATCCCGAGCGTCGGAACGCCGAGCTCGAGGATGCCCGGGTCGAGTGCCGGGGCCCCTTCCTCATAGACCGAGCTGGGCCCGCCGGAGAGCACGATGCCGACCGGGTTGAGCGCGCGCACCTCGTCGGCGGTCACGGTGTGCGGCACGATCTCCGAGTAGACGGATGCTTCGCGCACACGCCGCGCGATGAGCTGCGCGTACTGGGCGCCGAAGTCGACGACGAGGACGGGACGCTGCGCGGTCTCGTTGCTCACTGAGTGGCCTCCAAGGGCTCGGATTCGCTGGACGCTGCGGCCTCGGCGGCGCGCCGCTCGAGGTAGCGGTTCACCTCACGGCCGATGCGGGCCTCGAGGAAGAAGGAGAGGAAGGGGATGACGCCGCCGAGCGCGATGACGATGAACCGCGAGAAGGGCCACCGCATGAGGCTCCACAGGCGGAAATCGCTGATCAGGTACACGACGTAGAACCAGCCGTGCGCGATGAGGATGCCGGTCGAGAGGTTCATGCCCGTGCCGGTGGATTCGAGCCCGGCGGCCGTCTCGAGCACCGGTTGGAACGACAGGAATCCGTCCGCGCCGAACGCGTACAGTTCGAGGTGCCAGACGTATTTCAGCAGCATCTCGGCGCAGAGCAGCAACAGCATCACACCCGTGATCACCGAGGCAACCTGGTAGAACCGCAGCGCCCCGCGAATGCGCGGAAGATCGGCGAGTTTGGGCTCGAGGGGCATACGTCCAGTCTACGTCCCGCTCGAAGAGCCCGCGTCCGGCGTCGTGGCCGCGAGCTCGGCCTCCTCGCGCTCCCGCTCGACGGCATCGCGCACGAGCCGGTACCAGAGGTAGATCGCGAACCCGGCGAAGACGACCCACTCGACGGCGTAGAAGACGTTGAGCCAATTGAGCTCGACCGACTGCTCGGGCGGCGGTGAGGAGATCGCGGTGAGCCCGTCGGCGGGCTCCGCGGCCGTCACGTACCCGAAGTAGACGGGGCGGTCGTCGTAGTCGGCCCACAGGTTGATGAGCTGGGCGACGGCGACGGTCTGCATGACGTGCGGGTCGCCGTCGGCATCGGGCAGCAGAGGCGACTCGCTGGGCAGGAAACGCCCGGTGAACGTCACCTCGCCGCCGGTCGCCCGCTCATCGAACCGATCGCGCGCGGCCTCAGCCTCGGCACGATCGGCGGCCCAGCCGAGCGCGACCGGCAGGCCGCCCTCCGGACCATCCGTCACCTCGAGGTGCGCGACCACCCAGGTCCCGGTGGCGCCGTCGTTCAACCGGCCGTCGACGAGCACGGTGTCACCCGACACGAACCGACCGGTGACCTCGACCATCTGCCCGGTGACCGACTGTGCGGTCGGCGCGTCGGGCTGCACCATGCCGGCGAACGCCCGAAGCTCCTCCGTCGGCGGCGCCTCGACCGTCGCCTGCTCGACGGCGCGCTCGACCTGCCACTGACCGAGCGCGGCGAACGCGGCCGCGATCCCGAGGGCGAGCAGCAGTGCCAGCACCCATCGCGGGCGCAGCATCATCCGGATCATCGGTCGGCGGGCCCCTCGGGATCGCGCACGACGTCGCGGAAGATCCGGCCGATGCGGTCGGCCGGGCCGACGGCGACCAGGATGTCTCCGACCGCGACCTTCGTCTCGGGACCGGGTGAGGGGATGGCGCGGTCGTCGCGCACGAGGGCGATCACCGAGACTCCGTCCGGCATGGGCAGATCGCCGAGTGGACGGCCGTCGAGACGGTCGCCCTCCTCGACAGTGACCCAGGTGATCGGCACGCCGGGCAGATCATCGAGCTCGGCGATCGACTCGACGATGCGCGTCCCACCGAGCAGGTCGGCGAGCGTGCGCGCCTCGTCCTCCTCGAGGCGGACGGTCGCGGCGGTGTCGTGCACGCCCGCGACGCGCGCGGTGAGGTCACGTGTGCCGGCGCGGTGGGCGACGACGGCGACCTCGACGCCGGCCGCGGTCGTGAACGAGTGCAGCATGCCGACCCCGGGCAGGTTCACCCGCCGGACATCCACCATGCCCCGAGTCTATCCGCGCGCCGGCTGACAGGATGCTGGCGGTCGGCGGCGTGCGCCCACCGCTCGGCACCTGGCGGCACCCGCGCGCGCGGCAGCCGGCCGCACGTCTCAGTCGACCGCGACGATGTCCGGCGCCTCCAGCCGCACCCGGTCGGCCGACTCGTCGTCGGGCTGCTGCTGTGAGGCGCGTTCGGCCTCGACCCGCTGCAGGTAGCGTTCGACCTCGAGCTGCTCGCGGGCCTCGTCCCAGCCGAGGACGCCGCCCATGAGCTTGGCCGCGACCGGCGCGGCCGACACGCCACGGTCCCAGGCCTCGATCGAGATCCTGGTGCGTCGGGCGAGCACATCGTCGAGGTGCAGCGCACCCTCGTGCGACGCGGCGTAGACGACCTCGGCGGCGAGGTAGTCGTCGGCGCCGGGCAGCGGCTCGCCGAGCGCCGGGTCGCTGCGGATGAGATCGAGCAGCTCGTCGGTGAGCGTGCCGTACCGGTTCAGCAGGTGCTCGATGCGCACCTTGTGCACGCCGAAGGCGTTCGCGATCCGGCCGCGCTTGTTCCACGCGGCCTGGTACCCCTCGGCCCCGAGCAGCGGGATGTCCTGCGTCGTCGACGGAGGGATCTTGCCGTCGAGCGCATCGGCGGCGGCATCGATCGCATCCTTCGCCATGACCCGGTAGGTCGTCCACTTGCCGCCGGCGACGACGACGAGGCCCGGGACCGTGTGCGCCACGATGTGCTCCCGCGACAGCTTCGAGGTGGACTCGCTCTCGCCCGCGAGGAGCGGCCGGAGGCCCGCGTACACGCCCTCCACGTCCTCGCGCGTGAGCGGCACCCGCAGGACGGCGTTCACGTGCTCGAGCAGATAGTCGATGTCGGCGGCGGTCGCCGCCGGATGCGCTTTGTCGAGGTGCCAGTCGGTGTCGGTGGTGCCGATCAGCCAGTGGCGGCCCCACGGGATGATGAACAGGACGCTCTTCTCGGTGCGGAAGATCATGCCCATGGCCGACTGGATGCGGTCCCGGGGCACCACGAGATGGATGCCCTTCGATGCGCGCACTTTGAAGGTGCCGCGCTCCCCCACCATGCGCTGCGTGTCGTCGGTCCAGACCCCGGTCGCGTTCACGACCTGCTTCGCGCGGATCTCGAAATGCTCACCCGTCTGGAGGTCGTGCGCCTTCACACCCACGACGCGTTCGCCGACCTTGAGGAATCCCTCGACCTTGACCCGGCTCGCGACGTGCGCCCCGTAGAACGAGGCAGTGCGGGCGAGGCTCGCGACATACCGGGCATCGTCGACCTGGGCGTCGTAGTAGGTGGCCCCACCGATGAGCGCGTTCTCCGCGAGCGACGGGATCGCGCGCATCACCTGCCGCTTCGACAGGTGGCGGTGGTGCGGGACACCCGGCGGGCGGCCGCCGGTGTAGCTGAAGATGTCGTACAGCATCATGCCCGCGCCGATGTAGAAGCGCTCGAAGACGCGCTTCTTGAGCGGGTACAGGAACCGCACCGGCTTGACGAGGTGCGGCGCGATGCGCTGCAGCAGCAGCCCCCGCTCGATGAGCGCCTCGCGGACCAGCCGGAAGTCCAGCTGCTCGAGATAGCGGATGCCGCCATGCACGAGCTTCGACGATCGGCTCGACGTCCCGGACGCCCAGTCCCTCGCCTCGAGGAGTCCGGTGGACAGCCCCCTCGTCACGGCATCGAGCGCCGCGCCCGTGCCGACGATGCCACCGCCGACCACGAGGATGTCGAGCTCGCGCTCTTTCAGCCTGGCGATCGCGGCCTCGCGCTCTTCCGGTCCGAGCTTCATCGACCGCGTCACCGAGTTGCCCTTGGCCATCGTCGCTCCCCGTCCCGGCGCCCCATCCGCGGGTGCGCCTCGCGTTTTCCACGCTACCCGAGGGGCGTGAACGAGGGAACGGGTTGCCCGGCCGCTGACCCGTCGACTATCAGGCGCAACCCGCACGCCACGCTCGAACGTGCGATCTTGGCTGGGAGCTCAGCGGATTCGTCGCCAAGATCGCACGCTCAGGATGCGAGGCAGCGCGCTACGCGCCCTGTGCGCGATGATTCAGCACGGCAGCTGACATACGCTTCCCTCATGTTTGTGTCGCCGACGACGTTTGCCGATCCGGGCTTCTTCTCCCAGTCCGAACCCGTCTACCGAATCAACTTCTGGGAGCGCCACACAAAGAATGGCGCATGGAATCTCGACGCCTATGTACTCACGGGCGCCGTCGACGTCATCGAGGTGCTGCGCTGGGTCGAAACACATCAAGGGCCGCGACGAGTAGAGGTGTTCGTGGAGGTCGACGGGGGACCACCGGATTCACCGGATACTCCGAGAAACTTCGGACTGATCCGCATCGCGGGGGAAGACCCGAACAACGGAGCCTCCATCCCGCTCGGCACGTTCGTTTCCAATGACGAGCCGCGGAACTGACGTCCTCAAGCTGGTTGGCGACGCGCGGCGGCAGCCTGTCCACGCCTCATCCGCGCGCCAGACTGCTCACAGGAGATCGTTTCGCACAAACGTCACGGCAAGCAGTCGGTCCCACGCCGTCGACATGTCCACAAGTGGCGCGCCGCAAGCGACCGAGGTGATCGAGCCGTACCCGTTGTTCAACGCAGGACCCGTCAACGTATACGCAGGGGGCGGAGCGATGATCCCTTGCGCCCAACCGCGGAACTGAGCGCCGCACACCGCTCGGGTACTCGCCAGGGTCCGCCCTCTTTCGCCCCCACGATCGCCGTCGGGGCAGCGCGCTACGCGCCCTGGTAGGGCGCGACGACGACCTCGACGCGCTGGAACTCCTTGAGATCGGAGTACCCGGTCGTGGCCATCGACTTGCGCAGCGCTCCCACGAGGTTCGCCGTGCCGTCGGGGTTCAGCGACGGGCCGTAAAGGATCTCTTCGAGCGGTGCCACCTGGCCGACGCGCACACGCTGACCACGGGGAAGCTTCGGGTGGTGCGCCTCGGCGCCCCAGTGCCAGCCGCCGCCCGGGGCATCCGTCGCCCGAGCGAGCGCCGCACCCAGCATGACCGCGTCGGCACCGCACGCGACCGCCTTCACGATGTCGCCGGATGCGCCGACGCCGCCGTCGGCGATGACGTGCACGTAGCGGCCGCCGGACTCGTCGAGGTAGTCGCGACGCGCGCCCGCGACATCCGCGACCGCCGTCGCCATCGGCGCGTGGATGCCGAGCGATGCCCGCGTGGTCGAGGCGGCGCCGCCGCCGAAGCCGACGAGCACGCCGGCTGCTCCCGTGCGCATGAGGTGCAACGCCGCGGTGTACGTCGCGGCGCCACCGACGATGACCGGCACATCGAGCTCGTAGATGAACTTCTTCAGGTTGAGCGGCTCGACCCCACGCGACACATGCTCGGCCGACACGGTGGTGCCGCGGATCACGAACAGGTCGACGCCCGCAGCGACGACGGTCTCGTACAGCTCGGCCGTGCGCTGGGGCGACAGCGCTCCCGCGACGGTCACTCCCGCCGCCCGGATCTGCGCGAGTCGCTGCGTGACCAGTTCGGGCTTGATCGACTCGGAGTAGAGCTCCTGCATGCGCGCGGTCGCGCGGTCGGCCGGAAGGTTCCGAATCTCGGCGAGCGCGGGTTCGGGGTCCTCGTAGCGGGTCCACAGACCCTCGAGATCGAGCACACCGAGGCCGCCGAGACGGCCCATCATGATCGCGGTGGTCGGCGAGACGACCGAGTCCATGGGCGCGGCGAGGAACGGAATGTCAAACTGGTAG
>Ga0182737_1002974_pt1 | contig 13058 bp, 14 predicted proteins | sample eDN5th30CBELigOP_FD_128878 | JGI IMG/M metagenome (GOLD analysis project Ga0182737, IMG submission 128878) | Enriched Organic Plus compost microbial communities from Emeryville, California, USA - eDNA 5th pass 30_C BE-Lig OP (version 2) (version 2) ... | reverse complement strand
TAACGATCGTTATCATTACGGATAGACCCGCCATGCCCGGGCCGCAAGCCCCTGCGCGTCCGGTATTCGTGGAGGGGAAATGCTTGGGCTGGTCAGCCGCCTTGCTTAACCGCGATGCCGAACAGGCAATCGGTTCGCCACCAGCATAAACGCCTTTCTTTTGATCCCGGTCAATGTCCTGCCGCGCTGTTTCTGCCACCGTAACATCTGTTATTGTTTTGGGAGAGACGCAAATGACATCTTCGGCAGCGCACGGCCCCGCGCCGCGCCGCACGATACCCGGAACGCCTATATTCGACGGCGCCGCCGCCACGCAGGGCTATGCCCTGAACGCGATGTGCTTTTCCTTCAACGACCCCGCCAACCGGGAGGCGTTCCGCGCTGACGAGGACGCCTATTGCGACCGCTTCGGCCTGACGGCGGAACAGCGCCGCGCGGTGAAGGAGCGCGACATATTGGGCATGATCGCGACGGGCGGGAACATCTATTACCTCGCGAAGCTGGCCGGGATCTTCGGCCTGTCGGTGCAGGATGTCGGCGCCGCCCAGACGGGCATGAGCGTGGAGGATTTCAAGGCCGCGCTGCTGGCCCATCAGGAGAAAATGGCATGAGCACGATCGTCGGCGGCATCTTCACCAGCCATGTGCCCGCGATCGGCGCGGCCATCGCCAGGGGGTTGCAGCAGGAACCTTATTGGAAACCCTTTTTCGACGGCTTCCCGCCCGTTCGCCGCTGGCTGGAGCAGGCGAAGCCCGATGTCGCGGTCGTGTTCTACAACGACCACGGCCTCAATTTCTTTCTCGACAAGATGCCGACCTTCGCTGTGGGGGCAGCGCCGCACTATGAAAATGCGGACGAAGGTTGGGGCTTGCCTCTGTTCAAGCCGTTCGAGGGTGTGCCGGACCTGAGCTGGCACATCATCGACCATCTTGTCGGGTCCGATTTCGATCCGACCACCTGCCAGCGGATGCTGGTGGACCACAGCCTCGCCATCCCGTTCGAGCTGTGCTGGCCGGACGCGGAGGCGTGGCCCGTGAAGCTGGTCCCGATCGCGATCAACACGGTGCAGCACCCGTTGCCCAGCCCGCGCCGCTGCCTCGCGCTCGGCCGCGCGGTGGGCGCGGCGCTCGAAAGCTGGGGCGGCCCGGAACGGATCGTCGTCATGGGCACCGGTGGCCTGTCGCACCAGCTCGACGGGGAACGGGCGGGTTTCATCAACACCGCCTATGACCGCCATTGCCTCGACACGCTCGGCCCCGATCCCGATGCGCTGACGCAGCAGGGCGCGCTCGACATCATCGAGCAGGCGGGCAGCCAGGGCGTGGAACTGCTGAACTGGATCGCCGCGCGCGGCGCGCTGACCGGGCGGGTGGAGGAGGTGACGCGCAACTATCATGTGCCGATCTCCAACACCGCCGCCGCCACCATGGTCCTCGCCAACGAGGCGCCCGTTCCGGCCTGAGCGCCGCCGTCCCTTCTTTTCAAGGAATATCCGATGGTCCATTTTCCCGAAGAACCGCTTTATCAGGACGTGCTGCGTCTTGTCCGCCTCGAAGGCGACATCGCCGACCTCGAACTGGAAGGCGAGGTGCCGCCGGAAATCGACGGCGCCTTCTACCGGGTTCACCCCGATCCGCAGTTCGCGCCGCTCTATCCCCATGACCAGTTCTTCAACGGCGACGGCATGGTGTCCATGTTCCGCATCCGCGACGGCCGCGTTAGCTTCCGCCAGCGCTATGCGCAGACCGACAAGTGGAAGCTGGAACGCGCGGCGGGCAAGGCGCTGTTCGGCGCCTATCGCAATCCGCTGACCGACGACGAGAGCGTCAGGGGGCGGATTCGCGGTACCGCCAACACCAATGTCCTCGTCCATGCGGGCAAGCTCCTCGCGATGAAGGAGGACAGCCCCTGCCTGCTGATGGACCCGGTTTCGCTGGCGACCGACGGCTATACCGATTTCAGCGGCACGCTGGACCTGCCGACCTTCGCCGCCCATCCGAAGATCGACCCGGACAGCGGGAATTTCTGCGGCTTCGGCTATGCGACCAAAGGCCTGCTGACGCCCGACGCAAGCTATTTCGAGATCGACCCGCAGGGCCGCGCGGTGCGGCGGATCGACTTCACGGTCCCGCATTACACGATGCTGCACGATTTCGGCATCACGCGCGATTATGCGGTGTTCCATGTCGTGCCCTATGTGTCGAGCATGGAGCAGCTCGAACGCGGGGAGCCGCATTTCAAATATGACCCCGCGCTGCCCTTCTATCTGGGTGTGTTCCGCCGTGACGGCGACGGCAGCGACATACGCTGGTTCGTGTCCGACAAGAGCTTCTGCGGCTGTCATGTGATGAACGCGTTCAACGAGGGCACGCGCGTGCATCTCGACCTGCCGGTTTCGGAGAATAACAGCCTGCCCTTCTTCCCGGACGTGCACGGCGCCCCCTTCGATCCGGTCGCGGCGCGCACGGTGATGACGCGGCTTACCGTCGATATGAACGCCAACAGCGACACCCTCTCCGAAATCCGTCCGCTCGGCACGATGGTGGGCGAGTTTCCCCGCATCGACGACCGGTTCGCGGGCAAGCCCTATCGCCATGGCTGGATGCTCTGCTACGCCTTCGACAAGCCCTATAACGGACCTTCCGGACCGTTCGCGGCGGTTCTGAGCACCCTCACCCACCTGAACGTCGAGACGGGCGAGGAACAAAGCTGGTGGGCGGGGCCGGACAGCGGGATACAGGAACCCTGCTTCATCCCGCGCGGCCGGGACGCGGCGGAAGGCGACGGCTGGCTGGTCGCGCTCGTCGACAACCATATCACCAACTATTCCGACCTCTGCATCTTCGACGCGCTCGCTGTCGCGCGGGGGCCGATAGCGCGGGCGAAACTGCCGGTCCGCCTGCGGCAGGGACTGCACGGCAACTGGACGGATGGCAGCCTGCTCGCCGCCTGACTAAGGGGGGCCTTCGCGGCGGGAGCAGCGCGGCCGGGGCGCGGAAGGGGATGGGCCTTCCGCGCCCCTTGTCTTTTCCGGACGTCATGATCGCTTGTATACAATGATAACGAACGTTACTGTAAACCGGAACCAGACACGCGACACCGGGCAGAGGATTCCCCTTCATGAGCAACGCCGTCACGGCCAAGCCCTTCCTGCGCGAAGCCGCCGCCCTGCTGGGCGAGGATCGCGTTTTCGCGGCCGACGAGGACCGGGCCGCCTATAGCGACCAGATGGCCTTCGCGCCGGAAGAGCATGCCCCCGCAGGCGCGGTCGCGCCGCAAAGCGTCGAGGAGGTGCAGGCGCTCCTGCGTCTCGCCAACCGGACCGGCACGCCGCTCTGGCCGATCTCGCGCGGCAAGAACCTCGGCTATGGCGGCTCTGCCCCCGCGATGAAGGGATGCGTCGTCCTCGACCTGTCGCGCATGAACCGCATAGTGGAGATCGACACCGATCGAGCCTATTGCGTGGTGGAACCGGGTGTCGGCTTCTACGATTTGTACGACGTGCTCCAGAGCCGGCACGGCATGAAGCTGTGGATGTCGGTGCCGGGCAATGCGTGGGGCAGCGTCGCGGGCAATGCGCTGGAACGCGGCAAGGGGCCGCAACCCTATGGCGACCATGGCGCGCAGATTTGCGGGCTGGAGGTCGTGCTGCCCGACGGATCGCTCGTTCGCACCGGCACCGGGGCGATGGAAGGGTCGAAGACCTGGAACCTCACCCACGACACCTACGGTCCCGCATGGGACCAGATGTTCTGCCAGTCCAATTTCGGCGTGGTGACGAAGCTCGGCCTGTGGCTGATGCCCGCACCGGAAGCAACGATGACGCTGGACCTGCAATTGCCGGAAGCCGGCGACCTCAAGCGCGGCGTGGACATGCTCTATCCGCTGCGGCTGCGCGGCCTCATCGATCATGATCCGGCCTGGGTCAGCTATGTCGGCATCGCTTCCTATGTCGGGCCGCGATCGACATGGTATGAAGGCGAGGGCCTGCTGCCTGACGAGAAAGGCGCGGAAATCCGGCGCAAGCTCGGTATCGGCTGGTGGAACTGCCAGCTCAATTTCTACGGCCATGAAAAGGTGATCGCCGCCAAGTGCGAGGCGGTGATCGACGCCATCGCGCCGCATTTCCCGAAGCGGCCGGAGCCCACGGTCTGGCGGCAGGGCGACCCGTTCGGCACCAGCAAGGCAGGCATTCCCGGTACGCGCGACATGGCGATGATCGACTGGTATGGCGGGCGCGGCGGCCATATGGGCTTCTCCCCGATCCTGCCCGCCGACGGCGCCGCCGCGCTCGCCCAGTTCGAGCGCACGCGCAGGCGCTTCACCGAAGCGGGGCTGGATTATTACGGCGCCTTCGCGGTCGGCGCCCGCGCGGTGGTCAACATCAACGAGATTCTCTACAGCCGCGACGACGAGCGCATGGGCCAGGCGGTGCCCCGATTGATGGAGCATCTCATCGCCGACGCGGCGGCGGAAGGCTATTGCGAATACCGCACCCATATCGACCAGATGGACAGGGTCGCGGCCACGCTGAATTTCAACGGCGGCGCGATGGGGCGGCTCAACGGCCTGCTGAAAGACGCGCTGGACCCGAAAGGCATCCTCGCGCCGGGCAAACAGGGGATATGGCCCGCCCGATACAGGGGTCGCTGATATTCAGCGCTGGAAGGTCAGGGAATGATCGCGCAGCCGACGGCGGTGAACTTTCCGTCCGTCACATGATAATGGATATATTGCCGCATCTCCTGCACCTCGCCCGCCTTGATCGGGAAGAACTGGTGCAGGCCCCGGGCGGCCAGCGTTTCGGCATCCAGATCGCGAACCGCCTCCACCCGGATAATCCCCTCCAGAGCGACCAGTTCCTCGCTCGCCGCGAAGCGCTCTATCGTCAGCGTCTCCGTCACATAGCTGTGAAGGAACCCGTAGAAATCCTTGAACGCCTCCCGCGTCGGGAGGTCCACGCCGAAAAAGGCCAGCCGTGCGCCGGGCGCGTAGAAATCATAAACGGCGTCATAATCCTTCGCATTGAAGGCATCGGCATAGCGGTCGTAATCGGCCCGGTTCATCGCTCTCTCCTGATTGTCCGCTTGTATTAATTGATAACGAACGTTACTGTTATGACAAAGATACGCTCCGATGAAAAGGGGCCGGACGACAATCGCTTGTGAGGAAGAGGAAGGCCATGCGCGCCCAGACGGCAGCAGAGCATGCGGTGGAGCAGTTCGACTATATCGTGGTCGGCGCAGGGTCGGCGGGCTGCGCGGTCGCGGCGCGGCTTTCCGAGGATCCGCATGTATCCGTCCTGTTGCTGGAGGCGGGCGGCAAGGACGATCATCCCTATCTGAAAATGCCGCTCGCCTTCCTGAAGGCGGTGATCGATCCGCGCTTCAACTGGCCTTATGTGACCGAGCCGGAACCGCATCTGAACGGCCGCCAGCTTCCCCTGCCCCGCGGCAAGGTGATGGGCGGCTGCTCATCCATCAACGGCATGTTCGCGATGCGCGGCCATCCGGGCGATTATGACGAATGGGCGGCGATGGGCGCGACGGGCTGGTCCTATACCGATGTGCTCCCCTATTTCCGGAAGCTGGAGGATAGCTGGCGCGGCGAGAACCTCTATCACGGCAAGGGCGGACCGATGCAGGTGAAGCCGATCGCCTCTCCCCTTCTCCACCATGAGCCGTTGATGGAGGCCGCCGGGGCGGCAGGCTTTTCCACCAGCGAGGATCTGGGCGGCGCGGTCGCCGAAGGCTTCGCGCGCGGCGAGATGACCATCGACGACAGGGGCCGCCGGGTAAGCGCCGCGACCGCCTATCTGCGCCCGGCCCGCAATCGCGCCAATCTCGTCGTCCGCTCCGGCGTGCTGGTGCGCAGGCTGCTGATCGAGGACAGGCGCTGCACCGGCGTCGAGATCGACACGCCCGATGGCCCGCGGGCCATTGCCGCGCGACGCGAGGTGGTGCTGTCAGGCGGCACCTATAATTCGCCGCATCTGCTCATGCTCTCCGGCATCGGCCCGGCCGAACAGTTGAAACGCCACGGCATAGAGGTGATCGCCGACAGCCCCGGCGTCGGGCGCAACCTCTCCGAGCATGCCAATGTGTCGATGGAATGGGACGCGACGAAGCCCGTCACCTTCCTCAACCAGTTGCGCTGGGACAGGATCGCCTTCAACGCGCTGCGCTGGGCGACGGTCGGCGGCGGGCCGCTGGCGTTGCAGCTGAACAGTTGCAACGTCGTGATCCGCACCCGCGACCATCTCGACCGGCCCGACATCCAGTTCATGGCCAACCCGATCCGCTTCGACGCGAAGCCCTGGTTCCCCTTCCTGACCGAGCGGCAGAGCCATGTGTTCTGGGCGGGCCTCGTCGCGCTGCATCCCGAAAGCCGGGGCTGGGTCGAGCTGCGCTCCGCCGACCCGCGCGAGGTGCCCGCGGTCACGCTCAACCTGATGGCGGAGGAAGCCGACCTCGCGACGATGCGCGCAGGGATACGCGCCGCGCGCAAAATCTATCGCACCCCGCCGCAGAGCGACCTTATCGGCAAGGAACGGCTGCCCGGCGCGGCGGTGGAGGATGACGCGGCGCTCGACGCCTTCATCCGCGAGACCTGCTATGTCGCGATGCACCCGACCGGAACCTGCTCGATGGCGATGGGCGACCGCTCCGTGGTGGACCCGGAACTGCGGGTGATCGGCATAGAGAGGCTGCGCGTCGCGGATTGCTCTATCATGCCGACGGTGCCGGGCGGCAATACCGGGCTCCCCGCCGTGATGGTGGGCGAGAAATGCGCCGACCTCATCAAGGACAGGGTGCTGCCCCGCGCCGAGATGCCGAACCGGGAAGAGGCCGCCTGATGCCCGCCGCCGATGCCCGGACGCCCGAGGAAAAGGCCAATCTGCGCCTCGTCCTCGACATGTTCGACCAGGTGTTGAACGCGATGGACGCCGATGCGGTCGATCGCTTCATCTCGCCCGGCTATATCCAGCACAACCAGTCGGTCGGCCCCGGCGTCGGGCCGCTGAAGGACTTGCTGCGCTTCATCAAAAAGGAAACGCCGCAGGCCGTGCATGACGTGAAGCGCAGCTTCGTCGATGGCGACCATGTGATCGTCCATTATCATGTGCGGCGCTGGCCCAAGGACCTCGGCTGGGCGGTGATCGACATTTTCCGCATCGAAAACGGCCTGATCGCCGAGCATTGGGATGTGCTGCAGAATGTGCCGGAAAGCAGCCCCAACCCCAATTCGCCATTCTGACAAGAGAGGGAGAGGAACCCCATGCGTTTCAGGGACAAGGTCGTCCTCGTGCTGGGCGGCAACAGCGGCATCGGCCTCGCCAGCGCGAAGGCTTTCGCGGAGGAAGGCGGCATCGTCCGCATCACCGGGAGGGATCAGGCGACAATCGACAGCGCCGTGGCGGAGATAGAGGGCGGGCGCGGCTATCGCGCGGACATGGCCGACCCCGCCGCGATGGAGGAGGTGATCTCCGCTATCGAGGCACGGGACGGGCGCATCGACGTGCTCTTCGTCAATGCGGGCGTCGGCGGCTTCGCGCCGATCCGCGACCTGACGCCGGAGGACTGGGACAAGGTGCACGACATCAACCTGCGCGGCGCGGTCTTCGCGATCCAGAAGGCGTTGCGCCTGATGGGGCGCGGCGGGTCGATCGTCGTCACCGGTTCCATCGGCGGCCATGGCGTGCTGCCCGGCAACGCCGCCTATGGCGCGGCCAAGGCGGGGCTGGCGATGGCGGTCAGGATCATCGCCGCCGAACTGGTGGGCGAGGGCATTCGCGTCAACATGGTCAGCCCCGGCCCCATCGACACGCCGCTGCTCCACCGCAATCCGGGCATCAGCGGCGAGGCGGTCGAGGCGCTGCGCCAGCAGATGATCGCCGCCGTGCCGATGCGCCGCATGGGACAGGCGGAGGAAGTCGCCCGCGCGGTGCTGTTCTTCGCTTCGGACGAGGCCAGCTTTATCACCGCCGCCAATCTGTTCGTGGATGGCGGCGCCCTGGAATTAGGATGATCTGGAGTTAGGATGATGGAAGGTCCCTTTTCTACCCTCGACAACCCCCGCCTCGAATTCGTGATGGAGGTGCGGCTCAAATTCCCGCGCGTGCAGATGATCGCCAACACCCCATGGGGCGGCAACCGCAGCGCCGTCTATGTGGAAAGCGGCACCTTCGAAGGCCCTCGCCTGCGCGGCAAGGCCGTGCCGGGGTCGGGCGGCGACTATGCCTATTTCCGCCCCGACGACGTGGCCTGCTTCGATGCGCGCTACATGCTGGAGGAAGAGGACGGCACGCTGATCCTGCTCAACAACAAGGGGTTCCTCTGGGGCCGCAAGCCCGACACCATGGAGCGCCTGCGCGACTGGGCGTTCCGCGGCGGGGAGCCGGTCGAGCAGCAGGACTATTATCTGCGCGGCCAGCCCAGCTTCGAATGCCCGGTCGGCAAGCATGACTGGCTGACCAGGCATGTGTTCGTGGGCGTGGGCGAGCGCCGCGCCGACGGCAATGTGCTGCGTTATTACGCGCTGACCTGAAAGGAGAGCCGCCATGGCCGACACCGGAAAATCGCTGGAGGATCGCAACACCGAAATCGTTCTCGCCATGTGGGAGGGCGTGATCGGCCGGGGCGACAGGGAGGCGGTGCTGCGCTATATCGCGCCCGATTATGTGCAGCATGCGGTCAACCTGCCGTCCGGGCGGGAACATGTGCTGCGCCTCGCCGACATGATCCGCGAGGGCAATGCGGGCTTCAAGCCGCCCGCGCACAAGACGCTGTTCAAAACCGTCGCGCAGGGCGACATGGTGGTGGTGATCTGGGAACAGGACCAGGACGACCCTACCCGGCCCGGCGAAACCTATCCCGGCCATTCGTTCGACATGTATCGCCTCGAAAACGGGATGATCGTCGAGCATTGGGACGACACCCGCAAATGGCCCACCCCCTGGAAAGCAAAGGACGAGACAGAAATATGAGCGATGCCCCCTATCACACCGCCCTGATCCCGGCGGCGGAAGTCCCGGAAGGCCAGACCCCCCCGGTGATCGCGGCGGATCAGCAGGCGCTCCTCGCCAGCAGCGACCCGGTGCTCGCGGCGAACAAGCGCCTCTGCTACGACATGTACCGCACCGTGTTGCAGGCCGGACGGGCCGACCGCGTGCGCGATTTCATCGGTCCGCACTATATCCAGCACAACCCCAATGTGGTGAGCGGGGTCGAGGCGCTGGAGAACTTCATCCGTTCGTCGCGGCCGGAGCGCCCGATCGCCCCGACGATCGAACTGCCGCTCATCGCCATCGTCGCGGAGCGGGACATGGTTCAGTTCACCTTCGTCCGGCCGGAGAAGGACGCCGACGGTGCGGTCTATCACACCTGCTGGTTCGATCTTTTCCGCATAGAGAATGGCAGGATCGTCGAGCATTGGGACCCGGCGCTGAAAAGCCCCGAGATGCTGAAGCTCGACCCCAATGACAAGCGGATCGGGCGGTAACGCCCTTTCCCCTTCACCCCGCCGGAATCCAGACCGCGCCCTTGATGTGGCGGATCAGCCCGCTGGAATCGAGCAGGTAGAGGATCAGGAACTCGACCTCGACCGCCTGCCCTTTCGCCACCGGGGTCATGCCGGAATAGCCCTTTTCCGCCAGCACCTCGGGCGACAGGTCCTCCAGCCCCTCGAAGCGGATGACGACATTGGCGACGAAGCCGTCCTTGCCGGGATAGAAGCCCTTGAACCGTACTTCTTCCCGGCAATAGCGGTGGAAAAAGGCGTAGAAGTCGCGAAAGGCGGGCTTTCCCTCGACACGGAAGCCCGCATTTTCCAGCGCGAAATCATCGGCGAAGAAGGTTTCAAGCGTCGCATAGTCGCGCGCGTTGAACGCCTCGATATAGCGATGATAGTCCGCCTCGGTCATCTTCATGGCGTTTCGCCCCTTCTATAGATGCAAAAAGGGGCGGGAATTTCGTCCCGCCCCCTCTGTTCCGGCCGTCACAGCTGCGAAGGCATCCCATCGAGCAGGATGGTCTTGGTTTCGAGGAAGGGCGCGAGGCCCTCGACGCCGCCCTCCCGGCCGATGCCGGATTGCTTGAAGCCGCCGAAGGGCAGGCCGAATTCCAGCTTCATGCCATTCTGCCCGAAGCCGCCCGACTTCATGCCGCGCGCCAGCCGATAGGCGGCATCGACATCATGGGTCAGCACCGATCCGTTGAGGCCGTAGCTGCTGTCATTCGCGATACGCAGCGCGTCCTCGTCATCCTCCGCCGGGATCAGGCAGAGCACGGGACCGAAGATTTCCTCCTGCGCGATGCGGCTGCTGTTATCGACATTGGCGAACAGCGTCGGCTCGATGAAATAGCCCTTGTTCATGCTCGACGGGCGATTGCCGCCGGTGACGAGATCGGCGCTCTGGCGCCCGAGGTCGATATATTCCTCGACCCGTTCGAGCTGGCGCTTCATCGCCACGGGGCCGAGCTGCGTCGCCATGTCATCGCTGTGGCCGATCCGGATTCCCTGCATCACCCTGGCGATGGCGTCGGCCAGTTCGTCATGCCGCTTCTTCGGGACGATCGCGCGGCTCAGCATCGCGCAGACCTGCCCGCTCATGATCGTGATGGTGTTGCCCAGGATCGCGGCGGCGGCCTCGATCGGGAAATCGTCACGCACGATCGCGGCGGACTTGCCGCCCAGTTCCAGCGTGCAGCGCGCGACGCGGCTGGCGCAGACCTCGCCGATGCGCTTGCCCGCGGCGGTCGATCCGGTGAAGCTCACCTTGTCGACGCCGGGGTTGCGCACCAGATGATCCGACGCATCGCGCCCGCCGCAGACGAGGTTGACGACGCCTGCCGGAAGGCCCGCCGCCTCCGCCGCCTCGGCCATGATATAGGCTTCCAGCGGGGTTTCGGGGGAAGGCTTCATGATGACGGTGCAGCCCGCGACCAGCGCATAGGCGACCTTGCTCGACAGGATGCCATAGGGCGCGTTCCACGGCGCGATGCAGGCCGCGACCCCCACCGGTTCCTGCGCCACCAGCGCGGTATCGACCTGCGTGCTCGGGCGGCGCTCGACGAACGTATAGCTGTCGGCGAGGCCCGCGATGAACTCGACGGTCGCGGTTGCGCCGCCCGTCATGATCGGCGCGAAGCTGGCAAGGCCGCCCACCTGTGCGGTCCAGGCGCGGGCCAGTTCCGGCTCGCGCTTCCTCAGTTCCTCCGCCATGCGGCGCACATAGACGCCCCGCTCGGCGGGACTCATGCGGCCCCAGGGGCCCTGGTCCAGCGCGGAGCGCGCCGCCGCGACCGCGCGGTCCATGTCCTGCTCGGAAGCCTCCGCCACCTGGCCGACAACCTCCTCGCTGTCGGGCGAGACCAGTTCGAGCATACGGCCGCTCGTCGCCTCAACCCATGCGCCGCCGATATACAGGCGGTCGGGATGTGCTACCTCAACACCCTTGGGGGTCATCTCTCTTCCTCTCTCTTCCAGTCCAATGGCCCGCGCGGGCGGGCCTTCTCGTTCCTCGGCTGCCGACCATATTAACGCCCGTTACTATTTCGTGCAACGCCATGCGCAAAATTTTGCGCACGGCTTTACGATCCGCTTCCATCATTGATAACATCTGTTACGATTGTGCGGTGACCCGATAGAACAGGGCACTATCCCAAAGTATCCGGCCGAGGAGAGACCATGCCGATGGAAGAGGAACTGGAGGCGCTGCGGCGCGAAGTCGCCGCGCTGCGCGGGGAGGTCCGCGCCGCGAACGATCATATCGCCATCTGCAATCTTCAGGGGACCTATGGCTATTATGTCGACAAGGGCCTGTGGGACGACGCGGCGGACCTGTTCGCGCCGGACGGCACGCTGGAGATCGCGGGGCGCGGCGTCTATGTCGGGCGGGAACGGGTGCGGCGCTATCTGCACGCGCTGCCCGCCTATGGCCGGGGCACGCTGTTCAACCATATGCAGTTGCAGCCGGTGGTCCATATCGACCCGCAGGGCGATACCGCGCATGCGCGCTGGCGCACCTTCATCCACATCGCCTTTCTGGGCAGGGAAGCGCGCTGGGGCGAGGCGGTCTACGAAAACGCCTATCGCCGTATCGACGGCACATGGCACATCGCGAAGCTGCAGGGCTTCATCACCTATTATTGCGAATATGACAAAGGGCTGAACCATGGCGGCGTGCCGCTGCTGCGCCGGACGGACGGGCTGGAGCCGGACCTGCCGCCGACCCACGACTATGAAGCCTTCCCGGAGGTATTCATCCCGCCCTTCCATTATGAGCATCCCACACGAAGCACGGACGAGGGAGCAGGCCGATGACCGCGATACACAACGCCCGCCCCGCCCCGCACAGCCGGGAAAGCCTCTATGCCGCGCTCGACGGCTGGCTCGACGCGCTGCTCGCCCGCGATCCCTCCCGCGGGCGCTGGGCGCCGGTGGTGCGCAACAGCGAGAACAATGTCGCGCTGCACATCGGCGACGGCCTCTGGAGCACCGTCACCGGGCGCGGGGAGTATGACCTGCGCTTCGCCGATCCGCTGACCGGGCAGGTGGGCCTGTTCACCACCTTCATCGAGACGAACGACGAATCGGGCGCGACGGTACGGCTCGGCGTCGATGCGAGCGGCGCGATCGCGGAAGTCGAGCTGGTGATCGTGCGGCAGGTGGACGAGGCGCTCAAGTTCCCGAACCCCCGCTTCTATCGCAAGCCGGTGCTGGAAGAGATCGTCCCGCCGGAAGAGCGCATGACCCGCGAACGCCTCCTCAGCGTCGCCGACGGCTATTTCGCGACGCTGGAGCAGAATGACGGCCAGTTGTTCACCCGCTTCCACCCCGATTGCAACCGGGTCGAGAACGGCACGCAGACCACCAACAACCCGGATTTCATGCTGCCCATCGCGAGGCTGGGCTGCGAGGAGCAGTTCCGCACCGGCTGGTATCGCTATGACGACCGGCTGCGCGGCCGCCGTTTCCCACTGGTGGATGTGGAACGCGGGCTGGTGATGGCGCACGGTTTCATCGACCATAGAGGCGCGCTCACCCATTATGACCTC
>Ga0182737_1002972_pt1 | contig 13061 bp, 9 predicted proteins | sample eDN5th30CBELigOP_FD_128878 | JGI IMG/M metagenome (GOLD analysis project Ga0182737, IMG submission 128878) | Enriched Organic Plus compost microbial communities from Emeryville, California, USA - eDNA 5th pass 30_C BE-Lig OP (version 2) (version 2) ... | reverse complement strand
GTGACTGATGCGGCATATCGTGTATTTTTCCAAGAAATTGTGGAGGATATTGAGGCTTACATAAGTGGAAAGCTGGTTAGGGTGTTGAATGAGTAAGGTCTGGACAACATTCGCATAGACTTAACCTCCGAGTACTCTACAACCGTAGAGTACTCGGAGGTTAATACTCACTCTTTTTTCGTTTTATACCAAATGAAAGAATAATATAGTTTAGATAAATAACTACAGGAATAAATGCAACTAGCAAGTATCGTTTCTGAAAATCAATGCCAAACAATTGTGATTCCGTATCTGCGCTGTATAACAACCAGTATGCTGTGCCAAGAAGGATTACGTTAATCAGGAAAGCAGAAAGTAAAGCCAACCATTTTCTTTGTTTATGTCTCATTACTACTACAGAGATAATCGTTGAAGCAATGAATGAACAAAAGATAACAATAATGTTCATTCTCCCCACCTCCAATTAAGCTTTTAAAAGGCATAGCCCCCTCTATACAGAGGTAATGCACCCCAAGAGCTAGAGTAATAATTCTAACTATTGGAGTGCATCATTCGAGCTACGCCTTTTTATTCGTTATTTATATAATAGCCTTTTATTACAACGCTGCTTTTGCCGCTTGCTGCTGCTTATAAATTTCATAAACACCTTCCCAAGTCAACACATTATCCTTTTCCTTACTCCACCATTCTTGATACCATGCTTCAATTTCAGGTCCGCCGCCTTGCTGCCATTCCTTCTCAACATCCTGCTGAGCTTGTTCCATCGTATAGTTACTTCCGCCAATAATCGCTCTAGTATAAATATCATCGATCGCAGTTTGTACATTACTAAACTTCAGAGAAAGCTCCTTCGGTAATTGTGGCATATGCTCAGAGTGCGTTAGCCCTTCACCTACTGGTAGCTCATTCATATAGGTCTTCACAGAATCTTGGAATAAACGCAAGCCTTCTTTTTGAGTCGGAATTTCTTCATTAAATTGTGTATCATTGTATCCGTATTTACCTTCCTCTAAGCGGCTGTAAAGCATTGCAAAATCAGCAGCCCAGCTAACTTCATTGGTAAATTTGTCAGCATCGATAATCACTGGTTTTCCATCACTATCTAGGTTGTAATGCACGCCTTCAATTCCGTTTCGGAATGTGCGACCTGTTTCAGGCTTCACAAGAAAATCGATATACTTAATAATTGCCTCTGGATCTTTGGCACGAGCATTAACGACCGCAGTCATTTGTACTGGGTTATTCCAAGCTGGATTATATTGACCAACCGATGTTTTCGGCAATGGTATTACTTTTAATCGCGCTTCTGGAACCGTTTGCATCAATGTGTCTAATTCTTTAGCTGAGAAGCTAATGAAATCAGAAGCCATGATCGCATAGATCCCAATTTTACCATTTAAGAAATCCTGCTTAGATTTCGTACCATCTTTATCTGTTAAGAAATCTTTGTCCACTACTCCCGCTTCAAACATTTTACGCTTTAGCTCAGTAGATTCCTTCATATTATTAGGACCAACGGAAAGCTCACCATCTTCTCCAAGGTTTACCCAGTTTGCATTAAACATATATCTGAATAGCCCTGGTGTGTCACCGAACTTCAAGCCGCCTAAGCCGTACGTATCTTTGACGCCATTGCCATCAGGATCCTGTTCAGTAAATGCTTTTGCAACCGCAAGCAGCTCTTCCTCTGTAGTCGGAACCTCAAGATTAAGCTTTTCAAGCCAATCCTCGCGAATAAATAAGGAAACTAGAGGGTATACCTCATTAATACGCCCAACTTCATATAGCTTTCCATCAGACTTAATTCCGACTTGCTTAAGCTGCGGATATTTCTCAAGCAATGCTTTATATTCCACACTATGCTGCTCAATCAGATCATCAAGCGGCATCAATTGCTTTTGGTCGAATAATTGATTACGGATACCTGTTCCAAACTCAAAAATAATATCTGGTGCACTGCCTGATGCCAATAATACATTGAGCTTAGATTGAGATTCCCAGCGAGGGATTGCAGTGAATTTTACATCGGCAGGACCATTTTCATTGATCCATTTCGTCCACATATTATCTTCGATCGTTCCCATCCCGTTAGGAACATTCCCTCGATCATAGATCGTCGAAGATATTTTCCCTCTTTTTTCTACTGTACTGGCAGATTCCTTAGGTGTGCTTTGGTTTTGATTCCCGTTCCCCTGCTTACCATCGTTCGTAGCACAACCTACCAAGAGACTAGCACTAAGTCCGGCTGCAAGGGCAACCTTCAACCATTTACTTTCCAACCTTGACATGAATAAACCCCTCTTTTCATAAAATCTATGAGTTAGCCCGGGCTCAACCTTTTATTGAACCTAGCATAACACCTTTAACAAAATATTTCTGCAGTAATGGATAAACAGCTAAAATTGGAATGATCATCACAATAACTGCGGCAGAACGAATTCCCTCTGGCGTAATGTTAGCCAGCATGGTTGGGTCACTAAAATCTTGTATCATCGATGTCGAGCGGATCATATTTTGTACAAGCACCGTCATATTAAATTTGGCAGTATCGTTAATGTAAATAAGTACACTCATAAATGAGTTCCAGAATCCTACGCCGTAAAATAGCGCCAGCGTTGCCAGCATCGGCTTAGATAAAGGCAGTACCACTCTGAACAAAACGCCTAATTCCCCACAGCCGTCGATTTTCGCTGCTTCATCAACTTCTCTAGGAAGCTGTTCGAAGGCCGAGCGCATCAGCAGCATATTGTAGGTGCTTACTAGCGCCGGCAACCATAGGGCAGCATAGCTATTTACAAGTCCTAAGCTTTGGATTACGAGATATGTAGGGATAAGTCCACCGTTAAAAATCATCGTAAATACCATCGCCATTGTAAAAAACCGTCGTGCATAAAATTGTCTTCTGGATAGCGGATAAGCAGCCATAATCGTCGTTATCATGCTCAGCGCTGTACCGATTAAGGTGATTTGTAAGCTATTGAAAAATGCTCGTATAATCGGCGTTCCCTTAAATAAGCTGCTATAGGAAAAGAAGCTGAAGTCAACTGGCCATATCGAAACTCTTCCACTTGCAACGGCAGCCGCCCCACTTAACGATAGAGATGCTACATTAAGCAGCGGCAATATACAACTTAGTGCGATAAGTGTCAAAACAATATAGTTAATGAAATAGAATATTTTCTCGCCTCTACTAACTCTCATAGTTACGCCCCTTACCAAAGACCTTCGTTGAATTTTCGTGCGATGTAGTTTGCACTAAACACTAGAATGAAAGCAACGACCGATTCAAATAGCCCCATTGCTGTCGTCAAGCTAAACTGTGCTCCTTGTAAACCAATCCGATAAATGTAGGTGCTAATAACATCTGCGATTTGGTTGACGTTCGAGTTCTGTAGCATATAGACCTGGTCGAACCCTACCTCCATCACCCTGCCCATCGATAGTACTAATAGCAGAATAATAATCGACTGAATACCAGGTAATGTGATATGCCATATCTGTCTTAGCTTGCTTGCTCCATCCATAGCGGCTGCTTCATATAAGCTAGGATTAATCGAGGTTAACGCTGCTAAAAAGATAATTGCGTTAAAGCCCATATCCTTCCAAATGCCTGAACCAACAAAGATCGCAACCCATGATGGCTTCTCATACATAAACGGATAAATTTCCCCAGTCACCGCTTCAACTACCCGATTGACAATTCCGTTTTCCATCGCAAAAATTGTTGATACAAGCATTCCGATAATGACCCAGGATAAAAAGTGCGGCATATAGACAATCGTTTGAATCGCCTTCTTAAAGCCTAAATTGCGCACTTCGTTTAACAGAATCGCTAGAATGATTGGAACTGGAAACCCTACTACAATACTTAGCAGGCTCAGGAATAAGGTGTTACGTATAATCTCCAATGTTCGATCGTCTTGAAATAACATCTCGAAATAATAGAAGCCTACCCATGGGCTATTTAGAATCCCATCAAAAAAGTTATAATCCTTGAAGGCGATCACAACTCCGCCAATGGGTGCATAGCGAAATATGAGATAAAATAAAATGACAGGCACAAACATAATCAATAATGGAATATTTGTTTTGAACCTTCTCCACCCAGGACTATTCCTCTTACTTTCGGCTACCGGCTCTTCAGTTTGTCTTGCAACGGATGAATCTATCACTTCAGCCTCGAGCTCCTTTCATCGTCTGTCTTCACTTTCTTTCGATAACCTAATTGTATAGATCTCCGCTTTTTGGAACATTTAAATATCAACGAGGAATTTTTAAAAATCTACACAAATAAAAAAGCTGGGCTAGAAAATGTTACTTTTCTTCGCCTAGCTTTTCATTACACTTATGAGTTATTGAGTTGCTCCGTCTTGAGACTCCTCGACGTGTTTGCGATAATCGCGCGGTGATTGCCCGGTCACTTGCTTGAACACCACAGTAAAATAGCTGGAATTATCAAAGCCCACTGCTTCTGCGATTTCAGTCATTCGCATTTTAGTCCCTTGCAATAACGCCTTAGCCTTCTCAATTCTAATTTGAGTAAGATAGTTCGTATAGCTGATACCCGTTTCCTTCTTAAATAAATTACTCAAATAATTTGGAGAAACATGAATATAACTCGACGCAGATTGCAAGGAGCATGTCTCACGGTAATGCTCAAGCATATATTGCTTCGCACGATAAACGATATTATTTTGTCGCTCATCTAACCAGCGCTCGAACATCTGCAAAAACTCACTGCACTTGTCTTGGGCCCAGTTCACTAACTCCTCTACACTGTTAATATCGAGAATATATCTTGGATTCAACATATCGTTAGCCCCAATTGCTTGAAATTGCTTGAAGTCCGATAGCAATATTCCGGAGATTACTGAAACAAACGTATAGATATGCTTTTTACAAATGTGCAGCTCAACACTTCTGCCACGCTGGATATAATGATTCAACGTCGTTTTAGCTGCGTCTAGATCATTATTTAGTAAATATGAGAGCAACTCCTCTTTTAACTGATGCCCTTCCCCCGTCATTTCAATTTCAGACGTGGAGCCTAGCTGTCGTTCCTGCAACTTATTAAATTGAATATGCAAATCATCAAATCGCTGTACATCCCCTAAACTTACCCATTCGCATTGCAAGCCCAGATAGCGTTGCAGAGCATCAGTCACCTCATCTGTGTAGCTCTGCTCGTCATCCTCCGTTTGCAGTAGAAAAGCGAACGTATCCTTATACAGTGGAAGAAATAATCCATATGGCTGATGATCTTGCAATAGCTCCTGTACGATATTGCTTACCGCATAATGCAGCAGATTAATATCACTACGCTTATATTCTCGCTCGGTTGGGTAGTACGATTGAATATACAGAATACTAAAGTTACGGTTCGTCCATCTCTGCTCCCACTCTTCCTTAGCCTCTCGTTCCGTCGGCAGTCCAAAAATCGCTTTTCGGAACAGCTCGATTTGCTGCTCCTGCTCCTCTAAGCGCTTAGCGAGCTGCTTTAGCCGAAATTGCTCATATGACTTATTCAGCACACGATAGGCCTCATCTAACGAAAAGGGCTTAAGCATAAATTCAACAGCACCATAACGCAATGCACGTCTAGCATATTCAAAGTCACGGTAGCCCGTTAATATAATGACCATAATATCTGGATATACCTCAGACAACCATGCGGTTAAATCTAATCCATCTAATATTGGCATATTGATGTCGGTAATGACTAGATCCGGCTTACATCGACTAACTGCTTCCTTCGCCTCTTCTCCATCCGATGCTTCCCCAACAACCTCCCATCCTAACGGATTGCTGCTAATTAAATTCACTAGCCCTTCACGAAACCAAATTTCATCATCAACCACTAGTAATTTACCATTCATGATTGTTCACCACCTTGTATAAAAGGAAGAATGATTCGAACCGTCGTCCCTTCCTCTAGCTTAGAATGAAACTCAACACCATATTGTTCGCCATAAAGTAATTCAATACGTCTAATTACACTTCTCGTACCGATGTAGCGATGATTATCATGAAGAAGCTCATAGCGATCGGTAATTTGTTCTATTGTTTCTTGTGACATACCTTTGCCATTGTCACTAACCTCTAAAATTAATGACTTCCTATTATGCTCGTCATCAATATTAGCGATATAGCCAGTAATACGTACCAATCGATCAGACTTTTTGTTCTGAAATGCATGAATCATGCAATTCTCGACAATCGGCTGCAGCACCAGTCTAAATACTCGGCATTCAAGCAGATCCTCGGCTATATCGATTTCGGTTGTTAACACGCCCTGGAATCTAGCCTTTTGAATTTCAAGGTAATTTTCAATTTGATGAATTTCATCCCTCAAGGTCGTTTGTTTCTTCACGGGCTCCAGCGTATACTGCAGCATTTCAGACAAACTATTGACTAAACCTGCTGATTTCTCATCGCCTAGCATATAGAATTTCCAGAAGAACATGCTCAGCGTATTATATAAGAAATGAGGATTAAGCTGAGCTTGTATCGCCTTTAGCTCCGCCTCCTGTTCACTTAGCTTGCGCTCGTACACCTCGACAATTAGCTTTTCGATATGAGTAGTCATCGTATTAAAGCTCTCTCCAATAAAGCCTAGCTCATCTCTCGTTTGCACCTCTACGCGAGTATCGAATTTACCTTCTCGAACGCGCTTCATGCCTCGCACTAAGCTACCTAGCGGACGGAGCAGCAAGCTGCTCACGATCGTAATAATAATGCCCTGTGTAATTAAACTAGCAATCGCAGATACGATGGCAATCTCCATAATGACTTTACTTTTATTCTGAATTTGCGCTAGTGACACTTTACTAACGAGTGTAAAGCCAACCTTCTCTGACTGCTGCTTCGTGTACATATATGAGATCCCATTTTCTTCACGTACTAGATTACTATTGTCAGGGATAAATGAGAAATCCTCAGGTGAACGATCCTCAGCGCCATCGATCGAATAGAGTAATTGACCTGTTTGATCAAATAAGTAAGCGTCTACATTTTCATGCACTCGAAGATCCTTCAGATGCGATTCGAACAAGGAATTGTGAAATAGAATTAGCATTGCACCATACGTATCTAGATCGAGTGAACGCATGAGCCTGCCTGCCATAATCATGTTGGAGCTATTACTCTGTGCGTAATCCTCTGAGCTTGGCCAGCTCCATATATATTCGCCGCCCGTCCCTTCAAGCGACTTTAACATGCTATCAAGATAGTCTGGCCGAAAGTTATAGAAGGCACCTGAATACGTCCCCAGATTAATCATGTTTTCATTGATATCATAAATGCGAATGCTCATCATCTCTGGAGCATCTAACCGAACCTGGTACAGCTGCTTGTCTAATAGCTCCTCTATTTTCATCTGATCATAATCGCTATATTGCTCGCTTTGGCTGACGATGGCCTCGTGAACGGATGGGTTCAACGTAATATAGTCGGTCACTTTGTACATATCCTTCACTCTTGAATCTAAGCGAGCTAATACTTGCTCCGTCGTTAGGAAGTATTGACGACTCACTTCATCGTTAAATAGTGAGAGGTGAATACGATAGGTTATAAAACCAGATATCGAAGCGATTAGAATATTAGCTAACGATAACGCGATAATCAATTTGGTGCTAAACCGAAAAATTTTATGCAATGGACGCCGTCTTCCAAGCTTCATAATTGCCTCCTTATTGATAGAGCTTACAATAATGAATTGAATAGACGTAATATACCATAAAATATTGAGCTTTGTGGAGAGAAAACTTACGGATCTCCATACTAGTAAATCATAGACATCAAGTGGGAATTATTTGTATCATAGATAAATAATAAAATAGAAGGGGTAGATGAAATGGAACAAAAGCAGCGCTTGAAGTACGGTGTGAACACAATAATAATTGTTGCACTACTACTTACTCTAATTGGCTGGAATGGCTCCACGTCAATCGTTCATGCCGAAGAAAGCAGCATTACTGCTGCAATCGATGATAAAAAATTATCATTTAACACGCCACCGTATCAGAAGCAAGGAACAACCTTAGTTCCGTTTAGAGCGATTTTCGAGGCGCTTAATTTGAAGGTTGGTTGGAATGCCAACCTGCAGCAAGTAACAGGTACATCGGATAATCTGAGTGTAACTCTAACCATTAACTCTAAAAATGCCTATGTGAATGGAAAAAAGGTTGTATTATCACAAGCTCCAGAAGTAGTTAATGGAGCTACGATGATTCCACTGCGCTTTGTCGCAGAAGCAAGTGGTGGTCAAGTTTATTGGGATAGTAAAAAACGTCATATCGATATTGTATTTAATGAACGCTTAAAACTGTTCAAATCATCTTACTACAATGACAGTAAATCTCTTAAGCATTGGCTAGACAATGGTTACTCAGTAGAAGAAAGGTACAATGGGCTAACTCCTTTATTATATGCCGCTATGGGGAACGCTTGGGATACAGTAAATCTATTACTTAAGCGTGATGCCAACCCTGATGTGAAGTCTGCTTCGAACTGGACTCCACTATTATGGGCCGCTTACCATCAAAATGATGATATGATAGCAAGATTACTAGAATACGGTGCGTCTGAGAAATTCGTAACAGACACTAGCACCTATGATTTGAAATTAGCTCAAACCAGACTCTCTAATTATTTAAATAACGGCAGCACCAAACGTTCTGAGAAAAAGAAAATAAATGATTCATATTTCACCGTACCACTAGGTAGCACAAAAGCTGAGGTTAAATCTCTTGTTAAGACTACATTATTACTAGAAGAGAAAGATACATTAATGTTCAATAAAGTGTTTACTAATGGTGAGCTCGGAGTGCAGCTCTACCGATTCTCGAATGGAAAATTAAAAGATATTTCTCATTCCATTACCTTTGGCTTCAGTAGTGCATACTCCGCAATCGACGAATTTTTCGATCAAATGACTAGAATTGAGAACGTATATGGTACCGAACTAACATACCATGAGCTTTATCAGTCATCATCAGACCAATCTTTCTATGAATATATGTACGATAGTACATATGAGCGATATGAGATGGCGATGTGGATAGCTGATCTAAAATTACTTGCTACATATAATGCAGGCGATTATCGCATAGGCCTAATGCTTGACTATAGTGAGAAAAATTTTGAATATGCAGTCACATTACTTTACGATAAACCCTAATCGTAGGTACGAAAAACAGAAATAGACAATTGAAGAAATTTTTTGTACCATGAATAGTATCACTTTGAAAGGATAGATAGATGGAGATGAAAAAATACTACAGCATTAGTTTGAAGGCGACGATTGTCATAGCAATCTTTCTGTCGCTAGTAAGTTGGCAAAACACCGCATCAATCGTTGAAGCGGAGGAAAGCAGCATTACTGCAGCAATTGATGATAAGAAGATTGAATTTAATACTCCACCTTACCAGAAGCAAGGGACGACGTTAGTTCCGTTTCGAGCGATTTTCGAGGCGTTAAATTTGAAGGTTGGTTGGGACTCTGCTACGCAGCAAGTAACAGGTACATCAGATTCATTGAATGTTACACTAACCATTAACTCTAAAAATGCTTATGTAAATGGAAACAGAGTTGTATTGTCACAAGCTCCAGAAGTAGTTAATGGTGCAACAATGATTCCTTTGCGCTTTGTTGCGGAAGCGAGCGGTGGGCAGGTTTACTGGGATAGTAAAAAACGTCATATTGATATTGTATTTAACGAGCGCTTAAAGCTGTTCAAATCATCATACTACAATGATAGTAAGTCGCTTAAGCATTGGCTGGACAATGGTTATTCAGTAGAAGAAAAATACAATGGGCTAACTCCTTTATTGTATGCCGCTATGGGGAATGCATGGGATACGCTTAATCTATTACTAAAGAATAACGCGAATCCTGATGTGAAATCTGCTTCAAACTGGACACCACTATTATGGGCAGCATATCATCAAAACGATGATATGGTAAAACGATTGCTAGAATACGGTGCTTCTGAGAGATTTGTCACAGACTCTAGCACCTATGACTTGAAATTAGCTCAAACTAGACTAGCTAACTACTTGAACAATGGTAGCACGAAGCGTTCTGAGAAAAGACAAATTAATGACCCGTATTTCGTAGCTCCACTTGGCAGTACAAAAGCAAAGATTAAATCTCTTGTTAAAACTACGCTAGTAAAAGAAGAAAGTAACTCATTACTATTTAATAAGGTTTTCACCAACGGGGATATTGGTTTTCAATACTACACATTTGAGAATGGTAAATTGGTAGATGTCGCTCATTTATTGAATTTTGATTCATATGATGCATACTCCGCGATAGACGAATTTTTCGCTCAATTGACAAGAATTGATAACGTGTATGGGACTGATTTAAAGTATACTGAGGTCTATGCAACAACATCAGATCAAAGAACCTATGAGTCGATATACAGCAATATGTACGAGAGATATGAGATGGCAATATGGTTAGGCGATCTACAGTTATTTAGTAGATATGAAGCGGATGGATATCGTATTTCTGTATTGCTGAACTTTGACGATGATTCTTATACCTATAGTGTATTTGTTATGTATGATGCGATAGATTAATTATCTATAGTTATTAAAATAGCCGAATGTGAAGCAGCTTGCTCCTTCCATTCGGCTATTGCTTTCTTTTCACAGAGGCAATAATTACTTCTTCTTTTGCTTACGTGACCAGACTACGACTGGAATCAAAAGTAATGACAAGAATCCTCCAGCCAAGGATAGTGTAGCATAGCTGCTGGATGCGACTACCATGCCAGACAAAGCCCCGCCTGAAGCTCCAGCTAATGCGATTAACACATCGATACTGCCTTGTGTCTTTGCCCTAGTTTGCGGTGTTGTTGCATCAATAATTGCTGCGGTCCCACTTATTAAACCGAAATTCCATCCGAGACCAAGCAAGGCCAAAGCAAGTACAAGCATCACCATTGAATCCCCAGGTGCAAATGCCGCTACTAGACCAGCGATCAATAATGTAACCCCAGCAGCGTAAGACATCTTCGTACGACCATATTTATCAACGAGAACGCCAGTTATGAGAGAAGGTAAAAACATTGCAGCAACATGAATGCCAATGACAATACCAACAGCTCCTAATCCATGTCCATGATGCTGCATATGAACAGGTGTCATCGTCATAATTGCAACCATAACAATTTGAGTTAGAACCATAACAGTTGCTCCAACGATTATTCCAGGTTTATGTACATGATGTTCAGCAGCTAGAATATCCCCCGTACCTGTATTATTAAGTCTATTCTTTTCTCGTTCTATGTCTGCAATTGCCTTTGATACGATAAGCGGATCAGGACGTAGAAATAGAAAAAGCACTATGCCTGCTAAAATAAATGCTGCGGAAGCAAGCATAAACGGCCCAGAAAGCGCTGGCGCTCCTAAAGAAGCAGCAAACTTTCCAGTGACAGTTACTAGATTTGGCCCTGCCACCGCCCCAAACGTTGTGAAGACCATTGCAGTACTTATCGCTTTTGCCCGCTGATTCGGCAGTGCTAGATCCGTTCCTGCATAACGCACCTGCAAATTTGTCGCTGTCCCTGCTCCGTAGACCAATAATGAGCTCAACAGAAGCGTAATATTATTCAAGATAGCTGCAAGAACAACTCCAGCTGCACCAAGTCCCCCCGCCAAAAATCCTGCTGCAAGCCCAATTCGGCGGCCTAAGCGCTGGGAAAGTCCTCCAACTAGAAAGGCAGCAGCAGCCGATCCTAGTGTTAACAAGGCTGAGGGCACACCTGCGTATCCCTCTGCTCCGAGCATATCTTGTGCTAATAGAGCTCCTACCGTAATTCCTGCAGCTAGCCCTGCACCGCCAAAAATTTGCGAAGCTATCACGATGATCATCGTCTTTTTGTACAATTTTCTCTGCATTTCAGCAGAAGTGGCATACTCTCTTAACGACTCAGGTAACATCTTTTCTTCAACCGCTAATCTAATTTCAGACATGTGTTCATTCTCCCATTAATTGATTGCCTTAATCATACTTTGAATAAATAAAGAAAGCCATGGAAAAAAGCCCACTAGAGAAATAAATCTCTAATGAGCTTTTGCTTTTATAGCAGTTGAGCTTTGTCTAACTTTTAATACCGGCTCGATCACAGTCTGTTTCTTAACCTTTTCTTGATTCATCAGCTTGAATAATACCTGTACCGCAGTACGTCCAAGCTCGATTGCCTGTTGTGAAACTGTTGTAATTTCTGGGATGAAATGATGTGATAACGGTATATCATCGAAGCCAATAATTGATATATCCTCAGGAACATTAACGCCTTGATCTACTGCGGCTTTAATGGCACCAATAGCAACAAAATCATTTATACAAAATACTGCTGTTGGTCGTTCCGGTAGCTGCATTAATTTAAGCATTTGCTCGTAGCCAGAGTTGATAGAGAAACTATCAGTCTTGATCCAGTCCTCGCACACCTCAAGCTCAGCATTCTTTAACGTCCTTCTAAATGCTCTTAGCTTAGTGGCTGTCGTACTCATATGAGTTTCTCCGCCAAGAAACCCAATTGATTGATGGCCAGAATCTATTAAATGCTGGACAGCTATACAAGCGCCCTTATATTCATCGGTAAGTACACGTGTTAGGTTATTCCCTTTTACCGTACCATTCACAAGCACTGTCGGAATAACTGAAGCATGCTGAATCAATTCTTGATCCAGCTCTTCATCGGCTGCTCGTAGGTTTATACGCCCACCAATGAATATCATTCCATCAACACGCTTCTCTCGCATAATCGCTAAGTACTCTGATTCTTTCTTATAGTTCCCAATTGAATTTGTCAAAAGAAACGTAAGTCCGCTCGTTATGGCTTCCTGCTCTGCTCCTGCTAGCACTTCAGTATAGAACGGGTTAGTAAGATCGGGGACGATAATGCCAATCGTGCCGGTTTCCTTCTTCAATAAGCTTCGAGCCATTGCATTCGGCTCAAACTGATGCTCTTGAATAATTTGTTCTATTTTCTCTCTAGTGGAATGCTTAACTGGGGCAGTATCATTGATTACTCGAGATACAGTCG
>Ga0182737_1002971_pt1 | contig 13062 bp, 13 predicted proteins | sample eDN5th30CBELigOP_FD_128878 | JGI IMG/M metagenome (GOLD analysis project Ga0182737, IMG submission 128878) | Enriched Organic Plus compost microbial communities from Emeryville, California, USA - eDNA 5th pass 30_C BE-Lig OP (version 2) (version 2) ... | reverse complement strand
CGCTGGCCATTCCCGAAGGGTTCGAGGTGCAGGTCCGCCCGCGCTCCGGCCTCGCGCTCAAGCACGGCATCTCTCTGCCCAACACGCCGGGCACCATCGACAGCGACTATCGCGGCGAGCTGAAGATCATCATGGTCAATCTGGGCGAGGAAGGCTTCGCCATCCGGCGCGGCGACCGGATCGCGCAGTTGGTGGTCGCCCCGGTGCAGAGCGCCCGGTTCGCGGAGGTCGAGGAACTGGACGGCACCGCGCGCGGGGCGGGCGGCTTCGGCTCGACCGGCGTGAGAAGCGCATGAGCATCGCGGCGCTCGGCGACGATCAGCTCGACCGCTACGCGCGCCACATCATCCTGAAGGAAATCGGCGGCGAGGGGCAGAAACGCCTGCTCGGCGCGCATGTCACGCTGATCGGCGCGGGCGGCATCGGCAGCCCGGCGATCCAGTATCTCGCCGGGGCGGGCGTCGGCACGCTGCGCGTCATCGACGATGATCGGGTGGACCTCTCCAACCTGCAACGCCAGACGCTGTTCGACACCGCCGACATCAGCACGCCCAAGGCCGAGGCGGCGATGCGCGCGGTCGCCCGGCTCAACCCGGATGTGAAGCTCGTGCCGATCCTCCAGCGCCTCGACGCGGACAATGCCGAGGCGCTGCTGCACGACAGCGGCGTGATCCTCGACGGCAGCGACAATTTCGCGACTCGCCTCATCGTCAGCGACATGGCGACGCGGCTGCGCATTCCGCTGGTGTCTGCGGCGGTCGGGCAGTTCGAGGGGCAGCTTTCGGTCTTTCGCGGCTGGGAAGCGGGGCAGCCCTGCTATCGCTGCCTCGTCGGCGGCGACCCCGCCCGCGCCGACGCCAGTTGCGCCGATCAGGGCGTGCTCGGCGCGCTGACCGGCGTGATGGGCAGCCTGGCCGCGCTGGAGGCGATCCGCGCGCTCGTTCCCTTCGGCGAGGACAGCGCGGGCAAGCTGCTGATCGCGGACCTGCTGTCGCTGCGGTTCCGCTCCCTGCGCCTGCCGCCCGACCCGGCCTGCCCGGCCTGCGCCACGATCCCGGCCGAATCATGTCCGGCCTGAGCATCCTGCTGACCGGCGAGGACGGAGAGCGGCTGCGCGCCGCGCTGATGATCGCGATGACCCGGCGGGCGATGGAGGGCTCCGCGCGGATTTTCCTGCACATGGAGGCGGTGTGCCTGCTCGCCCCGCCCATCGCAGCGCCGCGCGATGCGGACCATCTGCGCGCCGGTTTCCCGCCGCTGGCCACGCTGCTCGACGAGGCGCTGGGCGATGGCGTCACCGTGATCGCCTGCCAGAGCGGCCTTGCCCTCTGCGCGATGAAGGCCGCCGATCTCGACCCACGGATCGAGACGGGCGGCCTCCTGTCGTTCATGGCGGCGATCGGACCCGCCGACCGCCTGCTCAGCCTTTAGAGAGCGACCTCATGCACCCAGCCCTCGGGGCCGGGCTGCCGGTTGCGCTGGATCGCGACCAGTTCGTCGCGCAGCGATGCCGTGACCGGGCCGGTCTGGCTGCCGCCGATGGTGAAATCGCCCTTGGTCGAACGGATCTCGCCGACCGCCACGATCACCGCCGCCGTGCCGCAGGCGAACGCCTCGCGCAGCCTGCCGCTCTGCGCGTCGGCGCGCCAGTCGTCGATCGAATAGGGCCGTTCCTCGACCGTGCGGCCCTGCGCCCGCGCCAGCTCGATGATCGAGTCGCGCGTGATGCCGGGCAGGATCGTGCCCCCGAGCGGCGGGGTTATCATGGAGCCGTCGTCGAACACGAAGAACAGGTTCATGCCGCCCAGTTCCTCGACCCAGCGGTTTTCCTTGGTGTCGAGGAACACCACCTGATCGCAGCCATGCTCGATCGCCTGCGCCTGCGCCAGCAGGCTGGCCGCGTAATTGCCGCCGCATTTGGCCGCGCCCGTGCCGCCCGGCCCGGCGCGGGAATAATCGTCCGACACCCAGACCGACACCGGCTTCGCGCCGCCCTTGAAATAGGCGCCGACCGGGCAGGCGATCACGCAGAACAGGAACTCGGCGGCGGGCTTCACGCCCAGGAACACCTCGTTGGCGAACATGAACGGGCGCAGATAGAGGCTGCCGTCGCCGCCCGGCACCCATTTGCGGTCGATCTTCACCAGCTCCTCGCAGGCCTGGATGAACAGCTCCTCCGGCATTTCCGGCATCGCCATGCGGTGCGCGGACTGGTTGAAGCGACGGGCATTACGCTCCGGCCGGAACAGCGTGACGCCGCCCTCGGCGGTGCGATACGCCTTCAGCCCCTCGAAAATCTCCTGCGCATAATGCAATACGGCGGCGGCGGGATCGAGCTGGAACGGCCGGCGAGCGCCTACGCGCGCCTCATGCCACCCCTTGTCCGCGGTCCAGCGGATCGTCACCATATGATCGGTAAAGACCCGGCCGAACGCCGGATCGGCCATCGCCTCTTCCCGCGCCTTGTCGTCCAGCGCGGCGGGATTTGCTGTTGTTTCGAACTGCATTGCGCACCTTCATTGTTCTGCGAGCCGGCCCATGGTCCATGATCCGGCAGGAGGATGCTATGGAACGGCCCGCGCCGATTTTCAAGCAAAATAGGTTAAATATACTGACCTATATTTCGGCCTGCTTTTACGGCCCGATGGCCTGAAATGGCAAGCCCGGTCCTCGCCTCGGGCCGCGCTTGCCGCTATAGTCGCCGCGAAACAAGGGAGAAATGCCGATGAGCTGGACCGACAACCGCAATATCGTGACGCTGGCGAGCGCGGGACTGCTGACGGTGGGCATGATCGTGGGCGGCTATCTGCTCGGCGACGGACTCACGCGGGCGCGGGGGGCGGATCGCTCCGTCACCGTGCGCGGGCTGGCCGAGCGGGACGTGATGGCGGACCTTGCGACATGGACGATCGCCTACAGCGCCACCGGCACCGACCTGCCCACGGTGCGCGCCAATATCGACGCCAGCACCAAGTCGCTGACCGAATATTTCCAGGCGCTCGGCTTCAAGGCGGACGAGTTGAAGCCGATCGGCGCGGGGGTCAATCAATATCTCAACAACGGCATCCCGAACATCACCATCACGCAGAAGGTACAGTTGCGTACCACCGACATCGCCCGCGCCCAGCGCGCGGTCGCCCAACAGTTCGACCTCGTGCGGCGCGGCGTCACGCTGCAGGAAGGGTCGGCGATGACCTACAGCTTCACCAAGTTGAACGACATCAAGCCGCCGATGGTGGCGGAGGCCACCAAGGACGCGCGCAAGGCGGCGGAGCAGTTCGCGCAGGACAGCGGCATCGGCGTCGGCAGCATCAAGAGCGCAACGCAGGGCTATTTCTCCATCGAGCCGCGCGACGGGGAGCCTTCGGGCGGCGGCTATGGCGCGAGCGACACGCCCTACAAGAAGGTGCGGGTCGTCACCACGGTCGATTTCTATCTGAAATAAGCGGTCAGCGCCGGGGCGGGGCGGCGGCTCCGGTGCCGTCCGCCTCCAGCCGCGCCAGCGAATCGCGCGCGGACTTCGCCTGATCGCTTTCCGGCGCGAGCGTCACCGCCCGCTGCCACGCCGCCTTCGCGCCTGCATCGTCGCCGGAGAGGACGGCGATATTCCCTTCCTCCAGCGCGACCGAGGCGTCGTCGGGCGACCGTTTGCGCGCCTCCGCTATATCCGCCCGCGCGCGCGTCAGGTCGTTCGCCCGCCGCGCCAGCGTCGCGGACAACAGCCAGCCGAGCGGGTCCCCGGGCGCCTGTTTGAGCGCAAGGTCGATGTCCGCCCGCGCACCCGCCGCATCGCCCATGGCGACCAGAGTGCGCGCCCGGTCCAGATGGATTTCTCCCTTGGCCAGCCCGTCCGGCAGGCCGTGGCCCAGCGCCGCGTCGAAATAGCCGCGCGCCTTTTCCACCTGCCCGCCCGCGAGCGCCGCATTGCCCGCCTGCGCGAAGAGCCGCGCCGAATCGACGGCCGATCCCGCCCGCTGCGCTTCATTGGCGGCGGCTTCGAAGGCGCCCGCCGCCGCATCCCAATGCTCGGCCCGCGCCTCGGCGAACCCCCGGCACTGCCCGGCGGGAAAGCTGCCGCCCTCCAGCGCCCAGCCCTGAGCGAAGCGGACACCCGCCGCCGGGTCTTCCGTCGCCCTGTCGAGGCATTGCTGGAATTTCTCCGCCATTTCCGGCGACAGCGCCTTCCCCTGCGGTTGCGGCGCCTGACGGACAGAAGCGCTCGCGGCGGCGGCGGATCGCTCGTCGGCGCGGCGCTGCTCCGCCTGGCGGCGGCTGCGGTTCATCACCGCCTCGGTTTCGGGCGTATAGGCGCCCGCCTGCATCAGCAGCAGTGAAACAAGGATCATGCGATCTCCAGCAATCCGTCGACAAGGCCCAGCAGCAGCGCGATATCGCCGTCCCGCGACAGGCGGTGGTCGCCATCCTTGACCAGCAGCGTCTGTATGTCGGCTGAACGCAGGCAGGCGGCGGCGCGGACGGCGATCTGCCACGGCACCACCTCGTCCTGCTGCCCATGGAGCAGCCGCACCGGGCAATCGAGCGCGATTTCCCCGGCGAGAAGCTGGTTCGCCTGTCCCGATTCCCAGAAACCCAGCGTGGTCACATAGGGGTCCCCATAATCGGACGGTTCGACGATCCGGCCCTCGTCGCGCAATTGCTTCTTCTGCTCCTCGGTAAAGCCCCAGGAGGTGAAGTCCGGCGCGGCGGCGATGCCGATCAGCCCCGCCACCCGCTCCGCCCGCGCCAGCGCGACCAGCAGCGCAAGCCAGCCGCCCATGGACGAGCCAATCGGGATAATCACGCCGTCCGGCCGGAAATGGTCGATCAGCGCCAGCACATCGTCGCGCCAGACCGTCAGCGTCCCGTCCTCGAACCGCCCGTCGCTGGACCCGCAGCCGGAATAATCGAGCAGCAGGCACGCCCTGCCCTTTTCCCGCGCATGGGCGAACACCGCCTGCGCCTTGCCGCCTTCCATGTCGGACATGTAACCGGGCAGGAACAGGAGCAGCGGCCCTTCCCCGTCCGTGAAGCGGCAGGCGAGCCGCACGCCGTCGGCGCGGGAAACGAAGGAAAGGGGACCGGCGGCATCGGGAGCGATCTGGGTCATAGCCGCCTTATGGGCCGGGCCGGGTCTTTCTGGCAAGCCGTCCGCCTGTTTCACGGGCGGGAGGAATTATCGCCGGGCAAGCCGTCCCCTCTTCCCGTCGCCGTCATCTGATGGCATAGCCAGCGGGACTATGAGCAAAGAAAAAACCTCCCGGAACGCGGACTCCGGCACTGCGGCGGCCCCGGACTCGAAAACGGACGACACCGCACGCTCCGTCGGCGGCAAGGCGCTGGTCGGCGCCGCCGTGGGCATCGGCTCGGCGGCGATCGTCGCCGCGCTGCTTTACGCCCGCAAGCGGTCCTGATCGTTCCGCCCCGGTGCTTCGCGCCGCCCCCGGCGGGGGCCGCCGCCCCCATGCGCCTTTTCCTCCACGGCCGCCTGAAGCCCGGGCGCGCGCCGGGTTTTTATTGACAGCGCCCGCCCTCCCTTTAAGGACCGGGCGGTGCGATTATCGCAATTTCAACCCTTTTCCACGAAGAAGCCTGCCATGTCCGCGATGCTGAAGATCACTCTGCCCGATGGTTCCGTGCGCGAAGTCGCGACCGGCACCACCCCGGCGGATATCGCGGCGGCGATCGGCCCCGGCCTCGCCAAGGCGGCCATCGCCGCGCGGGTGGATGGAGAACTGCGCGACATCCTGCGTCCGCTGGAAGCCGACGCGCAGCTCGCGCTCGTCACCGCGAAGGACGAGGCGGACGCGCTGGAACTCGCCCGCCACGACTTCGCGCATGTGCTGGCCGAGGCGGTGCAGGCGCTCTACCCCGGCACGCAGATCACCTTCGGCCCCGCGACCGACGACGGCTTCTACTACGACTTCGCGCCCAGCGCCGCGCATGGCCCCTTCACCGAGGAGGACCTGCCCGCGATCGAGGAAAAGATGCGCGAGATCATCCGCGCCGACAAGCCGCTGCGGCGCGAGGTGTGGAACCGCGACGACCTCATCGCCCGCTGGAAGGCGGAAGGCGAGACGTTCAAGGCCGAGTGGGCCGCCGAACTGCCGCAGGGCGAGGACATCACCGTCTACTGGTCGGGCGGCGACTGGCTCGACATGTGCCGGGGGCCGCATCTTGCCTCCACCGGCAAGCTCGATCCGCAGGCTTTCAAGCTGATGCGCGTGTCCGGCGCCTATTGGCGCGGCGACCAGAAGAACGCGATGCTCTCCCGCATCTACGGCACCGGGTGGCTCAACAGGAAGCAGCTCGACGCCCATCTGCACCGGCTGGAGGAAGCGGCCAAGCGCGACCATCGCAAGCTGGGCGCGGAGATGGACCTGTTCCATCTGCAACAGGAAGCGCATGGCAGCGTGTTCTGGCACCCCAAGGGCTATATCATCTGGCGCGAACTGGAAGCCTATATGCGCCGCGCCATCGACGGCGCGGGCTATCGCGAGGTCAAGACGCCGCAGGTGATGGACTCGCGCCAGTGGGAGCAGTCCGGCCACTGGGGCAAATATCGCGAGAACATGTTCGTCATCCCCGACGAGGTGCCCAATGTCGAGGATGAAGGCCCCATCATTTCCGGCGACGCGGAATGGATGGCGCTCAAGCCGATGAACTGCCCGGCGCATGTCCTCATCTTCAAGCAGGGCATCAAGAGCTATCGCGACCTGCCGCTGCGCCTCTACGAAAATGGCTGCTGCCACCGCAACGAACCGCATGGCGCGCTGCACGGCCTGATGCGCGTGCGCCAGTTCACGCAGGACGACGCGCACATCTTCTGCCGCGAGGACCAGATCGTCGAGGAAGTCCGGGCCTTCTGCGCGCTGGCCGACCGGGTCTACAAGGATCTCGGCTTCGCGGACTATTCCATCAAGCTGGCCCTGCGCCCGGAAAACCGCTTCGGCACCGAGGCAATGTGGGACCAGGCCGAGGCGGAACTGCGCGACGCGGTGATGATCGCAAGGCAGCATGGCGAGGTGCAGGGCGAGCTGGAGGAACTGCCGGGCGAAGGCGCCTTCTACGCGCCCAAGCTGGAATGGCACCTGACCGACGCCATCGGCCGCACCTGGCAGGTCGGCACGATCCAGTCCGACCGCGTGCTGCCGGAGCGGCTCGACGCCAGCTATGTCGCCGAGGACGGCGAACGGCACCGGCCGATCATGCTCCACCGCGCGATCTTCGGCAGCTATGAGCGCTTCATCGGCATGCTGATCGAGCATCATGCGGGCCGGTTGCCGATGTGGCTTTCCCCGGTCCAGGCGGTGGTCGCGACCATCGTTTCGGACGCCGAGGGCTATGGCCGCACCGTGCTCGAAAAGCTGAAGGCGGCGGGCCTGCGCGCCGAAACCGACTTCCGCAACGAGAAGATCAACTACAAGGTACGCGAGCACAGCCTCGCCAAGGTGCCCAATCTGCTGGTGATCGGCAAGCGCGAGGCGGAGGAAGGCAAGGTCGCGCTGCGCGTGCTGGGCGCGGACCAGCCGCAACAGGTCCTGCCGCTGGACGAAGCGGTGGCGATGCTTGCAAATCAGGCGCTGGCACCCGATATGCGATGAGGCGCCGTTGCACCATCAGGCATGCCTGCGGAAAGGCGGCTGAGATGCCCCCTTTTCGCGCGTCCTGAAAAACGATACATACGCACCGGAACCACTATCAGGAGAAAATGCTATACGTCCGCCGATGATGCGCCGCCCGATGGCGCCAATGCCGAAAACCGGCCCTCGTTATAATGAGTTCATCACCGTGCCCAAGGTGCGCGTGATCGACGAAAACGGCGAAAATCTGGGCGTTTTATACACCAGAGAAGCGATTGAGCAGGCTGCCGATGTCGGCCTTGATCTCGTCGAGGTATCCCCGACGGCGGACCCGCCGGTGTGCAAGTTTCTCGATATCGGGAAATATAAGTACGAGGCGCAGAAGAAGGCGAATCTCGCCCGCAAGACCCAAAGGACGCAGGAGATCAAGGAGATCAAGATGCGTCCGAACATCGACGACCATGATTATGATGTGAAGATGCGGTCGATCAACAAGTTCATCGGCGAAGGCGACAAGGTGAAGGTGACGCTGCGGTTCCGCGGCCGCGAATTGTCGCACCAGCAGCTCGGCATGCAATTGCTCCAGCGCGTCGCAGAGGAAATCGCCGAGATCGCGAAGGTGGAAGCCTATCCCCGCATGGAAGGCCGCCAGATGCTGATGGTCGTCGCGCCCAAATAAGGCGCCGCCATCCCCGATGACGCGGTCATCGGGCCCTGTACCCCGTCCGGGCTGAATCTCTCGAAGCCTCGTTCTTTCTTCGGAAAAAGGGCGGCTTCAACAGCCCGACGCGGACGGCCCCGGTCAGGGCCCTGACCGGCACGTCCCGACCCGCCGCTCGCGGGCTATGCCTGCTTCCGCCATCGATCGGGAATCGCCGCCGCCAAAGACGTGGTGGAGCGGCCGTCAGCCCTCACCGCCCGCCGCCGGTTCCCCGGCCCGCCCCTTGAAGCCTTGCGCGATCACATACCATTCGCTGCTGCCCTTGCGGCTGGCGGGCGGCTTGGCATGCTTGACGGTGGCGAAGTTGCGCTTGAGCACGGTCAGCAAATCCTGATCCGTGCCGCCCGCGAACACCTTGGCGACAAATGCCCCGCCGGGTTTCAGATGCCCGATCGCGAACCACGCGGCGGCCTCGACCAGCCCCATGGTACGCAGATGATCGGTCTGCGCATGGCCCACGGTATTGGCCGCCATGTCCGACAGAACGAGGTCCGGCGCCTCGCCCAGCGCCTCGGCCAGCAAAGCGTCAGCGGCTTCGTCCAGGAAATCCATCTGGAAGAGGGTGACGCCCTCTATGGGATCGACGGGCAAAAGATCGATGCCGACGATCTTCGCCTGCGGCGCGGCCTTGCGCACCACCTGCGCCCAGCCGCCCGGCGCGACGCCCAGGTCCACCACGGCGCGGGCGCGGCGCAGCAGGCCGAATTTCTCATCCAGTTCGATCAGCTTGAACGCGGCGCGGCTGCGCCACCCTTCCGCCTTCGCTTTCCGGACATAGGGGTCGTTAAGCTGGCGTTGCAGCCAGCGCGTCGATTGCGCGCTGCGGTTCTTCGCGGTCTTGACCCGCACCTTGCCGCCGCCCGTCCCGCGCGTCACAGCCTCTGATCCATCAAGCAGCGCAAAATACCCTCACGAATGCCGCGATCCGCGATCCCGAGCCGCGCGGCGGGCCAGATATCGAGGATGCCTTCCAATATCGCGCACCCCGCGACGACCAGATCCGCCCGCTCCGCGCCGATGCTCGGCAGCGCGCGCCGCTCTTCCAGCGTCATGCCGGAAAGGCGTTTCGCGATGCCGCGCATCGATTCGATCGGCACGATCAACCCGTCGATCAACTGCCGGTTGTAACGCGGCAGATCGAGGTGGATGCTCGCCAGCGTCGTCACCGTGCCGGATGTGCCGAGCAGCCGCGCGGCGCCATGCCCCGTCGGCAGCCGTCCGGCGAAAGGCGCGAAACTATCCGCCACGCGGCCACGCATATTGGCATAGGCGCGCTTGCGGACCTGCGGATCGTCCGATTCCACCGCCTCGCTCTCGGTCAGCGACACGACGCCCAGCGGCGCGCTCAGCCAGTCGATGATGCGAGGGGCCTCGCCCCGGCTGTCGACCAGCACCAGTTCGGTGGAGCCGCCGCCGATGTCGAAGATCAGCGCCGGGCCGTCGCCCGGCTCCAGCAGCGCATGGCAGCCCAGCACCGCCAGCCGCGCCTCCTCCTGCGCGGAGATGATGTCGAGCGCTATGCCGGTTTCGCGATAGACCCGCTCGATGAACGCCTGCCCGTTGGCCGCCCGGCGGCACGCCTCGGTGGCGACCGAACGGGCCAGCGTGACCTGACGGCGGCGCAGCTTGTCAGCGCAGACCGACAGCGCGCTGATCGCGCGGTCAATTGCCGCGTCGCTGAGCGCTCCCGTCGCCGACAATCCCTCGCCCAGCCGGACGATGCGCGAAAAGGCGTCCACCACGACAAAGCCGTCGGCGGAAGGCTTGGCGATCAGCAGCCGGCAATTATTGGTGCCAAGGTCGATGGCGGCGTAGCTTTTCCTGGCGGGCCAACGCGCCGCATGCAGGGCCAGAGCCGCCCCGCCCGCCGATACGCCATTATTCCGCCGCCGCACGGGGTCGCGATCCCCCTGCGGCGCGGCACGGCCTTGTTGCGCCATAAATCGTCACTCACTTATGCTCTCCGGTCCTTTCGGGAAGGCCGGTACTTGCCGCCCAAGCTATGCGGTGTTGCCCGATTGCGCAAGTGCGGGATGGCCCTTTCCCCGGCAGGGCGCGCCTCTCCCGCCCGCGCCAGACACCGGGAAAACCCGGCCGGAAGGTGCAACAAACCCCCTTGACCCCGCACCGAAGCTGGCCTATCTGCGGCCACCCATGCGGGCCAAGACCCGCTTCGATGCCCCGTCGTCTAAAGGTAAGACTACGGACTCTGACTCCGTCAATCGAGGTTCGAATCCTCGCGGGGCATCCAGAATTTCCTCCGCACAGATAGTCGCCGGGTTCATTCAGCATCGGTTCAGGGCCGGTGGACGATGTGCGCTCTCGCCGCCTACCTCCCCTCCGGGCGGCGCTGAACCCTGGCCTCGCCGTCGAGCATCCGTGCTCCGGCGAGGCGTTTTTCATCCGCCGCCGTTCAGGTGCCGACGAATATGCCCCGCGCGCGGTCCTTCCTCGCCCGGTCCGCGCGGAATACCGTCCCGCTCATCGCGATATAAACGCCCGGCGGGGCGACCTGCGCAGCCGCGAAGGCCATGCCGAGGTTGAAGGGCGCGTCCGTCTCGGCGAAGCGGGCGGGCGCCATCGCGCCGGTGAACACGACCGTCTTTCCCGCAGCCGCCTCGCCCAAGGCCAGCGCGCTTTGCGTCATGGTGTCGCTGCCATGGGTGACGACGATGCGGGTTGCCTCGCTTTCCGCGACGGCTTTCACAATAGCCGCGCGGTCGGCATCGTCGATGTCGAGGCTGTCCTTGCGCATCAGTTCGCGCACTTCCCAGACGCAGGCGGCGCGCGCCTCCTCCAGCAGGCGGGGCGCCTGCGGATCGCCGATCTCATAGCGGGAAAGCGCGTCGAAATAGATTTTGTCGAACGTCCCGCCGGTCGTCAGCACGAGGATTTTCGTCCCGGCCTCCGCCATCGCCGCCTCAGCGCTTCTTCACGAACTCGGCGCGCAGCACCAGCCCCTTGATGCCGTCATAGCGGCAGTCGATCTCCTGCGGGTCGCCGGTCAGGCGGATCGACTTGATGAGCGTGCCGCGCTTCAGCGTCTGGCCCGCGCCCTTCACCTCAAGGTCCTTGATAAGCGTCACCTGATCGCCATCGGCCAGCAGGTTGCCGACCGCATCGCGCACCTCGACGGCATCGGCGGTCGCCCCCGCCGCCGCCTGCTTCGCCGCCAGTTCGGAGGCCGGGAGCCACTCGCCCGATTCCTCGTCGAACACATAATCCTCGTCGTCGCCGCTCATCAGCCTTCATCCCCCATGCGCAGCGCGGCGATGAACGCCTCCTGCGGTATCTGCACACTGCCATATTCGCGCATGCGCTTCTTGCCCTCTTTCTGCTTTTCGAGCAGCTTCTTCTTGCGGGTGATGTCGCCGCCATAGCATTTGGCGGTCACGTCCTTGCGCAGCGCGGCGATGGTTTCGCGCGCGATGACCTTGCCGCCGATCGCCGCCTGGATCGGGATCTTGAACAGGTGGCGCGGGATCAGGTCCTTCAGCCGCTCGCACATATGCCGCCCGCGCGCCTCGGCGGCGCTGCGGTGGACGATCATGCTGAGCGCATCGACCGGCTCGCCGTTCACGAGGATGTTCATCTTGACGAGATCGCCCTCGCGCATGCCGATCTGGTGATAGTCGAAGCTCGCATAGCCGCGCGAGATCGACTTCAGGCGGTCGTAGAAATCGAACACCACTTCATTCAGGGGCAGCTCGTACCGGATCTGCGCCCGCCCGCCGACATAGGTGAGGTCCTTCTGGATGCCGCGCCGGTCCTGACACAGCTTCAGCAGCGCGCCGAGATACTCATCGGGCACATAGATGGTCGCCTCGATCCACGGCTCGTCGATATGGTCGATATGATTGGCGTCCGGCATGTCGGCCGGGTTGTGAAGCTGGCGCAGCTCGCCATTGTTCATGTGGATGTCGTACACCACAGACGGCGCAGTGGTGATGAGGTCGAGGTCATATTCGCGGGACAGGCGCTCCTGAATGATCTCCAGATGAAGCAGGCCGAGGAAACCGCAACGGAAGCCGAAGCCCAGCGCCGCCGACGTCTCCATCTCGAAGCTGAACGACGCGTCGTTGAGCCGCAGCTTGTGGATCGAATCGCGCAGCTTCTCGAAATCATTGGCATCGACCGGGAAGAGGCCGCAGAACACCACCGGCTGCACCTCCTTGAAGCCCGGCAGCGGCGCGTCGGCAGGGCTCTTCACCGTGGTGATGGTGTCGCCGACACGGGTCTGCGCGATTTCCTTGATCTGCGCGGTGATGAAGCCGATCTCGCCCGGCCCGAGTTCGGGCAGTTGCTCGATCTTCGGGCGCATGCATCCCACCCGGTCCACCAGATGCTCGGTGCCGCCGATCATGAACTTGATCTGCTGCCCCTTCTTCAGCACGCCGTCGATGACGCGCACGAGGATGACGACGCCGAGATAGGGATCGTACCAGCTATCGACCAGCATCGCCTTGAGCGGCGCGTCCCGGTCGCCCCTGGGCGCGGGGATCTTGGTGACGATGGCTTCCAGTATCTCGTCGATGCCGATGCCCGCCTTCGCGCTCGCCAGCACGGCCCCGGACGCGTCGAGGCCGATCACCTCCTCGATCTCCTCCTTCACCTTTTCCGGCTCGGCGGCGGGCAGGTCGATCTTGTTGATGACGGGTACGATCTCATGGTCATGCTCGATGGACTGGTAGACATTGGCCAGCGTCTGCGCCTCCACCCCCTGCGCGGCGTCCACCACCAGCAGCGCGCCCTCGCAGGCGG
>Ga0182737_1002968_pt1 | contig 13070 bp, 15 predicted proteins | sample eDN5th30CBELigOP_FD_128878 | JGI IMG/M metagenome (GOLD analysis project Ga0182737, IMG submission 128878) | Enriched Organic Plus compost microbial communities from Emeryville, California, USA - eDNA 5th pass 30_C BE-Lig OP (version 2) (version 2) ... | reverse complement strand
TTGGAGAATCGTCTGAACACCCTACAGGCGTGGTGCAAAAATACGCAGAGATAGGTTAGAGGAAGCCTGTTAGAACAATATCCTCCATCAAGAGGATTTTTGGTGCCCCCAGAGAGACTCGAATTGTCGAATCTCTCTTTGGGAACACATATAAACAACTGATTTTACTATATTATTAGCGTTAGCTAATTTTATGTTTTGTGACATTGTGACGTGCGTAAAAATGGGGAATTTGGGCCTGTGGATAACCATAATTCCAAAGCGTCACGCAAACCTTGACGACTCTACCTCACTAATATTTTCTTCCCCGCCGTAAGCACTTATGGGTCATGGGGACAATCATGAAACTTTCTATGCTCGCTGCCCTTGGCGGCGTGTTTCTGGTCGGCTGCGCCACCACGAATTACACTCCTATGGAACGATATCTAAACCGTTATGCTGGCGCGGAGGTGGCGGCGGTCCAGTGTCCGGCATATGGCGGTTACGGCTCTGCCGTCGCTATGCGATCCGATGCTGAAAAGAATCTAGCGCAAGCCCGGAAGCTTGGCGCAACGGAAGTGGATATTCAAAAGGCGCGTAGCCGGGTGAACGGCAATTTTACGGGTGCCGTAATTCTCGTCGGGCCGATGCAAGCGTGTAGTTCGTTCATTAACAGTCTTGCGTGGGCTGGCACCAGTACGCCAGCGCCTGTAACACCAGCTACGCCTAACAAGGCTGCAAAAAAATAGTCTAGAATGATAGAAGCCCGCCAATTGGCGGGCTTTCGCGCTCTGTCAGCTTAGTTAATCAACGCGCAATGGTATTTCAGACTTCAATATGCGCAAGTGCGGCTCCCTTACGCCTTGTAGTCTCAATAGATCAATCATTTCAGTTATGTTTTCGTCAGTGCGTTTTGAAGGTCCAAAAATAACGTTAGCGAGAATCGCATCGGGCGTTAAACCAACCAGACCCTTATCCGGGTGGTCCTCCAAAGGAATTTCAAACACAGTTTCATTAGTAATGGGCACTACACGCTTTCTCAGCAATGTGGGCATTTGTATATTGGTCATATGAAGCACCCTCCATTCTTCTTCCTCCTTGAAGATGGAATGCTTAAGACAGGAAGCGCCGAACAAAATAGCCATAGTCATTAATTGTAGAATGTGACTAGGGTTGGAGAACTCCTTAAGCTCTCTCGCATTATCCGAAATATTAATTAGAATTTCCTCATATTTGTTCGCCAACTCATTTTTACCGCCGTAGTAAACCGGGCTGGCATAGGCGTTCAAAGCATTTGTCTCTAGTCGAAACGGTTCAACGTTGAGGACAAGTGCCACTCCGTCTGGTTTACCGTATTCGCGCCACATTGAAAGTCGGCCCATTGGTGTTTCGTGTGGCCAGTGCTCGGAGAAACACGAAATAAAAACGTCGCGCAATACACGGTTTCTTAGATCAAACCAGCTTTTTTCCAATATCGCTGGCAATCCTACGTAAAAACGGCTTAGAGTTTCATTAGTTAAATTTCTGTATTTTGTGAGCGCATAGTCCACTGCCTCGATACCGTGTGTTATTTCACGAGTATCATTCATTTTATCGCTTCCACGCATCCAAACTGTTCGTCCGGATATTATCAGTTTGGCATTTTCGAAGCGAGTATAGTGAGCGAGCTTCAAATTATTATTATCCATGCGCTGCAAAGCTTCATGCAGCGTGGGTAAGAATATTTCAGTTATTTTCTGCTGATCCAATTGCCCCTCCGTCATCATTTTCGAATTCGCTCAATTCAAAGCTTAACCTACGCTTGTCCGAATCTGGCTTCTGAATAATGTGACGGCTATTGATTGCATACCATAGCTCTAACATCGTTGTTCACCGGAATGACATTCCAATGTTTCGCGAGCGCCAAGCTAATCTCATTCATCGGATCATAGCCAATTCCAGCCGTTCCAGTGTAGGGCGCTAGAATAATGGCGCGTATTTCGTCCATAGCGGCAAGCCAGCGCGTTTCGTCGATTAAAATGGGTTGATGGACTCCGGAATCAGAGGCGCCATCAGTGACTCGCTGTGTGGGTTCTGGAATCGGTGCGGCATTCTGTGTTTCGTTAGCCGCTTCTGTCAGGAAGTTCGCCAAGCCTTGGTCGTATCCGGCGAGGTGGGCGACACAAATATCTAGCACTTGCTCGCGCTGTGCATCTGCGAAGATCGGTTTGAAAACGTCCGGGTGTGCGCCGAGCGGAACAATGCTCGCAACTTTGATAATTGCCGAGGTCGCGGCCATCATCAGGCCGGTAATCTCGTTCGTCTGGTTTTGGTTAAGAAAAGGTACGACGGTCATAAATTCTACTCCTAGTGTTGCATGGTGCGCGTCGGCGCTGTGTGCATATGGATAGGAATAGACTTCGGCCTAATCAAGTGAAAAATGATAAACTAACGAAGAGATACTTTTTAATAACTAATTGATTAGTTAGTTTTGCTTTGTGTTTGTCCGGCTTATTTCGTGTAATGACTTGATCAATTGCTTAACCTCACCGGATATAGATGTTATTCCTTTTTTGTTGTTCTCCATTTTGTTGCGCGTCTCTTTTGCCGATTTCTCTAGGTAATAGAAATACCGCAAGGGATCATAAATCGGCGCTACATGGCTTTGTGTGGCTGCGCCTATAGAGCCTCCAGCTTTGTTTAAAACGCTGCGCAAACGCTCCGCTATGCCCGTGCGCTCCATTTCCGGGGTGATGATAGCGCCGTGAATGTGAAGCGTACCATCTTTGGAAAACTCAAACCGGAAGCTGTAGGGCAAAACCTTGCCGAACTCTTGCTTGAGTGCCGGGCGCAAGTGATCCCTGCAAAAGACTGTTGCCGGATCGCTGGCTGCTAAAAGCTTCCATGCTAATTTCGCCGAGAATGTAAGCCGGAAGCTGTAACCTCCATGATGTTCGGTTTCGATGAAACTTAGTGCAAGCTTGTCGTTAAGAGTGAGATCGTGCCAGCGCCTTCTAAAAGGGTCTGGCAAATCTTTTATGAAGCTGGTTGTTAGTGCGGGGCGTGGTTTAACGCCGTCAGGTGTGTGAAGCGGCTCTTTTTGTGCGAGTGTGAATAAAGTAGGTTTTGGCGCGATTTTTTGGTTTTTGGTTTTCTGTGTTTTTGGGCCTGTTTTGGGGGTATTATGATGGGTGATATTATTTCTAAGTGACGGGCCACTTTGCAGTACGTCATCAGAAGCCCGCAAATCCGGGGTTTTTGGGGTATTTTCGGCTTTAGCGGATTCCCAAAAATGGCTACTATCGCCACTAGCCATTTTTGAGACGGGTTTCTCAAAATTCGCTATAGCCATTTTTGAGGAATGGTTCTCAAAATCCGCTAGTTCATTAGTAGCCATTTTTGAGATTTCAATCTCAAAAATGGCTAGTTCGGCAGGCGTCAAAACTCCTTCAATTGGCTTTTGAATAAGCTCAATCTCCGGCTCTGGAACCAAGGCAAGCGGGATCGGCTGCGGGGCTGGTTGCGCCACTTCCGGTGGTGTAACAGAAGGATTATCCAATAGGCTGTTAAGATCATCCAGCATGTGCTGAGTATGATAATCTTCTGTTTCGATCCTATTCAGTGAATTTAACTGTTGCCAATCAAGATCGATTGCAATATTATTGCAATTGGAAATTATATTCATTCAGGTTTCCATTCGTTTAACAATCTCAAAGCGCTGCGGGCCTCTACCGTGGCGCTTTTTGTTTCTGTTCTCCTGTTGCTGTTGCTGCTATTTTTCTTAATCTGTGCTGTCTAGTGCGCGGTCGATCTGCGCCGCGATATCCTGCGCTAGATCGGCGCTGTATTTCCGTGTCATAGAATTGGCCGGGAGTGTGACGCGGATTCCCTTGCTCTGCCGGGCAACGCGCCAATACACGCCGCTTTGTGTCTCGCGAAACCGTTCGTTGAAGTCAGCCGCCTTGCGTAAGGTGGCGGCAAGCTCCTGCGCAACTTCTCGCGGCACAAAGGTTCGCGCTAGATCGGCAAAGCCGAGAATAAAACCTTTAGTGTCACCGCTGATTTCTGGCGAAATATAAAATTCTGGCACGTCTGGGCTTATCTCGCCAGTATTGGCAGCCGCGCGAATAACCCCAGTGGCAAACTCTGCGAAGGTCTGATTTCGCGCCTCAAGCACGTCCCGAAATTGAATGGCCCGTTCATACGGTAGGCCAAACATTTGCTGTGGCTGCATTCTAAAAGCTCCCTTAAATATATATCTGTATTCGTATATATACGTAATAGATTTGTCAATGCCCTGTGTCTAGGCGGCTTGTTGGGTCGCCCGAACGTCGATAAGAATTATTCATCGATCAAACCAAATGGGGGCAAGTGGTATTGTGAGAGACATTATTGCTGGGGCGTTGTCTATTGCCGCGTTCGTGCTGCCAAGTGTCGGTTGTGCCGGGGAGCTAAATTTCTATGAGCACAACGGTTCGGTAATTGCTTGGTTCGTTGCTCTTGGCGAAGTGAAAGCGACATACGAGACGCCACGCCGAGGATTGGAAGCAATCGGCGTTCGAGAGGGCAGTGTATTATTCACGGGCCATGAAGAATCTGACCGAATTACCGGAACCGCGTATGCGTTTAAAAAGGGGTGCAAACCCGCACCGTATAAGGTTGTAGGGCGAAATCTAGGCGACCAAATGGTGTTACGTGGCCCCGCACCAGTAAGGGCAAAAGGAAAGTGCACCGTCGAGCGGTACACTTTGGATAGTCCAAATGCCGATCTGGTATTTAAGTTCTCAAGCAATCATCATTAGGACCGCCGCGACCGGTTATTAAGCTGATTTCCGGGCCTGCTCTGGCGTCTAATTTCATCGGCTACAATGCCGCGCATGGTGTTTTCCATGGCTTTTGCGGTCTGTCCGGCGAGGTCGGCGTTTTGCTCCGGTGTGCCGCCGGATGCGTTGACCGTAACAGGTGCCGAGATATTCACGGCTGGAGAATTGTTAGTTGTAACAGTGTTCATGTTCGCCGGACGTGTAAAGGAAGTGCGTCCGACATAGCCGCCGTCCGCATAGCCGCGCTTGGCGTTGTGATGAAGTGCATCAAGGTTCTTCACGCCGAGACGCTTCACAGCTGCGGCGCTCATGACATACTCGCCCTTATGAACCACACCGGCAGGCTGGTGCTTTCCACCGGGGCCGGTAAAGCCACCTTCATCGAAGCCAAACAGCGAACCTAACAGTCCGCTAGCCTGACCAGTGCCACCAAAACCAAACAGGGTTGCAAGCGGTCCCTTGCCGAGCAAGGTAGCCTGCAAAACGGCGTCCACAAGGTTGTTTGCGAGGTTCCTGACAGCATCGGAAAGGCTAGTCGTACCGGTAATCAGGCCGGATAGAGACGACGTGAAGCTTTCTGCAAAATATTGCTTCGCTTCCTGCGCACCATTGATAGCACGCTGCGCATTTTCCGTTTCCCGGTTCAAGCTGGCTGTCGCCGTGATCTGCTGGCGGATTTTATTGATATCCTGATCGGACAGGCTCAAGCCTTGGCGCTTGGCGTCCTGTACGCGGCGGAAAACTTCAAGCTCAATCTCTCGCTGTTGCGCCGACATTCCGACGGACTTGCGCTCAAGTTCGGCAAGGCTCTGGCTTTCGCGCAAGCTGTCATTAAGCTGCTTGCGGGCTTCTGTGGCCTTCTTTGCGTCATCCGTCGCCTTTTGCTGGCTCTCGCTAGGCGCGACCTTTACCGGCGATAGATCGGACTGGTTATAGAGGCTGCGGATTGTGTCAGGATCGACACGGCGAAGCCCTTCCCATTCGTTTCTAAGTCCTTCCACATCATTGCCACGCGAACGCGCTAGATATCGCGCTATGGCGTCTTGGGTGGTTTCATCAAACATGGTGTCACCGGCAAGGCCGAGGGCCTTCATGGATCCCTTGAGGGTCCGGCGCGTGATCTGGTATGCGCCGAGAGCCGAGGAACCTTGACCGTTGCCATACTTAGCGCGGTTCTCTGGCGTGAGCATTCCACCTTGCAATGCGATAATCTGGTCAAGCGTCATGCCAGTGAGGTTTTGCGGGCCGTTCGTCCATCGGCCATTGTCGAGCGTGGCGTTATAGTTGCCGCCAGATTCCACACGCTTCACGAGACTGAAAAAGTCTTTCTGGTCGCCGTAGCTGGCAACGGTACGGGCGCGGGCTGCAATACGGCTCGCTTCCTCAATCTCTGCCGGGGTCTTGGCGTTCTTAACGGCCTGCTGAAATGCAGTGTCGATCTGGTCGAGCTTCGCAAGCTCGTCCAGTTCGGCTTTCAGCTCCGGCACAAGGCTTTTCAGGTCAGTCAAAGCCTGCTTGAAATTGGCTGCTGCTGTGGCGCTGTTACCGAATGCACCGGAAACTCCCAGGGTGATATTTGACAGTTCCTTGAGCGCCGCCGCAAATTCCTTCGAATGCGGCGTGAGGCTGGCGATCTGGTTATCAACGTCTTTAAGATCGCTTTCGAGCCGTTCCAGCGCAAGGCCGTCATATTCGGTGTCAAAGTCTGGCTTGCTGCGAAGATCAGCTATACGTTTGAGAATGTCGGCGCGGCGTTCCAGATAGGTATTTAAACGGCCTTCATCGGACAGGGCGTAATTCCGGCTGGTCGCGATGATATTATCGCCCTTCAAAGCGCTGATAGCGCTCATAATCTCTTGCGCATATGAAACTGACGAAAGCGCGGCCTGCTTGGCATAAACTTGCACGTTGCGCCAAGTCGTTTCCCATAGGGCGTCAAATTCTTTTGCAGCCTTTAACTGTTCGTCGGTGAAGGTCGCGGCCTCACTGCGAAGCTTCTGAATCTGATCGACGGAAAGGCCGAGCATTTTTGACAGTTCTTCCGCGCCAATGCCGCCGAATAGCTCATCAAGGTTGCGAGCCTGTGCGGCGCTGTCCATCTTTTGCAGTTTGCCGATAATCTCATCCAGAAAGGCGGAAGGGTGTTTTAGACGTTCGGCAACATCTGCGGCGGTCAGGCCGAGCCGTTCAAAAGCTTCTTGTGCCGAGCCTTTGCCAGTGCGGGCAAATTCATCGCCGCGGATATTCAATTCCTTGAGGGCGTCGGTTACGCCGTCAACGCTCGCGCCGGTCGCCTTGGCAACATAAGTCCATTGCTGCCAGACCTTGGTTGAAACGCGGGCCTTGTCGGCCTCGCGGCCTACTTCCGCAACGGTGCTGGCGATCTGCTTGAAAGCCGTCGCTGCGGCTGCAATCGCGCCACCGGCGAGCATGGGCTTGAAAGCAAGCTGCAATTTTTCAGCAATCTTGCTGCCGGTATCAGCGTAAGATTTTTCCATGTTTTGGGCCGAGCGTTTGGCGGCGTCTTCCATGCCCTTCATATTCTTCGAAGTCTTGGCGCGGGCGCGTTGAAGATCGCGCTCGTATTTGTTCATACGGGCTTCGAGGGTGACTAATAGACGTTGTTCATTATCCATTTAACTATTCCACAATTTGTCAAAATCATCGATTGTATCAAGAAAAGACTTACTATTCTGCGCGACCGAAGCCCGCAAAACGGCCATAGCCGCCGCCACTGCGCCGTCAATCTTGTCGCGTGACTTGGATTTATCGAATTTCCGATTTCCGGCTGCATCCTTCACAACGGCTATATTATCGAAGTTCCAGCGCAAGATCGGATTGCCACTGTGATAAAAGCGGCCTTCGATGATAGCGCGCTCCAACTCGTCACAAGCCGGTGCCATGGATATGAATCCCTGCCGGAAATTCACAACTGGAATGCCGTCATTCAAAAGATTCTGCTGCGTTTTCTGCGCTCGCCATGGATCGAACGCGATCTGTTGCACGTCATAATCTTTGCAAAGCTGGCGAAGCTCTTTTTCGATGAACGTAAAATCGACGGCAACGCCGGGTGTTGCGGTGATAAAGCCGTCTTTTACCCATTGGCGATAGTTCACGCCTTCGGTCTTCGATTTCAGGTCGATAGCGTCTTCCGGGCAATAGAACCAAGGCTTGATCGCATAGCCGCCGTCATCTGTCGGCCAAGCGGCAACTATGGCGGTGAGGTCCGAAACTTCGGACAGGTCAACGCCAATGAAGCAAGGTTTGCCTTTCAGGGCTGCAAAATCTATCGGGATCGCGCCGCATCTGTCATATACGGCGATCTCCACAAATGGCGCTGCAGACTGACTCATCCAGACGCCAAGATAAAGCTGTTGCAGAATTTCGCGCTCAAGGATTGAATATTCGGCCTTGATCCTGCGCTCTCGCAACGCCTGCAATGATGGATACCCGGACGCCAAGCCCGGAAGCAATTTATGCCACGTGGCTTCATCACGCCAATCCGCATCTGCGGACGCTTCAAAGATGATAGGCAGGGTATGCGGGTCTTTGACCTCGCCTGACTGGATTTTCTTCGCCGCATACACTTCTTTATATCCGAGCGTTTCCGAACCGCGTCCGGCTGTTGTCAGGACAACCATAAGTCCGTTGCTTGTCTTGTCGAGCGCCGAGGATAATACGCGCCATAGCTCGCGGTGCTTCTCTGTGGTCCAAGCATGAAGCTCATCGGCAATGACAACGCTAGGCGTCGAGCCGTGATGCCCTAAACCTTCCGACGAAATGGCCTCATATCTGGTGCGGGTCTTTTTGTTCGATATCTGGTTTTTGTAATCGCGGACGCTCGCGACCTTATCATAACGGCAGTCCTGACTGACTATCAGCGCCATTTCCTCAAACAGTTCTCGCGCCTGCTTACGAGCATAGGCGGCGCTCTGGATCAATCCACCGGGAATCTTTTCAGGGCCGAACGTGCATAGCAGGGCGATAGCGGCGGCAAGCGCCGTCTTTCGCGATCCACGGCCAAGCTGAATAACAACTTTCTTGATCTTGCGGGTGCCGTCTGGATTACGCGGGCCAAAAATGGCGCGAATAATCCGCTCCTGCCATTCGTCCAACTGGAACGGGTGGCCGGGTGCCGGATTCTTCGGGTGCTTGTTTTTTCGCAACCATTGAATAGCGCGCTCGCCGTCGCCGAACGTATCTTCGATAGGCGAACCATCAAACAGAAATTCAGGTCTGATAACAAGGTCACTCATAGAAAGTCCTCGTCATCATCTGGGGCGGCGCTGGCGATACGCGTTCGGCTCATTGGTGACAGGCCATACTCTGCCGCTAGTAAGCGGGCCGTCTGTATGGCGCGGTTCTGTGCGCTGAATAGCTTCGTGTCGAAACCAAGCGCCAGCATTGCCTCAAGCTCGCGGACGCGGCCCGTTGCAACGCAATAATCTTCGACGCCGTGAAGATCGCATTTTGCTATGGTGCGATCCGCTATCAGGCGCGGCATGACGCGCTTCCACTCCGCTTGAGCCTCTTTCGTCATCCATTTTGGCGCCGGTGGCGCTTTCGTAAGCGGGTCTCGATCTGGCGATAGCTGCGGCTTCACTCCGCAAAGCTGTCTCATGATACGGCAACGCCTCGCAACTCATAGCCGCGCCGCCTACCGATCTCTTTGATCTCTTTCAAGTTGAAGGCGGTGCCGTTGTAGGTCACGCGATCGGCGGTCGTGATCCCGCCGAGATAGCGCGTCCTGAATATAATCATGCCGTTCTCGGCTTCGCCGTAGCCGGTGAAAAACTCGGTTGCAGTCTGTTGCACGATTTCGGCGCGAAGGGACGTCACCTCTTGCCACGTTTCTACAACGCTGCCGGTCGGGGTTTTGGTTTTCGTTTTGCGCTCAATGGTGATCTGGCGATCAAGTTTACCCGCTCTCATGTTATTCTTTCCACATGACAACAGCATTGATCGAAACCACGCCATGGCAGAGGGCGCGCGCCGGGTCAGGGTCGCGCATCCAGCGAACAAGCGGCTTTTCCCATTCAGCAAAAACAAAACTATCTGTCGGGCGTGGTGCGTCATAGAGGGCGTTGCAAACGGCAAAGCCGATCTTCCACGCGGTATCAATGCCGTCATCTTCGGCCCAAATATGCACGTCCATCAAGATACGGGCGGTCTTCTGGTTGCCGCTCGCATAGCCTAAATTCTGTGTCGTGACCGGGCTAATAATGATGCACGGCATTTCGTCGGGGCGCGTGGAACCGCTACGGATATTCATAGGATCGACAAGGGCGGCAACTTCCGCCGAGTCAGACAGGGCGGCGTTAATGGCCGCTTGTAGGGCAAGTGAAGGCTCAATCATTTTCAATATCTCCGGTCTGTGTGCCTTTCCATGCGTCCTTAGCGGCGGCGTGGCCTGCTCGATCAATGCGGCCTTGGTGGCGCTTGCGGGTCAGGCGAAGGGCGGGCCAAAAGAAAGGCTGTGCTTCGGCTTTCGTGGTGCCGTATTCGACAAGGTGCGCATAGCGAACGTCCGAATTGCCTGCGGTGATAATCACCTCGTTCGGGCCTGCTACGCGTGAGCCGCCCGGTTGTGAATATGACGGGGTGCTCTCACCGGGCAGGGTTACAGTTATGGAATCTATCAGTGCGCCAGTGTCGCGGCTGGTCTCAGCGAACCGGCGTTGCGTCTCTGCTAACTCGTTCGCGGACGTGATAAGCGCCTTCGTCACCTTCTCCGGCACGTCTTTCTTGAGCCGATCAATCGCGGCGTTGAAAGACTTCATGCCGTTGTCCTGCTTCGCCATGGTCAAGAATCCTCTTGTCCAAGTGATTGCAGGCGGTGATTGCGGAGAATGTTGATAACGCCGAGCGGCAACAAGCCAGCCGTCACGCCTACGGTCGTCACCTCGCGGTTCTCATACCAGTGAGACGCGAGCATAAGCACGGCCTGCTTGAGCGAAGCCGGTGCGAGGTCTGGGATCGGCTGGCCGGTGAAGTCTGCGGCCCATTCTTCGGCAGCGTCGAGATAATGTGTGATTAATTCGTCGTCATCGGTGCCGACGATGTTCATATGAGCTTTTGCCAGTGTAAGCGGCACAACTGCCATTTGATTAATTCCTTTGAAAATCTGCAATTATAAAAATATTACGCGAGCTTCCCCGCGCCGGTCTAAGTCTCCCCTAATAAATTGAGAGATACCCCCCGGTCTAACCTTGCTCACTTCAGCCGTTGTCTTCGAACGATGCTTTTGATTTAATTCTCACTCTTCGCGGCGTCTCAATTGCTTCTTGAATACTGTAACCGGAAGCAAGGCGTGACCTGAATGATCCTACACTTATTCCGATCATGTCCGCCCATTGTTGGGCGTTCATCGTTCGATCTTGATAGGTGTATTGCTTGCCTATTGGTCCGCGACGCCATGATTTCTCAGGTTGCTTCGGTGTCGCGGTTAGCGTCTGTTTCCATGATGTGCCTTGCGTTGCACCACGATCAATGCAGGCTTGCACAATCTTGCTGCGCTTCTTAGCTTGCTGATAAAGGTTGTAGGCGCGCTCGCGGATAGCTTTGCACTCTGCTTCAAACTCTTGCTTGTCGATAAGCCGGGCGCGTTCCTGTGGTGTCATTGGTTGCGCTCCTGCCGTTGCTTATGGCGATCGTGGCAGGGTTGGCAAAGCGGTTGCCAATTGCCGCGCCACCAAAACAATTCCTTGTTTCCACGGTGCGGCTGTATGTGATCCACGATGCAGGCTGGCTTGCCGCACATGGCGCAATAAGGATGCAAGGTTAGAAACTCTTTGCGAGCCTTACGCCACACATGATTATAGCCGCGCTGTGCTGCGGTTGGCCTGTTGCGGTCGTGCTTGGCTTTGCGTTCCCGGTTGGCCTTGATCTGGCAGGCGCATAGCTCGCCATGAGGCACAACGTTACCGCAACTGCATATGCGAGGAATGCCGGTCATAGAGCGGCTCTCAGGTCGTCAAGGGCGGCGCGATCTAACTTCGGATCGTGCTTGCCGCTGCTGATTAGATTGTCGAGGGCTTCTTTTGTGACCGGGGTGAGGTTTTGCTTTTCGTCGGTCGTGCCGAATATGGATTTCAGAATGTCGGCAACAAATTCGGTTCGGCCTTTGTATGCCAGGGTGATTTCTGTCGGGCTGCTTTTCCATGTCTGCTTAGGGGGCCAGCCGAGGACGCCGGTTCCGATCTGGAATAGGCGAAGATAATATGCCTCTGGCGTTTGGGTGGGCTGGTCTGTGTCCGCTATGGGGGAGTTGGCTTCCGGCGTGGCCGGAATGTCGGCAATCAAGCCATGAATGAATTGAATGAAATAAGGCTGCAAAGCTGGAATCTGCTTTGCGCCGTGGGTGGCGATCCCGTGCAAGAATTTGGCGCGGCTATCCCTGCCACCGGCGATAAGGACGATTTTCGCCAATGTGCTAACCTTGCCGCTCTGAATTTCGGAAAGGACGGCTGCTAGGTCGCCAAATTCATGCACAAGCTGGTACGCGGCGCGCAGTGAAGGCTTGAGGGCCTTCACGCTGTTCATGGCATGGTCTGCGCGCCGCGATTTCATGATTAGGCTGCGATCTTGAGCTTCAGGAAGCGGTCAGGGTTCGTTACGTCTGCGCCGACGCGCTTACGCGCCGTAAATCGCACCTGTCCCTTGATATCGAGGGTGTAGGGATTGCGCTGAATAGAAAAACCAACGCGATCAACAATGCGATAGCCGGACAGGTCGCCAAACATGATCGGGAAAGCGTTCGCGCCAATATCCGGCATGTCTACAGCTTCCACGATAGGCCGACCTAGCAGGGTCATCGGTGCGCCTGCCGTAATTGGGTCAAGCATGATGAAACGGCCTGTTGCGTCCTTCAAGGCGCGAAGTGCACCGAGGGTCTTGCGGTTCATCAACCAGACGCCATTCTGCGCCACGATAGACGGTACAGAATGGAACATGCCGATAATGGTTGCTGCCGGATCGGTGCCGAGGGTGGCGGCGTTGCCGGTCTTCACTTCCGCGATGCCAGTTGCGGCTAGAAGCCCCTTCGGCTTGCCAGTGCCGTCGCCAGATACAAAGGCGGTTGCCTCTACCTTGCCGAACGCTTCCGCCAGATCGGCGGAAAGCTCGCCTTCCAGATTATAGGCATTGTCTTCCAAAAGCTGGTTCGACACGTCAACGTAGGTCGCCAATTCGTAAGGCGTCAACGTTGCCTGTTCGAACGTCATATCGGACTGCTCGCGGTCTGCGATTTCTTCCACCCAAAAAGCGCCGGTGCCGGAAACCTTTCGAGGA
>Ga0182737_1002965_pt1 | contig 13073 bp, 12 predicted proteins | sample eDN5th30CBELigOP_FD_128878 | JGI IMG/M metagenome (GOLD analysis project Ga0182737, IMG submission 128878) | Enriched Organic Plus compost microbial communities from Emeryville, California, USA - eDNA 5th pass 30_C BE-Lig OP (version 2) (version 2) ... | reverse complement strand
CGAAGAGGTCGTCGTCCTCGGGGGGCGCAGCCGGTTCGACGGCCTGATCGCTCGGTCCGCGGTCGGGCGAACCGGCCTCGTCGGAGGTCGGCTCGTCTGCGTCGGGGCCCTGCCCATCGTCCGGGCGCGTCATGACTTCTCCTCGTACACCGTCTTCTCGGACTCGTCCAGTCGCACCATGGTGCCGTAATGGGAGCGGTAATACAGCAACGGGTCGTCGACCGATTCGCGAACGGCCGCGCCGATGACGGCTCCCACGAGGATCGTGTGGTCGCCACCGTCATGAGCGGCGACCGTCGTGCACTCCAGCCAGGAGAGCGCTTCGTCGAGCAGCGCGACCCCGCTCTCGCCCCGGTGATGGGAGATGTCGCGCAACTGCTCGTCGAGCGGGCGGCCCCGATGGGCGAACCAGGCCGAGGCCCGCATACCCTCCTCGGCCAGGATCGAGACGCCCCACGTGCCGGATTGCAGCACGGCGTCGTGGAATCGGCTGGTGCGATGCGAGCACACCAGGACCTGCGGCGGATCGAGTGACACCGACGTGAACGCGCTGGCGGTCATCAGATGGTCGACGCCGTCGAGCACGGTCGACACGACCGTGACGCCGCTGGCGAATCGCGAGAGGGCTCCCCGGAACGCGCGTTGGTCGACGGGGGCGGTCATGTGTTCAGCCTAGAAGCCCGGAGCACCTCGAGAGCCGTGACCCCGAGACATCCGAGCATGAAGGCCCAACCGACCCAGTCGGTGGCCACCAGGTAGGAGTCGCCCCCGAGCACCTGCTCGAGCAGCACCACGGCAGCCCAGCCGAGCGCGAACCAGGCAGCACCGACCCGCTGCACCTGGCCCGCGGACCGCGCGACGGCCCAGGTGACCGCCACGACGGCGAGTAGTCCCCAAGGCCAGGTGAGATCGCCGGTCGTGAACGCCTGCCGGTGGACGAGCATGCCGACGATGCCCGTCCACACCCCCAGCACGAGCAGGCCCGCGCGCTTCACAGGCCGGCGAACAGGTCGTGCTCGAAGCCGTCGTCGCCGACCGGACCGCGGGTGCCTTGCGCCAGGCGATAGTGCTCGGTGCCCCACACCTGGTTGCCCAGGTTGTTGGACAGCGCGAAGAACGGCCCGTCGACCGTGATCTGGGTGGCGTGGGCCCGCATCGCCGCCATCTTGGCGTCGGCGTGCTCGGGCGCCGCGATGACCGCGTCGATCTCGTCGTCGCTCGAGCCCCACGGGATGTTGTCGGGGTCCATGCCCTCGAAGGTCGTGGTGTCACCCGCCGCGCGAACCGCGCGGATGCCGTCGGCCATCTGCGACTTCGACATCGCTGCCCAGTAGACCTTCGACACGGCCCACGGCTCGCCCAGATCGGTGCGGTAGGAGCGGACACCGGCCAGTGACACCCCGTACGTGGCGACGCGATGCGCCTGGACATGATCGGGGTGGCCGTAGCCGCCGAACTGGTCGTACGTGACGACGACCTGGGGCCGTACCTCGCGGATGACCTGCACCAACAGGTCGGCGGCGGCCAGCAGGTCGGCGTGCCAGAACGTGTCGGGCCGGGTCTCGTCGGCCGCCGTCGCGGTGCCGTCGTCGGCCCACTTCATGCCGGAGTCACGGAAGCGGCCGGCACCGCCCAGGAACCGATGATCGGTGACGCCCAGCGCCGCCATGGCCTCGGCCAGCTCGCCGACGCGATGCGGGCCCAGCGCGTCGTCCTGGTCGGCGGCGAGATGCGCCAGCTCGGGCACCAGTACCTCGCCCTCCTCACCGGCCGTGCAGGTGACGAGCGTGACATGCGCGCCCTCGGCGACGTACTTGGCCATCGTCACGCCGTTGTTGATGGTCTCGTCGTCGGGATGGGCGTGCACCAGCAGCAGCCGACGGTCAGGCGAACTCATGAGTTCAGGCTACTGACCTGGTCCGACGGTCGCCGTGCCGCAGGACAGCAGTCCATCCGCATCCGGCACGGTGGTTGGATCGGACCATGACCGTCTCGTACCCGCGCCTGGCCGCCCGCACGCTGCGTTTCACGCTCGGCGTTCCCCGCAACATCACGGTGTCCCCCGACGGGCGCACCGTCCGCTTCGTCCGGACCCCTGACGGTGTCACTCGCACCGGACGACTCTGGGAACTCGACCTCGACAGCGGCACGGAATCGGTGCTCATCGACCCCGACGCGCTCTTGGACGGAGACGAGGAGCTGTCGGCCGAGGAGCGCGCCCGCCGGGAGCGCTCGCGCGAGTCGGCCGGTGGTGTCGTCGGCTACGACGTCGATCCGACCGGACGCTGGGCCTGCTTCGCGCTGTCGGGCCGGTTGTGGGCCACCCATCTCGGGGTGCGCAGCACGCGGGCCCTGCCGACCGGCGGATCGGCCGTGATCGATCCGCACCTCGACCCGCTCGGGCGGCGCATCGCCTACGCGTCCGACGGTGCCCTGCGCGTCATCGGCGTCGACGGCAGCGACGATCGAGCCCTCGTCACGCCCGATGCCGAGCACGTCACGTGGGGACAGGCCGACTTCCTGGCGGCCGAGGAGATGGACCGGTACCGCGGGTTCTGGTGGTCACCTGACGGAAGCCGGCTCCTGGTGCAGCGCACCGACGAGGCATCGGTGCAGGTCTGGCATGTCGCCGATCCCGCGAACCCCGACCGCGAGCCCACGGCCCAGCGATATCCCGCGGCGGGCACCCCGAATCCCGACGTGTCGCTGTGGATCGTCGACCTCGACGGCGACCGCACCGAGGTCCGATGGGACCGCGACGCGTTCGAGTACCTCGGCCGCGTCTCCTGGACCGATCCCCATCCCGGCCTGACCAGCGATCCGGTCATCCAGGTGCTCAGTCGCGACCAGCGCTCCTCGCAGGTGCTGTCGGTCGACCCGGCCACCGGAGCGACCGAGGTGTTGCGCGAACTGACCGACGAGGCCTGGGTCGAACTGTCCGCTGCACCGCGCCGCGTGGGCGCCGGACGCCTCGTCACGGTCGAGGACGTCGACGGCTGGCGACGAGTCGTGCTCGACGGTGCGGCGGTCAGTCCCGAGGGTTGGCAGGTGCGCGGCATCGTCGAGGCGTTCGATGACTGCGTCGTGGCCACGGCATCACAGGAGTCCACCGAGGTCCAGGTCGTGCGCATCGGCTTCGACGGCACGCTCGCCGAGATCACGACGGGTCCGGCGGTCCACGGGGCCGTGATCGGCGGGGAGACCACCGTCGTGACCCGCTCGGGCCTCGACCGGGTGGGCACCACCACGACAGTGCACCGCGAGGGCCACGATCCGGTGACGATCATCTCGGTCGCCGAACCGGCGCCGTTCGAACCGGGGGTGCGGCTGCTGCAGGCCGGCGAACGCGGTCTGCGCACCGCTGTGCTGTTCCCCCGCGATCATCAGCCCGGCTCCGAACGACTGCCTGTCCTGATGGATCCCTACGGCGGGCCGCACGCCCAGCGCGTGCTCGCCTCGGCCCGGATGTACCTGGAGTCGCAATGGCTCGCCGATCAGGGATTCTGCGTCATCGTGACCGACGGTCGGGGCACGCCGGGGCGGGGACACGCCTGGGAGCGCGCGATCCTCGATGATTTCGCGGGCGTCACCCTGCAGGACCAGGTCGACGCGCTCTGGGCGGTCGCCGCCGAGTACCCCGACGATCTGGACCAGGCGCGCGTGGGCATCACCGGCTGGTCGTACGGCGGCTATCTGTCGGCGCTCGCCGTGTTGCGGCGCCCCGACATCTTCCACGCCGCCGTCGCCGGCGCTCCCGTCACGGAATGGCGGCTCTACGACACCTGCTACACCGAGCGCTATCTGGGCGATCCGAAGGTGCAGCCCGAGGTCTACGACGCCAACTCGCTGATTCCGCTGGCGCCCGATCTCGAGCGCCCGTTGATGCTGATCCACGGTCTGGCCGACGACAACGTCGTCGCCGCCCACACGCTGCGCCTGTCGTCGGCGCTCTTGGCCGCCGGCCGACCGCACACGGTGCTGCCACTGTCCGGCGTCACCCACATGACGCCGCAGGAGGAGGTCGCCGAGAATCTCAAGCTGCTGCAGGTCGACTTCCTCAAGCAGCACCTGCAGTAGCTCGACACGACCGGACACCCAGCTCACACAGCAGGGGTGCGCGGTGAGTACGCGTCCATCTCGGCGCGATATCCGAGCCAAACGGACGCCCATGCACCGCATGGAACCAAACGGACGCAGACTCACCGCGCCTCTGGGCTATTCGGGCAGCTGGATATCGCCGGGGATCCAGCCGCCGTACACATCGACCATCTCGACGACTCGATCATCGAAGGGTTCGACCGTGAGCACCCACGCCGGTCCGTCACCGTCGCCCGGCGCAAGCCCGGTCCGGTAGCCCTCCTCGGCCAACGCCTTGACGAGCTCGGTGGTGTCTTCTTCGGCGGCGAAGTGGATCTGGTTCATGAGGCGAACCTAACCCCGCCCCGTGCAGGCTGGAAGACGTACACTGGATCCGTCACGTCCCCGAGGTGGAGGTCCGCCCGCACCATGAAGCTCTGAGGCCAGTCCCGCCGTCGAGCCCGCGCGTCCAGCCGGCTCCGGCCACCCGACGACCTCACCCGGAGCTGCGCATGCAGGCGACCCTGACCCTTCACGACCTCACCCTCACCTGGCCCGACGGCGACACCGTCCTCGACCGGATCTCGACCGACCTCGGCCCTGGCCGCTACGGACTCGTCGGCTCCAATGGCGCCGGTAAGTCGACCCTGCTCCGTCTCGTCGCGGGGGTCCTCGCGCCGACGTCTGGACATGTCGCGACGCCCGGACGGCTGGCCTATCTGCCCCAGGATCCCCTGGCGGGCACCGAACGGACCGTCGCCGACGTCCTCGGGGTCTCGACCGCCCTCACGGCACTCCGGGCGATCGAGGCCGGCAGCACCGAGATCGCCGACTACGACGCGGTCGGCGACGACTGGGACGTCGAGGAGCGCAGCACCGCGATGCTGCATCGCCTCGGCCTGGAACAGCTCGAGGTCGACCGGACGATCGACGGGCTCTCCGGCGGCGAGCTCGTCATGCTGTCGCTCGGCGCCCGGCTGCTCACCCGCCCTGACGTCCTGCTGCTCGACGAGCCCACGAACAACCTGGACCGCCGGGCGCGAGAGCGACTGATGGACGTCGTCGACGCGTACGCGGGTCTGCTCCTGGTCGCCAGTCACGACCGCGAGCTGCTGTCCCACGTCGATCGCATCGGCGAGGTCCGCGACGGCGCCGTCCGATGGTTCGCCGGAGCGTTCGACGCCTACGAGGAGGCCGTCACCGCCGAGCAGGAGGCGGCCGAACGCGAGGTCCGAGATGCCGCGTCGGACCTGCGTAAACAGCGACGTGAACTGGTCGACGCTGAGGTCAAGCTGGCCCGCCGCAAGCGCTACGGCCAGAAGATGTCCGACACCAAGCGCGAACCGAAGATCGTGATGGGCAACCGTAAGCGAGCGGCCGAGGTGTCGGCCGCACGCCTGCGTGGCCAGCACCAGGACGATGTCGATGGCGCGCGCTCCCGGTTGGAGTCCGCCGAGGCGAAGGTGCGCGACGACCGTGAGATCAGGCTCGAACTGCCTGGCACCGTCGTCCCGGCGGGCCGGATCGTGCTGACGATGGAGCACGTGCGCCTCGCCCACGTCGACCGGGTCGTCGACCTCGATCTACGGGGGCCCGAACGGATCGCCCTCGTCGGCCCGAACGGTGCCGGCAAGACCACCCTGCTGCGCACGGCCGTGGGCCGGCTTGCCCCGGTGGAGGGTGAGGTGCGACTCCGGGTTCCGGCCCGGTATCTGCCGCAACGTCTCGATCTGCTCGACCCGGCGCTCTCGGTGGTCGACAATCTCCGCGTCGCAGCGCCCTCGATGAGCGAGACCGGTCTGCGGTCGGCGCTGGCGCGGCTGTTGTTCCGCGCGCGACGTGCCGACCAGCTCGTCGGTACGCTCTCGGGCGGTGAACTGCTGCGCGCGACGCTGGCCTGTGTCCTGCACACCGAACCCGCACCGCAGTTGCTGGTCCTGGACGAACCGACCAACAACCTCGACCTGGTCAGCACGCGTCACCTGGTCGAGGCACTGGAATCCTTCGGCGGTGCCCTGATCGTGGTCAGCCACGACGAACGGTTCCTGGACGACCTCCAGATGGACAGGACCGTCGATCTCGGCGAGCTGTGACAAGGTGTTCTCGTGGCCCACTCGCACGCGCATGCCCCGATCGACACCGGACCACCCCGACGGGGCCTCGCGGCGACCCTGACCGTCGTCGTCCTGCTGATCGCGGCGGGCGCGGTCGCCGCCATGGTGCATCTGTGGCCGTCGGCCACCGAGGTGCCGCACGATCGCAATCCGTACGGGGCCGAGGGGGTCAGCAAGATCAGCGCGACCGTGAGCCACATCGCGCCGTTCGACTGCGGCAGCGGTGGTCTGGGCCCCGACAACATCCCCACCGTCGACGGCGACTGCGCGCACATCGAGGCGCACACCGGCGAGGGCACGGCCACGTTCGATCTGGACTCGGCCCGGTACAAGGCCGGTATCGACATCGGCGACCGGGTGACGCTCCTGCGCCTCGCTCCCGAGGGCCAGCAGGCGTCGTACGAGTTCATCGATTTCCGCCGTGGCCTGCCGCTCACGGCACTGGCCGTCGTGTTCGCCGTGCTGGTCGTCGCGGTGGCCCGCTGGCGTGGCCTGTTCGCGCTGGTCGGCATCGGCGTCACGCTGCTGGCCCTCACGCAATTCATGTTGCCGGCCCTCCTGGCCGGACGATCGCCGCTCATCACGGCCATCGTCGGATCGACCGTCATCATGATCGCGGTGCTGTACCTGGCGCACGGGGTCTCGATCCGCACCACATCGGCCCTGTTCGGCACGTTGTTCGGCATCGCGGCCACCGCTTCGATCGGACTGCTGGCCACCGGCTGGACCAGCATCAGCGGCATCGGTTCGGAGGACGATCAGGTCCTGATCGCCACGGTGCCCACGCTCGATCTGGCGGCCATCGCGGCGGCGACCATGGTGATCGCAGGTCTGGGCGTGCTCAACGACGTCACGGTGACGCAGGCCAGCGCGGTGTGGGAGATGCGTTCCCTGCAGCCCGACGCGAACCGCCGCTCCCTGTTCGCCTCGGCCATGCGCATCGGCCGCGATCACATCGCCTCGAGCGTCTACACCCTGGTGTTCGCCTACGCGGGCTCGGCGATGGTGGTGCTCCTGCTCGTCACGGCCTACCAACAGAGCCTGGTCGACGTCGCCACGACCGAACAGGTCGGTCAGGAGGTCGTCCGCACCCTGGTCGGTGCGATCGGCCTGGTACTCGCCGTCCCGGTCACTACAGCCATCGCGGTCTGGCTGGCACCCGGAGAGCAGGACGAACCGGTCGACGAGGCGCCGACGGCTCCCCGGCACGCCGGTCCCGCCGCCTGAAGCGACCGCCCAAAAAAAATCCGGAGAGCTGTCGTATCGGGGTCGCGCCGTTCGTGGACGTAGTGAAAGGCTGCCAAAGAGGCAGACCGAACCTAGTGGCCGGACCGACCGGCACCCGACGAAAGGCAAGTCCCATGGCTCAGTACCTGCTCTCCGTTCCCGCGACCTCGGCCGACTACGAGGACGTGGACTACACCGATCCGGCGATCCAGCAGATGTTCGCCGACACGGGCAAGTTCAACGACCAGCTCCAGGCCGACGGCCACTGGGTGTTCGCCGGCGGTCTCACCAACGTCACCGACGCCACCGTGGTCGACGGCACCGGCGACGACGTGATCGTCACCGACGGCCCGTTCGCCGAGTCCAAGGAGTTCCTGGGCGGCTTCTGGGTCATCGAGGCCCCCGATCTCGACACGGCGCTGAAGCTGGCGGCCGCCGGATCGAAGGCCTGCCAGGGCAAGGTCGAGGTTCGGCCGCTCCAGGGCGATCCCACCGCCGAGTGATCGAGCCCTCGCTCACCGCGCGGATCGAACGGGTCTACCGCGACGAGCACGGACGGGTGGTGGCCTCGCTGGCCCGCAGATTCGGCGATCTCGACATCGCCGAGGATGCGGCCGGTGAGGCCCTGCTCGTCGCGCTCGAACGCTGGCCCGTCGACGGCGTCCCGGCGAATCCGGGCGGATGGCTCACCACGACGGCCACCCGCCGCGCGATCGACCGGATCCGCCGTGAGAATCAGCGCGACGCGAAGCATCAGGCCGCTGCCATGATCATCGATCCCACGCCCCACGAGCCGGCCGGTGCCGTCGACGACGACCGCCTCCGACTGATCTTCGTGTGTTGTCACCCAGCGCTGGCACCCGAGGCGCGCGTCGCCCTGACCCTCCGCCTCCTCGGTGGACTCACGGTCGCCGAGATCGCCCGCGCGTTCTTGGTCCCCGAGACCACGATGGCCCAGCGCATCACCCGGGCCAAGGCCAAGATCAAGGCCGCTCACATCCCGTTCCGGGTGCCCGGAGCCGAGGACATCGCCGACCGGCGCGCCGCGGTCCTCGCGGTCCTGTACCTGGTGTTCAACGAGGGCTATCTGGCGTCAGGGGGTGCCGATCCGATCCGCGCGGATCTGACCGCCGAGGCGATCCGGCTGACCCGGACCGTCAGGGAGCTGCTCCCCGACGACGGCGAGGTCGCCGGGCTGCTCGCGCTGATGCTGCTTACCGAGGCGCGGCACCGCAGCCGCGTCGCGGGTGGCGAGCTGGTGACTCTGGACGAACAGGACCGGAGCGGGTGGGACCGCGGCCTGATCGACGAGGGCCATGCGCTCGTCCGCGAGCAGTTGGCGGCAGTGTCCGCCGGCGGGCCGCCGCCCGGCCGTTATCAGCTGCTGGCCGCGATCAACGCCGTGCACACCGATGCCCGCGACGCCCGCGACACCGACTGGAACCAGATCGTGCGCCTGTACGACCAGCTCCAGCTCGTCGAACCGACCGCGATCGTCGCCCTGAACCGCGCCGTGGCGCTCGCGGAGATCGACGGACCCGATGTCGCGCTCGCGATCACCGATCGACTCGAGCTCGCGGGCTACCACGCCTGGCATGCCACCCGCGCCGACCTGTTGCGCAGGCTGGGCCGCGGCGACGAGGCACGGCACGAGTACGACGCCGCGATCGCGGCGACCGAGAACTCGGCCGAGATCGGCTATCTGACCCGGCGCCGCGATCAGCTTCGTCCACAGCCGGAGGCCTGACGGACGCTCGTCCACAGGCCGCACGATCCGGCTTCCGGCCGCGCCCTGTCAGGACTTGACTCATGGTCATGACCGGAGGAGCGACCTACCATGACAGCTATGACCGTGACGCCGACGCACCGACCCTGGCCGAGCCTGCCACCAGGTCCGGTAACGCGCGACGTGCTCGACTCGATGCCCGATGACGGGCACCGCTACGAGCTCATCGACGGGATCCTCATCGTGAGCCCGGCGCCACGTGTCCCGCACCAGCGAGCGCTGGCCGGTCTCTACCGTCTGCTCCACGATGCCTGCCCCGACGACCTCGAGGTGCTGTTCGCCCCGGTCGACGTGGCGTTGGCCGACGACACCATCATGCAGCCCGATCTGATCGTGGCCCGGCACAGTGACTTGACCGACCGCGACCTTCCGGTCGCTCCCGTCCTGGCGGTCGAGGTGCTGTCCTCGAGCACGCGACGGTTCGACCTGTTGCTCAAGAAGGAGCGGCTCGAGCGCGCCGCGTGCCGGCACTACTGGATCGTCGATCCCGACGTGCCCGCGATCCGTGCGTGGACTTTGTGCGACGGCACGTATGTCGACGCCGGTGCGGCCGAGGTCGACGAGGTGCTGCGCATCACCGATCCGATGAGCGTCGAGATCGTGCCGGCTCACCTGGTCGACTGATCCAGGTGAAGGTCTCGGTCGAGCTGGGCGACATCACGCGCGTCGACGTCGACGCCGTCGTCAACGCGGCCAACTCGACCCTGCTGGGCGGTGGTGGCGTCGACGGGGCGATCCATGCGGCGGCGGGGCCGGGGCTTCTGGAGGCGTGTCGCCGGCTCCGGCGCACGACCCATCGCGACGGCCTCGAGGTCGGCGACGCGGTCGCGACCGGGGGGTTCGACCTGCCGGCCCGCTGGGTCATCCACACGGTCGGCCCGAACCGCCATCGCGGACAGACCGATCCGGCGGCGCTGGCCTCGTGCTTCACCCGCTCGCTCGAGGTGGCCGCGGGGCTCAACTGCAGGTCGGTCGCCTTCCCGGCCGTCAGCGCCGGCGTCTACGGCTGGGCGGCCGACGACGTCGCACGCATCGCGGTCGAGGCGGTCGGCACCTGGGCCGGCACTCCCGACCGGGTCCGCTTCGTGCTGTTCAACCAGCGACTGCTCGACGCATTCGACGCGGCGCTGGGTTGAGCCGGCCGAGGCGGCATGGCCGACTCCTCAGCCGAGCGCCTGATGGATCTGCGGAATCCGCGCTCGGAACGCGGCGACTCGGTCGCGCGTGCGCTGCGGCTCGCCGACCTTCTGCAGATGGGCGATTCCCGCATCGCCGCGTTCGATACCGGCCGCGATGCGATCCGCCGCCAGCGTCATGCGCTCGACGACTCGGTCGAGCAACGTGAACGGGCCGCACTCGCCGTAGACCTCGCACAGCAGATCCAGTCGACGTGCCACCTCGTCGACCGCGATCTCGCGGTAGAGCGGGATCCCGGTCCACGCCAGGAAGGCCAGATCCTGCAGTGGATCACCGGGCCCCGCCATGTCCCAGTCGACCATCGCGACGAAATGACCGCCCTGGATGATCCAGTTGTACGCCCCCGGGTCGTGGTGGCAGATGATCTGGTCGGGCTCGAGCTCGACCTCGCCGGTCTGTCGCCAGATACGCGGGCCGTCGGGCCTGAAGTCGTCGACCGCGTCATGGAAGTCGCGGAGCCACTGCCCGGCCTCCTCGAGCACGGAGTCGAGCACGATCTCGTCGTCGATCGGGACGCCGCGGCCTTCCAGGTAGGTCAGGATCTCGCGCCCCTGGTCGTCCACGCCTTCGACCTCGGGGATGCCACGCAGCCCGCGCGATCGCAGATGGCCGAGAAGCTCGTGGACGGCCGGGGTCCACGGCCCGGTGGGACGCCGCACCGTGCGCCCGATCCGGGTCGCGCCACCGACAGCGCCCCCGTCGAGGGCATGTTCATCGGGAGTTCCGGACTCATTTCGTGGCACGCTGTCATCGTGGCACATGACGACGATGACTTTAGCGACGTCACGGATCCGGGGGCGGACGAGACGACGTCTCCCCCGCAGGTGGTGCCCGCACGACCTCCGCGGCCGATCAACCGGCCGGCGTGGGAGCTGCCTCCGACGACCGAACCCGTCACCGATCCACCGCCCCCGCCCGACGTCCAGCCCGCGGACACCCCCGAGTGGTCGATCGACGACGACACGCTCCCCGCGGGCGGCTGGTTCCGTCGGCGCGGCGAGCCCGAACTCGACGATGTCGATGCGGTGGTACTCGAGGAGGCTCAGGACGACCTGGTCGACCACGACGACGTGAGTACGACCCGGCCGGCCGCACCGGTGATCGACCCGCCCGCGACCGAAGAGCCGCCGCCCGCCGACCCCGTCGTGGCGTCTGTGCCGCATCCTCCGATGCCTGAGCCACCGGAACCGCCGCTCACGGAGCCGGTCGCCGGCCCGCCGACGGACTCAGCTCGCGGCGACGCCGAGCCCGCTCTCGGCGCTTCCCACGGTGCGAGCGGATGGATCGTGACGGCACTGACGACCCTGACCGCGCTCGCCGCCGCCGCTGCCCTCGCATGGTGGCGCCCGGACGCGATGCCGTCGTTCTACACCGATGGCTCATCCGACACCGCGGCTGCCGACCGCCGAGTGCCGTTGGGCGCGGCGTTGCTGGTGCTGCTGCTCGTGTTCGCCGCGGCGGCTCGCTGGCGCGGCGTCCGCGCGGTCCTCGCGGTCGGCGTGTCGATCGCGATGCTGGTGCTCGTCATGCTGCCCGAGATCCGTGACGGCCATCCGCCGATCGGCGTCGCGGGGGCGGCCGCGGCATTGCTCGTCGTCGTGCTCGGTCACCTCGTCCACGGCTTCGGCCGCGAGATCACGGCGGCCGTCTTCGGCACGCTCGTGGGTCTGGCCGCCACGGCGGGCCTCGGCTACCTGACCGCCGACCTGTTCGAGGTCACGGCGGCCGACGGCGACCTCAATCCCGCACAATTGGCCGCCGCCGCCGCGGTCATCGCGGTCGTCGGCCTGCTGCTCGATCTGACGACTCGCCAGGTCCGGATCACCAGCGAACTCCGCCGCGCCGATCCGAGTGCCCCGGGCGGGACGATCCAGTGGCGCGCGCTACGCGCCGGAGGCGACCTGGCCGCGTCGAATCTGCTCACTCTGACGTTCGTGTTCCTCGGCGCCGGTCTGGTCGCACTGGTGGCGGCCGCGGGCCGCAGTCAGGACGTCACCGATCTGCTCACCAGCGAGGTCCTGGCCACCGAACTCGCCCGCGTGACCGTGTGCGGACTCGCGGGCCTCGTCGCGCTGCCCGTCGCGTCGGTGCTCGCCGACCGGTTCGCCGTCCAGGACACTCGGCGCTAGCGCCGCACGATCACAGGCCCGCCGAAACCACCTCCGGGGAACCCGCCGCCGTTGCCGAACATGCGCTGGTTCGTACTCCCGCCCGAGGGCAACGCCACATCCAGATCGGCGAGCACGACCGCCTGCCCTCTCTTCACGCCCTGCGTGATCTGAGTCAGCGTCGAGCCGACGACGCCGACCGTGACCTGCACCGGGACCGGCGCGCCGTCCTTCAGCACCGTGACCGTCGAGCGTGAGCCGTTGGTACTGACCGCCGAGGTCGGCACGACGATCGCATCCTTCGCCGTGCCGGTCACCAGCGCGATCGACGCACCGGCCCCCTCGGGAGCACGGACGTCGTCCGCGAGGTCGATCGTGACCGGATAGGTGGTGGCATCGTCACTCGAGGTCGGCAGCATGCCGATCGCCGTGACCACGCCCTCGACCGGCTCGTCGAAGCCGGCCGGGGTGACCCGTGCCTGCTGGCCCTTCTCGACCCGTGCGATCTGATCGACCGTGACGGTCGTGGTGACCGTGCTGCCGCCGTCTCCGACCAGGATCAGG
>Ga0182737_1002963_pt1 | contig 13094 bp, 11 predicted proteins | sample eDN5th30CBELigOP_FD_128878 | JGI IMG/M metagenome (GOLD analysis project Ga0182737, IMG submission 128878) | Enriched Organic Plus compost microbial communities from Emeryville, California, USA - eDNA 5th pass 30_C BE-Lig OP (version 2) (version 2) ... | reverse complement strand
GTTCGACCAGCCCGGGGAGTATCTGTTCGTCTGCAAGCTCCACTCGAGCGTGCGGGGCACGGTGACGGTGACCGACAGGCCGGGCGATCCGAACTCCGACCCGGGCCCGCAGCCACCGATCGACCTGGACGCCGAACCCCCGTTGGTGGAGCGGGTCCGGCTCGGCCACGAGGTCCTCGGCCCCAGGGGCAGGGGCACCGTGCTGAGGTTCGAGGTGGGGGAGCGCGGCACGGCGTCCGTCGACTACTACCGCCTGATCAGGCGCGGCAGGAAGAGGAAGGCGAGAACGGTGCGACGCTTCGCCGGCTTCCTGGAGCGACCGGTGCACATCGGTCTGAACTCGATGAGGTTCGCCCGCCGCTCGGCCGGATTCCGGGCGAGGCCGGGGCGATACGTCGCCTTCTTCCGGGTGGACGACGAGTCCTTCAACTCGAGCCGCGATTTCCGCCTTCGGTTCGAGATCAGGCGAAAGCCCCGCACGAAGCGGTAGCGGCCGGGTTTCCGGCGGGGTCGGTGCCTATGCTTGGCGGGTGCCGACCTCGATGGAGCGCCGACATAACCGACGACGCCGTCACGAGCGGACCCGGCAGGAGCTGATCGACGCGGCGCTCAGCCAGTCCGCGGCCGGGTCGTTCAAGGACCTCACCGTCGACGGCGTGACCCGGGAGGCCGGGGTCGCCCGGTCGGCGTTCTACGTCTACTTCGGGGACAAGGAGGAGCTCCTGCTGGGAGCGCTCGAGGACCTGATCGCGAGCCACCAGAACCGGCTCGGGCGCTGCTGGCAGCAGGGGGCCGACCCGCGACGCGACATCGAGCGCGGCGTATACGGCATGGCCCGCGTCTACGCCGACAACTCGGACCTGCTCGCCCTGGCGGGCGAGGCCGCCACCTATGACGAGGAGGTGCGCGAGCTCTGGACCACCGTGCTGGAGACGGTCACCGAGGGGACGAGGGCGGAGATCGAGCGTCTCCAGGCGGCGGGTGCGGTGAACGAGACGCTGGACCCCGAGGCGCTCGCCGAGGGTCTCGTGCTCATGACCGAACGTAGCTTCCAGGTCCACCTCGCGCAGGGGCAGGGTGACCCGAACGAGGTCGCGTCCTCCCTGACCCGCGTCTGGTGGGCGGCCCTCTTCGGCCTCGCGCGGCCCGGCGCTCCTGCCGCCGCGCCCGATCCGGCCGGTTCGACCGCCGATGCGGCCGAGCCGACCGAATCCGGCTAGAAGCTCACCGAGGGGGTCTGGCGCTCGGCGGCGTCCTCGATCTCGAAGAACTGCTTGTCGGTGAAGCCGCCCTGGTTGGCGACGATAGAGGCGGGGAACTGCTGGATCTTCGTGTTGTAGCTCTGGACGTTCGAGTTGTAGATCCGGCGGGAGGCCTGGATCTCGTCCTCCAGCTCCGAGAGGTTCCGGCTCAGCTGTTGGAAGTTCTCGGTCGCCTTCAGGTCCGGGTACTGCTCGGCGACGGCACGGAGGTCGGCCAGCGAGCGGTTGAGCCCGGACTCGGCCGAGGCGGTCTCGTCGACGCTCTGGGCGGCCATCGCGTCGGCGCGGGCCCTGGTCACCTCTTCGAAGACCTTCTGCTCGTGCGTCGCGTAGCCCTTCACCGTCTCGACCAGGTTCGGGATCAGGTCGTGCCGGCGCTTCAGTTGGACGTCGATGCCGCTCCAGGACTCGTCGACCCGGTTGCGCGAAGCGATGATTCCGTTCCTCGTCGCGATGTACCAGAACACTACGATCAGAGCGATTACGACGACTACGATCAGCGCGATAAGTCCGGGACTCATTGGCGTTTCCCCTCGGTTGGAATCAGTACGGCGAGAATCCTACCCGCCGTGCGTCGCCGTGCCTACGGGTAGGGTGGGCGCCGGTGGGCAAGGAATCCGACAACTGGCGGCAGATCGTGTCTTCGTACCGGGGCGCGGGGAACGTCACGTGGGAGCCCGTGGGGGGCATCAACCCGGCCGACGGCCCCGTCGCGCTCTGCGTCGGCGGCACGAATCGCCTCACCGGCGAGCTCGCCCCGTGCTTCTGGGGAGCCAGCTGCGACGCCGACGAGGAGGAGGTCGGCGGGTTCATGCGAAAGAGCGTCGTTCCCACCGCGGTCCTCGCCAAGTCCCACATGCCGGACCTCGCCAAGGTGGTGCCGGCCTTCAACGTCGAGTCGATCGAGGAGAAGCCGGCCGAGTTCGTGAAGCAGCGCGTCTCCCGGCTCAAGGTGGAGTTCGAGTCGCTCGAGTTCAACCGGCGGTTCCTGGCCACCGTGCCGAGGGACCACGACCCGATCGCGCTCCGCGAGCTCTTCTCTCCCGGCTTCCTCGAGTGGACGACGACGATCGACCGGGAGGTGGACTTCGGGATCAACGACCGGCAGCTCTGGTTCCTCTGGCACCTGAAGGAGCGCTCGTCCGAAGAGCTCAAGCTGGCGCTCGCCAACGCGGGCGAGCTCTTCCGCCGGCTCCACGCCGAGATGGAGGAGGAGGGCATCCACCACTACCCACCGGGACCGTGGAACGCGGGACTTGAACCCTTCCCCGCCGACTGAACGGATAGATCCGGCCGCCCTGAGGGTGGCCCTGAGGACGGCGATCTTCATGCCGCTCTCCTTCGCGCTCGCAACCGCATTCCTGAGCGCGGACGCCCGCGCGATGGCCGCCTTCGGAAGCTTCATCATCCTCGCCATGGTCACGTTCGGCGGGCGGCCCGGCCCACGCCTGATCGCGTGGCTCTCCCTCGTCCTGGGCGGCTGCGCCCTGATCACGATCGGCACCCTGCTCTCCACCGCTCCGACCGCGGCCGGGGTGGCGGCGGCCGGGATCGTCTCGTTCCTCATCTTCTACCTCGGGGTGGTGAACCCGTACATCGCCGCCGCGCGCAGCGGTGCCGTGCTGCTCCTCGCGTTGCCGCTCATGGTCGAGGTGCCGGCCTCGGCGATCGACGACCGTCTCGCCGGCTGGCTGCTCGCGTCGGCGCTATGCATCCCGGCCACCTACCTGCTCTGGCGGCTCCCCTGGGTCGGTGAGCTGCGCCGGCAGGAGGCCAGGGCGTGCGGGGCGCTCGCCGACCTGGTGCGCGACCCGGGCTCCGAGGAGCTGCGGGACCGCGCGTACGGGCGCGTTTCGACCCTGCGGCGCCGGTACCTCGCGACCCCGCACCGCCCCACCGGCGCGACGGGGGTGAGCGCCGCCATCGCCACCCTGGTGGAGGAGCTGGGGTGGCTGTACGCGCTGATCACCGTGCCCGGCGCGAGCATCGAGGCCGACGGTCGCCATGCCCACCGGCTCCGGATCGCGACGGCCGAGCTGCTCGACTGCTCGGCCCGGGCACTCGCCGGCAGCGACGTCCGTCTGCCGGTCGAACCGGTCGAGTCGGCGCTCCGCGAGCTGGTCGACGGGTCGGCCCGCGAACTGGTCGAGATCGCCGAGGGCGACGCCGAGGCCGCCTCCCGCCAGCTCGAGCACGAGTTCCGGCTGCGCAAGGTCGCGTACGCGGCGCTCGACTCCGCCCGGCTGGTCGCGATCGCCACCGAGCGCGAGAAGGCGCCCGGGGTGCTGGGCAAGGTCTGGACCTGGGTCGCGCTGCGGAGCCGCGGGCAGGTCGAGGCGGCGGGACGGCTGATCACCGAGCACGCGAACCCGCGCTCGGCCTGGTTCCAGAACAGCGTCCGCGGCGCGACCGGCATCGCCCTGGCCGTGCTGGCCGCCGACCTGCTCTCGGTGCAGAACTCGTTCTGGGTGGTGCTCGGCACCCTCTCCATTCTGCGCAACAACGCCCTCGGCACGAGGGAATCCGTCTGGCGGGCGCTCGGCGGGACGCTGGTCGGGATCGTGATCGGGACGATCCTGATCGACCTCATCGGCGGCGACCGGGTGCTCTTGTGGATTGCCCTCCCGCTCTCCGTCCTGTTCGCCTCCTACGCGCCCCGGGCGATCTCGTTCGCCGCCGGGCAGGCCGGGTTCGCGCTGCTCGTGATGGTGCTCTACAACCTGATCGAGCCGGTGGGCTGGCAGGTCGCGATCATCCGGATCCAGGACGTCGCGGTCGGCTGCGGGGTCTGCCTCATGGTGGGACTGTTCATCTGGCCCCGGGGCGCCACCGCCCTCATCCGGCGGTCCCTCGCCGACTCCCTCGAGGCGGGCGCGAAGCTGGTCAGGGAGCGTGCGTACGGGGTGCTGGACGGCCGGGCCGGCGTCGAGAACCGGACGTGGGAGGAGGCCGTCGCGGCATCCGACCGGCTCGACTCCGTGCTCCGCCAGTTCCTCGACGAGTCGACCGGCGAGAAGATCGACCAGGAAGCGCTCCTCACCCTCGCTTCATCGGGTCTCCGCCTGAGGAGGACGGCGAAAGGGATGGGCAGGATCCCGGTCCAGCCGTGGTACGTGGCACCGGGACGGGACGCGAGTCCCCGCCTCGAGCACCTGATCGACGAGGTGACGGGCTGGTACGAGACGGTGGGAGGCGGGATCGAGCGTGACGAGGTCCCGCCCGAACCGGTCGAGGTCGACCCCGACATACCCAGGGCGCTGGTGACCCAGATCGACGCCGGCCGGGAGGGCGAGGGCCTGGGGGCGGGAATCGCCCGGGTCTGGCTGTACGAGAACCTCGCCTACCTGAGCGAGCTGAGCGCCCGGTACGAGAGGCACGCGCGCGACCTGTTCAGAAGCGAGCGGGAGGCGGAGGCTCAGTCGGGATAGTCGTCCTCGTGGGGGAGGACGACGCGGGCGTTCCGCTCGTCCCCGATCACCTTCGGCAGGACGATCCGCGACGCGTTCGGGTCGGCCTTGGCGCGCTCGATCGCGTCGGCGGTGTCCGCCGAGGGCGCCAGGGCCTCCAACTGCTTCACGGTGGGGAAGACGATCGCCATGTCGCCGGCCCCGGCCGCCGCGAGCGCGTCCGCGGGGTTGACCCAGAGCGCCTCCGTCATCTCGAACCCGTCGGGTTCCGCCTCGGTGCCGGCGGGTGCGGAGGCCAGGAAGAACCAGGTGTCGAAGCGGGTCTTCACGACCTCGGGGGTGACCCAGCGGGCGAGCGGGATCAGCTCCGTACCCGGCTGCAGGGAGATGCCCGCCTCCTCCTCCAGCTCGCGCACCGCGCAGGCGCGCAGGCCATCGATGCCGTCGCCGTCCTCGAGGTCCAGGGATCCGCCCGGGAACACCCACACGCTCGGCATGAAGTGGGATTCCGCCGAACGCTTGAGCATCAGCACCTCGAGCGGGTCCTCTCCGCGGGCCGCGCGCTCGGCGTGGTCCCGGAGCAGCAGGATCGTGGCTGCCGGCCGGGGCTCGGACGGCTTGCCGAGATTGATCGCCTCCCCGGGTCCCGCTTCCGGAAACGAGTTCATCCCGGGCAGTATCGCCGATCCGCCTTTGGGTAACCTCACATCCGTGACCAACGAAACCTCGAAACTCTGGATCTGCGTCTCCTGCGGCTGGATCTACGACCCGGCCGAAGGCGATCCGGACGGAGGGATCCCGCCGGGAACCCTCTTCGAGGAGATCCCCGACGACTGGTTCTGCCCGGTCTGCGGCGCGCGGAAGTCGGACTTCGAGCCCTACGAAGGCTGATACCCGCACCGGGATGTGACGGATCCCGTTCGTGCCCGTAGGTTGGGTATGAACGGAATGCTGGAAGCGGTCCCGGAACCCGAGGCGAAGTCGGCGGCGCTGCCCGGACCGAGGCCGTTGTTCGAGGACCTGTACCGGGGGAGCCGGGACGATCTCTACTCGTACGTGGCGGGACTCCTTCGCGACCGGGTCGCCGCCGAGGATGTGACCGCGCTCGCCTTCGAACGGGCGTTTCGAAAGTGGGACCGGTTCGATCCCAGGAAGGGTTCGGCCCGGGGATGGCTGTTCGGGATCGCCCGGAACGCGGCCCTGGACGAGCTGCGGAAGCGGAAACGTGAGGTACCGGCGATCGAGCCCGAGGAGCAGCAGGCTCCCGGCTCGGTGGCCGGAACCGTCATCGACCGGGAGCGACGGGCGGACCTGCTTGCCGCCCTGGGAACCCTTTCCCCCGCCGACCGCGAAATGGTCGCGCTGAAGTACTTCGGCGGCCTCACCAACGTGGAGATCGCCGAGGCGACCGGCTACTCGTCCACCAACGTGGGGACCCGGCTCAGCCGGGCAATGACCCGACTCCGGAGCGCCCTGGAAACGGATGGCTTCGCATCGAACGAGGAGGTGGCCCGATGAGCCACGATCTGGAAAGCGAATCCGCCGACCTGGCCAACGCCCTGCGCGAGTCCCGGCCGACCCCGGAACCCGGCTTCACCGAACGCCTCGACCAGGCGGTCACCGACCACTTCCCGCCCGAGTGGGCGGACGAGGCGGCGTTGGGGAAGTCCGGCGACGGCGGGATCGGGACCCTGGCCGAACGGCTCCGGCGGCGCCTGGGCGGGCGGCGAGCCCTCCTCCCGGCGATCGCCGGGTTCGCGGGGCTGCTCTTCGTCGTCGCGGTCACGGCATTCGACTCCCGCTGGCTCGGCGACGAACCGCGCGACGACGCGCGAGGGATGTCGGGGAGCGCGCAGGAGTTTTCCCGGAGCCCCAGCGAGGGCCGGCCGTATGGCCTCTTGGAATCGAGCCCGGACACCGCCGGTGCCACCGCGCCCGGAGACCCGAACCCCGCGACGGGGGCGGGGATCAGACTCGGGCCGGAGTCGCTTCGGGCGACGGCCGGCACGGCGGGTGGTGGGCGAGACGTCGCCCGGGAGGCCGAGATCACGCTCGGCACCGACCCGGACGGGGTCCAGGACGTCGCCAACGAGGTGGTCGAGGTGACGGACGACCACAACGGGATCGTCATGAACTCGAACGTGACCGACGGCGAGGCCGGCAAGGCGGGGGCCAACTTCCGCCTGCTCATCCCCTCGGCCCAGATCGAGTCCGCGGTGGCCGACCTCTCCGGGATCGCGGATCTCCGTGCGCGCAGCCAGGAGCTGACCGACATCACCGCCCCCACGAACCGGGCCGAGGAAGAAATCGCGGACTCCAAGGCGAAGATCCAGAGCCTGCTGGGGGAACTCGAGGAAACCTACGACGATGGCGAGCGGGCGGCGATCGAGCAGAAGATCCGCTGGGAACGCCAGGAGAAGCGCTGGGCCGAAGCCCGGCTGAACAAGCTGGAGCGGAGGGCGGATTACACGCCGGTGGCCCTGAAAGTCGAGACCGGGGGAGCTTCATCCTCCGAGGAGGACTCGGGCTGGGGGTTCGCCGACGCGCTCGACGACGCGGGCGAGCTGCTCGGCGTCGCGGCCGGGGTCGTGGTGCTCGCCCTGGCCGTGGCGATACCGATCGGCATCGTGGTGCTCGTCGCCCTGGCCCTGAACCGGGCCTGGGTCCGCCGTTCCCGCCGCCGGGTCCTGGGCGGCGAGTAGCTACTCCCCGATCGCCTTGACGTAGGTGAGCACCGCCAGGACCCGCCGGTGGTCCTCGGCGGTCGGGGCGAGGTCGAGCTTGCTGAAGATGCTCGTCACGTGCTTTTCCACCGCCCGTTCCGTGACGACGAGGCTCTCCGCGATGGCGATGTTCGACCGGCCCTCCGCCATCAGGCCCAGGACCTCGCGCTCCCGCGCGGTCAGGACCTCGAGCGGATCCTCGCGCCGGCGGCGTCCCAGCAGGTGCGAGACGACCTCGGGGTCGAGCGCCGAGCCGCCGTTGCCGACGCGGCGGACCGACTCCGTGAAGCGGTCGATCTCGGCCACCCGGTCCTTCAGCAGGTAGCCGACCCCCTCGGCCGAGTCCGCGACGAGGTCCAGTGCGTAGCTCTCCTCCAGGTACTGGGAGAGGACCAGCACGCCCGTGTCGGGATGCTCGGCGCGGATCTTCTTCGCCGCCTGGATGCCGTCGTCGGAGTTTCCGGGGGGCATCCGGATGTCGACGACCGCGACGTCGGGGGCGTGGGCCCCGACCTTGCGCAGGAGGTCCTCCGCGTCGCCGGCCTGGCCGACGACCTCGAAGCCGTCGTCCTCCAACACCCGCACGACGCCCTCCCGCAGGAGGACGGAATCGTCGGCGACCACTACGCGCACGGGATCTCCACCTCCACGGTCGTGCCCCGGCCGACGGGGCTCTCCAGCGCGAGGCTCCCGTCGAGGGCCGCGATCCGGTCGGCCAGGCCCTTCAGGCCCGACCCCTGGCTGGGGTCGGCGCCGCCGACGCCGTCGTCCGAGATGCGGATCCTCACGCAGCCATTCTCGCGGGTGATGTCGACCTTGGCGCGGCTCGCGTCCGCGTACCGGACCACGTTGGTCAGCGACTCCGCGACCACATAGTAGGCGGCGGCCTCCACCGGCTCGGGGAGCCGGTCCCGCGGCATCTCGCCGACCTCGACCGGGAGCGGGGTGCGGTGGGCCAGGGCGAGCAGGGCCGCGTCGAGACCGCGGTCGGACAGGACGGCGGGGTGGATGCCGCGGGCCAGCTCGCGGAGCTCGGCCAGGGTCTGCTCGAGCTCGGCGCTGGCGCCGTCGAGGATCTCGATCGCGGCGCGGGGGTCGGTCTCGACCCGGGCCCGCGCCATCCGCAGCTTCAGGGCCAGGGAGACCAGGTTCTGCTGGGCCCCGTCGTGGAGGTTTCGCTCGATCTCCCGCCGGGCCGCGTCGGCGGCCTCGACGATGCGCGCCCGCGAAGCCTGGAGCTCCGCGACCTTCGCCCGGACCTCGGCCTCGAGCCTCGCGTTCTCGAACGCGAGCGCGGCGCCGCGGCTGACCGCCTCGATCTTCTCCGGCTCCTCCAGGAGCGCGCCGTCGTGGATGATCAGGGCGACCTTGCGGCCCTCCATCGAGACGACGCTGGAGGCGCGGCCCGAGTCCGGTTCTGGTTCGGCGATCGGCAGCCCGCGGGCGTCGACGTAGCGCCGGTTCTTGGGCAGCCAGAAGGCGAGCTGGACGGACGGGTCCCCGAGGGCCTCGGCCACCGCGGCCTCCATCTTCGCCGGGTCGGTCTCGTTGGCCACCCTCTCCAGCATCCGTCCCAGGGCCTGTCCGCGGACGAGCCGGCTGCGCCCGAGGCCGATCAGGAACGCGATCGGGAGCGCCATCGCGTTCAGGGCGCCGGCGAAACCGACGAACTGCTCCGCACCTTCGAGGTTCGCGATCGAGAACACGGAGGCGACCCCGAGGAGCGCGAGCAGGGTGGTCGAGGTCCAGAGGACCGGACCGATCAGGCGGCGCATGGGCGGCGAGGCCACCGAGTACTTGGTGGTGAAACTGTGGATCAGCACCAGGACCAGGGAGATCGCGATCGCGTTCGCCACGATGGTCAGGACCGTGACCGTGGTGAACGAGTCGGTGAGCATCATCAGGTTGCGGGGCGCGCCCTCGTAGCCGTAGTGCTCCGAGGTGGTGAAGAGGAGGGCGACGATGACCAGGCCGAGGGCGACCGCGACCAGTCGCAGCACCCAACGGTCCATCCGGGACTCGATCCGGCCCGTGGGGAACCGCACGAGGGTCTGGACCAGGGAGATGGGGAAGACGTAGGCGATGACGAGCCCGAAGGTGAAGACCAGGGCGGAGTTCGCAAACGTCAGGAACTGCGCCATCCAGGCGAAGCTGGTGAAGACCATCCACTTGCCGAACGCGTTGTCCGGCCGTCGCCACCAGGCGAAGATCCCGACGCCGAGCCAGGTCCATCCGGTCAGCACGCGGACGACGATGTCGATGGCCAGATGGTCGACCTGCTGGTTGGTCAGCGCCGCCATGACGGCGCCGCCGCCTCCCGCGAGGACGCCGGCGATCGCCAGCCAGGACAGGCGCGAACGCAGTTTGGAGGCGCTTCCCATGCGTCGATTCTGACCGATGGAGGGGTGATGGCAGGTGCGGTCAGCTCCCGAATGGCACCGTTCACGGTGCGGTTTCCCGAACCCCTAGGGGGCAGGCAACTTCCGGCCGAAAGTCATGCCAACCCCATTTCGCGGCGGCCGCCCCGACGGCACGCTCTGCGACATGAAATCCAGTCACAACATCGCTGCCCGTGCCGGGAGGTGGAGCGCCACGCATCGCAAGACCGCGATCTGGGGTTGGCTCCTCTTCGTCGTCCTCGCCGTCGTCCTCGGCGGGATGAGCGGGACCCGGACCCTCACCGACGCGGAGAACGGGGTCGGGGAATCCGGCCGCGCCGACGTCGCCACCTCGGAGAACTTCCCCGAGGCGGCCGCCGAATCCGTCCTGGTCCAGGCCCCCGCCGGCTCCGACAACAGGTCCCCCGAATTCAGGGAAGCGGTCGCCGGCCTCACCCGTGAGCTGAGTTCCGTCCCCCACGTGACGAACGTGGAGAACCCGTTCCAGCCCGGAAACCAAGGCGCCCTGTCGGCCGACGGCCGCTCCGGGCTCGTGTCGTTCCGGCTCGAAGGAAACGACGACGAGCTGGGCGACCGGCTCGGCCCCGCGGTCGACGCCGTGTCCGAGGCCCGCGCCCGGGCCCCGGGCTTCGAGTTCTCCCAGTTCGGGGACGCCTCGGCCGACGAGCAGGTCGGGAAGGCCTTCGAGGACGACTTCAGGAAGGCCGAGTTCACGTCGCTGCCGGTGACGCTGATCATCCTGGTGCTCGCCTTCGGGGCGTTCATCGCCGCCGGCGTGCCGCTGCTCCTGGGCCTCACGGCCGTCGCGGCCGCCATCGGGCTGACGGCGCTGGTCAGTCACATCACGCCGATGTCCGACGCCGCCAACTCGGTGATCCTCCTGATCGGGCTCGCGGTCGGGGTCGACTACTCGCTCTTCTACCTGCGCCGCGAGCGCGAGGAACGAGCGGCCGGCCGCTCCGAGCGCGCGGCGCTGGAAGCGGCCGCGGCAACCTCGGGCCGGGCGGTCATCGTCTCGGGGATCACCGTGATGATCGCCATGGCCGGCATGTACCTGACCGGGAATGCGACCTTCTCCTCGTTCGCCACCGGCACCATCCTGGTGGTCGCCGTCGCGGTCATCGGTTCGCTGACGGTGCTGCCCGCGGTCCTCGCCTGGCTCGGCGACCGGGTCGACAAGGGGCGGATCCCCTTCATCGACCGGCTCCGCCGGCGCCGGGCCGACGACCCGGACGGCGGGGCGATGGGCCGGTTCGTCCGCATCGTCCTGCGCCGGCCCGGCCTCTCGGCCGGGGTCGCGGGAGCCTTCCTACTGCTGCTGGCCATGCCGGCGTTCAAGCTCCACACGGTCGTCCCCGGGGTGGAGTCGCTGCCTCAGGACCTGCCGGTGATCAAGGCGTACAACGCGGTCGACGAGGCGTTTCCCGGCGGCCCCGAACCGGCTCAAGTGGTGATCGAGGCCGACGACGTCCGATCGCCCGAGGTCCAGCAGGGCATCTCCGCCCTCGAGCAGGCCGTCGACGGGCCGCGGGCCTTCGGCACCCCGGTCACCACGCGGATCAGCCCGAACGGGCGGGTCGCCGTGGTCGACGTGCCGCTGGCCGGCACCGGGACCGACGACGCCTCGAACGCGGCCCTCTCCCAGTTGCGCGAAGACGTGATCCCGGAGACGATCGGCCGGGTCCCCGGCACCGAGACCAACGTGGACGGCATGACCGCTGGCTCGGAGGACTTCAACCAGCTGATGAAGAACCGGGCGCCGCTCGTGTTCGCCTTCGTCCTGCTGGCCGCCTTCATCCTGCTGCTGGTCGCCTTCCGCTCGATCGTGATCCCCGCGACCTCGATCCTGCTGAACCTGCTCTCGGTGGGAGCGGCCTACGGCCTGATCGTCTGGATCTTCCAGGACGGGAACCTCGAGGGACTGCTCGGGTTCGAGTCGACGGGAGGCATCACGGCCTGGCTGCCGCTCTTCCTCTTCGTGGTCCTCTTCGGACTCTCGATGGACTACCACGTGTTCATCCTGAGCCGGATCAGGGAGGCCCACGACCGGGGCGCGAGCACGTCGGAGGCGATCGAGCAAGGCCTGCGGAAGACGGCGGGCCCGGTCACATCGGCGGCGATCGTGATGGTCGCGGTGTTCTCTATCTTCGCGACCCTCTCCATGCTCGAGTTCAAGCAGATGGGCGTCGGGCTGGCGGCCGCGGTCCTGATCGACGCGACGATCGTCCGCGGAGTGATGGTGCCGGCCACGATGAAGCTCCTCGGCCAGCGCAACTGGTACCTGCCGAGCTGGCTCGAGTGGCTGCCCAGGATCAACCTCGAGGGAGCCCCGGCCCCGGTCGAACCCCCGGCCCCGGACCGCACCCGGGGAGACCAGGGTGCCGTGGCGCCCCGGGTCGCCCCCGGCCGGACGAGCGCCTGAGCCAGCCGCCAGCGGCAGCGCACCGAGACCGGGGAGACGAGCGGATTCGCTCGGGACTCCGGTCTCGGACCGGCTCCGTCGGGCGCCCCGGCTGTGATGTGCATCACTTTGTGAACCTTTGCGGTTGACAAATGGTTGCGGTATCGCAACTATCTCCGGCATGACCGAAGTGGACGAGACCGAGGCCTCCGGCCAGGACGTGCTCGACCGGGCCTCCCCCGAGGCGGTGCGCGTGGCGCTCCAGCTCGGGACGCTCTTCCGCCGCATGCTCTCCTACGGCGCGGCGACGACGTCGCTCGTCGAGGCGAACGCGCAGGGCCTCTCGTTCCTCGAGTTCAAGGCGATGATGGAGCTTGGGGTCTTCGAGTCCCGCGAGCGCTTCTGCCTCGCGGACATCAGCGAGTCGACCGGCGCCTCCATGCCCGCCGTGAGCCGCGCGATCGACAGCCTCGTCCGCAAGGGGCTCGTCTCCCGCGTCGAGGACCCCGACGACCGGCGCCGCCGGTTGATCTCCCTGACCGAGGAGGGCCACAAGGTCACCAACGCCGCCCTGATGGGCCGCGCGGTCGGCGCCGTCAGGCTGGCTGACAGCTTCACCGACGAGGAGCTCAAGCAGCTCGACACGCTGCTCTCCCGCCTCATCGAGCGGGAGGACCTCGCCGCAATACACCAGCAGTTGGAAGGAGCAGTACACCAGTGAGCCGCTACCAGCACCTGATAACCGACGAGAACCGCAAGTGGTGGACGCTGGGCGCGATGTGCCTGGCGCTCTTCATGGTGATGCTCGACAACACCGTCGTGAACGTCGCCCTGCCATCGATCCAGCGCGACCTCGACACCTCGATCTCCGGGCTCGAGTGGATCGTCAACGGCTACACGCT